>ENA-UOXV01004091-UOXV01004091.1-marine-metagenome-genome-assembly--contig:-NODE-4091-length-16996-cov-6.000649_pt1 | contig 16996 bp, 23 predicted proteins | sample MGYA00238165_ERZ766961 | MGnify/ENA primary metagenome ERZ766961 (study PRJEB28924, sample SAMN03173240) | marine metagenome | biome: Marine; feature: Water; material: Subsurface seawater | place: North... | reverse complement strand
AAATTTGTTCTCGTGGTTTATTTTTAGAGAGGTGATAAAATCTGTTGTGGTTACAAGTATTTTTGTGAAGAGAAATACTGCTGTACGCTGTATGTAACAGGTGGGGGGGAAGGGGGTGGCGGCGGGGGCGGCGGGGGCGGCGACGAGGATGTTGTGGTGATCGTGATGCTCATTGGCCCAGACTGTGCCATCATCGGCTGCATCATCGGCTGCATCATCGGCTGAACCATCAGCTGACCAGATGCAAACGGGTAGGTAGCCAGTGGCGGCTGAGCCTCTTGCTGCACATAAGAAACCGCTTGGCTTGTGGGCATCTGCCCGATCGCTCCTGGCGTTGGTGCCTCCTGAACAGAAATTTGAACCGCTGTGGGAAGCCGCTCGTCCAGTTGTTGCAGCACTGGCCCTTGGCTTTCAGCACGTTGCCTCAAATGCGAATTCGCCAGCTCCCGCAGTGAGGTAAGTCTAGAAGAAGCCGTCCGAGGAAACATCTCTCCCATCAGCTCGACGGATTCTCGTCGTCCACCTTCACTCATGTCGGCTGGTCGGTCTGATCGGTAACCGACTCCAGTTCCAGCATCATGGATATAAACGGAGACTAGTAACGTTCCACAAATCACACCAAGACCCATCGCCACACGTGAGAATCTACTTCGCCGCCTCGATACGCTCTGCACCAGCTCCCCATCGTCAGCCGAGGGACAAACATGGCTCTGTCCGAACCGTTGTAACACTGGCAGAGGTGCGTTCCGTTCCATATCAGAGGTCGGCCGGTTGGATGCGCAGTTCGGCCCGTCCCTTTCAGCGCTGGGACGGTGGGATGCCCCCGCCGACGGCGCCATCCCAATATTTCGGGAAGTATGTAAAAGTCGTTGTAAAGGAGAGTATTAAAATATGAACTTTTAAAACTGACTGCGCAGCCAGGTGTGGCCACAGATCAAGGCGGGTTGGGGCAAGTAGGCTGGCGTCGCTGCCACCTTCTGCACGGCCTCTCGTAGGTGATGCTCGGTGGAACGGTCGCAAAGAAGCGGCACCGCCGAGTTTCCTATATTCTTCGGGAAGAAGAGGGAAGGTCGTTCCATACTGCTGATATGATGCAGCTGCGGTGTCTCCGCCGCGCCCTACGCTCACGATCGCAATTCACATTCGCAGGCACCGTGGCGGGGTGAATTCGCTGGCCTTGAACCGACGCGGGGAGCTTTTATTCACGGCGGGCAGGTTTGAATCGTGAGCCCAGTTCGTCTTGAGTGGCATCACTTGCGCACATGTTGTTCAGACGCGACAACACTGTGACGGCGCCTCAAGTAACCTTCCCCCTGTCTCGATAGAGACGGGACTGCCAGGTGCTGGAGTACTGTGAGCTCGCGAGATCGCAGCGAGCGTGTATATGATGACCACACGGACTGGGTGAATGACGTGGTTCTTCTCGGGGACGAGGCGACTCTGGTCACGGGGAGGTGGGCTCGTGCTCTCGCAGTATCTTCCCTTGTAGCGATTTCAAACACGTGGAGCTTTGAACACCCTCCAGCCCCGGCGAATTCTGGTTCTGACTGTTTCGAGCTTCGCAGCTCGGACAACACGATCAAGTTTTGGAATGTGCAGACTGGGCAGTGTGTCGCTACATACGTCGAGCACACTGACTATGTGAAGGCGCTGGCCTATGCGAGGTCCAGGGGATTGCTTGCATCCGCAGGGCTGGACCGGGAGGTTGTGCTTTGGGATCTGGAGGGGAGCACACAGCCTGTCGCGGCTATGGGAGGTGGCCGCCTCGCCGTGCGCTTTCCAGACCAGCAGCGTGCCTCCCGGTTCATAGCAGACCCGGATTGGCGCGGAGCTGACCGACAACGACACGGTGGCGCTCGCAGGTCGAGGAGCGGTAGGGGGGTTTGCGGCAGCGCCAATCACGTCGCGGAGGTGCTCGGGCCACCAGGACTCAGTATACTGCTTGGCTATGGACAGCGCAGCAACCGTGTGCGTGTCGGGTTCAACAGAGCGGGTTTCGACACATGCAATAGGGCTCTTGCGGATGTGGGATCCTCGGAGCGGAGAGAAGGTGGGGCGCTTGAAAGGACACACCGACAATGTACGCTGTGTCGTCATCAACGGTGACGGAACGAAGTGTATATCGGGCGGAAGTGATGCGACTGTGAAGCTGTGGGACCTGCGGCAACAAAAATGTCTGCTGACAATCTGCGTGCACACAGACTCAGTTTGGAGCCTCGATGCAGATCCTGGCTTCACGAAGGTGTTTTCCGGGGGGCGCGACAAGGCGGTATTCTGCACTGATCTGGATACGATGGATAGCACCATGATATGCCAGACGGGGGATCCCGTGCTGAGCGTGCTGCGTGCGCCGGATGAGTCGCTCTGGCTCTCTACAACAGCAGCGAGCGTTGAACTCTGGGAAGTCGAGCCGCACTTGGAGCGAGAGCGTGGGCGTCCACGTGGGAAACCCTCATTGCATACGGTCAACACGTTTCAGCGGCGTCAGAGTATGTGGTCGCACGTTGGTGGGTTGCAGGACGACGGTGAGGTGCAGCCGTTGCCACTCGTGAAGGCACCGGTGGCGGTGCTTCAGGGGCTCCCTGCAGTGGTGAAATGCGATTTCCTCGAGAATCGCCGAAATGTTCTGACCAAAGATGCTGCTGGGCACTGCGGACTGTGGGACGTCACGTCTGGGCGGCAAGTCAAGAACTATGGCGAAGTTGACTTCGACAAAACTCGCAAGCAGCTGGCAGACGAGCTCCTGGTTCCTGCGTGGTGTTCAATTGACTGCCGCCTGGGATCCATTATGGTCAATCTCGACTTCCCTCAGGCATTCACCGCAGAGCAGTACGCGGTGGAGTCGGGATTTCCTCGCGTGCCAGAACTCGAAGAAACAAAAATCAACGTCGGCTTCCGCGTGCTCCGGTCTCTCTTCCGTTCGTGGCGGCGTGGCCGTGCACGACTACGTGCAGCAGGGCAGGAAGTTCCCGGGGGCTGGCAGCCTGGGTATGGCGATGACGCGGGAGGCGGGGGGACGGACGTTGACGAGGGTCTTGACTATCAGCTTGCGGACGCGGTTCGCGTCTTGGTGTCGGAGGGCGCGGCGCACCCTCCGTTGGTGACAAAGCGGGTGAGCGATTGGGACGGGCGAGAACCGATGGAAGTGATGCCGGAGTGGCTTGCACAGAGTCTCGACCGCGGCTATGCATGCAACGACCGTGGCGAGCACATAGCTGAGCCGCCCAAGATCGGCTTCTACCTCTCAAAAGATCCTGCGGCCGACCTGAAGCAGATGCAGCTCGGGAAGCTGAACGCGCCGCAGATCCTGCGCGCACAAAAGGTGCTGGTGTACGCGGTGTCGAAACTCGAGCTGGAGATCCCGCCAGGAATGCCGCGGAACGGAAACGGGTCCGACGAGGTGGTGGACTATCTGCAGCTGCACTGCGGCGGGCGCGTGGTGCCGCTCGACATGAACCTCATGACGATCCGTAAGTTTCTTGCCAAGGGGGCCGAGGACCTACTGTTTACCTACAGCTGGAAGGGCGCGGCGCCGCCCGCCTCCTTGGCGGATCGCAAGCTCCCGTCGACCTCGGGCTACGCATAGTTTAGCTTGCCAGGTGCAGTAGTTCGACACGCCGGCGCCCCGCCCAGGCAAGGACGGCACAAGCGCCGTGCAGTAGCGCAGTAGGACTCACTGGCAGACATAGCACACTGTATGAAGGTGCGCTGTTTGCCATGCGTCACGCTGCCGTGGGCTCGAGCCCTGTCCACCCCCGCACGAGAAGCACTTTCTCGAGAAGTGCGTCAAGCGAAATCGCGGACTCCTCTAGCGGACCCTCGGCGTCCTCCCACTCCATCCGCCACTCGTCGTCTGCCTCGCGAATCACCTTGCACTGAAAGACATCTTCTCCGTCGTAGCACGCGAGCGAGACCTGGCTCAGGAGCAGAGGGTGTCAGGTTGAAGTGATGTATCCCCCAGCTGCAGCAGCAAGTTCATGAGATCCGTGTCTTCCCCGCACGAAGAGAAAAGACTGCTGCCTAGAGGGTCGGAAGCGGGCACTGGGGCCACAGGGCACGAGGGGGTACCGCATCGCTGGTAGAACCATTCGAGCGCCGGACGAGAAAATAACGCCCAGCTCCCCGCGTAGCGACGCTCGCGCGCAGCGCTGCTTCCCCATACGTGTCATCCGCGCCGAGGCGGTGATAAAAGCGCGTGTGGTCCGCGAAAGGGTGCTTTTCTTGCTCTTGCTCTCGCTCAGTGCTGTCCGCCCCCCCGGCTTCCTGAGGCGCGAAGAGGCGCTGCAACTCGTGGCCCTGGCTGTGATCTACCACCGGCGAAGCAGCTCTCACCGCAGCCTCGCCCAACCCGGCCAGCTCTCTTTCGCGCAGATCGGGGGGAAGGCGCGCGGCCCTGCGCTGTTTTCGCTGCAGTGACCGGTACTCCTGCTTGGTCAGCTTGCGCCCCGACATACTTGCGAGCGGGACCGGGGCGAGCGGATCGCCGCCATGTTCTGCAGCCTCGCGATGCTCCTACCACCGCCCGCCAACCAGGTGAGCGCCTCGGCTGGGGGCCACGCGCACCCAAAGTGGCTGGCGAGCCATGGCACGAGGGCGCCGGGAAGCACGGCAAGGAGAAAGTTGGTTGGGAGAGCTCCCGTGTAGGTCCTGGGCAACGTTGGGTAGAGAACGCGGAGCGTACGCACAGGTGTGCTGCAAAGATAGTACCTGCTGTTGGTGAAGGGCGTCGGCAAGCGTGAGGCCGACTTCGTGTTCCACCTTGTCAAGAAACGGCGAGTATGTGTCCACGGCGCCCGCGTTCATGATCTTAATCTTGCCGAGTTCTCCCATGAGATCCGCTGCGGGGCACCGCATTAAATCATAATAATGCACACTTCTGACATAGTGTGCAGGTTGGTGCACTCGGGCGAGGGACGCACTGCGGTGTTTGATAGACGTATGCAGGATGCTGAAAAGATGCGGCCGCACCATGCGCGCAATTGCCTGGTACCTGTTTTAGGTTTCAAGGAAGTCTGCTTACTACCAGGGTAGTACGTTTTGAGCCTGATTGGGAGCAATGTCTACCTGTCAGCGAACTCAAGGTACTCCCGCGCGATGGCGAGAGGCTCGACGCGCGTGCCGTTCGCAAATAGGGAAGGGCACTCGAGAAGGCCAACGGCAGCCATCACGGCGTCGGCGCCCGTCGCATCGAGACACCGCTGTGCGTCTTCGAATGTTGCTACACCGCCGTTGGCAACGACAGGGATGTCAAGTTCGGCTTTCACCTTGGCGATCACGTCCCAGTCCGCCTTGCCGGGGTTGTTGCCTTTTTGTTGGCGCGTTCGCCCGTGCACGCAGACTACAGATGCGCCTGCGTTTTGCAGCAACCGTGCGAATGCTAGAGTCTCCTCTAGATCTGGCTTGATTCTCATCTTCGCCCAAACCTTTTTGGCGGATGCACTCCACGTTAGCTGGGCGCGCTTCTGCGTAACGGGCTCGGAGGCAAGCGGGGCACACCGGGACAGCAAGGTTCTCTTTCAGCTGCAGGACTAGGTCGTGGACGCGGTCTGGCTCGTCCATCAAGAACGCGCCGTAGCGCCCGCGCTTTGCAATGTCCTGGCCGGAGGGGAGGTCCGTCAGCTGGCCCCGGGCCCCGGCAGGGAGCTGATGGGGAGAAGGCTGCACCTGCGGGCAGCCGAAGTTCAGATCAACCGCGTCCGTGTCGTGCTCGACGAACCGCGCAGCCGCCAGCAGCGTCGCGGGGTTGTTGGCGCAGAACTGAGTTACGAGCGGTCGGTCCGTGGGATCTGTGCGGAAGTGCTCTTTCCGGTAGGTTTCCGTTTGAGAGAAGAGCCGCGAGTGCAGCATGGGCGTGTAGCACAAGTCGCACCCATACTTGCGACCAAGCTGTCGGAAAGCCAACTCTGACTGGTCAACCATTGGTGCCATTATCCACCTACCGCCATTCTGTTGTTAACCCAGCGCGGCGGCAATGCAGCACTCGAGCACGCTGGAAAGATCAAGCCGTGGGAACCTACCTTGGGGAGCCAATGTTGCGCCAGTGCTGCCATGCACTTGTGACATGCTCGTTCATATTAAAAGTTGCTGGGCGATGTTCAGGCCCTTGCGGCTCGTAGCTGCTGTGGTCTTCCGTTTGCAATCGATTGATCCGTGCAAAGAAGTCCGGCTCGCCTCGAGTCCTCTCTGCAGGCGCGACCTTCCCCTGCTGAGGAGGCATGCACATTGCTAGAAAAGCGGCCCCGGTGTCTCTGAGTCGGTCTGAAGTTGGGTTTCGGGGCGTTCCGAAACGTGGCCAACCATTCCAAGCTCCGGCAGCTCGCGTGCCTGTCTGGATGAAGCACTCTCGAGCCATCGTCATGGATACGGTGGAGCCCAGCATTACGAGAAGAGGGACGAAAAGTCGCCAGGTCATCGAGCACACAGGAGGAACCGCCCGGATCTGCGACCCCTCACTGGTGTCCGACCTCCTCGGAACCCGGTTGGGGCCAGGGGAGCCACCACGCTACACGCCAACATCAGTCGCTTTACAAGAGGAAAATATTCAGTGACTTTACAAATTCTGCGCCGGCGCCAGGCCGGCGCCAGGGCGACGTTCATCCCGTACATCTGGCGCACGTCCAGTCTGAAACCGTATCCCTCGTGACCTTGACATTTCCGTGACGGATGTCAAGGAATCATGAGTCGCTCCGCGCATGCACCATCGCCAAGCCAAACTTTTTGACTGATTTAACCTTGATGCTCTCTATGCACGCAGCCGCAAGCGATCACGACCCTAAATGCGATTGAGGTACTGCCCATTCTTAGAGATGTAACGCACCCACTTGATCGTGTTGTAGTTGCTTTTCTCGTGGATCTTGAGAAATCGTACGTGCAACCCGGATGCAGCAAGCATCGGGACCTGCCCATTCGTTGCATCTCCTAGTCAGCAGCAGCTTCACAATACGCCTGGACACAGGAACACGGCTGCAGGTGCAGCGACTGCAAGACGGGCGAGCAGCCGTCAAAACTGCAAACGCGGCACATCAATCACGCAGCGAGGCGAGGGATTTGCTGGGCGCGGGTGAGGCGCCTGGAATTCCATGCTGATCGGTGGCCGTGACCACGCGCGCTTGTCCTCGATCCGCGCAGACATCTCAACCTCACTGCTCAGCGCATATTCGGTGTCGCCCGGGAACTTTCGCATCCGCCACACCAGCTCTGATGTCTCAGGTTCGTATTTGGCCTTGCCCGCCGCAGCCGTAGCTGTCACTTTCGCAGTGTTTGGCGGGAGCGGGATGCGCACAATGACGTTCAGCCCAGTGACGCTGCTGTACTGCGCCTTCACCTTAACATTAATCTGCGCAGGGGAAAAGTATTATTCCATCTAGGGCGGTGTATTGACGCCAGCACATCGCGTTCAGGTACAACCAGGAAACAGAGCAGAGTCTGGCAGCGCGCAAGTGAAGTTCGCTAACCTCGAGGCGCGTGCGGCCCATCTCTTTGACGACAGGCATCACGCGGAAGGGGAGATTTATGTTTTCCGAAACACGATACTTCATCAGCACAAACTCCCCTGTCATGCATCGCGCTGGCTCAGCACAGCCTGCACTGGCACCCGGTGCTCGGTCTAAGGAGCTGCTCTTGGCAAGTTGAGCTGGACACACAGGCAGCACAACTCATGGGAATCAGGGGCCAGTACCATCTGGTGGAATGAAGGTAACAGCCTTGTCGGAATCAAACTTGCCAAGCTTCACGCACTGGTGGAACGAGACATCTTCCATCTCAATCGCCCCAGTGCTGCGCTGCTTCCCCTCCTCCGCCATCATCAGCTTGTCGTTCAGTCCAAATTTGCATTCTGCAGTAAGGTGTGCGTTCGTGAATACTCTATTTGTTCAACACATGCGGCAGAACGGCTGTCAAAGAGCTGCCAAGGTCGGCAAGATAGGGGAACGTCGAGGCCGTATGGCACCTGGCATGCCTGTCAAATAAGTCTTCATCAGAACTTCCCCAGTGACGTCGCTTCGCAGAATCGTCCCCTTCGACGACATGAGCAGGTTAACATGCTCAACCACGTCGAGGAACACCTCGTTTTTGCGATACTTGATGCCTTCCCGGCGCCACGACACCGCGCCGGTGACCTGGGCGGGTGCCATCTTTGATACAACCAACTTTCGTGCTGGATCCATGCTCTGCCCCTCCTGCATGATGAAGGTCTTGAGCATATCTGTCGAGCAGCTCTGTGGGTATCCGAAGTCCATTACTTCGTCAAGCAGCTCGTAAACCAGCGGAAAGTTGTCTCGGACCGTCTCCTCCTCAAACGCTCCCCCGAAGTACCCGTTGAACACCTCGACAAGCGCAAACAAGAATTGGAACACCATCGCCGCATTCACATTTTCGCGCGTTGCCGCTACGATGTACACGTTCGATGATCGGATGTGGAAGAAACTCGCCTTCTCAAAAACCTGGACGGGTGACCGGAACTCCTTCGCAGCGAGCACCTGCATGCGGAAGGCGTCAGCCGCAGCGCGGCTAACATCGTCGCGGTAGCTGCGATAGATCAAGATTTCCCCCTTGAGATTGATCAGGTACACCGCGCTGATCATCTTCCTCTCCCCCTTTCCCGCCGCCTTCCCCAACCCCCTGCCCACCGGATCTTTTGCACCCCGGCAAGCCGTTCTTTGGTTAGTCAACAGCAACACCGCGGTAGGGCCTGAGTCGCTTTACAGGGCCAACCCGGGGGTTAGGCGGGCCCAGTGGGGCATGCAGGATGATGAAACGCTGACAATGGACCAGCTAGATGCGTCATCTACGGCAAAAACTGCGACTTCCGAGGTATTTTCGCTGCTGAGCGAGGTCGCTGGCCCCACAAAGGCGCTTGTTCTCGTTGAGGGCGGCAAGGCTTGGGCCAAGGTCGCGTTGAACGGGAAAGAGAATGACTCTCTGCAGGACTCTGCATCTAAAGGCTTGCCGCAGCATCCTCACACTGCAGGAAAGAACAAACTGCGAGTGCGCTTCTCTGGGGACACTACAGGGGCCGGGCTCACCTCGAATACCGATGCGGGCGGGGGCGAAATGCTCGCGGCGGCTTGGATGCTTCGCGCGCAAGACCTCGAACGGCAATGTGCAGATCTACGTCAATCAGCAGGGCGGCACGGATCGTCTGCGGCCGAAACACTATCTGCCGCTGAAGCTGCAATCGCTGAGGTAGACGATCTTCGGGCGGCCAGAGCGCGGGCAGAAATGGAAAGCTCTGCGCTAATGCAGTTGAATATGAAGCTGGAAAGAGAACTGCGCGCTGCCGCCTATCAGTCTCAGCTCATGCAGCTGCGTGGCGCCGCCCACTTGCTTGATCGTGTACGACGTAGGTGCGGGCGGCTTGCACTCGTTTTGTGGATTGAGAGCGCACAAGCGCTGCGACGTGGAAGACAGTCGCAGACGAGGGCGGGGGCGCATCACTGCAAGCGTTTGAAGCGCGGCGCACTGTTGCGATGGAGCAGCATGGCAATGTCGTCTGCAGAAATACGAGATACTCTTTCAATTATCTTGGCCCGATCTGGGCTGCGTCTTGCGACTCGTGGAACGCTGAGCGTTTGGCGTCGTTTGACGCCGCCGCACGCAGCAGCGCGGCGCGCGCTGCAGAGCTGGGCGCTGGCCGGATGGGCCCGGTCAGCGGGCCGCCGAATTTTGGAAGATCGAGCTGTTGCATGGATGCGCGCGCGGCTGGCACGTCGCACAGCGTGCTTGGCGATGAGGGAATGGCTGGCGCTGGCGGTGAGGAATCAGAAGGTCGCCAGGCTCGCGGTGCGCCGCCCCGCACAGGCACGAAGACGAACGCTCATCACGGTGACGACTGCTTGGCACCGATGGCTGCGCGACTTGCTGCGGGTACGTGCAGCACGAAGGCGTCTGGCGGTGCAGCAGAAGGGGCAGGGTCTGGCGGCGTTTCGTACGGCCGCTCGCTCAGCAGTGCGGGCACGAGGCTTTCTTGAAGAGGCGAGCCGAGCGATGCTGGGACATGCACGGCAGCGGGATGCAATTGCAGTGGCGTTGGCGTGCGGACGCGCGCGGTGTGCAAGCCAGGGGGCCAGGGAAGTGAGAAGAAGGCGGCAGCAGCACTGTGCTGCGCAGGCGCTTGGGAGTTGGCGTGAGCGAACGGTGCGTGCGCGGCACGCACGGCTGGCAGTTGTCAAACTGCGAACACGAGCGCGTCTTGCAGCAGACGCGCACGTCTTCAGCCGCTGGCGCGTGCTGCACGGTCGCGCGCGCCGGGCCGCCCTGGTTGAGACTGCTCTGGGAGTGCAACAGCTCAACAGGCTGGCACTTGGGTTTTGGGGTTGGCTGCGACGATTCAGGAGCAAGGCCCGGGCAAGGCGGGTGCTCGACAGCCTGAGCAGGCACCGGCAGCGAGGGAAGAATGCCTGCAAAGAGGCGGCGCTACGGGGATGGGCATGGCTCTCGGCGGGGCAGCACGCCCGAATGACGCTGTGGCGTGAGCTCACGCGTGCACATGCTGAAGTTACTGAGCTGCGGGCCGCGGTCGCAGCGACCCTTGAGGCGCCAGAAGGCACCGCGCGACTCGTCGACGAGAACATGCGAGCTGTTTTCGCCGAGCATGCAAGTGTGCTGGGTGGCCTGGAGGGCGCAGTAGTGCGACTGGTGCGTGAAGCCGCAAGGCGCGCCGAGCGCCCGGCCTTGCCAAAGGGCGGGTTGCACGTGTAATTGGTGGCGTGGGTACAAATGATACACGCGATTCACTTCAAGACTGCACCACTGGGCGCTACACAGTAACAGCCACGAGACTGCAGCTGCACAGGTCAAGAGTAGCCTGGCGGGGCAAGCATGGCTACAAACAGCGAGCGACACGCGTCTGAATTCAGCGCTAATGTTGAGAAGGAGCCCCCCGCTGATGAGTCCGGATGCATGACGACGGCGAAGAGATTGTTGACAGCGGGCATCACCTGGCCAACAACAGGAATCAGCTCATGATTTCCTTGCATCTGGATCTGCATGGGATGCGAAAAACAGTCACAGTAGGGGGGCATGAGGAAGAACCTTCATGAAAGGAACTTTTGGAGCAGTGCGCTCCTCCGAAATCTCCCCAACGCACTGGTGCACCCCCGCAGAGTCCGAGTCCGGCCGCCCCGCAGCTGCGTCACCCTCGGGACCCCCGGCCTCAGAAGCGGAATGTGCACCCGGGAAGAGCTTAGCGGAGAGGGCCTGACTGAGTCTCGCAAACGCCGTATCGAGAACATCGGCCATGGCGTCCGCGAACAGCTCGCTCTGCACGACCTCACCCATTTCTAGCAGCACGGAGTCGATCTGTGCCTGCACCTCTGCCTCGCCCCGTAGCCCCAGACCGCCATCCGGCATGAGAGCTTCGTGCAACGGTTGACCCTGCATGTTTGCAGTCACACTGCGCTCCAAAACCTCCAGTAGCAGTGCGGCAACCCACGCTGCACCGGCGGGCCCGCACTCCTGCCCCTTTGCAGGATGGTCGACATTCTTGCGAATTGCGTCAAAGATGGCTGACAGCCGCGTACGGTCGCACGGCTCTTGCATAGAGAGCTCTCCCGCCTGGTTGCGGACTGCTGCCTCCACGCGCTGAACCAGTGCCGCAAGAATACTTCCCTCGCCCGTGTGCAAGGTCTTGACAAGCGTAAGGAATCTTCGCTGTGCCTCATCCTCAAGGTGTCTTCCCTGCCGTTGCAGGCGGACCAGCTGGAAAACTTGCGCCTGAATCAAGAGCTGCATCGCGCTGACAACATAGACTGCAGAAATTGTGCGAGTCAACGTTGTGTTGGAGAGTTCCTGCACCTTGCGCAGACGCTCCTCTGTATTCTCCCTGCCTATGACTTTCGCCGCCGCCTGCTTCTCTTGCACGTCAACTAAGCTGGAAAGGTCGTTGCGCAGATCACGGAGGCACGCCTGGACGATCAACATCCACGATCAAATCTTGCGCTGCTAGAAGCGTATTCGGGCAAGAGGCTCGGCTTCTCCACTCGTGCCGCCATGGGGGCAGCTACACGCGCAAGCCATACGTAACGAACGCAACGCGAATGAAAGCATGGGGACAATGCCAGGGAACTCACCACGAACAGGCGGGTGCCATCGCCACTTTTGAGGGCCATGTCTACCTCGCCCTGCGAGCGGTCCCGCGCTTGCGAGACCATCGCAATGATCTGCCGGAGGGGTATTCCGCGCAACGCCCTCCAGACTGCAATGCTGGCGCCCACAACAACCGTGCCTCCGAGTATCCGCCATTTATGGCGTCGCACAAAGCCCAGCGCCATGTCGACCCGACGGTCTTGTTCAGGTCGCAGCCGCGCCTCTCGTTCGATTTCGAGGATTTCTAGTTCTTCAAAGTGGAACGATTGACTTTGACTTAAAATGTGGACAAGTTGGCCACTTTGTGGTCACTCAACCTCGCCAGCGAAGCGCCGTCCTGGAGGGATGCTGCGCGGGAGGTGGGGCTCGCTTCTGGCGGCTCTGGCTGCCGGAGCGATCCTTGGCGCTGTGCTTATAGCCGTTGACTCTCGGCCAGGAATGAGCGCTGCGCTCCTCGACGAATACGATGTGCCGTTTGAGGGGAAAACGCCCAACGACATGATCGACAGCGGCATGGGACGGCATTTTGTGTATTCTCAGGGAGACCAGGACGTGCGCGAGGGCCAGTACATGACGAAAAAGTTCGACCGTCTTCAGTCTATCATTGACTCTATTCACAACGGGCCTCTCACGGAGCCGCCGCCACCGCTGCCGCCGCCGCCGCGCTGCGGCGAGCCGGGAGGGCCCATTTGCCCAAAGCCGAGGGCGCCCGGTCCGCCCACGCTTAGCTACACGCAGCGTATTCGACTCCTCTTGAAGGATCTCCAGAAGCGCATCAATTCTGCTGCGAAACGTCAATACGTTCTAGAGGACAAGGTGTGTGCCATCTCGTGGCCGCACCTCGCTTGTGGTTTCGTCCTGCCGCGCGTTTTTCGACTGTATCTGCGCTGCTGCTGAGCAGCTGGCGTGGATTACGCGCAGGTGGCCAGCGCCAAGAAGCCACGTGGAGAGGAAGGACCAATCGGTCCCCCTGGATTCCCAGGAGATCCTGGCCCGGTTGGGCCGCAAGGCCCACAAGGTGAGCGGCCTGCTCACCCCCTTCTTTCTGCGTGTGATGGAGCCGACTGCAAACAATAGGCCGCAGATAGGGAACAGTGATTGCACTACCTTAGTGGGGGGGTCGGTTTCAGGTGTCGAGGGAACAAACGGGGTTCCGGGGCTGCCAGGGAAGCCGTCGAAGGTGTCTGGGGCGGAGGGTGCGGATGGCGTGCAGGGCCCACAGGGTCTTGCGGGCTACGACGGCCTTAACGACTACAAGCCGGGTCCGAAGGGAAGCCCTGGAGAACCGGGCGAGCGCGGCCCGCCTGGTCCTGTGGGTCTTCCGGGGCCGCAGGGTGCGGACGGCACAGATGGTGTGGACGGTGCGCCGGGCGTGCAGGGCGCTGCGGGTGCCGAGGGGCGTGATGGTGCCTGCTCCCGCCCTCCAGAACTGTGAAAGAGGCAATAGCAGGAGAAACTTCAATTCGCAACCGCATGCTGAGACAAGTACGGTGCTGCATGGTTGCTGATTCGTGTTTATCTGCTGTGCAGGCACGGACGGGCAGGACGGGTTGCCGGGGCGCCAGGGACCGCCCGGCGCGCGTGGGATCGCCGGATTGACGGGCAAGGCAGGGCCGCCGGGTGATGAGGGGCTGATCGGTGCACCTGGAGTGCCGGGGCCCAAGGGATCCCCGGGCTTTCCTGGTGCCCCGGGGCCGATTGGGACGTGGGGTCGCCGCGGCGACGTCGGGCAGCGGGGGCTCCCGGGACGCAACGGCATCAACGGCACCCCTGGCGCGGAGGGGGTAGCGAGCGCGCCGGTCGGCGGTGTCCGGGCCTTCGGGGGGGACATGCTCTCGAGCGATCAGTTCTGCCACTTCCCGTTCGTGCACAACGGGCAGCAGTTCACGCGCTGCACGACGCAGGGCCACGATGTCCCGTGGTGCTGGGTCGACGCCGAGCAGACGCGCTGGGGCAACTGCGAACTCATGGTTGAGGCGCAGGGGGGTAATGGGGAGGGCTCCTCGGCGAGGTGCAGCTTCCCGTTCACGTTTCGCGGCACGGAGTACACGCAGTGCACGGACGTGGCACAGGAGCCGGGCCAGGAGGGCCTGTGGTGCTACACGGACGCAGATGCCTCCAGCTACGGCGTGTGCGACCAGCCTGTCGCGGGAGGAACGTCGCAGGCGGGTGACGTGTGCACGACACCCTGCACGACAGACTACTCACCGCGGCCGTGGTGCTACTCCTCCGAGGACCGGTCGCGCTGGGGTATTTGCCTCTTCCGCGAACTACGCGGGGACGGGTCGTGGGTGTGGGTGTGAGCGCCGCTGGGCGCGGCCAGTGCCGTTGAGGCATGTCTGAGGGGTGTAAAATGCGGATTCGCTCGGGCCTGTGTGGTCGGACACGCCCTCACATCTGAGCACGCCCGCTCTTCGACGGCTTGCCTCAGAAGATGTAGCAGCATAGTGTCCGTGACTTTCTACTAGCCCCAACCCACGGCGATTTGACCAAACTCATCTTCCACAAGAAGACGTCTCAGCGCAAAATCTTGTCATCCGGCGCCCAGCCACGCATTTCGCTACCTATTTCCTTACAGGTAGCGAGCCTCAATGGATGTAGGCGGGCCCATAAGTCCCCTTCCCTTTGTCATTCAGAGAAGGGGGAAGCCAGCAGCACCGCGCGGCTTCGCGCAGGCCTCCGTGCAAACCAAGTGGTCCCGGTCAGAACCATGCACTTTGTATGGGGGAATCCTGTGCTTCGCAGCGCAGGTTTTGTTGCCGTGCTGCTAGCGGCAACACTCTTCTGCTGCGATGCTGATGGTGACGATACTGGGAGGCGCCGGGGCGGTTGGGCCGAAGCAGCAGGGGATCTGCTCGCCAAGCCAGGGCTTCCGCCTTCACTTGCAGAGCAGAACCTCACCATGGCTGAATTGCTGCAGCATGTGGCTCCAACTCTCACCTGGGGCTTTGTTCCCCGCACCCTGGCGGCCCACGTGTACGGCGAGCATGATGATGGTACCCCTCCGGGCGCCCCAACAGCGGCAGTGCTGGAACTGCCTGAGGCAGAAAATTGCAAGCACATCGACAAACAGTTAGGAAAAACGCACGAGGAACTGCAACGTTCCGGCACCCGCTTCTTTGGGGATCCATCGGCCCGTGACGTGTACCTACAGGGACTGCCGCGCGGCCTTTCCGTAGCGAAGCTTGCCACCGCCAACGACACCATCCTAGCCGTCGGACCACTGCCGGAGGACAAGGCGGAAGAGGCATCGGAGCAGTCGGGCCGTGGCAAGTATAAAATGAGGTCCTATGGGGTCCGTCACTTCGCTGTCGTGCGCGCCCAGCTGGAGCTTCCGCCCCCGCGCCTCTCTGCCGCGGCGATCGAGGCACTCGTCGCGATGCGCGCTCTGGAAGGCGGAGGGCGCGATGTGCAGCTCCCAGGCGCGATCCGATCATTCTTCCGGACCTTCGGAACACACGTCCCGGCCGGGCCGGTCCTCTTCGGCGGCCTTGCCACAGCTAGCGGCGGGCCGGTGTCGTGGGAGGCGGCGAAGCCAGGGCAGCGCAGCGCAGCGTGGGCGCACCTCGACTGCCTCCTTGCGGAAATGCTCCAGAGCCGCGGCGCGTCTGCCGGCTGCAAGACCCCCGGCCAGGCCTACTACGGCGACGCGGCGGCCGCCGCGCCGCCAGAGGTGGTGGCTGGCGGGGACCCGGCGCTGGCGTCCGGCGCGGAGTGGGTACGCTCGGTCAGGTGGGACCCGGTCCCGTCGCCGACGTGGGGGGTGATCGACGCAGGCGCGCCTGTTCCGATTTGGGAGATGATTACGAACAAGCAGCACGAGAAGCTCCTCGGGTCACTCCCCGCCCGCCAAACGAGCCCTGTGACTTCTGGGGAAGGCGTGCGCTGGCGTGCACCCTCGCGCCCGGACGGTTTTATTTTCTCACGCTTCTTGTGCGCGATCTTTTGCAGCGCACTGCAGGAACGGATCCGGGACGAGTACCTGAAGCTGTGGTGCAACCCGAAACCCGCGCCCATCCCCCGGGCCGCGAAGCATTGACAACAGCCGAGAACCGCGGCGCCGTCACCTCTGGAGGCGCGAGCGCCTCCGAACCTCCGTCTTGGTCTTAGCGATGAGGTTGCGGGCCTGCAGGGTCGAGGCGAACCCGCAGATCCTCTCCACCGCCGCCGAGGCGGGCAACGTCCGCGCAATAGGGCTACTCGCGCACTCCGCCGCGCATCCCAAGGAATCCCAGCACCCGGCCACGGGCAGCACGGCGCTCCACGAGGCCGCCGCGGCAGGGCAAGTCGAGGCTGTGCGGGAGCTCATCCGGCAGGGTGCAGATGTGAACGCGAGGGACCTCAAAGGTCAGAGCTCCCTGCAGACTGCCTGCCGTCGCTCCCTCGAGTTGAGAGGAGGGCCGCTCTGTGTGTGCAGGTCGGGCGCCGCTACACGCCGCGGCGATGCACGGCCAGGTCGAGGTCTCCAAATTGCTCATCAAAATGGGGGGCAAACTGGACGCGCGAGACAACCAGAAGATGACCCCTGAAGAGGTGGCTGCGAGCCATGGCGTTGAGAACGAAAAGGAGTATCTCCAGGCTGCCGCGAAACAGGCGCGTTCCCCAAGAGCGGGCACGCGCACCGCGCAGCCAGAAGACGCCGCACCAGTGGCGAGGCGTCCCCTTGCCCTTGCGATGGCCTGCCGCGCGCGCTGCCGACGCGCTGAGCCGCGTCGGCCGTGTCGGTTCAGGCGGTCAAAGATGCGGAGATTCGTAAGAAGGACATCGAAGAAGTGCCTCCCCGTGCCCTCCCTTGGCGTCGCTGGCGTGACCGCGTTTCTTTCCGCGCCCCAGGCGGTCGGCAGGCTAGCGACTCACGGTCTCTCAGAGCAACGGGCATACAGTAGGGCGAGCGGTAGGGGGAAAGGTTGGG
>ENA-UOXV01004088-UOXV01004088.1-marine-metagenome-genome-assembly--contig:-NODE-4088-length-16999-cov-9.102809_pt1 | contig 16999 bp, 23 predicted proteins | sample MGYA00238165_ERZ766961 | MGnify/ENA primary metagenome ERZ766961 (study PRJEB28924, sample SAMN03173240) | marine metagenome | biome: Marine; feature: Water; material: Subsurface seawater | place: North... | reverse complement strand
CAGCAATAATTCAGCAATAATTCAGCAATAATTCAGCAATAATTCAGCAATAATTCAGCAATAATTAACAATATAAATAAATATTTATAATATAAGATAAGATGGTTTATAAAAAAACTAGAAAAAGAAATACTAGAAAAAGAAATATAAAAAAAACTAGAAAAAGAAATACTAGAAAAAGAGTTAATAAAAAAAAATTACAATTCGGAGGTAATAGACGTCCGGTTATAGAAAATATAGAACAAAATAATATTGATTATTTTAAAATTTATTAGAAAATATAGAACAAAATAATAAAGAAATATTAAGTGAATATTATTCAATTAATCAATATGGAGGAGTAAAACTCACTGCTATTATGTATAGTGCATTTATTCATAAATACGATATTTTAGATTTATTTTTAGATCATGCAAATATAGAACATATAAATATAGAACATATAAATTTATTAGAACAAGAAAATGGTATAGGTTTATGTGATTTATTAATTCATAATTATTTGTCAGGACAAATAACCGATGAAAAAAAACAAATGATTTAAAAAATATTTTTAAAAATATTTCTTAAAAAAATATGATATCTGCAGATTATAATTTTAATCATTTACATGTTTGATGCATAATTTTATCGCGAGTTTTAATCATTATATAAATTTGATAAAAATATTTATCTTTTAAATAAACAAAAATTTAAAAGATATGTTGGATTATTATGGTTCAATCACTAAATGTGATGAAGAAATTGATAAAGAATTAATTGAATTATTTAAAAAAAAATGTTATGAATCATATATTAAAAATTTAATTTTTAAATTAAGAAAAGAAGAAGTTATTTATAAAGAATATTCAATTTCAGGATGGATGATGTTTCATAGAGATACAATAAAATATATTATTAATATTGAATTAAATTATAAAAAACAAAAATCAGAAAAAAAATTAAAATTTTTATATTGTTATAATCTTTTATTTAATGATTATGATATATGTAGATCTATTTGTGATAAATTATAAAAAAATATATTATATATATGAATCAAATTAAATATGGTCAATTAAATAAATCGATACGTTATATTTTATGTAAAACTAAAAGTAATAATGATATTAGTGTTCAAATAAGAGTTAATGCAGGATCTAGAGATGAACAAAATAATATTCACGGGATATCACATGTATTAGAGCATATGTTTTTTCAAGGATCAAAAAAATATCCTACACAATTAGAATTAGAATCAGAAATATATAATTGTGGGGGGGTATTTAATGCATACACAAGCAAAGCTTCAACCGTATATCATATAGATGGATCTAAAAAATGTTTAGAAAAATTTTTAGAAATAATGAGTGAATCTTTTTTTAATTCATTAATAGATGAAACGAAATTAGAAAATGAAAAAAAAGTAGTTATTAATGAAATAAATGATCATTTATCAGATCCTTCTAATTTATCGTGGTATGGAATAGATGAATTACATTTTAAAAATACTAGATTAGAGAAAAATGTTCCCGGTAAATCAAAATCTGTTACATCTTTAAATAGTGATAAATTAAAGAATTATATAAATACTTATTATCAAAATAATGTTATTATTTCGGTAGGTGGGAATATTAATTTTGAGAAGACATTGAATTTATTAAAAAAATATTTTATGAAAAAAATAAATTATCCCGCTAAAGAATTTAAATCAATTACAAATGATAAAAAAAGAATTTTATATAAAAAAAATAATCAAAAAAAATTTAATATAAAATATATTAAAAGATCTGATCAACAATCTTTTATAACTATATCTTTTCCATCATTTAATTATACATCAAAAAATACTTATATAACATCTTTAATATCAGAATTATTAACAGGATATATGAGTTCAAAATTATATGATATATTAAGGAATAAAGAAGGTTTAATTTATCATATAAATACAGGTGATAATAATTATGAAGATATTGGTGTATTTTATATACATTTCAGTGTAAAAAATAAAAAAGAAAATATATTAAAAAGCATTGAATTGGTATACAAAATAGTTGAAGAATTAAAAGATACAATAGATGATATAGAATTACAAAGATGTAAAAATAATTTAATAGAAAATTTAAAATCTAATAAAAATAATCCTTATTGGATGTGTGGAAATTGTAGTTCAGAATTATATCATTCAAACAAAATAATTTCTATTGAAAAAGATATAGAAAATATAAAAAATATAAAAATTGAAGATATTCAAAAAATTGCAGTAATTATTTTTAAAAAAAATTTATCAAATATATCTTATACTGCAAATATGAAATATTTATAATTTATTTAATTCTTTTATTTAATTCTTTTATGAGGTTCAATGTATTCAAATTTAAAATAATCAAATATATCTTTTTCTGTTAAAAATTTATGTTTTACTTTTTTCTTAGTATCTGCATGTTTAACCGAATATTCATTAATTGTATATCCTAATTCTAGTAATTTATTTCTCATGTTTACATTAAATTCACCAGATCCTGTAAAATATAATATAGCAAATGGATATTCTTCAGGTTTTGTAAACATAATATCAATTCTTCTAAAATATTTATTATCAATTGTGGATATTCCCATATATTTTTTTGGTCCATATGCTAATGTTTCTACAATATATTTATCTTCAATTAATTTATTAATAAATTCTTCATAAGTATTTTTATTTTGTGCTTTGATTAATACATCAATGTCCCCACTATCTTTATTTTTTCTACGATATGAACCTGCAATTGTTAAATCAGAATTTTCATCTATTTTTGATAATAGATTGTTTAAATAAATTTCATGTTTTTCAATTTCTTTATATGGGATTCTTTTTAAAATTTCATCATAAAATTTTAATCCTTTTATTTGAACATCATTTAAATAATCATCGATATTATCACATTTTTTTAACTCACCAATTGATTTAAAACCTTTATTAATTAATTTCTGAGCACAATTAGGTCCGACACCATGAATTTTTAAAAATGATTCTTTTATTAGATTATTATCTTTATTAGATATAATTTTTTCATAATCTGGACAAGTATCGGTTTCAATAATTGTTCTTATTTTATCTTTTAAACCTTTTCCAATTCCTTCAATATTTGAAAGATTTTTTTCAGTTAATTCCGAATCATCTTTTAATTTCTTTAATCCTGTTAAAGCTTTTGAATAAGATTTAGCTCTGAAATGATCATAATTATTTTTGCAATGTTCTTCCATTTTGGTAAAAATTTCAATAATTTTTTTTAATTTATTATCAGATGAATTTTCTTTTAAGATAACATCTGTTCTTTTACGAAGATATCTACCAAAACGAGGTACTCCTTTATCAGTTAATCCTGAATATTCAAAAGTAATAATTGTCCCTATTGGGTGCGTTTGTTTATAATTTTTACGAATTTCATCATTCATACCAGACAATGTGAATTCATGATCTTCATCATCATCTATGGTCATATATGTATCATGATTAATTAAAGGTTTACAAATGAAACTTCCTAATAAATTTTTATATTTCCCTTTACCAAATTTATAATCGATAATAATTGCTTCACGATCAAATGTTGGTTTATATTTTAATAATTCTGAACTTCTTCCATCTTTATATTTTTCTGAAGGATGTTTCAACATGATACCTTCACCATTATTTTCAATAATATTTTTATAATATTTTTCCATATGTTCATAAGATTCTATTTTTATTTGTTCTGCAAATTGAATAGGTGAATCTAAATTATTATATGGAGATACAAGAGTTCTTTTCTTTTTGATTTTCCATCTTGCTTCACAAAATTTAATTATTTTATTTAATTCTTTTAATCTATTAATAAATGTATCATCAAAAGTTGTAATATCATATGTAATATATTGAATATCAATCCATTCTTCATCAATGGGTGTTTTTTTACGAACAACTCCCATTAATTGAAAATTATCACGACCCGCCCACAATTCCCCATCAATAATATTTTTCCCCAATAGTTCTGCAGGAGGCATTGAATTTAAAAACCATTTTGGAGGATAAAATTCTTTACCTGATCTTGAATAAAAGTGACCAATTCCATTTTTATCATATCCAAAAAAAGCTCTGTAACCATCATATTTTTCAGACATAATCCATCCTATAGGAGGTTTTTTATATTTTGAAGTATCTTTTTTGTTACCGGGCATATCTTTTTGAAATTCTTTAGCAAGTTGAACTTTAAAAAGACACATTAAAAACATTTTTATTTATAGTAATTTATGTATTTTTATCTCTAAATTGATTATCAAATTTACAATAAATTATTTCTTTTTTGTTATACTTTTTTAGGGCCTACTCCTCATCCAGCTCAGGGAGGGTATCTTTTTTGTGTATCATCACTAGCACTAGCATTATAATATATAGAAATATAGATATGAAATCTAAAATTATCACTGTTTATGCTAAAACAGATAATAGTAAAAATTATGTAATTTTAAATGGAACGAGGGATTCATTTCTGCGATTAATAATCTAATTAATCTTTTCAAATTTTTTAACGATAGTATTTAAATATATAATATTAAATACTATATTATGAAAGTAAATTTATTAAAAATAAACAATAGTAATTGGGTAGTAATTCCAAAAAGAAATACTGTTCAAGAAATATTAGATATTTATAGTAAAATTAATATAGATGAATTTAATAATTTATTAGATGAAAATATAATAAAAGATATAAATGGAGAACCTGATATATTAAAAGCTACTAAAATTATTAAAAAATATAATAGTAATATTGAAGAAATAGATTTTGAATTATATGAATCTTTTTAAAGACTATCGTTAAAAAATTTGAAATTTGTATAGTAAAAATACTAATAAATAATTATTGAAGAATGAGACAAAGATGCCAATTATTAGATAAAAGAAAAAAAACAAATAAATTAAAATTTGTAAGTTATAAGAATATGATGAAAGAATCTCATAAAATAATTAATAATTGTGAATATAAAACAGTATCTAAATTATAGTATAATAATCTATGGTGGAAATTATAGATGATTTTTCACATTCATAAAAATAATACCATTGTGATGGTATATAAACAATTAAATTAGGTTCTAAATTTATTTTATGAGCCCATTTTTTTATAGAATTATTATTTTTATTTAAAATATCTTCTTTATGTTTCGGATGAATAAGATACAATGTAGATTTATCATAAATTTGAAAGATTAATAAACCATTTTTATTATTTTGTGATAATTCTATGGAATAATTACCCTTCAATAATGATAAATTGTAATTATCATATGATAATTTTGGTTTAAAATATTTAAATATATCTTTTAAATCATTTTCTAAATTTAAATCTTTAATTAGTTTTTGATTATTGTGAATATGTAGATTAGAATTATCTTTAGTAAATGTTTCTAGAGAAATAAATTTATTATTATCATTGATTATATATCCTTGATTTTTTAAATTTAAATTATTAAAAGATAAATTTTGAAATAATTCATATTTATTTGCTAGATTATGAATAATAAGTGGATTATTTTCTTTTATTTTATCTTTAATAACAACAGAATTAGGATTTTGTATTTGTTGAACTGTTGCATTGATGTTAAATTTTTGTAACTCATAGTATTTTTTATATAAAAATGCAATTATGATTAATATTATAAATAATAAAAACATAAACTATATAAAGATTTATTATAATAATAATGTATAGTAACCGAAGATGTCACTAGTTGGAAATGTTAAATGGTTTAATTCAAAGAAAGGATATGGGTTTGTTAATGTAATGACTCCTGATAATGAAAATACTGGTAAAGATTTTTTTGTTCATTTTAGTAACATTACTACTAGTGGATATAAGAGATTATTTCCTGGGGAATATGTTTCTTTTAATTTAGGAAAGAGTAATGAAGGAAAGACAATTTGCATGGATGTTATGGGAGTACACGGTGGTCCTCTATTAACAGATAATGAAACACATCGTTTTAAGGTTTTTCCAAAAATGAGAAATGATGATAATGATAATGATGATAATGATAATAATGAAAAATAAATATATTTTATAAATTATATGAAAAAAAAATATAATTCTAGGAGAACAAGGAGAACAAGGAGAACAAGGGGAACAAGGAGAACAAGGAGAACAAGGAGAACAATGGGAACGAAGAGAACAAAGAGAACAAGGAGAACAAGGAGAACGAAGAGAACAAGGAGAACAAGAGGGAAAAGGGAAAAAATGAGAAAAGCGAAGATGGAGGCGGCGCCTGAAATTTTTGATGAAATTTTTGATGGTATTGACGGGGAACTAGAGGACTTCCCCTCAGATGGAGGGGGGTTTCGTGGGAAATTAGGCGGTCCTCATTCAGAATATGACGGGGGGTTATGGGATACAGAAATGATGGACACAACAGGAGATCCTTCTGAAACAGGAAGTAAGGGGAGAGGTGGTGGAGTAAAACCTAAAATCTCAAAAAACTCATCAAATAGAGCAAAAACATTGAAATGGACACCAAAAATGGATAAATTGTTATTACAAGCAGTGGAGAAATATGGAGTGAAACAATGGACAAAAATAGCTCAAGAAATAGCTCAAGAAGTAGGGTATGGGGTGACTAATAAACAGTGTTATCAACATTGGAATTCTATAAATCCCCTAAATAAACAGGGAGGGTGGACTGATGAACAAGATCAATTAATTAGAGAATTTTATGAACAATCAACACGGGGGGAACATAAAAAATGGAAAATTTTGTTAGAAAATGAAACAATGAAGGGTAGAACAAAAAGGATGTGTGCGGAAAGATGGGAGGCGCATTTAGATCCCATGGTTAATAGAGGGGGATTCACGGAGGAAGAAAATAGTAAAATTAAAAAATTGGTTCAAGATGAAGAGGGGTGGGCAGAAATTGCTAGACAATTGGGTCTAAATGATCTCAAACAACATCGACGTCCACAAGATGTTAGATATTATTGGCAATTCAATTTATCAAGGAGAGAATAATTATTCAAATAAACAATTAAGAATTTCTTCTTTATTATCTTTTTTTTTACGAGGTTTTCTATTTTCTATTTTTTCTATAGAACCATCAATTTTATAGAGATGAATATCATAATTACATTTTTTATAAAAGTTTATTCTTTTTTCACATTGTTTTGAAAATTGAATAAAATTTGGATGAATATCATTAAAATCAACAATTAAAGGATGAAATTTACGAACTTCTGGTTTTTCTCTTAATATACGACCAACTGATTGTACTACATCTGATTTTGGTGATGCAAGAAATATTGCATTTAATTTTGGTATATCCATTCCTTCTGATGCCATAGAAAATGTTCCTAAAATAATATCTTTTTCTTGTGAAATCCTTAATTCATCTGGTTTCATTCCACCTACATACAAACCAGAACATTCTTTTTTTAATGTTTCATTTAAAAATTTTTTGGTATAATTAAGAAAATCCCTTCGATCCGAAAGAATAAGAATTTTTCTACCTAAATTATATTCTTTAATCACTAAATTATTAATAAAATCTATTCTTTCTTTAAAATTACAAATATTATTAATTAATCTCGGCATACATGTTTTTCCATTATAAAGAATTTCTTCTTTACAATATTCTTTATTTTCATTATAATATTCATATACTCTTGTCTCAATATAATCAGTGTTTGTTTCCTTTGTAATATAAACTAAAGGACCTATATACCATTCAAATACTTTCCTTAAACCATCTTTTCTATCAGGTGTCGCCGATAAACCTAACATATATTTAGAAGCAACTTTACTCATGCATTTATGAAATACTTCTGCGCCTAGATGATGACACTCATCAAAAACCGCTAATCCAAAAGATGAAAATGTATCTTCTTCATATTCTTTCATTGATAAACTTTGAACCATTGCTAAGACTATATCTTTATTTTCAATATCAACTGTATTTTGTTGAATTTTACCAATCCTAGCTTCAGGTAGAAATTCCAATATCCTATCTCTCCATTGATTCATTAAAAAGTCTTTATGAACAACAACAATTGTTTTTTTCTTTAATAACGATATTATCCATAACGATAATACCGTCTTTCCTCCCCCGCATTTTAGTGATATAATCCCCCCCCCATTCTTATAGGCATTATCACAATAAGATTTTATAATTGGTTCTTGTTCTTTTCTTAATGATCCATTAAATTTAATATTTATATCTGTACCCTCCCCCAATTTATTATTTAATGGATTACCAAATTTATCTTGGCCATAAAATCTAGGTAAATATAAACTATTGGGACTTTCTAAAAATAATTGAAATTTTTTTTCATTTTTATCACCGAAATCTCCATAAACATATGGATTTACCGATAAATCTTTTTTTATTTGTTTTAATTCTGTTAATTTTAAATTTTTCTTTTTTATTTTATAACCATTATTTGATAATGTTGTTTCCATTATAAATTAATAAAAGAAATATTTTTAAATCAAATTTATATTTAATATATATATATATATAATGCGTTCTAATAGAAGAATGACTAGAAGAACTTCCAGAAGAACTAAAAGAAGAACATCTCAGAGAACTAAAAGAAGAACATCCAGAAGAACTTCCAGAAGAACTTCCAGAAGAACAACCAGAAGAACTGGCACCCTTCCTAGTAAGAAATTTTAGAGATGAAATGAAGAAATGTGATAATTAATTAAAACAATTTATAAGGATTCACTTTTCTTATATCATATTTTGTATTGTTCTTTTTAACATAATTATTCATATAAACAATTTTTTATTAATAAAATATAATGATTATATTATGAATATTATGAATATTATGAATATTATGAATAAAATCTTTTTAGCTAGTATATTAATATTATCATTAATATTAATATGTAAAAATAATAAATCAGGATATATAAATTATGGTGAATTATATGAAAATCCTATATTAAATTGTCCTGAACAATATGAAATTGGTATAGGACAATTATCTAAAAAAAAAACATTAATACAACCATTTGGTTATACAAAAAATTATTTATTTGATATAACTAGATTTAAAGATCCGACAACACAATCAATGGATTTTAATAATTTAAAATTAGGTAGACCAATTGAAAAATTAAAACCTTTACCAGTTGATCCAGATTTTTTTAATCATATATAATATATATATGATAAGTGATTTAATAGATTTTAGAGTTTTATTTATAAGTATGAATGTTTTTATAGCTTATAATTATATTACTAAAAAAGATGATAAAATTTTATTAAAAAATGATTAATATTTTTTATTAATAACATATTTTGAATTAGAATATTCCGCTTCACCACCACCGAGTTGGCCTTCAGACACATTATTTTCTGAATAATCCCAAAATTGCTGACTACCTAATTTTACATTATCATGAGGATCTGCTTTATACCAGAATACTTGATCTGTTAATTTATTACTTTTTGCATTATTATGAATAACTAAACATTCGAAATTTTCCGTACATTGATCCATCACTTGACAAAACATCTCAAAATTAGGAAACATTCCCGCATAATGTTCATATAATCTTTTTCGGTTACTTACATAATTTTCTCTTAAAATAAATATATAATCTATATTTGTTCTTAAATTTGGAGGAATTCCAAGCGCATATTGCATTGTGATCATAAATAAAATTTTAAAATGACGACCATTCATGAATAAACTTCTTACATTTTTATCTTTTGTCCATGAATTATCATATAAACAATCATCTAAAACTAAAAATGCTCTTGGATCTATAGAAGGATTGGCCTTCCATTGATCGAGCATTAATCTTTGTCTTTTTAAGATATTAGAAATGATCGGGGGTTGATATTCTTCATGAATAAATAATTTGGGAACCATTTTTGAATAAAATTCATTGGCTGCTTCAGTACCAGATATTACCTGACCAACAGGGATAGAACTGTGATGATATAATATATCTTTACATAAAAAAGATTTCCCTGTTTCGCGTTTACCGATTAAAACAACAACTTTATCATCTTTTATATCATTCATATTAAATCTTGATAATTGTATTTCCATTAAGTATCTATATTAATCATATAATAAAATTATATTATTTTTAAACATATGGATTATATATTAATCATTCAAAATTTGATTTGCATTACATTGAATTAATAATAAAAATATTTAAATATAAATCATTTATCTTAAATAAGATAGAAAAAAAATAATGGCACCGGGATCTTGGAACAATAAGAATTATGGTGGTCTCCATACTGGGACAGGGAAATATCAAAAAGGCGGTGTTTATTCAACAAATGGTCTAAGACACAAGAAAATTCCAAATAATAAATTCACTGACGGTACAGAAGTAAGATATATGGGTAAACATAAAGACCATGTTAATGTAAGGGGGAAGGTGGTATCAAAGAAAGATGATACTCATAAATCAGGGAGATCAATTATTAAAGTTGAAACAAATGAAAATAAATATACATATTTTCACAAGAATAATTTAGAATTAGTCTGATTCATCGTCTTCTTTTTCTTCATTAACATTTAAATATTCCATTGTTAATTCATAACTTTTTTGAATAATTTTTTTTTTAAAATTTTCATCTATATCAAAATTCAAACCAAATAAAAGAGGTATTTTTATTATATTTTTATTATTTTCTATTAATATTTTTTCATTTTCAGTATTATAATCATTGAGCATTATGGAAAATATTATTTTTACTATAGGTAAAGTTTTAAAAAACTCATTTTTAAAAAATGTATCCAATGTACCTTCATCTCCAGTAATAAATATTCCCAAATAATCATTTTTATTATCTTTTATATAATCAATCGGAATTGAACCCTTTATTCCTCCATCAACATACATACAATCATTATATAAGACTGGTTTAAAAAATAAAGGAATAGATGTTGTCATTTTTGCAAGAGTTACAAAAGATAAATCTGGATAATTTTCATAAGAAATATATTCCATATATCTCTTAGTTACATTAAACACTTTAACAACTAATTTTATTTTTGAAATATCATATAATTCTTTTAATGATAAATCATCACAATCTAAATAATTTTTAATAATCGATTTAAATATTTTTTCTATACCATCAGTATCAAATAAACCACACTCATTAATAAAATCACTAATATCCAAATTTTCAATATTTAAAAAATTATTTAAATCATATTCTATTATCAATTTATTCCATATATTTATATCGATTTTCAATAACAAAGTTAAACATGGTAAGATACCAACAGAGGTAGTTATAATTTCTTCTATTCCATCTAAATTCTGATTGATTATTTTTTTATTAAATAATGCTTTAAAAATACCCCCATAACAAATACCGGATGGACCTCCACCCGATAATATTAATCTTTTAATTACCATTTAATTAATAAATTAATTAATATTTAAATAATAACTTATTTGGCAAAATTTTCATTTTTGAAATTTTCAAAAGCTAAATCTAAATATTTTTGCGATTTTATAAAAATCGGTATATAATTATCTTTATAATTATAAATACTAAACCATTTGGGTGTTTTATGACTAATTAAAATATTATGTTTTTTAAATTCTCCAAATTGAGTGAAAGGCCATTTTTCAATATCTTCATCTGTTAAATCATCACCCTTGGGATTAACACACCATTTATACATGTCAAATGATGCATGTAAATCTCCTCTTAAAGGAATCATATTAATTGATTCATCATTAAATTCGTCTAAAGGGATTATATGGGCCATTTCAATGGGTCCTTCATTTGTAAGAATACATTTATTATTACCATAAAATGAATAATTTTTTTTAGATTGTTCTTTTGAATTATATTTCCTTTTTTTTCTTTTATATAAATGATTATCATTATTATCATTATTATCACTATTTTCACTATCTGTATCATTTATTTTATCTGTATCATTTATTTTATTAACTGTATCATTTATTTTGGTATCATTATCTACATTTGATAATTGAATATTTAATAACATATTATATTCTGATTCATCTATTTTTATTAATTTTAAAGGGTTAACTGTAGATTTTTTATTTTCTTTAAAAATTTGAACTTTACCATATTTTTTAATTTTTAAAATTATGCAAGGTTTTTTATCATGGATTGCATAGTCGTTTATATTTAATGTATTAAAATCCGCATCAATGATATTTTCCATTGTATATTTGTATATTTTGTATATTTTGTATATTTTGTATATTTTACAATAAATAGTAGCATTAATATCAAATTTCAAATGGCTATTTATTTTCTTTATTTCTTTATTTTATTTTATTTGTTTTACTTCTAGAAAGATGTTTTTCTATATTTGATTTAGATTTAGAAATATTTGTTTTTTTTTTCTCAAGCTTTTTGTATTCATATTTTCCAGTTGAATCATTAAATTCTAAATTTTTAATTTTCATTATTTGAAATTTTTCATTACAATATTCAATTTCATTTATTTTATTTAATGCCCCAGATTCACATAATCTATATAATAAATCTTTTAATTGTTTTTCTACTGAATCACTGAATTCTGATTCTGATTTTTGCATCTTAATAAATATAGATAATCTATTTAATTTGGATCCTTTATCTAATTTCGACCATGATTTTTTAAATCTTTCTTCTTTTTCTTTTTCAATTTCTTGAAATATATCTTCCATTATATATATATTTATTTTTCATTCTTTAAATGAAATTTTATACTATTATATCTTAAATAATATATTATTTTATTTATCTTTAAATATAAATATATGTTATATATAAAATGAGTGCATTAGAGGGTATTCACTATGTAAGACCACCTGAATTGGAATTTAGTAAAATTGATGAAAATGATGATTATACTGAATATAAAATTAAAACTTTTAAAGATTCAAAAGAAAAAAATAGTGATAATATTTTTATTGCAGATATTGATTCTATGTTATTCTGTGATGATACTTTTAAAATTAAAATGCCTAAAAAAAATTTAATGATAAAAGATGGAAAAAAAAGATTTGCTTATGCTGTCGGTATGTTCCCTAATCCTAAAACTGGAGAACCATCATATCTTGATGGTTGCATATTAGCTGGACTAGGTTTAAAGAGACAAAAAACAAATGCTGATATTATTTGTTTTATAACTCATGATATTTCTAAAAAAGATAAAACTAAATTAGAAGTTGTTTTTGATAAAGTTATATATGTCCCATATATTTCACCATATGATATGGGTGGTAAAGGGAAATTAAAAACTATTTTGACAGATCCTGATTTATTTAAAAATTGTCCAAATTATACAAAATCACATCCATATGTTCATGTATTTTTCAAATTACATTTATTTAATCCTGAATATTTTCCTTATGAAAAAGTTTGTTTTGTTGATTCTGATTTAGTACCATTAAATTTTTATGATTCATTATTTATGTTAAATACTCCCGCTGGATGGGTGGAAAATCGTAAAAAAATACCATATTCTGAATCTTTCCATTGGGATCGTTGTGATTTTTTAAAACATGGTAAATTAATACCTAAAATTTTCACTGATATTGATCAACCGGGTGGTTCTGATGTTAACGCAGGTTTATTATTAATTACTCCTAATAAAAAAGAATATGATGAAATGATTCATGAACTTAAACAACCCATCAAAAAATGGATGGGTGTTGATAAAGTACACAGTGGATTTTATACATTCGATTTCTCAACTCCTTCTGGTAGAAAATTTGTTAAAAATTCATATTGTTACCCAGAACAAAATTATTTAACTAAAAGATATTCTGGTAAATGGACTTATATTGAACACGGATTTCAAAGTTGGGCTCTGGATCCATGTAATGCCTTTGGAATCCATATGGCTGCATTTAATCCTAAACCATGGTTTAAACAGCCTGCAGGAATAGAATTTAATTTAAAAGAAAAAATTATTCCCTATTTTGTTGAAATCGATAAAGATATCCCTAAATTTTTACCAAAAGCATTCATATCCGATAATAAAGAAGGAATTTTTTATGAAAATATTTCTTATTCATATGAAATTTTTAATGGTCTTATTGTTTGGGGTCTTCTAGAATATCCTAAATTACATAATTTCTTTATGAATAATCTTAAAATTTATGGCCCCAAAATTTCCTTTGATAGAGATATATTTAAACCTTTAAATCCCATAAATGAATTCCTTTATTTGAAAAATATAAGAAAAAAATCAATTCCTTATCATAAATTAAGCATCTCTCAAAAAAGAATTAATAATCTATTAGTTGATTATGATTATTCTGTTAATAAAATTAAAGATGATATTTTATCTGTTTGTAGAAAGAAAAAAATAAATCGTTACGGTGAAAGAAGCTATAATCCTAGAATTATTGAATATAATCAAGATTATATTGAAAAAATAAAAGCACAAACTAAAAAAAAATATAAATCTAAAAAAAATACTAGAAAAAATACCCGAAAAAGAACAAAGAAAAAACAATATACAAAAGTTATATATTTTTATAAAGATAATTGTAAATTTTGTAAAGATTTTAATCAAACATGGAATAAACTCAAAAAATTAAAAAATATTCATTTTGTTAAAATAAATGGTGACAAAAATAAATCTTTATTAAATAAATATAATATTGAAATATATCCAACTATTATAAAAATCAAAAATAATAAATCTACTAAATTTCCATCTGATGATAGAAATCTAAATGATCTTAAAAATTTTATTAAAAAATAATCATTTAATATATAAATGCATCATTTTTATACAATATATGAAAAAATAAAAAAAAATAATAATTTTAATAATTCATTTTTTAATAAAATTATAGATCATTTTAATTCATTAAATAGAGAAGATGATTGGATTATTATGTTTTATGATTTTTAAACATCTATAATTCTTTTACCACTTTTTTTAAAAACACGTGGTATATCACTAGTTACTGATAATAAACTTGTTAAACTTTTAGTTCTTGATGATCTTCTTGATCTTCTATTTGATCTTCTTTTTGTTCTTCTATTTGATCTCCTAGATGATCTCCTAGATACTCTTCTAGATACTCTTCTTGATGATCTTCTTGATGATCTCCTTGATAATCTTCTAGATACTCTTCTAGATGCTCTTCGAGATACTCTCCTTGACATATTTGATGATCTTCTTTTTACCATATATATATATATATATATATTATATTTTTATATTATATTTTTATATTTTTATATTTTTTTATATTTGTAAATATTAGAAGATATCTTATGGAAGATTATATTACTAGAATTATTAAACATAAAAGAAATCAAAAATATTCTTATATCTATTTTGACAAGAATAAAAATAAAGTTGATCCTAAAATTGTGAAAATGTGCCTTCAAGGTCTCTATATTCCACCCGCCCACAATAATGTTAAAATAAATTTAAATAAAAATGATAAAATTTTAGCTATAGGATATGATACAAAAAATAGACCACAATATGTTTACAATAAAAATTTTACAAAAAAACAATCTGAAAAAAAATATGATCATATGATTGAATTCGGTAAATCTTATCATAAAATTATTAAACAAATTAATAAAGATATGTTTAATGAAAATGATTCTAAAAATAAACAAATTGCATCTGCTCTTAAACTTATTATTGAATGCAATTTTAGAATCGGTAATGATAAATATTTAAAAGAAAATAAATCCCATGGTGTCACAACTCTTTTAAATGAACATATTAAAATTAGTGGAGATACCGTTATATTAGATTTTATTGGTAAAAAGGGAGTTCAAAATACATGTCGCGTTAAAAATAAAAAATTAAGTAAAAATTTGAAAATGAAAAAAAGAACTTTACATAAAAAAGATAGAATATTTACATATCGTTATAAAAATAAATATTATAATTTAAAATCAACAGATGTTAATAAATATTTAAAACAATTTGGTGATTTTTCTGCAAAAAATTTTAGAACCTGGATTGCTAATTTAGAATTTATAACACTACTTTTAAAACATGATGAAATTTCATCTTTAAATGAAAGAAAAAAAATAATTAATCAATCATTAGAAGCAATTGCTAATAAATTGCATAATACAAAATCTGTTTGTAAATCTAATTATATAGATCCTTATTTAGTTGAAACATATTTAAATGATCATCAAAGATTTATGTCAACTTTTAAAAATTCTTTCTCTAAAGATGAAATTTCTAAAAAATATATTGAATTATTAAATCATAAATTATAAATAAATTATTCATCATCAGAATCATCATCAGAATCATCATCATAATTTAGACTTCTATTAATTGGCTTTTCTAATGGTATACAATTATTATTAAAAAATATACAATTTGAATCTACTTCGCATTGTGTTCTATCTCTATTATTACAATCATTCCCCCCCCCTCATTATTCTCCTTGATGATCTCTTTTTTGATGATTTTCTTTTAGGTTTCATAACCTCTAACTCATCCTCTGATAATTTCTTTTTTCTTAAAGATCTCTTTTTACGATTTGTCCTCCTTGTTCTTCTAGTTCTTCTAGTTCTTCTAGTTCTAGTTCTAGTTCTTCTAGTTCTTCTAGTTCTTCTAGTTCTCATTGTTTTTCTAGAAGATATCTTTTTTCTCCTAGATTTACCACCACCAAATTGAACGGATGATTGACTCCCACATGATATATCGCCCGCTCCTAACGCACTATTATTTAATGCATATTCAGATGGATTGAAACTCATATAACTATTATTAAAATCACAACTTGGCTGTACCATTATATTATAAATATATATTTTAATTATTTCATTAACTTTTTACGACCTGTTTTAGTTTGACCCCATTTTCCAACTAATCTCCCTCTTTTCCCATCTTCTACTAAATATGCAGAATAAGAATCATCATCTTCAATATAACAATATTCTTTCGATTTATACATAAATGTGATTATATTTTCTTCTTCATTAACTTCCTCTCCAACTTCTTCACCAACTTCTTCACCAACTTCTTCACCAACTTCTTCACCAACTT
>ENA-UOXV01004087-UOXV01004087.1-marine-metagenome-genome-assembly--contig:-NODE-4087-length-17000-cov-6.277368_pt1 | contig 17000 bp, 14 predicted proteins | sample MGYA00238165_ERZ766961 | MGnify/ENA primary metagenome ERZ766961 (study PRJEB28924, sample SAMN03173240) | marine metagenome | biome: Marine; feature: Water; material: Subsurface seawater | place: North... | reverse complement strand
TCTTGGTACATGTTTCCAATATATGCTATAGGTCTTTTCTTGAAAAAATATTCATTTTTATTTATTGGCACTATTCTACACCTCGCATTAGATTATGCTGATTGTTTTTTTTAAATGTGTACATGTTCATTTGAATTGATGGTTCTTACTTCTCACTAGACATACATGCGCAAAAACCATATAAATGCCCCCATTCTCTACATCCCATGCAGATTCCTGTGAAGTATACGCCTGTGGTAGATATCGCTCTTGATACGATTAGTCTCAAAAAGCAAGCATTGGTATTTGTAAACTCTAAGGCAAGCGCTGAGAAGCAAGCTGAAGATGTTGCAAAAAACTTAGAGGTAATTAATCCAGATCTTGAAGAGCAAGTACTCAAAGTCCTACCTACGCCTACAAAGCAGTGTAAGCGTTTAGCATTCTGCATTGCCAGAGGATCAGCGTTCCACCATGCAGGACTTCATCAAAAACAAAGAGAAATCATAGAAGATAACTTTAGAGCAGGTAATGTAAAGATCATTTGTTCAACTCCAACACTGGCTGCAGGACTTGATATGCCTGCATTTAGAGCTGTTCTCAAAGACATGAAACGATTTACTCATAGGGGAATGGATTTTATTCCTGTACTAGAATACTTGCAAATGGCAGGGCGTGCAGGACGACCAAAATATGACACCGTTGGTGAATCCATTATCCTAACCTCTACAGAATCACAGAAAAATGAAATTCATGATCGCTACATCCTGGGAAAACCTGAAGAGATCTATTCAAAACTCGCTGCAGAGCCTGTAATGAGGACATATGTTCTCTCGTTACTTGCAACAGGCCATGTGAAAACACGTGATGATTTACTTACCTTTTTCTCAAAAACATTCTTTGGTCATCAATATGATGATATGGATCGGTTATCGCAAATAGTAGATAGTGTACTGCATAAATTATCTGAGTGGGAATTTCTTAAAAGCACCAAGGAAGAATTTGCATCTGCTGATGACTTGGGTGAAAAGTATACAGTAACACTTCTTGGAAAAAGAGTTGCAGAACTCTATTTAGATCCATACACTGCGCATCAATTAGTTGAGCGTATCAAAAAGCATGAAGATAAAACTGATTTTGCATACTTGCAAGCACTTTCTCATACACTAGAAATGCGTCCACTTCTTAGAGTTAAGGCTAAAGAAGAAGCAATTTATCAGGAGAAGGCAGCAATTGTGCAAGAAGAAGTTTTAGAAGAAGAGCCGTTTGATTACGATGATTATGTTGATTACTTGGCAAGCATAAAAACAGCATCTTTCTTTGAAGCTTGGTGCACAGAAAAGAATGATGATGAAATTTTCACTGAGTTTGATATTCGTCCAGGTGAAATACGAGCTAAACTTGATAGAGTTGATTGGCTTATTTTTTCCTTGCAGGAAATGTCTAAGATCTTACTTACTGGGGATAGAAATGACCTTGCAAAACTTAGAATGCGTTTATCTTATGGTGTGAAAGAAGAATTACTTCCCCTTGTTAAAATTAAAAACGTAGGGCGAGCAAGAGCTAGAAAACTGTATAGAAATGGCATTAAGCACGCAGCTGATCTTAGGCGCTCAGATCCCACTACGTTAAAGCAGCTTATCGGTGAGAAAACAGCGCAAAAGATTCTACAACAACTATCGTATAATTAACAATATTTAAATATGGCAAATCCATAAAATTTATACGCGTTACCTAAAATTGATCATTCCTGTAGTATTCTCTTTTTTGTAGGAGCCTTCTTTGTACAAAGCTATGGCACATCTAATACTGCTGTTTTTGGACATACAGTTTCAGAACTAGATGGGATGGAAGAAATTCTTGCTGAAATTGATGGGAAGCTAAATCAATCCCAACCTATAGTTCCAACGCAAATGTTTACAACAGTACTTGGAATAACTGGGTCATTTTCTCAGGCTCAGGATGTGTGTCCTGATGACTGGAATCTTGAAAGTTGGTCAGAACTTCATGCAGGAAGTTCTAGTAATAAGATATTCATAATTGCTACAAAGGAACTTTCTTTCATAGGTAGTCGCTCTGGGCATAGTGTTGATGAAAGCTATCTTAAATTAGAACTTGATAGTAATGATGTCTCTTATCTTTGCTGGAAAGTTTTTGATAAGCAGCAATATGATGAATTTCTCATTTTAGATAATGAAAATTGTCCTTTAGGATATCAAGATATCCCTGCAGCAAGACTTGTTGATACAAGTGATGATGGAGAGATAATACAGCATCATGCAGGTACATACGTTGGCGGAAACCCTTCTGCAACTGATCTTAGTACGCAAAGCAGTAAAAGAATGGATGGACGTGTTAAATCAACGTATAGAACTGATGGCAATAATGCTGCAACGGTAGATAGAGTTTGTTGGAAAAGATACAATGATGACCATATCAAATACCCGGTATTTATTTTTGGACAAAGTGAATCTGCCTGTCCTGCAGGTTTTGCTAGTAGGACGCTTGCCAGCGTGGATCAAACATTTGGGGATAAGTGGTATAGAGCAAGAGGATCACCTAGTGGATTTCACCATGGGGCTATGAACCCTGATGGCCAAGATGAAAATTATTTTTGGGTGTGGGGCAAAGATTCTCATTTCCCAACCCCTGATCCGGTAGTATGTTGGCGAGTGTATGAAACAACATACCCCTCAGTAGAGATGTTATCTCTCAACGCTAATTGCCCTGCAGGTGAAGGATTTACAGAATTACCTGTAAATACTATTCAGAGAACAGATTCTTCCAGAACCCATAGTTTCTATAGTAATTTGGGTATGGCAATCGGTGGGTATTGGGATGAGAATATTGGAGCCTCCCGGGGAGGAATCGTTAAAGTTAACATAGACGGTACTGGGGAAGTAGATAACGTTTGTTTCAAAATCAGGAACACAGTATAGTACGAACCTTTTTATATTCTCTTTCTAATCTAGCTACTATGAGATATGAACGTCAAGAAAAAATAATTGGTAGTGAAGCGCAGCAACTTCTTAGCGCAGCTTCTGTAGCAATTCTTGGTGTTGGGGCTCTAGGTAGCGTTTCTGCAGAACTCCTTGCAAGAGCAGGCGTTAAAGAACTCATCCTCATTGACAGAGATCTTGTAGAAGAGACAAATCTGCAAAGACAAGGTCTTTACGGTGAAGCAGATATTGAACACCCTAAGGTTTTGGCTCTTGAAAAACATCTTAAAAACATTCGCTCAGACTTAATCGTTACTACCAAATTCATTGATCTTACGCATGAAAATATTTCCGAACTTGGAAAACCGTGGCTCATTGTAGATGGCACAGATAATCTGCAAACACGTTTTTTATTAAATGAATACTGCAAAGTACATGAAACTCCTTGGGTCTATGGATCAGCTATAGGACAAGAAGGCTATGTTCGTTTAATGGATGATGATGTATGTTTTGGGTGTTTTTCTCAACCAGCATCACTTGGGACCTGTGAGAGCGTTGGAGTGCTGGGAAGCATTACCCATACTATAGCATCACTGCAAGTTCAATTAGCACTTGATTATGTTCGAGGAATATCTAGACCTGACTTGTATCATGTATCTCTAAAAGATATGAAAATAGACAAAATAGCTGTTAAGCAAAAAGAGTCATGTTCATGTTGCAATGCTGATTATCCATATCTTGCAGGCGAGGGTGCAAAAGCAGTAAAGCTATGTGGTTCATCAACCTATCAATTTCAAATGGGCTATGATTACAATGAGATGAAAATTCGTGTATTTGGAAAAGATCTCGGCTACGCATTAAAAGTAGACAATATGTTAATTCTTAAAGATGGACGAGTGTTAATTAAAGCAGAATCTGAACAAGATGCTCGTTCTCAACTCGCAAAAGTGGTTGGTCACTGATCATATACTGATTTTCTATGTTCAAGAATGTGAAGAGTGATGGTTTCATCGGTATGTTCGTATAACATTCTATATGGTTTAATGCGTATTGATCTATATTTCCTTAAAGATCCATGAAGGGGCTTTCCAAGAGAAGGTTTTTCTGAGAGTTTCTTAATTTGTTTAATAATCTTTAATCTGATTTCCTTATCTATTTTTTATATGTCTTCCTAAATGACTTTGAAAATATTATATTCACTTCATTAGTAGAGCATCAATTTCTTCCTCTTTCATCGATGCTTTTACTGTTGTAGATAATCCTTTTTTAATTTCTTCTTCACTTTTTCGGATTTTTTTCAATAACTCTTGTGCAATTTGGATCTCATCTATCTGTTTGAGAAGTATATCCTTTCCATTATTGATTACTAAGAATTTAGTTTTAGGCCTTAGTTTAGCTTCCTTTCGAACTTCTGAGGGTATGACTATTTGACCATTATCTGACATTGTAGTTAAACTTAATTTCATACTATGTGTTTTAGATCTAAAATATATAACTCTTCTTGTTTTTGTTGTATAAATGCGTTTAAGTTGTAAAAATAGCTTTAACTATGGTTTTTATTGATCCTTATAGATTTCATAGATGCGATGAATCATTAACTGAGATTAAGTCCCATCCACGATCTGAATGTCTTACTTTAGTAATGGATGTATTATCTATGTGCGTTTTATATGTCATTTCAGGACTTGAATTAAGCATTCCTCTTAGAAAACATTTAATTGCAAGTCCATGTGTAATCACGCCTATCTTTTCATCACTATGATAATTACTCAAAATACTTTCTGTAGTCCATGCATGCATACGTTCTTCAACATCTCGCTGAGATTCTCCATTAGGCGCCCTAAAATCGAGTGGATTTGCACGAATCGTTGTTAACACATCAGGTGTGTATGTTTGATCTCTTGTTGCTCCTTGCCAGTCCCCTTGATCAAGTTCTTGAATTTGAGGAGTAAGAGCACAATCGTCTAATGAAAATCCTGCATGTTTTCCAGCATATTCTGCAGTTTGCATTGTTCTTTTTGCAATTGAGCTATATACTTTATCAAAAGAAATTCCTTCTTGTGCTAAACGAAGACCTAATTTATGTGCTTGAGAAATTCCTTTGGGTGTTAATGGTGAGTGGTTCGACCTACCGCCAATAAATGTATCGAACTCTAGATTCATTTCACATTCAGCATGTCTGATGAAATAAATATCGACCATGCTTCTACTAATAAGGATACTTTTTAAAAGGTTTAGGATAGTTATTTCTATCTATTCATATCTTAATGCATCAGTAACTTTTAGCTTACTTGCTTGCATTGCTGGGAAGGTTCCTGCAGCAGCTCCGAATGCAAATGAGAAGAATAATGTAAGTATTATTAGCATTGGTGATACGGATGCTTGAAGAAATGAGTTACCTGATGCAGCAAGTCCATGTTCAACTATTTTAGCGAATCCTACTCCAATAATAATGCCAATGAGTCCTCCAGTAAATCCGAGTACTCCACTTTCAAATAGGAAGATGGTAGTAATATCTTTATTTCTTGCGCCCATTGCTTTCATAACACCGATTTCTTGTGTTCGTTCAATCACGGCAGTGTACATCGTGTTAACAATACCGATACCTCCAACAACTAGTGAAATGCTTGCAATTCCAAAAAGGAAAATTTGAACAATGTTGAGTACGTTATTGACTGTATCTAAGAAGTCTGTTGCTGTTGTAACCGTAAAGTCTTCTTTTCCTTCTTTAAGACCTCTGGATTTTCGAAGATCTTTTTTAATTCGTTCTGCAACAACTGCAGGATCTTGCGTTGACTTAACTTTTGCAAAGACATTATCTAGCGTATCACCAACACCAAGAAGATCTTGGGCTACTTCTTCAGTAAGAAGGACACTCTTATCATCCTGATTATTACCGAATGTATCCATTATTCCTACTACTTTGAATTTTTCATCATTGATTGTAATTGAATCACGTACTTTTACCTCTTTACTAAAAACATCACCTTGCCGTTGACCAAACCCAACCATTACTTTTTTTCCATCATTTGAGTCAAGTACTCTTCCTTCATATGGATCTATTCCAAAGGCTTCGTAGGTAAGTTTTTCACCTTCACTATCGGGTGGAATTGTAAACATGCCAACAAAGCGTGTTTCATCATTATATTCAACCTTGACAACACGTATTAGACCGCCTCCAGCGCTTTCTACGCCTGCTGTTCTACGAACAACATCGAGATCTTTTTCAGTGAGTTTTGCAGTTGATCCTGTTGCATCAGCACCACCTTGTGATCCTCTTGGCTGAACAAATACTTTGTCAGTTCCAATTTCAGCAAATTGTTGTTCGATGGAATCTTCAAGTCCTTGCCCGAGTGCAATAAGTGTTACGATTGTTGCAACACCGATAAATACACCAAGCATGGTGAGGAGTGAACGTAGTCGTCTTCTTTGCAGACTTCGCCATCCAACCTTAAAGAGATCCATCATTTTCTAAGTGCCTCCACAGGAGGGATGCTTGCGGCCTGCTTTGCGGGAACTACGCCACTAATAATTCCAACAGTAAATGAAAATGCTATGACGCCAAGAAGAAGAACTGGTGAAAAGCTTGCTTGAATGAGGCCTTCGCCAAACGCAGCTGTACCTATTGCTACAACAGCTAGTGTAAATAATACGCCAAGAATCATGCCAATAAGACCTCCAAAGAATCCAAGCACTCCTGATTCAAGAACAAAAAGGGTAACAATCGAACTATTTCTTGCTCCAACAGCTTTGAGAATACCAATCTCTCTACGTCGTTCGATAACTGAAGTAAACATGGTGTTTGCAATTCCAACGCCCCCAACAAGTAAACTAATGCCAGCAAGGCCGATAATGACTCCTTGAACCACACCTAGGATACTGTTAAATGTTTCTACAATTTCTTGGGGTGTTTGGATATCAAAATCTTCTTCGCCCTCATCTACTCCTCTGCTACTTCTCAGAGCCTTGGAAAGTCGTTCTTTGACACCATCCATATCGTCTACATCATTTACCTGAGCAACAATAAAATCAACTTCCCCTTCAGTGATGTTGAGTACTTCTCTTGCAACATCCTCATTCATGAGTACAAAATCATTGAATTGAACACTTGCAGCAGGACCATACATACCTACGATATCAAATTCTTGATTGTTAATGAGAATTTTATTTCCAACTCTTGGAAATTTGCCAAAGTAATCAGTATCTGCGTATGAGCTTGCAAGTACTACTTTGTATTGATCTGAGGGATTTAGTTCCCTTCCAGAGACAATGTCTAAATTGATACTATCGAAAATTAATCGTCGTTGTTCGTTCTCTTTTGGAAGTGTAATCGCAATTCCAAATCTGAGTTCTTCATTAAATTCTATCGACGTTGTTCTGAGCATTCGGGTAGCAGCACGTTTTATTCCACGTGTACGTTCAACAGCACTAAAATCTCTTTCAGTGAGCCTGCTTGCAGTAAACGAACCAGGTGGTCCAAAACCAGCACTGGTTGGTAGGATAGTAACGCGATCAGAACCAATTGAGGCAAATTGTCCTGTAATTCCCTCTTCAAGACCTTGTCCAAGTCCAATGAGCGAGACAACTGCAGCTATTCCAATAAAAATACCGAGCATTGTAAGCGAACTTCGCAGAGCTCTTCTTTTCAGGTTTCGAAGAATAATTCTAAGGTATTCATCAATCATGCTTTTCTACGCTTAATCATGAAATAATAGAGTAGGGCTCCAAATACTGTGGTTAGGATGAAAATTCCAACCCAAGTCCATTTTTGATATCGCTTCATTTTTCGTGCAAGTAAGTCAACAAACATACTTACCCAAAAGAGCAGTACAAAAATAGCCAAAGTAAATGAAATATACGATCCAACAATGTTGCCCTGCGGAACTAATCCAAAGCGTTTTGCCTCACTTGTTGAATATAAAGGTAAATTGACAGATAGCTCTTCATTGTATTCTCTGTTTAATTGGTCGGTGTATGAGAGATCTAAAAGAAGAGGGATTGATTCATCTCCTTCTTTTACAAAAATGGTAAAATCTGAGTTTTCAAAGTCATCGCTATCAATATTTCCTACATAGATTTGATTGGTTGAAATGATGTCATAGTTATCAGATGGGTTGAGTTTTAGGTTTACAAACTTAATTTCTTCAACGCCAAGATTGGATAGACTGACTGTAAATGTACCTTTATCACCTTTTGTGAAGATATCTGTTTGCTCTAAGTTTTCAATGATTTTAGGAGTATCGCTCACAATAACACCAAAGGACATACTTTTTTCTCGAGTCGTTCCTTCACTATCTTCCCAGCTAATATCAATTGGGATTCTGTAAATGGTTTGGTCTGCATCTCCGTCAGTAATTAACGTGAAGGTAACATCTCTTTGCTCTTTTCCTTCAAGGAGTGTAACATATTGTTCATTGGTGGATCCAAGACTCACAAAGGGATCTGCTAATGTAAGATCAACAACAACGTTTTGTGCAGGAGAATCTGCATTATTGTCTAAAGTGATGGTTAAGTTAAATGCATCTCCTGGTGCAATATTCTTTGGATGTGTGGTGATTTGTGGAATATTAAGAATGGTATCTGATGTTCGCACATCAACTTCAAGATCCTGGTATACCCAGTTCTTAGCTTGATCAAATTTATATCGAACAGTAAGATCGTTCTCGCCTTCAACAGCATTATCGGCAACTCTTACGTCCCACTTTGCAATAACGCTGAGTTCATTGTTAAAGCCACCGGGGATTTTACCGTAGAATTTTTTCCTATCAGCTTCATTATCTATGGAAAAAGGAAATGAATCAACAATCTCAATTTCAAAATTAGTTGGTGTTCTCTCGCCTAAACTTTCAATACCTACTCTAATTTCAGCGTATTGTCCAGGTCTTGCTGGATCTGGAATTTGTGAGAGTAACGTAGTTCTAATATGCGTCTGATCTGTTGTTGGCTCAAATGCTAAAGCAATTGATGATAGTGACGCTAGCATAAGCACGATTGTTAATATTGATAAGAGTCGTTTCATGGTTTACATGTGAAATGTATTCTTTTTAAGCTTTGTGTTTGTGATTACTGTGGATCATATGCTTACTGGAGTATATATTTTGTTCAAGATTCAATCTTTACATCCACTGTTTTGTCAGTGGACACCAATATCCGCCTTCGCTTTGCTTGGCAGGATGGTTTCATAGGTTAAAATTCAATCTTTGCATTACTATCAACGCTTTTGAGTACTTGCCCGTCTTTGAGTATTGCAATTCGATCAGCAGCCCGTGCAACATTTAGATCATGTGTTACCATAATGATGGTTCTTCCCTCGTCATTGAGGTCTTTGAGAAATTCCATTACTTGTTTACCGGTAACTGAATCTAAATTTCCTGTTGGCTCATCAGCAAGCACAACTTCTGGATCATTTGCAAGCGCTCGTGCAATAGCTACACGTTGCTGTTGTCCACCTGAGAGTTCTGTGATTTTATTGTTCAATCGATCACCAAGGCCTACTTTATTGAGTAATTCTGATGCTCGCTTATCTCTCTCAAATGGATTCATTCCTTGAAAAACCATAGGGAGCATAACATTTTCCTTTGCTGTAAGGGTTTTGATTAAGTTAAATTGCTGGAATACAAAACCAATCTTTTTCCCTCGAATCGTTGCAAGATCTGATTCACTTAGTGAAGAGATATCAATTCCGTCGAGAAATACTTTTCCTTTTGTTGGATAGTCTAAACTTCCAAGCATATTGAGCATAGTTGATTTACCAGAACCTGAAGGACCCATAACTGATACGAATTCGCCCTTTTTCACGTGCAGAGTAGCGCCTCGAAGTGCATTAATTTTAACTTCGCCTACTTCGTAAATTTTCCAGACATCTTGTACTTCAATGATTGGTTTAGACATAAAGGAAAAAAGAAAGAAATGCTATATAAGTTTTACTTCTTTTTTGAAGATTTTTTCTTTGTTGTTTTCTTCTTTGAAGTTTTTTTCTTACTAGCTTTTTTAGTTGATTTTTTTCTAACGGATCTTGCTTTAGCTATTGGTTTTGCTTTCTTGTTGTGTACGCCATAAAAGTATGCAAGTGCAGCAACTCCACTAGCAACGGTAAAACCACTTACAATAAATGCAACGCCTGACCAAAGAACCTTATGAGATTCTTTCATCTCTTTTTGTTTAGCCCAAACATCGTAAATAATCCAAACTGCTAATGCAACTCCAATAAACCATAATAATCTATATGTCATGAATGTGACCTCCTTTTTTAGATCGTAATTTAATGGTATTTAAAGTATATGTTTTGAACGTCATGTTTGAAAAACGATAAAAGAGAATTAAAAATAAAAAGAAAATAAATGTTTATTTTTTCTTAAATACTACAAAGTAATAGATTATTGCTGTTAGAACGCTTGCAATTACTGCAAAAACAGTCCATGGAATCTTGTGTAGTTCTTCCATGCTGCTTTGGTTTTTCCATGCGTCATAGATAACCCAGATTGCTGCTGCAAGACCAATTAGCCAAATGAAACCCATATTTATACTCCATATTAATAATCATTACTTAGGTAAATCTTTTTAAAATGTTCCTATTTTATAGAATATATGTCAGAAAGAGAAATGAGCGTAATTCCAGAAGATGCATTAAGGCAGTCAGGTAGACTTGCACAAAAGAACAATATTCTTGCAGCTAAAATAGTTGCTGAAACAATTAGAACGACCCTTGGACCTAAAGGTATGGATAAGATGCTCGTAGATCAATCTGGTAATGTTACGGTAACTAATGATGGTGTAACGATCCTAAAGGAAATGCAAATTGAACATCCAGCAGCAAAGATGGTTGTAGAAGTTGCAAAGACGCAAGAAGATGAAGTAGGCGATGGAACTACTACTGCAGTTGTGTTTGCAGGCGAGCTTCTCAAGCAGGCAGAGTCATTACTTGAAAAAGAAGTACATCCTACTATTATCACTAAAGGCTATCAATTAGCAGCAGCCAAATCTCAAGATGTCCTGAAAAACATGGCAAAGCACGTAACAATTGCTGATGTTGATATTTTGCAAAAAATTGCAATGACTGCAATGACTGGCAAGGGAGCTGAGTCAAGTAAAGAAACACTTTCAAAAATTGTTGTTGATGCAGTAATAGCGCATCCTAAACGAGAGAGTATTCGCGTTGAAAAAAAAGTTGGTGCTGAAACCTCTCAGAGTGAATTAATCAAAGGTGTTGTACTCGACAAAGTGAAAGTACATCCTGGTATGCCTGCATCAGTAGAACATGCTAAAATCGCACTTCTCAATGTTCCTCTTGAAATTCGTGATACGGAAATTGATGCAAAAATTTCAATTACAGAGCCTACACAAATGCAGCAGTTTTTAGACATGGAAGAATCAATGCTTAAGACTATGGTTGAGCAGATTGCAGAGAGCGGTGCTAATGTAGTTCTTTGTCAAAAAGGCATCGATGATGTAGCTCAATATCTACTTTCTAAAAAGGGTATTTATGCAGCTCGCCGTGTTAAGCGAAGTGATGTTGAAGCAATTTCTAAGGCAACAGGAGCAAGCATCGTAACTAATCTTGCAGATCTTTCTACAACTGATCTTGGCGCTGCTGGCAGAGTTGAAGAAGTCATGGTAAATGATGAAGCAATGACATACATTCGTAATTGTCCAAATCCTAAAAGCGTAACTATTCTTGTTCGTGGAAGTACTGAGCATGTAATCTCAGAAGTAAAAAGGGCACTTGAAGATGCAATAGGCGACGTTATCTGCGCAATTGATAGCAGGTATGTTGTGGCTGGTGCTGGAGCTTGTGAAGTCGAAATCTCTAAGCAACTACATGTTTATGCTGATAGTTTATCTGGAAAAGAACAACTTGCAGTAAAAGCATTTTCTTTGGCGCTAGATATCTTGCCCCAAACACTTGCTGAAAATGCAGGACTTGACCCTATTGACGTACTTGCTGAGCTTAAATCGAAACATGATGAAGGTGAGAAGTGGGCAGGCATTAATGTGTTCACTGGTAAAATTATGGATGCATTTGTTGAAGGAGTACTTGAACCAATTTCTATTAAATCCCAAGCAATTAGCTCTGCTACCGAAGTTGCTACTATGATTCTAAGGATAGATGATGTGATTGCTGCTAATAGAACTGAAGAATAAGTTCAATGCTGATATTTTATGTCGTGTGTGATTGTCGCAACAATAATACTGGCAGGCAGACCGTCTTTTCTACAAAGACTCGAAATGAAACATTTCGTCTGCGCCGATATTGTTGCTGGTTTTCTGTATTGGTTTGAATGGTGAGAATAATTACTCTAGAAGAAGTGTAAGTACTAAATAGATAATTATTGATCCAAGTAGATTGATAACCCAATGGAAGATGTCTATTCTTACAAGCAAAATGAATGAAAGAATTGCCACAGCGAGCCTGCTAATGAGCCAAAGGATATTCATCTGTGTATTCATGCATTTTTTGTTGGGAAGGTTATATTTATGTGTTTGCTTCTATAGTCAAATGATCGACTATTGAAAAACTAAAAATATTTAAAGGGAAATTCTAAAAGTATTATCATGCGTGGGGGCAAGAAAGTATCAACAAAGCAACAAAGTAAGTTACCTTGGATACTATTAGGTATTGCCTTTCTCTTATTTTTCATGTTCATGTGCTCTGGAGGCGAGGTTTTAAGTGGTAATGTTGCGTTAATTAAGGTTGAAGGAGTAATTCTTACTTCAGCTGGAGATGGACTTTTTGCTGAGGGTATTTCTTCTGCTGAAATTGTTCGTCAAATTAATCTTGCAAAAGAAGATTCTGGCATTCAAGCTATTTTAGTTGAAATAAACAGTCCAGGTGGAAGCGCTGTTGCTTCTCAAGAAATTGGGGACGCACTCAAATCATCCACGAAGCCTACTGCTTCATATATTCGTGATGCAGGTGCATCGGGTGGATACTGGGTAGCATCTGCTACTGATCAAATCTTTGCATCGCCACTTTCTATTGTTGGAAGCGTTGGCGTAACCGCAGCTCAACTTGAGTATGCTGGTTTACTTGAACGATTTAACATTTCATATCGTCGTACTACGGCTGGAAAATTCAAAGATATTGGAACGCCCTTTAGGGAACAAACTGAAGAAGAAGAGGATAGGCTTGATGTTAAGTTAAGTTTACTTCATGATTACTTTATTGAAGAAGTTCGTGTAAATAGGGATCTTAGCGACCAGGTTGTTGCTGAGATTAGTCAGGCTGACTTCTACGTTGGTATTCAAGCAATGGAGCTTGGTTTAATTGACTCCTATGGTGGACGAGCTGAGGCGGTTTCATATCTTGAAGAACAAATGGGTGGTAGTGCAACGCTTGTTGATTATTCACCTGAGCCAACACTTCTTGATGTGCTTACAGGAGTACTTTCTGAAAAGGATATTGTCCTTCAAGCAGATGTTGGTAGTGGAGGTATTTCATTTCGATGAAATTTACTGCGTTATTATTTGCACTATTGCTCCTTCCTATGGCATTTGCTTTTGGGGATTCTCTTGATGTATCATCCTTTGATAATTCTACTGAAGTAGTTGTTCGATTTGTTGAAGGATTTGATATTAATGAATTGAGTTCTTCTTCATCTGGTTCGACATTTGGTGCAAGTTCTACTCATGGGAGAGCTGCTGTTGTTTCAGAAGATAGAATACGTAAGCGAGCAAAAAACTTTAATGCTGTTGCTGGAAGTTTTACCTCTGAAGAACTTCAGGTAATGGTTGATGCTGGTGTTGTTGAGCATGTGTATGAAAATAAGCGGGTAAGTATTTCTCTTGATGATGCTATTCCAAATACGAATACTACTTTCTTTAGAAATCTTGATTTTAATGGAGCTGGTATTGATGGCTCTGGCAAAACTGTTTGCGTAATAGATACAGGAATTGATTACAATCATTCTGACTTGGCTGGAGCCTATTTAGGAGGGTATGATTTTGTAAACGATGATGCTAATCCGTTTGATGATAATGGACACGGTACACATGTTGCAGGAATTATTGCAAGTAGAAATGAAACCTATCAGGGCGTAGCGCCCGGTGTTGGTTTATATGTTGTGAAGGCATTAGATTCTGTTGGTGGTGGAAGTTTTTTAGACGTGGAAGATGCGTTGATTGAATGTTACAATGAAGCAGACACCTATAATATTACTGTAGTTTCAATGAGTCTTGGTACTAATGGGACTGCTTATGATGATGCCGATGATTGCGAATTTTCTACAAGTGGGACTTTAATTGATTTATTAGTGGGAAGAAATATTAGTGTTGTAATTGCCTCAGGGAATGAAGGTTTCTCTGATGGTATTGCATTTCCTGCGTGCATTCCTTCAGCTACTGCAGTTGGCGCAGTAAATGATGCAGATAGTTCTGCCGGATTCACTAATGTTGGAGATCTGCTTGATCTCTTTGCTCCTGGTGTGAGTATTGTAAGTACTGCTACGACTGGTGATGGTAATAGGGATTCATGTGATAGTGAGACTTCATTTGCATCTTGTTCAGGAACATCTATGGCAACTCCTATGGTTGCAGGTGCTTTTGCACTCATGCAACAGTTCTTGGATGAATTTAGAAATGAAACAATAACTCCTAATAATTTAACTGCAATCTTTAATGATACGGGTGTTCCTGTAACTGATTCAGGGGAGACGCAAGGACGTATTGATATTTGGTCTGCGTATTATTCCTTAGTTGCAACGCCACCTCAAATTGCGTTTGAGAGTCCAACACTTTTGGATGGAGGTTTTACTAACGAAACAGTTACGGTAAATGTTTCTATTAGTGATATACATACAATAGATCATTGTTATGTTCGATATAATGAAACTAATTATATTATGAGCAATACTGGTGGCACAAATGCAACCTGCACTCTCCAACTTAATTTAACTCATGGTGAACGTTCCTATCAGGTATATGCAATGGATAGCCAAGGTGAATTCAATTATACTCTCGCTAGGGATGTTGTGATTAATAATGTTGTTTTAATAACTCCTGTAGAAAACGTCATTAATGTTTCAGAGAATGTTACACTTGATGTAAATTACACAGCAACAGATGCTGATGGCGATAGCTTATCGTATTACTGGTACATGAATGGCACACTCGAATCAACAGATGCCAATTTTTCACAATTACTTAATTTCACGTCAGAAGGAGTTTGGAATTTAACTGTAATAATTGATGATAATTTTCAAAATGTTAGCAATCAATGGACACTAAATATTTCTGATCTCAATAGACTTAATGTGAATAGCTCTATTACTTCTTCTGTGTTTACTAATGACACAATTTACTGTAATGTTTCTGCAAGTGATCCAGATGTTGGTGGTTCGTATACGACTCAACTGAACTGGTATTTTAGTGATGTATTAAATGCTAGTTTAGAAAATGTTACGTTTATAGGTAATACTAATACATCTAAACATGAAAATTTTACGTGTGAAGTTATAGTAGTGGATAATTTAGGTCTTACGGTGCAGCGAAATTTAACTGTCAGCGTAGCTAATAGCTTACCTGTATTTACATTAACCAATTTTTCAATTAATGCATCTGAGATTGCATTTTTATCAATCAATGCAACTGATTTAGATGGGGATTTACTCTCCTATTCGATAGATGATCCTTCTTTTAGTCAAATAGGTAATAATTTTACCTGGAATACAACAGGCGATGACGGTGGTACATATGTACTCACGGTTAATGTGTCTGATGGTGAAAATGTTACTTCGAAAGAATTGACATTATTTGTTGAAGCTCCATCACATAATGTAACGGGAAATGCAAGTACACTTAATTCAACGAACATGATTACAGTTAGAATTGGAGATGAAACTAATCTTTCTCAGAACTTCACTGGTGTTAAACTAGTTAATTTAACTGATGTACTTAACAATCCGCTGATGACTTTTATGTGGAATTTTACAAACGCTTCCTTGTCTCTTAATTTTACTATAGAGTACTCTTCTTCAACTAAGTCTCTGTATGTACATAATCTTAATCTGCCTGTGGGCGTAACTAAAGCGCTTTACTTGCCTACTTCTGGAGTGAGCTACATTTGTATAATTGACAATGCAACTGCGCTTCCAGGAGACGTTAGTAGTTCATGTACATCTTCGGGCGAAGTTAAAATAACCTGTCCAGCAACTGTTGGAAATTATACTTGTAGTACTGAAGGAAGTTATTATAAAATTACTAATCTTACAAATACTGTCGTTAAAGGAAAAGCTACCTCTTCTGGTGGATCTTCTGGAGGTGGCGGTGGTGGTGGAGGCGGTGGTGGTTCTAGTACTGCTGCTGCTTGTGCTGATAATCTTGATAATGATGGCGATGGATTAATTGATCTTGATGATGCTGATTGTTTAAGTAGCGCAGATAATGATGAATCTTCTCCTCCTACTTGCCGTGAAGATTGGATTTGTGATGTGTGGTCTGCATGTAATGATGGACAGCAAACAAGAGTCTGTTTCGATGGAAATTCATGTGGGACAGAAGATGAACTTCCACCCTTTACATTGGCTTGTACTGAACCTGTCGTCGAAGAGGTTATAGAAGAAGTTGTTGAACCTACTGTTGTAGAAATAATTAATGAGACAGTAATTGAAGAGTTTGGATCATCTACAACGTCTGACGGAGTTAATTATAATTTGCGGCTAATTGCTGCTATGATAGTTTTAGTTGCTGCAATTATGCTTACTACAACATCTAAAAAAATGTTGTAGATTCTTTTGTTAATTTATAATTTTAATATTCTCTAGGGGCTGGTAATTTCTCTACCACGTAGCTACGCAACATCACTATTGGCAGGTAGAACGATTCCTTTAGGAAATCTCGAAATTAGAAATTTCGTCTACGCCAAATGTTGTTGCAGGGAAAATAATTCTAAGTAAAATGGTGTGCTTGCGTTGGTATCGGAAATGAGGTTCTTTTACTCGATATCGATGCAAACATTTAAATACTAGTTTTGCAGAAATTGACTTGTGTATTGGGGGGTAACAGACTGTTACTAGTTAGTCGATAGTCTGTTTCGTTAGTTAATGAATGAAAGTAAAATATTTACTTTATTAGCAATATTTGTACTCGTGA
>ENA-UOXV01004078-UOXV01004078.1-marine-metagenome-genome-assembly--contig:-NODE-4078-length-17024-cov-5.347811_pt1 | contig 17024 bp, 23 predicted proteins | sample MGYA00238165_ERZ766961 | MGnify/ENA primary metagenome ERZ766961 (study PRJEB28924, sample SAMN03173240) | marine metagenome | biome: Marine; feature: Water; material: Subsurface seawater | place: North... | reverse complement strand
CCGCCTTCCTCGCCCCGCCGCCCCCCCTCGCGGCCCCCGCGCGCGGCGCGCACGCCCCCGAGCCGGGCGAGCCGCGCCTCTCCGTCGCCACCGTTTGCCTCGCCGGCCGCTCGCAGGTCGAAGCCCCGCGGCCGCCCACCACTTGATGCGCTCGACGTGACAGGGCTGCCGGGGAGGCAAAGGGGGCGCCCTGGGCGCGTCGCCAGGCTCGGGCGGCGCTCACGGGTGGCGTGGGCGGCGCTAACGGGAGGCGCGGGCGTGCGGGCAGGGCGGGTCGCATCAGACGCTGCAGCGGATATCAGCGAGCCGCGGCAAGGGGAATGCGTCCTTGCCCGGGGACCATGCCGCGGCGAGCATCTACCGTGACATCGTGCCCGGGCGCTAGCGTGTCTCGGCTCTCGCTCCTAGCAAGCGTCGGTTGGCGAGAGGCGCGCGCGGGAAGAGCGGGTAAAGGCGCTGTGATGTTTTGCCGGCCGCCCGCGCACTCTGTCGACGAACGGTTGTCGTAGGGCTGAGCACGGAAAGTCTGCACCGCGTGTGGAAGGGCACAGGGTGCGTTTCCGCAGCCACTCGCGCCGAGAACGCGTCGGAGCCAGCATCACAACCGGCGCCAGAGCAGGTAGGTACATCAACATCGGTCGTGACAAAATCAATGGCGCGGCATTTACTGCTCTCGCTACCTACGGCTAGGGTCTACGAAATCTATTGCTACAGGCACGACATCACGCGCGGTGAGGCACGCAAGCTAAAACCCAGGTATATGCTTGGTCGTACGGTCCCGCACTGGCTCAGAACCAAAGGAAAAGCGTAGAAAGCGGTCGTCCTCCATCTCCAACGCAAACGCACAGTCGCACAGCGATAGGGAGAGTGAGTCGTCCACCTCCTCCATGTCATGCACCTCCGCCTGTCCACCACACGGCGCGACCAAGCCCTCACGGGATGACCGGGTGCGACGAAATCGTCGGTAGGCACCGCCCGCTGCCCGCGCCGGCTCGTCCTCCTCAGCAGGTCCTGCGTGTTCCGGGAAAAGAAGATGGCGCGGAGTTGCGCCCCCGTTGCGGATCATCGTCGACATGCCGTCAGGAGTGGCGCCAAAAGGCGCGATCGCGGCGCCCACGCTGTCCTTGACTAGGTGAGCGCTTCCAGTCGTCTCGCTTCGCCATGACCCCAGGACCAGAGCCGCCGGCACGGTCATTGCTTGACTCGACAGGTGGTCAGTACGTTCTCCTTTTGTTCTGCTGAAATCTCACGTGAGAACGGCGGCGAAAGCAAAAAACGATACTCTTTACAGATGGGGTCTCATCTTGAACCCCTTTCGCTGCCAATAATAGAATCCCTTGGAAACGGCACACCTTTTCGCCTCGTGCGAGCAATCCAAACGATTCCGTTACCAGTAGAGTTCCCAGCTGCCCTGCTGCTGTAACCGCCGCGCAAAGCCCCTCCTGTTTGTCGCCGTGTCCAATGCCAGCTCAGGAGCAGCGCGGTAGGCGAGGGGTTCCCGAGGGTGACGGCGGCGGTGTCGGTCCGCACGCTGCGATGCAGCAGAAATGGGTGGATCGCGCGTTCTTGGCTCGGCGCGACCAGCGTTGGTCTGGTTCCGCCGCGCGGCGCTACGCGCTAGTGGTCGGGATTCTCGCCTGGGTTTGCGCGGAGAGCAGCGCAGAGATCACTACGTCAAGGCCTTTCCTCATTGACAGCCAAGTCGCAGACATGCAGGTCTGTTCCTTTCTTTGCGCAAAAGAGCCAGCATCTGCTCTCTAGAAGCCCCAATCCGTGGGGGTATTGTGCGCTTGTTGCTGCGCATTGCACCGTAGGCCCCGCCGGCCCACCAGGCAGAATTGGGGACCCAGACAGCGTCTGAGCATCGGCGCCCGCGGTTGCAGTGGGTCAACAATACAAGGGCTGGTGCCAAACCAAATTCGAAGACGGTACGCGCTCTTCGGAATGGGACTGCGCGCCATTCGCCCGATTGTTGCGCCGAGATCATCTCCCGGCGCATCGCGCCATGCCCAATCACCAGGCGCACGTGCCGATGGTAGCAGGTTTTTGGGTATACCTGGAGCGGAGCCACGGTTCTGAACCACAGTGTGGTGTTGGCAGGTGTTTGTCAAGTCCATGCGGGGAAGCATCTACCGCTCGACTGATGACGGGCAGACCTGGGTGAGCCCTGTCTCACGCTAGGATAGAGCTATGGTAGACCCATGGAGAAGCGCGCACGCCATTGTGTAATACACACAGAGCGCGCGCTCTATGGCCTGGCAGGTAAGCCAGCGCGATGAGATGGCTGACGACGACTACACGGAGCCGTTCCAGACTCGGGTGCCGCTCCGAGCAACACATGTGTGCTTGATGCAAGTGCTACTTGATTTATGCAGACTGCGAGAAAACGCCCCACCAAAAGTGCTGTGGTAACGTTGATGACGGTGTTTACAGGTGTCCAGCATGCTGTTTTCCAAGGCAGACGCCAAGTACGTGGTGATGAAGGGCTACGGGGAAAACAATTGGTTCTCTCGCGACCAGGGAAACACGTACGAGCGGCACGCTTTCGGGGTGATGTCTGAGATCAAGATGCATCCCACGCGGGCAGAGTCACTCCTGGCGACGAAATATGAGGGCTCGTTCCCGAATCGCTACCTTTCGTTGTTTGTCTCAGAGGACTTCGGGCGCAGTTGGAAAAAAATCCAGAAGAACGTGTTCCAGTTTGAGTGGGGCGACCCCGCTGTCAAGGGATTCACAGATAAGACCATTCTCGCATGCGTTCGCAAGGCCGACACTACGCCAAAGAACGCGCTGTCGGACTGGGACCCCAACATCGATTTTGTCGTGACGCACGATTACTTTGCGAGCCAGGAGATGGCGGTCCCGCACGGAAACCGCTTCGCGTTCCATGACCCCTACTACTTTGTCGCGGCTATGAACCCGCAGGCGAGGCCCCTGCTGACCCCGCCCGTGCCGTGCGCCACTTCGCTGCCCTAGAGTCCGTGAAGACCATTCTTTCGAGGGAACTGAGAGCGCATTACGCCTCCTGCGGAGGCACGCCGCGCCGCACGCCGTGCGCGCGTGCGCGACTCTTGGTCGAGGCGCCCATGCTGAGCGCGGACCGCTGTCGGAGGCCCTTGGGAAACAGTGGCGGTGTGTAGCGCTAGGCGCTGAACCAGGTGTAAGAGGCGCCCGGCACGTGCGGTGGCTGACGCTTGGCGGGCGGGGGCGCAGGAGGAGCTTGAGGTGATCCTCCACGTCTCTGCGGACAAGGGCAAGACCTTCCAGCGCGCACAATTCCCGTACCAGCTCTCTGAGCGCTCCTATCGGGTCATCGACGCCAAGGAGGAGTCGGTATTCGTGCAGGTTGCTCATGGCTCGCGGGACTCTTCCTTCGCAAACGTCTACATGTCGGGGCCGTCGGGCCGCGAGTACTCTCTCTCTCTCCGCGGCGTTGTCAAGGTCCTTGCCCGCACCGCGGCGTGGCCAGAGGGGGATAGCCGCATAGCTCAGCACACGAGACCCATCCACACGCACCTGACATGCCCTGAACCCCAAACCCTGATAGCGTGGGGGTTGGCGGCGCAGGACTACCGCGGGCTGACAGACTTTGAGAGAATCAACGGGGTCGACGGGGTGTACGTGGCCAATGTTGCGGACCAGGAAGCGGAGCCAGAGCTGTCGCTCCTTGGCGGACTCCAGGCGGTAATTTTCAACAACCACCTGGTGCGCTCCGCCATGCCTGGGCGCGTTTGTGCCCGCGGGGGCGTTGGGCGTACTTTGCCCCTGCGTCCCGGCATGGCTTCGGGATTTAGGGCGCACATCTCATCTACCACCCCTGACCTAGTGCCCATCCTCAGGCGGACGGCATGGTGCCGGAAAAAACGCTCATCTCGTTCGACAAGGGCTCGCTCTGGCAGCCGGTCAAGGCACCGACGCATGATCACCATGGGCGGCCTCTGGACGTGTGCGAGGGCTGTTCGCTTCACCTCAACGGCAAAACCTCTGGAATGCTCGGGCCGGTGTATTCCTCTGTCTCGTCGACGGGCCTCATAATCGCAACGGGCAATGTCGGGCACCACCTGCATGAGCGTGAGGACGAGACGAACACGTACTTTTCGCGCGATGCCGGACAGACGTGGGAGCAAATTAAACGCGGCTCCTACATTTACGAGTATGGCGACCACGGCGCGCTGATGGTGCTGGCGGACAACCGTCAGGCGACAAATCGGGTGCTGTACTCGTGGAATGAGGGGCTGAACTGGACAGAATACACCTTCTGGGATCACGATATTGAGGTGGAGAACATCATCACGGAGCCTTCAGGGAACAGCCAAGTCTTCATCATTTACGGGCGGCGTGGTGAGAAGGGGGTGCTCATGCAGATCAACTTTGAGACGCTTCATGAGCGGCGCTGCGAAGGAATCAATGCGGCGGGTGGCGACGCGTCTGACTATGAGTTCTGGACACCTGCGGACGAGTTGCGGCAGGGGAGCTGCCTCCTCGGGCGGAAGGTCACGTACACGCGCCGGAAGCGCGCGGTCCAGTGCTTCAACGGGTGGGACAACGACCGCAAAGAAGCGCGCGCCAACTGTGAGTGCACGCGCGCTGACTTTGAGTGCGACTTCGGGTACCAGCTGCGCGAAGGCTCTTCCAAGAGCTGCGAGCGCGTGCCTGACATGCCTGTCGCCGGCTTCGGCGCGCCCGAGGACTGCGCGTCCTACTTCACGGTCTCGCGCGGGTACCGCCGCATCCCGGGCGACTCGTGCGTCGGCGGAGAGGTGGCGGCGCAGCTCGATCCGCTCGTGGAGTCTTGCCCCGGCCTCGGCTGGACGTCGATGCTAATGCTCACCGTCGTGGTAGCCCTCGGCGCCGTGATGGGCTTCGTGACCTACTCGCGCCGCAAGGACCAGGGTCTGGCCGCGCCGTGGGCGTCGACGGCTGACATGCTCGACTTCTTTCACTCGGGCGCGCGGGGGATGGGCCCGCTGGGGAGCACGTTTGCGCACACGCGATACTCGGGGCTGGCGGACGGACCGGAGGACGACGACGACCTGGGGCTGGAGGGGCTCGGGGAGGACGACGCGGAGGCGCAGGTGCTGGGCGAGTCGGTCCACGACTACGCCCTGGGCGTCACCGAGCCGCCGCCTCCCGCACCCGCCGCCGCCGCCGCCCCGCCGCTCCTCCCAGACCTCCTCGGCCTCGAGGAGGGCATTCCCGCCGCCGCGCCCGGCGCCCGCGCCGCACCCACGAGCGCCGCCGCGCCGCCGCCGCTCCCGAGCTTGGACCCTCCGCCGCCCGCGCGCAAGTGATGTCTGGCGCGAGCGCGCGGCGAGGCGCGAGGGGGGAGCGGCGGGAGAGTCGGCGCGGGATGTGTTTTTCGCCGGCTCTCCGGCGCGAGAGGCTTTTAGGGTTTTGAGAGGCTGCTAAGTGCAGCGGGGGGCGCGGGAGTCTGGAACTGCGAGGCACCCGTGCCGCGTTGCGTGCACGCTGCGTGCACGTGAGGGCGTGTGGATGGGCCGGCGCGACTCAAGTGGACTTAATAAGATGGCTCAAGTGGACTTGATAAGATGGCTCAAGTGGACTTGATAAGATGGCTCAAGTGGACTTGATAAGAGAGCGAGGTTGTCTGGACACAGGCGGGAGACGCGCCCCCTTGCCCTGCCCCTGTGCCCGAGCTGCGCCCGCGCTCTCGTGTGCCCCTGGTATCGCATCTTCTCGCAGCCCCGTGTGGGCGACTGGCCGTACCGCGCATACGCGGCACAGCATGAAACGTTTCATCTTCACGGATGGCCTGGGCTGAGCCGATCTCCGGAATAGCCTTCACGAGGAGGAGACGGCGCGCGTGCCTTGCGCCGAGCGTGCGATGCGGTACCTTTGGCTTGGCACACTCGGCGCGAGCTGGCGCCGAGTGTGGCCAACGCCTCTGGCTGCGCACGCCCAGCCGCGCTCCACCGCGCGCACCGGGCCGCTCCCAGGGGGCGCGCGGAGGCTACTTGCGGTCGGCGAGGGGCGAGTGCCCCCCCATGAGGGGCGGGCAGCCGGCGCGCTCCGCGCCCTCGAGAATCTGCTGCAGCCGCTCGTCGTCCCGCGCCTGCCGCCCCTGCCCCACGTGAGCGCTCCGCGCTCGCCCGCGCCCAAGGCTGCGGACAGCCTTGGCTGTCGGTACTTGCTATTCGCGGCTCCCAAGAGGGGCGCGCGGGCCACGCGTCTCTCGCGGGCGGGGCGCGGCCTGCTCGATCTCCGCCATGATTCCGAGGCAGCGCTCCTCGCGCCACGGCAGAGCCACCACCTGCACCGACACGGGCAGCCCCGCGGCGCCCACGCAGCTCGCCCGCACCACGTCCTCGAGAAAGTCATCTTGCGCGCCGTAGATTTCGCCGCGGGCAGCGCGGGCGCGGGCGGAAGCGCCGAACTGCTCGTCGAGGATCCGTTGGGGCCAGGCGGTGAGGTCTTGGTCGGCTTCCTCTGCGCGGCAGACAGGCACGGTCCCCGCGGGAAAGTCGAGGAGGTTGAACAGCTGGGTATAGCAAAGCGTCGCCCCAGATGCCGCCACAGCCCCCGGTGCCGGCGGCGGCATCACGTGCGCCGGCGTTAGCAGGCAGTCGAGCCGCGCGGCGCGCCACGCGCGCTCCCACTCCTCCCGCAGCTCTGCGCGCTCCGCCTGCGCGCGCCAGTACTCGCGCACCGGGTTCTTGGCCTGCACGAATGGGGGGGGAGTGGTCGTCATGGTTGACTGATTAGCCGTGGGCGCGTGAGCACAGCTGCGGACCTGGCTCACCGCCCCGATCGCCCCGAGCAGGTCCGCCGCCCGCCGCTTCCCCGCGCGCCTCAGCTCCGCCTCGCGCTGCCGCGCCTCGCGCGAGCCGGTCGCTGCCACGCCCGCCACGAACGCCCCGAGGCTCGCGTCCACCTCCTCCCCTTCCAGCGCCTGCCACCGCCCGCGCCCGCGCCCGCGCCACCCCCGCTCAGCCTTGAGCGCCCCCCTTGACCGCGGGCGATCCTGCGAGGGGCGATGCGGGCAGCGGTGCGTGCACGCGGAGGGGAGAGAAGGGAAGGGAAGGGGAGGCGTCAAGGGAGGCGTCAGGGGAGGCGTCAGGGGAGGCGTCGATGATTCTTTGGGCGCAGGCCTCGAGGACCGCCGCGCCGCCGTCGGCGGTGAGGAGGCGGAAGAAGAGCAGCACCCCGCGCGCGGCCGAGGGCGGCTCGAACTGCACCACCTCGTGGCCCCGCTCCCGCAGCAGCGCGCATGCTGCGCAGAGATTCGGCCCCAGCGCGCACTGAGCGTCGAGCGTGCAGCGGCTCGCGCGGGCGGGCGCGGGCGGGCGGGGACTTTTGCGGACGGCGCGGGCACAGGCGGGCGAGGGCGAGAGGAAGCCGTCGGAGAGGTAGAAGCCGACGCGCAGCGCGTGAGGCCCTCCGCCTCGCTGCCCGCGGAGCGGCGCCGCGTCCTCGCCGCGCCACGGCAGCGGAGGAACCTGCGCGTCGAGCGCGTGCATGGGCGCCCCTGTCGTCGCGCGCATCGCCGCCTCGAGCCCTGCGACGCTCCGGCAGAGCGGCCCCGCCGCCGCGGCCACGCCCGACTGCCCGGCGGTTGATGAGTAGCTGCCTCGCGTCGACGAGCGGCCCGACCCTGGCTTGAATCCGCACACCCCGCAGAACGCCGCCGGCACCCGCACACTCCCGCCCACGTCCGCGCCTGCCGCCCAACTCGCCGCGCCGCCTCTCACGGCATGCGCCTCGCGCCGGGCGCGCGCTGGGGGGCGGGGGGGCGGGGCTGGGGCCGGGGCAGGTGGGGAGAAGCCCGATGCCGAGGAGGTCCTACTACATGAGGGGAGAGGGGAGCAGTGAAGATGAGGGGACAGGATGGGAGAGGAGACGAGGGAAATTGAGATGAGAGGGGCGGGGGTGGGACCGATGCCGAGGAGGGAGCCGCCCGCGGCGAGCAGCGCGGCCTCGCCACCCGAGGAGCCGCCGGGCGTGCGGCGCGGGTCGAGGGGCGAGCACGTCTCACCAAAAACGGGGTTCGAGCACCCGTAGGACAGATTCGTCTGCGGCAGGTTTGTCTGGCAGAAGGGCACCGCCCCGGCCAGCCGCAGCGCCGCGACCACCGGCGCGTCAGCTACCGCGCGCGTGCCGATGCGCTTGGCGAGCCCGGCGGTGGAAGCGCAGCCTGCGACGGCGAGAGACTCCTTGACCGACACCTGCCCCGACGCCCCCTCCGAAGGAACACCCGTTAGAAACGCCCGCGCCCACTTGGCGCCGCGTGCTCTGCGATTCCTCCAAGAGGCGTGGCCCCGCTGCCCGCGCACCGCGACCGCGCTCTGTGGGGCTGGGTTCTGCGGGCTCGCAGGCCACCGGGATGCCGTGCAGCGGGCCCTTGGCCCGTCCAGCCCGCGCCCGCTGCTCGTCAAGATGTGCTGCTTCTAGCGTCGCCCCCTCAATAAAACCGGTCACACAGTTGAGCCGTTGCGAAGCGCGCCCCGCGAGCGTACGGATCGCCGTGAGCACTGCGCTTGCGGACAGCTCTCCTCGCTGAAGCATCATCTGGACGTGTGCGAAACTCGCGCCGTCAAGGTCTGCAATGAGATGCTCATCTGCCATTGTCGCTCCCGTGCCCCCCGGGTCTCTGCCGTTGGCTGCATCCTCAACCTGCAAGCCAGCACCAACTCAGCAGAAGCAATGCTTGCAAAATCAGCGCGGACCTGAACGAGCGCCCCACAGCGGCCCCAGCAGACCTGTGCTCGTGTCTCGTCGCGTAGTGCCTCTACGATCGCCCGGAATTTTCTCGCCCGTTGTCTCCCTACGTCGCCGCCATGCCGTTAGATTCGAGTACTTGCTCGCCAGGAGCCTCGTTTTGCGCATGCTGGGGTCAACACAGTGCACAACTCTGGTCTCGCGCATGCTGGACGGGGCAACACTTCGCCATGAGATTGCATGCCACAACGACCATGCGACCAGCGGTGCAAGGACGATCGTCACTGTGTGCGCGCGCTCTGCGACAGCTTTGCTGAGCATGGACTCCGCGGAATCCGCGAACAGTGCCCGTAACCTGTCGAGTACGTGCCCGTAACCTGTCGAGCGTGACAAGGCGCGTCAGTGGAACGCGGGAAGCGCGAGTGTAGTCGTGTACGTTGTCTCAAGGATTTTTGCCCGGCGGCCATTGCTTGCTGCTGTTGGATGGTTTCGATGGTGGGTTGCACTTCGTGGCTGGCTCTGGTCCTCATGCTTTTGGCCATCCCAGTGAGCGACACGTTCGCATTTCTCGAGAGCATACCGCTCGACATCACTCACGGTGTGTTTCGGCCTGAACCCTGCACGTCACTGCCTTCGCCTCCCACCCTCGCCGTTCACGCATGCTTCTGCCTGCTCCCATCGCCGCGTACCGTGTGCACCGTGTGCTCCGGTTGAATCCCACGAGCACCATGCGGCAGGCGCACCGGCGGGCGGATTGAACAATCTTCTTCAGCACACACGTGCGCACCCCACGCGAGCTGCAATGCTCTCGCATCACGACGGGGCGCTCAGGGGCGAGAGCCGTCGAGGCGCCCGCTGGAGCCCAAGCAGGTCCGAGCTCTTGCTGCGCTCCTCCGGCGAGGCCCGCACGAGCAACGCCGCGGGCGTGCGCCAGCCACAATCTAGGACGGGAACGGCTCTGTTTTGCAAGGAGGAAAAGGCGGTTACACAGCTGTCGGAGAGCGATTTGAAATCGCGTGTGGAGTCGGAGCTGAACCTTCGGGACCTCGGAGGCGCGAGCCTCACGGCGAAAGGGCTTTCCGGCCGGGTGTTGCGCACTGCGTGCCTGCACGGCGATCGCGCCGCGGACCTGGCAGACGTGGTACAGGCCAACTACTCTGTGAAGGCGATCCTCGACCTGCGCAGTGAGGACGAGATGACAAAGGATCGCGCATGGGGCGGGGCCGACGTGCTCTTTTCGCGGGAGCGCCCTCCTCGAATCGAGCGCGCGGCGCAGGCCTGGGGCGATGGGAGAGCGCAGCGGTACGTGGTGCCGCTGCTCTCGCGCGAGAATCTCCTCCCGGGGGTGCGGCGACTGATGCCCCCGATGGAGCGCCTGGCGATGCTCGTGTGGGGAATCGTGGACCCCGAGCGGGAGCAGGCTGCAACCCCCCCCCCCCCCCCCCCCCCCTCCCCCCCTACTAACTGGACACGTCTCGTACTAACTGGACACGTCTCGTCCCACGGGAGCAGGCCGCCTTCATTCGAGAAATCAACAAGGGCGGTCTCCCACTACTCAATATCCTAATGCTTGAGTGTGCCCGCCCGGAGCTCTCGTGGGCACTGCAGCTGCTCATAACGCTGCTCGAGCGTTCGCCTCCAGCAGACGGCGGTTCAATCGCAATCCAATGCAGACTGGGAAAGGACCGCACAGGGCTTCTTTCGGCGCTGCTATTGCTCGCTGTGGGCGCCTCGCATGAGGAAGTTGTCGCTGACTACGCTCGTTCGGACGGGATGGACGAAATCGCACTTGGGGGGATCAAGGAGGAGCGTGTGGAGCCAGGGAAGGCGCCCCGCACCCTCGACCGACAGAAGTTTACGGGCGCTGAGGCCGCGACGATGGAGAGCACTATCTTGCACATGTGCGAGGCTTACGGCTCAGTGGAGGCCTACCTGGATGCCATCGGCATTGATGCTACTTGGCGTGCCCGCCTGCGCGCCGCTGCTGCACCACCTTGATAGGCAAGTTCATTAAACACTGCGCTTTTGTGCATACACACTGCGAGGAGCGAGGGGACATCACGATAGCACGCAGTGCAGCCTGAAATTTCGCCCGCGGATCTGAAATGTGCTCTGCGTTGATGCCGAGTGTCCTCAACTTCTTGACCGTTCCCCCGTACCACAACGCACCAAAAGCCATTTTTCGCCTGTCAGAGACACCAGGATGGAACGTCTGCTCTGAGTCAACAAGGAACAGCTACGATAGACGGCCGATTATCTGACGATCTCCTCAGTGCGCCCTCGTGGCGAGAGAGCTGGCGGTCAAACATCGAAATTGACGGACCGTAAACGGGGTGCCGGATAAAAGAATTGTTTTTCGGGCCACGTAGTCGCGGGCGCTGAACCGAATCAACAGCGCGGTGGACGCTGAGGTGCACGTCACTCTGCGTGAGGCTGTGTGCGCAGAGAGGAGTCGTGCAAGTGCGCTGCTTGAAGCGCGTACCCGAGGGAAGATCTTGTCCTGAGGGCGCGATCTAGGTCGCCGTGGGGTAGCTATGGATTTCCACGCTCAAGAGGAGAGCGACGGCGTGCGCTTCAGCTTCTCCACATGGCCGACCAGCCGACTGGAGGCTACGCGGTGCATTGTGCCGCTGGGTTGCCACTACACACCTCTCAAAGTGATTACGGATGGGCCGCCTCCGCTGCCCTATGAGCCGATCATCTGCAAGGGTCCGTGCGGCAGTGTGCTGAACCCGTATTGCCAAGTCGACTTCCGGAACCGCATGTGGATGTGCCCCTTCTGCACGACGCGCAATCACTTCCCACACCACTACGCCGACATTAACGAGTCTAACCTTCCCGCAGAGCTGATCCCTCAGTTCACCACGATTGAGTACCAGCTCCAGCGCCCATACTCGGCCCCCCCGATCTTCCTGCTCGTCGTCGACACGAGCGGTTCGCTATCCCTGACCTGCCCAGCGCCTTGCTCCACTTGTCATTTCATCATTCCAATCCGGCGGTGGCGTGACGCCCACTTTTTTGTCCCAGGCAAGGAAAAGGAGCTGCAGGCGCTCAAGGACTCCTTGATGATGGCGCTCAACCTGATTCCCGAGAATTCGCGCGTCGCCCTCATCACCTATGGCACCACCGTTCAGGTCCGGCACCGCGCCCTGCCGTGCAGCACGTGAAATATAGGCTGCCGCTTAAGAGTGGGAGAGCCACTTGGAGCGCTGTGCGCGCTGCAGCTGCGTAAGGTGCGTGGCAGGCGGGTGAGCAAGTGGTTTTGGTGGCGGCAGGTGCACGAGCTCGATTCAGAGCTGATGCCGAAGTGCTACGTGTTCCGCGGCAATAAGGATGTGACCACCCAGACGGTGCAAGACTTTCTTGGACTCGGCCCGCGCGGCATGCGCGGCGCTAACCCCGACCAAACGGCGCGGTTCATCCAGCCGTACACAGACTGCGAGTTCAACATCAACAGGTCCTGACCCGCCTAAGCGGCATGCATGTGCTCTTTGACAGCAACTCCCGCGTGACCATTCTGGCGGGGATGCCCTCACGAGAGAATTCAGTACCTAACATCCGCTTTTCATGCTCGGCAGCGTGCTGGAGGGACTCACTCACGACCCGTGGCCCGTTAAGCCCGAGCACCGCCCGCTGCGGTGCACGGGTGTCGCGCTCGCGGTTGCTGTCGGCCTGCTCGAGTGCTCGTCGCCGCACAATCCCGCGCGAATCATGATGTTCCTCGGTGGGCCGTGCACGGAGGGTCCCGGGCAGGTGGTTGCGGTCGACAAGGAGGAGCCGATGCGCGGCCACACGGACATCGAAAACGACTCGTCGCAGGCCAAGTTCCACAAGAGCGCTACCAAGTTCTACCAAGGACTCGCTCAGCGCTGCGTGAACAACGGCCACATCGTCGATGTGTTCGCCTGCGCGCTGGACCAGTGCGGCGTGGCGGAGATGAAGGATTGCGTGGAGAAGACTGGCGGCGCCATCGTGCAGACGGACACCTTCTCCAACATCATCTTCAAGGAGTCCTTCAAGCGCATCTTTGCGCGCGACGACGAAAACAATCTGAAAATGGCGTTCAATGGCGAGCTGGAGGTGATCACGTCGCGCGAGTTCAAGGTGGCTGGGGCGATTGGATGCTGCCTTACAATGAACAAGAAGTCGCAATCGGTTGCCGAGTCCGAGATCGGGCAGGGGGGGACTTCGGCGTGGAAGTTGTGCGGCCTCTCGCCCTCGACGACGGTATCGGTCTTTTTTGAGGTTACGACCGCTGCTGGGCAGCAGATTCCGCAGGGGTCGATGCGCTATACGCAGTTTCAGACGCGCTACATCCACTCCACGGGGCAGTACCGCCTGCGCGTCACGACGCTTGCGCAGCCGTGGGCCACAGCGGAGCCCGGGGGGGAGAACAAGCTTGGTGCACACGGCTGGATGGAGGTGGGGGCATCCTTCGACCAGGAGGCCACGGCGCTGCTAATGGCGCGGTGGGCAGTGCACAAGGCGGAGGCCGAGGAGAGCTTCGACATCCTGCGCTGGCTGGACCGCAAGCTGATCCAGCTCTGCCAGAAGTTCGCCGAGTACCGCAAGGACGACCAGCAGTCGTTCCGCCTCGCCCCCAATTTCTCCATCTACCCGCAATTCATGTTCAACCTGCGCCGCTCGCAATTTCTGCACGTTTTCGGCTCATCCCCAGATGAGACTGCCTTCTTCCGCATCTACCTCCTCACTGAGGGCGTCACACATGGCACGCTCATGATCCAGCCCTCCCTTCTCGCCTACTCATTCAACCATCCTCCTGGGCCTGTGCTGCTTGATGTTTCGTCCATCTCGCCAGACCGCATCCTGCTGCTTGACACGTACTTCAACGTCGTTGTCTTCCACGGCGAGACGATCGCCGAGTGGAAGCGTCAGAACTACCACGAGCAAGAAGAGTACGCTTCGTTCAAGCAGATGCTCGAAGCGCCGCAGGAGGAGGCCAAGGAGCTGATGCGAGAGCGTTTCCCTTACCCGCGCTTTGTCGACTGCAACCAGCATGGCTCGCAGGCGCGCTTCCTGCTCTCGAAGGTGAACCCGTCCTCGACGCACAACCAGCAGGGCGGCGGCGGCGGCGGCGGCTTCGGCGGCGGTGGCGAGATCATCCAGACAGATGACGTGTCCTTCCAGACTTTCATGGAGTATCTCCAGCGCCTGACGGTCCAGTCTTGAGAGGTCTGAGGTCTCGTCGCTCCCGCCATTTGTGGGATCGTGCGGGGGGTTCTGGTTTGCGTAGGGACAGGCTGTCTTCCGGGACCAGTGGAGCGTTCGGTAGGCTTGGTTGCATGCATCTGCTCGGCAAGTCTCAAGAGTGGCGGGCATGATGAAACATTCAGTGAATGTTGAGAGAATCTGCTGGCCCGCGTCTCGGCACATCCGCGGCCGCCGCACGCGCGCGAGCCCCCGCCCCAAATCCTCGAGGGTGCACAGACTCTGTGCCACAGAGCGCCTCTACCACTCCAGCCTAAACCCTAAACCTGGTCCATGCCGACCTCTCCTGCGAGTCGCGAGGGGCGCCTCACACCTGCACGCCGCGGCTGTGCGAGACGACCCCGGCGTTTGCAAGGCTCCGGCCGGGGGCGCATGGCGACGACCCTCCAAAGGGAGGCGGGGGGCGCTCTTCCGCGTGGAGGCCGATGGCGTGGCGCGCTTGAGAGGCAGCGGCTTCGCTCGCCCCGCACGGGGAGGCGGCGCGCGCTCACTTCCGCGCGCGCGCCGAAATCGCCGTCTTGGTCTTCGCCCGCAACCACCTGATGCCGCGCGCCGCCCCCAGCTCAGCCAACGGCTCGAGGCCCCTGGAGGGCGCCGCCGCGCTCCAGGGCATGGACGGGCCGTCCATCTCACCGCGTGCTCCGGGCCCCACTTGCCGCGGCGCAGGCGGACGCCGTCCACCCGGCCACCGCGCCGCAGCAGTAGAGACACGGGGGTGCCGCGCGGGCCGCGGAGCCACGCGGCCACGGCGTCCGCCGAGACGCCCACCGTTCGCCGGCGATCGACGGCCACAAGCAGATCGCCCGCGCGGACCGCCCCGCTGGACTCGGCCGAAAACCCGCCGTGCAGCCACGCGACCCGCGGCGCGCCCTCGCCGTCTTCCAGCCGCACCCCGACCCCGCACAGCGTGAGCGGCACGCGCAGCTCCCGCGCCGCCTCCTGACGCGAGGTCTCCTCGCGAAGACCAGCACGCGACGCCGCCAGCTGGGCCTCGAGCCGTGCCACTTCCGCCTCGAGGGCCGCGCGCTCCGCACTGATAGATTGACTCTCGAGATGCCTCTCGCGCAGTCCCTCGTCGGCCGCGCCCGCCCGTGCGGGACTCGCGGGGCCCGCGCGGTCGTCCGTGGCGCCCCGCAGCGACGAGGGCGGCGTATGGAATTGCGCGGGGCTCGACCCTGGTGTGGCGTCCAAGAACCCTGAAACCTCTGTCGCACGGCGTGTGGAGCTCCGCGGAGCCCTCGTCCATGGCGGCTCTTCGCGTGGGCTTGTGGGCGCGGCTCGGCGTGGGCTGGGCGGCGGCGACGACTGGCGGTACGGAGACTCGAATCTCGGTGGGGTTTGAGACTCTTGGTCAACGCAGAAGGGGAACTTGAGTGTCTGTATCGATGCGGAAGCGTGCACTCCAGCGCCCCCTGGTGCTGGCTCGTAGACGCCCGTGCCGGCGCAGGCCTTGCATTCATGAAGCTTGGCGCGTGCGGCGATCGCCTCGAGGTGACCGTATCGTGCCACGGTCCGACTCTCTCGCTCCGCGCTCTGCGATGCGGTCTCAAGCCGTGTCACTTCCGTTTGTAGAGTCTTCACCAGCCGCTGGTCGCGGGCCGTATCCAGCAGACATCTGGCCATAGGCGCGTCTTCAGCGAGCCTCATGTGCACATGGGTCAGTCGAGAGCTGGAGCTCCCACCGTTCTCGCAAGCTGTCACACTCGGCGCGAATGGTGTAGTACGCATCTCTCCAGCGATCGACCTGTCGGGCCAGGATGGTTGGTTTTAGCCATTTGTTGGCCCGCAGAGCCCGAGTTCGCGTAGGGCGCAAGTTGAACCCAGTGGTCTGGGCCCCGAACTTCCGCTGCAGTCACGGCAAGCTCTTCTTGCAACGACGCCAGCGAGAGGTGCGCAGATGTCTGCAAGGCGTCTGATAGAGAAATTTCCATCGCCCAGCCGCGTATTGACCACGGGCAACCGGTCTTCCTCACGCCAGCGAACCTCGTTTCACGCCAGCGACCTGAACAAACTCTGCTTTCCCGCGGATTTCAGGGTTTCCAGCTTCGTGTAGTTCGCTGCAAGTTCGCTGCTCCTCAGCTTGCAAGTCTGCGGCGCCGAGGACGGAAGCGGCATGCCAGGAGCAGCTTCCGCTGATGGAAGACGACAGACTTCTCGAGAGCAAGCCCCTGCTGCCAGAAGTAGAGTGCCTGCACCGCCTGGTGACGACGTGCTGCGGATCTTCGTAAGCACGGATAATCACCTCGGGCACAAAGAGAGCCACGAAGTGCGGAAGGACGACAGCTTTCGCGCAGTCGAGGAGGCTTGTTCCCCATGCTTCTATGCCATGCTGATGTGTAGCTGTTCTGCCCCCGCAGCGGCCTGTAGAGTTCGCTGATGTGGAGGCGGGGCAGGTGCTCGAGAAGGCAAACGAATATCACTCCGACTTCCTGCTCCTCGGCGGGGATCTTTTTGACGATAATAAACCCTCGCGTTCGGCAATGGTGCGCACCATCAAGATGTTCAAGAAAGCATGTTTTGGTGATCGTGAGGAAAGTTCCCTCCTGGTCTCGCGATTCGTCAGATTTGTCACAGCCTATGAGCTCTCTTTGAGCAACAGTGTCAACCTCTGTGCTGCATATTTCCTGTACAAACATTGCCCGCGATATAGTGCTTAGGGGTGTTGAGACTAATCTCACACGCTGAGGGCTAACGCTCGTGTTGGGCAGGTCAGGGTCGAGCCAATCGACGTTCGAGCGCTTGGCGATGAAAATGAGGAACTGCCCTGAGCCTCACACGATTGACGCGGACTCAGTGCAGTTTTGCGAACAGCACATGCGTGCTGGCAGCCCTTTTCGCGACCCTCTGCGCTCAATGCAGTCGTTGTGATGGCTTGCCGATGTGCAGGAGATGGTCGTGAACTGGCAGGACGAAAATCTGAATGTCTCGCTTCCAGTGTTCATTATTCATGGCAACCACGACGATCCGACTGGCAAGGAAAATTATTCTGCACTCGACATCATGTGACTTACCAGCTCTCGCTCTCCGTTGCTCTCTCTCCCTCCCTCCGTCCCTCCCTCCCTCCTCCGCTCTCTCTCTCTCTCTCTCTCTCTCTCTCTCTCTCTCTCTCTCTCTCTCTC
>ENA-UOXV01004075-UOXV01004075.1-marine-metagenome-genome-assembly--contig:-NODE-4075-length-17027-cov-6.005303_pt1 | contig 17027 bp, 21 predicted proteins | sample MGYA00238165_ERZ766961 | MGnify/ENA primary metagenome ERZ766961 (study PRJEB28924, sample SAMN03173240) | marine metagenome | biome: Marine; feature: Water; material: Subsurface seawater | place: North... | reverse complement strand
TGCTGCATCCATTAGATTACCACTAGCGTTGATTGGAATAATATCTACTGATACACCCCATACACTTTCACCAGGTGTAATACAAAGTTTCTTTACGTCAATAGCTCCAGCTTCTCTAACTCCACGATCAATTACACGTGCAATTTCGATACTTTCAATACTTGGTGGACCTGATTCAAATCTTCCGTTTGACATAGGAAGTAGTTCAGCGTTTACCATGAAGGTACCTGCGTTAGGACTATCTGCGTAAGGTTTTGCTAAATTTAGTTTAACACCTGCAATAACAATCGTATCACCAATGGTAACTCTTGCAGAACCTTCTGCATTAGCGGAAACACCGTATTCAACTTTTACGTCTCTAAACTGGTCTTTCACTCTACCATCAAATCTGATGTCTTGGCTAAGTGCTTTTACTAGGTGTTTTTTCATACTCTCATTCATTTTTCACCTCGTAGCGAGCTTTAATCGCATCTTGTTGGATCTTTGTAATCTCATCACAAGAATCTAGGGCCATCTGAAGTGCCGTTTTTAATTGTTCTTGTGTTAAGTCTCCATCCATTTGAAGAAGCGTAAATCTCTTACTTCGAGAAGTAATAGCTACAGGAATATCTGCTGCTCCTTCTTCGTGCGCTTCTTCTGCGTAATCTAAATCAACTGCTAATTTATCACTAACACGTCCAACTGCTACTGCACTGATTAATTCCTTCATTGGAATACCAGCATCTGCAAGAGCAATTGATGCAGCGCAAATACCTGCGCAACGTGTTCCTGCATCAGCTTCTGGAACTTCTACATAGACGTCCACAACTGAATTAGGGAACTGAGATAAATCTACAACTTCATTAAGTGCATTTTTTGTAACCATACTGATTTCTTTAGCACGCCGGTTTTGACCGGGCCTAATTCTCTCTCCCATTCCTGAGAAAGGCATCATTTGGTAGGTACATCTAAGAACACCTTTAGTAGGGTCTTTCATAAACCTTGGGAACATTTCCCTTGGACCGTAAACAGTAGCGTATGCAACCGTTTTACCGATTTTAAACATTGCTGATCCAGTAGCATTCTTAATTACGCCAGCTTTAGCTTCAATTGGTCTACATTCATTGAACTTTCGACCGTCAAATCGCTTATCGTAACTCATTTTTTATTCTCCTTCAGCCATTTTTCCATGGAATCAGTAAGACCTGCGTGATGTGACTCACGTTCAATTTTGTAAATAGCATCAGCTGCTAAATTTTCCATTGCTACGTCTTTACCTTTTAACCAAATAGCGCCGTTTTGACCAACACTAATGTTGGTATCAGTTAGCTCCTTGATCATAGTAACCATGCTGCCTTGTTTGCCAATGATCCTTGGAACTTTGTTACTGTTAACACGAATTATTCGTCCACCAGTAAGTTTACCAAGACCAGGGCCTCTTGTTGTTACATCAACTAATTTTTGTGATGTTACATTAAATACGCGTACCATTACAACATCGCCTACTGCAAAGAATTTGGTTAAGTCTGCATCTTTTGGAACAAACCCACTTACACCTTCTCTACTGTTAAGCATACAGTTGTAGGGTGAGAAAGTCTTCATTGCCCAACCGGACATAAAGACATTATCTACAACGCCTATAATATTATCATTTCTCTTTGGGATGTATTCACCAGATAGAGGTACTACCTTTAGTACTTGTCCATCAACACGTAGTAATCCAGTTCTGTTAGCAACAATTACGTCGCCATCTCTGAATGTACCACTTGAAGGTAAAAAATCCATGCCCTTAGCAATCTCCTCGCCGGGAGTTACTACGGATCTATCTTTTGCTATTAATTCACTAGTCATTTTTTCTCCTATAGTTTTTCTAATTCTTCTTTTGCAACACGTGCAAGGGTTTGTGTGTCAGCTTTAATGGTGGCAGCGTCGATGCGCTCCCAGTTGAAATTTTCGCCAAGTACTGTTTTTAGTGCTTCGACTGCAAGCTTTAGTCCGTCATTTACTGACATGCCTTGCTTGTATTTCTTGTGTAATATTTCCATTACTTCGCCATCACCTTCACCAATCGCTACTGCGTTGTATTGAAAGTAAATTCCTGTTGGGTCTGTTTGGAATAACTTAATTCCAGACTCGTCAACTCCGCCTATCAGCATGCTTACACCAAATGGTCTAAGGCCTCCTGATTGCGTGGTCATTTGCTTTAAATCGCAAATGTCTTTTACAACAGCTACGACATCAATCGGAGCATCATATGTTACTCTGTGTTGTTGCGCTGTTACTTGTGATCGTTCTACTAATACCCTTGCATCTGAAACAATCCCTGCTCCAGTTGACCCGATATGTTTGTCTATTTGCCAGATTTTTTCAACAGCATCTGGAACCATTAGTTTATCTAAGATTCTTTTATCTGTTACGAAAACTATTCCGTCTTTACAAGCTACGCCAATTGCTGTAGATCCTTGTTTTACTGTTTTCTTAGCATATTCTACCTGCAGTAATCTACCGTCAGGACTGAACATCGTTATTGCTCTATCATACCCCATTAATTGATGTGACATTTGTTGTTGCATACCTTATATCTCCATGAACTTTTCTTCTGCTTTTTTGAGTATACCTGATACCCCAGTTACTTTTAATCCTTTTACTAATGAAAGTGCTACTATGGTCTCGTCTTTGAATCTATGATTGATTCTAATGATTCCTTTGTTTTTACTAAATTTATCTTTCATGATATGTGGGTTTACTTTACTCATTCCGAGTATCCCGAGAAATTCTTTTAATGAGGCTTCGATTGCCTTAATTACTTGCGTCTTTTCCTTGTCGAATTCAACGACAATATATCTCTTCTTTTCGCGAAGAGAGGGCTGTAATGGTTTCATAGAAACGGCCATAGTTTTTCTTTTCTCTGTGGGACAAGGATGGCCGGGGCCCTTTATAAAGGTTTGGATTGGTTTTTGGAGGTTCGAGCTATTTGATCTCTCAATCTCGCAGCATCCTCATAGCGTTCTTCCCTTTCTGCAACTCTAAGTTTATCTTCAAGTGTGTGGGCTTTTGGAGGTTTGGAATCTTGAGACTCAGCCAGATTCTGATTTGCCATCGATGGAACTACCATCCTTCGCACCCGGAGAATACCGCGTTCCTGATTAGCATAGACCAACTTGTGTTTTATACATCCATCAAGCTCATCATATTCAAGAAATCCATCTGCATACAGTGCATCATTCTCAGTTCTGAAGTTGATATCCTCGCACCTATTTGCCTGGTCAACTAAATCTTCAATAAGCCCATGGTATGTTATACCATCATTATGTCGCTTATGTCTTATAGACTTCCCATCAAGATTGAGATGATTTTTAGCTTTAAGATCCAAATTTAAATCAGCTTCCTTTGGAATTATAATATCAGTCACACCATAGGCTTCGCCAATAAAGAGAGGTGCACGCACAACACCTAAAATTTGACCTCTAGCTGTTTGAATAGATACTGCGCAGTTCCTGGGAATACCTATGTTCCCACCATAACAAGGAAGAGTTATTGTATCTCCTTCAGTAAGAGCGCTTTCAAAATAGTCATGATCATATAGAATTTCTTCACCATCAGTAATTCCAAGACGAATTATTCCTTCCATCTCATCGAGTTCCTGAATGACTAATTTTTGCATTTTCACCTCCTAGAGAGATCAGATAGTACTTAAAACGTTTTGTAAGAAGCAGTGGATGGATTCTAGAATTAGTCTCTTCCCTGTTTAGAAATTTCTTCTCGAAGACTTGCGGCATCTTCATAGCGTTCTTCGGAAACTGCAAGATCGAGTAATTCTTCCAACGTTGGCTCAACAAACACAGATCCTTGACCCTCTACTTCTTGGAAAATATTGCCAGTGATATGAGGGGTTGAAATAATTACAGGTCCGCCGCCAACTTGATTAATGTACACTAAATTGAATTTTTTGCAGACATCCAATGGAGTATCAGGTAGAAATTTTCCAGGGAAAAAACCTTGTTCAGTCCTTGTTAAAACAGGATCATGTTCTTTAATTCTTTCATTGAAATAATCAGCAAGGCAGCGTTCATACACCCTTCCAGAATTGAACCTTCTCTGTTTTACTTCTTGCTTATCGACATTGAGATAATCTTTCCCTCTTACATCCAAGTACAATCCCTTATTGGATGGTATGACTAACTGTATTTCGGACTCTGCCTTTAGAATTGCTGCAGGACTCATTACAATACCTGAAATTGGTACTGCAGTAAATCCGATGCTCATTGAACAACCAAGAGGAATCCCAATGGATCCCTGCGCAGTAGGTAGAAATAATTCACTTCCGTCCTCAGTTGAATAGATACCTTGCCACAGTTCTTCTGACTGGAGCTCAACTTTATCCCCCGTAGCGACATAAAAATATATACCATCAGCTTCAGGATGTGCTTCTGCAATATTTAATTTTTTTATGGCCATAGGAATCGTGGATGGTGTATTTTTTATAACGTTTATACTTTTTCGAATACCATTCGCTGATAAGACATGATTTCTCTTTCAAAACAAAGACGATTGCAGCTGTATGCCATGGAAGTAATCTGATACCTGAATTCTTTATCAGTAAGCAACCTAGGAAATTGTTTGAGATAGAACCAGATTTTCTTGAATGTAGGTTTAATACTTGCACTACCTCACTCATGCAGAGTTTGAATGTAATCAAGCCTTCCATTATTTTCAGAAACTAATTTGAAATATGGTTTTGCACATTTTTCAATATGCTCTATATTATTTGGAAGCCAAGATCCAGGATAGAATTTAGATACATGTCCAAGTACCCAACTATCAGACATTCTTTTTGCATTGACATTCAAATCCTTTGGAAATTCTGGAACTTCCTTTCCCCACATCATTGTCTGTAAAAACATTCTTCCGCCCTTGGGTAAAAGATCATGACAGAGCTTAAAAAATTCATTATAAATTTGATCTTGCTTACCGTCCTTCATTTCTTTGATAGAGCAGAAATGTTCAAATGCACCCACTGAAATTATGCAATCACACTTACCTACTTTTTTAGGACCGAGCTTTTTGTAATCACCTACATAGCAATTAAGTCCTCTGCTTCTATTTGAACGTGCTTGAGCAGGAGATAGAGTAAAACCAATATCCTTACCACCTCTTTTTTTGATTTGATTAAGAATAGGTCCCCAGCCGCAACCAATGTCAAGAACACGGTTTCCTTGCTTGAACTTAATACCGCTAAAAATGTGATCATGTTTTGTTTTCTGTGCTTGCTTTAATGTCATGGAAAAGTCGCCATCATACGTAGCGCCAGTAATGTCTGCGTGATTCCCTAAAGATAGACGAAAAATTTCATCCATATAATCATATGTTTCTGAGATTTGTTTAAGTTATGCCATCAAATTCAGGTAGATAAGTAATTTATAACGTTTTGTAGACTTTAAATTAATCAAGAAGTGCTTCATACACACTTATTTTTCCTTTCTCAATTTTAATTAATTCTTGAAGAGATTTACATCCAACTTCTAATTGATCAAGATCAGGTTCGTATGTAGTTAACTTTTGCATAAACATTCCCGGAGAGTTTACAAATTTAGTAAACCAATTTTGACGTTTGTTTGTCCATTGAATTACTTCATACGCAACGCCGCCAATTACTGGAAGTAATAGAAGCCTTAGTGCGAAATTTGCATACCAAGCGAATGTTAGCGGGATGAATAAGTAGATGAGGAAGCTTGTTGCTACTACAATGAATAAGAAGTTTGTGCCGCAACGCGGATGTTCTTTTCTAAATTTTTGAGCATTTTTTGCGGTGAGTTTTTTACCTGCTTCGTAGCAAGCAATTGCCTTATGTTCTGCTGCATGATACTGCCACACTCTTCGAATATCTTTACTGAGCGATATCACTAGAATATATCCAATAAGCATGAACAGAGTAATAATACCATCAACAAAATTGAAAATAAATGTGTTTGATGTTTCAACCAGTTTTGCAATAGCAAACGGTAGTGCTTTGAATAAACCGATTGCAATCATGAAACTAAATAACGTTGTAAGAATTGCGAATAATCCGCCAGATTCTGCTTCTTCTTCATCATCTGCTAGCTGTTGATTTGCAGACCAAGTAAGTGCACGCATACCATCTTTTGAAACATCCCAGAGCATAACTGCCCCACGAATAAATTTAGCTTTTGAGAGTTTAGAGGTTCGTTGAAAGACTTTTTCACGTTTGATTTTGATTTTACCATTTTCTAAACGAACAGCAATAGTCATATGCTTCTTAGAGCGCATCATTACGCCTTCAATAACTGCTTGTCCGCCATAGATTGGTTTATTCATATAATAAGAATTTGCTAAAGCTTAATAAAAGTATCCTATAGTCGAGAACATACATTGAGTACATGTTTTGAACAATTCTTATCTTTAAGTGCTTCATCGATTGAAATATATCTGAATTTTCTATCAGATACTTTCTTAGGTACTTTCCCTCTAACGATGGTTTTTACAGGAATGAGGACATAGTAGAAGTTAACTCCCCCACTTTTACTTGGAAGTTCATTGTAGTCAAATGGAATAACTCTGCCTGGTTTAAGATCTTGATGTTCGTGGGTGATTTCTCTTTTGATATGCTCCCATTTAGACATTCTGGGATTTTCTCTTGCAAAAAATGAATATAAAGGCAAGGTGATGCAGGCATTTTTCCGAGAACCAGAGTATACAATCCCGAGTCTTTCTCCATCAGTAAAAGCGAGATACGCATGAACTGCATCTTCACGAGCAAGTTTTTCTCTTGTTCTCTTTGAATGACTAAAGAAGGGCATTAAATCTAGTGTACCTATTCACGATTCTACGATATTTTTTACTGCCATATTCATCATAGAAGAACTGATAAACAGTATTTAAAGATACTGCGAATTATTCCTTATGTAGGCGCCAACATGCGACAGGTATTCGTTTTAGCTTAGCTCTGTGATGCGACATGGTATTCTTAATCGGCATATGATACTCCCACACATGCGTGATTGTGAACTTATTTTGTTTTGCAATAGTTTCAATGAATGGTTTTGCTTCAACTTTACCAAGATAGTAAATAGTGTTAGTGCACTTCATTGCGGTTTCTACAAACTTTTTGTCAGCTTTACGTTCTTTTGTTCCAAAAGGAGGATTCATAATTACCGTATCAACCTTTTCTTTGAAATTTCTCACATCACCATGAACAATCTCAATAGTTTCATCATCGGTATTTTCTTTTAGAATTTCTAGGGCATCAATATCTTTCTCCACAGCGAAGATCTTCTTAGCACCTAAAAGTGTGCAACCTATTGATAAAATACCTGTACCGGCGCCTAAATCAGCAATTACCTTATCCTCGATGTCTTTAAGCAGATAGGCATTCCATAGAAAATCACCTGCAGCATTTGAATCAGTAGCATATTGCTCAAGCATCATCTTTGGATTTGAAAATGTCTTGAGTTTTGAAAGTTTAATCGCGAGTTTTTTTGGCATACTGCAGAGAAGTTTCCAGGCTATTTATACTTTGCTCTAATGGCTGATTGAAATCTGCCATCGTCGGGCATAATTCGGGAATATGTATTGATTGATACACAAGATCCATGAATTCATAGTAATCTTGAATAACTGTCCCAGTCCTTGGATACTGTCTTCCCATCTCATCTAAAAACCTACTCCCATGGAGCCCGTGAGCCTTGAGAAGACTATATTCATCCTCCATCCCATTAAATCGAAATTCATCAACACGATCTATAATGTAATACGGATCAATTACTTGTTGCTTATCGCCACCTACAAGCAATGCAAATGGTTTCATCGTCATCCACTGGAAAAGTACCATACACAGCTGAAATACATCACCGTTTCGAGAAAAATGTTGCATTTTCGTCTCAGTATTGAATTCCAAAGGACTAAAGTATCCAAGACAGGTATTAATATTATCTTCAACACCCGTTACTCTTTCCCCCTCAATACCCGAATCACCAAAATCACTGACATACATAGTATCATCAGGATAGAGATTCTTGGACGTTAGGTCTTTGTGAATGTATCCGCGTTGATGAACTGCATCCACAGTTCTAGCTGCGCGATGGATGTAAATCAATTTTGATAGAAGAGGGATATCTGAACCTTGAGAAATTACATCACCCAGTGTTTTTTTGTAATCATAAATGAGAAATGCACGATTGTGATGACTTGTAATTGTATGAGGAAGTAAAACACCATAGATATCTTGAATTTCCTGAAGAATTGCAAGTTCCTTTTCAAGTGGCTCTCCACTCCTTGCAGCCTTAATGACGTGCCTATTTCGATGTTTATCTTTTGCTATAAAGACGTGCGAGTGCTCATGTGACATGGGGCCCACTACCTCAAGGCCCTCCCCTGTAGCTACATCAAGCATAGTTACGTCGATGTGCTGCGTTAGATCAAATCGGTCAGTCACGAGTTCATTAAGTTTATTCGACTTATATAGATTTAGCATGTACTTTGAAAACCCAGGTTAAATTTCTCATAATATTTTTATATGCATCATACTTTCAGCAACATAATGGGTTTCATTCAAAATTTATTGTCTAAAGGTATCCTTGATACTATTTCTAGTAACTTTAGACGTGTTGAGGGCGAATTAAATGACCATCTAGAAGGAATTAATGCCAACACTAATGAAATCCAAAGCATTTACGAAGTCCTTACAGAGATTGAAAGTAAGATTGACAAGCTTGCATCACGTGTAGATAATCTCAACATGAAGATCGAGCAAGGATCTGAAAAAGTTATTGACTTCCTCATCGAACCACTTACTAGCAGCGAGAAGAAAGTATTCGTTACACTGTATACAAGTAGCGATGCTATGACATATAAGCAACTCTCAGAACAACTCGAGATGCAAGAAATTATGATTCAAGAGTATCTCACATCATTGATCGCCAAAGGAGTTCCCATTTCTAAGAAATATCAAAATAATATGATTTTTGTTTCCATTGATCAAGACTTTAAAGAAGCACAAGCAAAAAAGAATATTGTTAAGTATAACTAAAAATCATTTTCGAATTTTTGTGGGCACTATTGGAATTGATTCCCAATTATCTATTTCTTCAACACCATGGATCTTAGAAATAATGGATAAAACACTTTGTTCATGTATATTCTCTTTAAAATTTGCAAAATTTGGAGGTTTTGAAGGTGAATCATCGAACAAACGAGGGGGTTTTTTTGCCGTTTCCCACCAACGCGAATATATTGACATGGAATGATCACATTTTGGTATCACCTGCATTATACCATCACTAAATTGCCTGGACTCACAAATTTTTTCATTCCCAATGCAATTAAAATGTTTGAAAATATCACCTTTTGTCCACCTACTTTCCTTATGAGGGTTTCTAAATAGCAATACTCCTTTTTCGCCCCCATTAACTATCCCACAATATTCCTTTAACGTTGACATAGTATAGTCATTGCAGGGAATGGTTGATCCAGCGTCACAATAAATAAGAATATCATCTCCATTTAACTTTTGGAGATTTTTGTAGAGGGCATACGGTTTCCAAAGATAGTATCCACCACCGCGTTCCTTGCTATTGATTTGCTTAAAATCAGCATTGGACCTGATGGCGCTCAAAAACTCCCCATCTTGCTTTATTTTTTCAGTTTCTACAATTATTTTGTCAAAAAAATCAATCTTTGCAGCTTCACGAGCAATTCTTTTTCTTGACTCAGTAAATATCTTATCACCGTACGATAAAAATACAATTCTTTGCTGCTTGTTTCTTTGAAGAAAACCATTGAAGATTTTTTGCAATCGTTTCATTAAGAAGAATATGTCACTTCATACTTAAAAATATATTCAAGAAAGTATTAAAAATAAAAAGTTAAAAATAAAAAAACTATCTATGGAATCTTCCAACAGTGCCTCTGCTACTGCCACTTCTACGTGTTGATACTGCGGACATTGGTGCATAGGTTGTTTTTAGTGCGTCGATATTTCCTTTGGTCTTGTGAGCCAGCGGATCATCAATACTTGAAAGCGTTGAAATATCTACAGCATAACCAGCTCTGTGTGTTTGAGACTGAGCAAGCAAATATTTACTATCCTTATTTGCATCAGCAGCAAGTTTTGCAGAAACATCTTTTGCAATTCCCTCTTGATCTGCAATTCTATAATGTTCCATACCACCAACAATACCTACAACTGCACGTTCTATATCATGTCCGATTGACGGAGCTGCTCGACCAAAAGTTCTTCGATTTTTATGTACTTCACTTCCGTGACCAGCTGCTTGAATACTGTAATTCAAACCTCGAGCCGCACCAAGTAGTCCATTAAACCTTGCATTGTTTTGCGCATTTCCAGCAGCTTCTGCATTTCGTACTTGAACCATTTCTTCTGCTTTCTTTTCCATAGCCATTGAGTGATACATATTAGCTAAAAGACCGTTTTGCGTTGCACTTCGCACTAAACTAACTTCAGCAGGTGTATCTGCAACACCTAATTTAGTAGCAGGGAAACTAGTTGCACTAGTAGTTCCAGGTCCCCTTCGGACTTGGTTTGCAGGCACTCTGTCTCTTTGCATAGGTACATAGCTGCCTTGACCATGATCGTGTTGTGGGACAACATTTCTTCCATGGTCGTGAGCAGGTATGCTTTGATTTGGATGTGTATGTGGTGCATTTGTAGGAACTAATCTTCGGTTCAAACCACCTCGAGCATTTCTTTGATTTCCACCATTTCTAGTAGGAGCCATTTCACGAGTAGGTTCTGCCTTATGATCATGTTCACAAGCACTATAATTACCATTAACTACAAGAGGCTTACCATCATTTGAAATAATAACTGCACCATTAGGATTAGCCGTATTTGCATTTGAACGATTGTTTCTTCCTCGAATTCCGCCATTAATTGCGTCTTGTGCAGAAACTCCCATAACTGTCTTGTATAATCTATCAGTAAGACCAAGTTTTTCCTTGGGAGCAGTATTGCTACCATTAGCATTTACTTGTCTTCCATCAACATAAACAGCCATAACAGCGCTATCTTCGATTTTTACATCATGTAAGTCTTGCAGCGGAAAATTTACTTGTCCAGCTCTTGCATTAAGTGCTTCATAGTCAGATCTTGACATTTTAACTGTGTCATCATTACCGCATCCAACTGTACTTAAAGCAATAGCTCCAGCTAATGCCGTAGTAGTTACTGCCCTTTTACCTTGTTTAATGATTTCTTCGAGTCTTTCGTTCATAGTAGTTTACCTCTTTTAGTATTGCAATTATTCGTTTTTGGGTCTGATAGCTTTCTTTCCAGGTTGCGGTGAATATAATGTACCTGCGCTTTCTAGTAAGTTACCATCTCCAATAAAAACTACACTGCCTCTAGTTGTGATTTTTGCATCGTTTAGACGTAGTTTTTCAACTAGGCCACTGTCGATTACAATAGTACTATTAGTTGTATCAGTTGTTAGTTTTCTAGCATAACCATGATCACCAAGATCAACTTGTTGATAATCGCCATCTTTTACCACTGATCCTTCTGTTTGTAAGTGAAAGTTACTTAATGTTCCATCAGTTGCCCGTTCTAATGATTCAAATGCAGGTCTAACGGTAGGGATTTGATTTTCTCGGATTTGATATCCGCCAAATATTGATGCTCCAACTCCAGCCACGATAGCTGTTCCAATTACTGCTTTTTGTTTCCATGTCATGTTAAGTAGTACCTCTGTACAGTAGTAGTAACCCATAACTACTATATAAATGTTCGCATTGGGTTGTTACTGATCAGTGACACAATAATCAGAAGAAAAGAATTATCTTTGACTAAATCTTTTGAATAAATATTTTTTGGCGAAAACTAAATCTTTCAAGCCAGTAGGCAGGCAGAGAATTTGAGAAAAACTTAAATCTTTTAGGTGTGGATTATTATCATAAATTTGATCCAAAAAAATCAGAAAAGTAGAGAATTGTCAAAAAGTAGAGTATTTATTTTGTCAGAAAGGTAGGGGTAATTGGTACAAATATGGGGTTCGAAGGCCGACTTTGAATTTTTATCGACGTGAAGACTATGACCTGGTGATGGTTTTTATCACATTTTGAACATTTTCGAACTTTTTCCCATCCAAAATGGATTCGTGATCACCAAAATGCCATTCTTCCCCAAATTTTAACATACCCAAGTACGTTTTGTTCAGCAGAATTTTTTTAACACCGCTTGTTGTAAATCCAAACTCTTTTGCAGTTTTACCTAAACTCTTATGCTCTAAGAAAAAGTCAAATAATTGATCTAATTTGACAGCATTTACAGTATGAGGTTTCATTTCCTTATCTTCGACCAAATATCCGAAAGGCGCGCGATTTACAATCTTGCCATCGCGAGCTTTTTTCTCCATTCCAAACTTGGTTCGTTCACCAATAATGTCACGTTCGAACTCTGCAAATGATGAAATAATGTGAAACATGAGTTTACCTGTTGCAGACGTTGTTTCAATCTTATCTTGCAGGCTAATGAAGTCAATATCCCAGTTCTTGAGCTGTTCTATTGTTAGAATGAGGTCTTTTAAGCTCCTAGAGAAACGATCCAGCTTATAGATCAATATGGCATCGAACTTCTTCTTCTCTGCATCCTTGAGCATCCTGGACATCGCAGGACGTCCCCTAATGTTCTTTGCAGACTTTCCAGCATCCTTGTAGATCTTTGAGACATCGTATTGATACATCCTACAATAGCTGAGCAAGGCATCTTCTTGAGCTCTTAATGAGACTCCATGCCTTGCTTGGTCTTCTGTTGAAACCCTAATGTATATCGCAACGCTAGTCATAGACATTAATTGGAGAGCCTACTTATTATTCTTTCCATCATCTAGTGTTAAAAACAACTTTGAAAAGTGGATTTTATTAAGAATTTAAGCGTTTTAGCCCCTCTACTTCCTCTGGAAAAGTGTGGACTAAGGGTGCCCTTAGTATACATTTATTCGCTGGATATGTCATATTTTCCCTTTTTTCCGCATACACCCTCAAATATTGGCTTAAGGTGCTTTTGTCCAATATCACCATGTACCGTAAAGATTCCATCCTTCATCCTCACCGTACCTGAATCATGCCTTCGCATAATGGATGCAATTTGTTTTTTTGCAGAAATTAGCTGTCCTTTTTCAAAGCCAGAGGTTTTTACAACATGTTGCCGATGCGTTCTTAGATTTTCATCTAACGATTCCAAGGATTTAGCCATTTTATCTATTTGAAAGTGCATAAGAGTATCTTCCATCTCATAATGAGGCTCATGTTCATTTCTTCGTTCATAATCTCTCATAGCGCCACGTAGAAGACCTCTGTAGGTTTCTTTCTCTGAACTCGGTATGCAAACTGTCGGAAGACCATTTTTATAGAGCATGATATTCATGAGCATTCGAGAAGTTCTTCCATTGCCATCATAAAATGGGTGAATTCGACAGATGTGTAAATGGGCATTAAATGCACGTATTGCAGGATTAAATTCTTCCATGTTCAGGTATTCAATTAAATCATACATCTCAGGACCTACATTTGGTCCACCAGGAGGATGTACATCATTATGACCAGACATTCTCACATCCCCTGTTCTAAAGTCATTCCTACGTATTTCACAGTAGGACTGCATAAGATGCGTTCCATCTAAGTGTGCAACCAGATCAAGAAGATACTCCTGCGTAATGTTTCCATCATCATAATTAGACGTACCAAATTCCCAGGCTTCAGAGAGTAAGCCAGTTAGATCGCGCGTATTTTTTTGATCTGGTTCTAGAAGTACGCTGTGCCTATTTGCATCATGGAATAATGCAGACCTTGCAACTTGGAGCCTATGACACCCATATTCAGGATCATTAGCAATTTTAGCTGCACGTACTGCCACACTCCCCAGCTTTATTTCAGGAACAAATCTATGGTATCTTTTGATTGGATCGGCCGACATACACACTGGATGATAGTAAGAGTATATAAACGTTTGTTTTTGTTCTTACTATTGAGTGGTCCCATTTATTTTTTTGAATTATTCATGTTGAAGTTATTTTACAGGGCATAATTTCTTTTAAAAAAAAGCCTTTTTTTATCCATTGGAAATTTCTTAGGTTTTTGTTTCTGCTTAAATCTTTTAGGGTTAATCAGTTTAATAATTACCTAATTAATTCTAATTTAAAACTGATGGGAAATCAATGCACTTTCTAGTCATCAGGGGAGCGTCATACCACTAGAGAATTGAATAAAATTACTAAAAAAAATGTAGTTACCCTACGTAAGAAATTTGTTTTTCTTTTTGTTGTTGCGTTACTTTGGAACTTTTTTCAACAAGTCCCTTCACTTTTGCTTCAAAGAGCTCTGCTTGATGCATAAGTGGTTCTGGATCAACCTTTAAACCAAGATAAGCATCCAATGCTTTGATTACATTAGCAGCTGCTCGTGAATCAGGTAGTTGTGAATGTGTTTCTGCAAGTACTGAGACAAATTTATGACCGTTTTGGGCAAGCATTGCTGCAGTTACTCCAACAATAATCCCTTCTTTTAGTGCTTTAAGATTATTTTTTTCAAGTGTTTTTACAAATTTTGGTTCATTTGTATAATAGAATACGTTTTGATCTGGACTATCAGGTGTTTGCGACATAACTCCCTCTATGGAGATTATTTGTTTTGCCTCAGCCTTTGTTGCTATTTCTAAAATGACGCCGCTAATGTCCCATTCTCGACCTTTACCAGGCGCGATTGAATGAACAACTACGATGTTGTATTTTTTGTTATGATAGAATGTGATTGGTTTAATGAGCTTTCCTTCATGAAGTGCAACCATGGCTTCTTGATTCTTTAGTACTAATGAGCCAATTTCCTTCATTTCAAGATGGTTGATGAGAAATTCTGTTGTAATAGTTCCAACAAGTCCAAATCCTGGGAATCCCTCTATAATAGTTGCTCCCTTTGGAATTTTTTTAACTTTAACTTTCATGTAAAATCTCTAGAATAGCACTATATAAACTTTTTGTCGAGTTTATACGAGTGCTGCATCAGGTTCTCTGATCTGAGGTCGTCGTCTACCTTTTCGATCAGGATCATTTCGCTGCAAGAATTGAACTGCGAGATACTCCGTTTTTTCAAGACCATCAGGAATGAAGGGGTTCATTACTCCCTCTGCTTTTCTTAGTTCATCACCAGTCATTACTCTCTCCAGATTTTTTTCCCAGGAACCATATAGACCATTAGGGACAAGTCTTGGATATCCGAGTTGAACAGCCTTATAAGATACTTTTTCTTTGGGAATGACTTCACCGAATTGAAGTGCTTTGGAATTCGTCATACCCATCCTATGACCTACATTCTCCAGTGCGGTGAGCATCTGCGCAGGATAGAGCATAGATCCAAACATTCTCTTTGGTTCACCCAGAATATAGTATATCTCAAGTGTGTCAAAGGTATTTTGCACATAATGATCCACGAGTGATTTTACTCTCGGATCTACATTTTTTAGTTTTGCAACTAGTTCCTTTTCTTCTTCATCAAAGATTTCCCAAGTACCATGAACAATTTCATCCAATGATTGAGAAGACCCAACGAGTAGATTGAAAGGGTGCATCCAAGGGCGAAGTAGACCCAGATTATATCCATCCGCAGTTCTGTGCGAACCATCGATCATTTCTACTTGCGAGAGTGGCTTCATGAGGAGAAAGGAGTCAGGTTTTATTTAAATACCTTCGGGAGAATTGTTTTAGAATGGATATTAAAGAAAATAAGCCTCCGCCGAGACTTGAACTCGGGACCTCTGCATTACCAATGCAACGCTCTACCAACTGAGCCACGGAGGCACTATAGGGTCGTGACGCTTGATCGTTTTTTAAATATTACTACTCCATACCTTTTCTGAGGATGCTTGACTTGAATTCCTCTGGATTATGAGCGTTTTGGGATCGTAGAATTTCTGGGTGGAGTCCCCTTTGGTCTAATTCCTCTTTTAATTTCTCTGTAAAGGCAAATTGATCATACCCTAGGAAAATTACATCTGGATTGATTTCTTCAACTACAGCATACCTATCTTCGTCCTCATGGCCAAGCATTGCCATATCAACAAATGCGAGCTCCCTGATTGCTTCAAGGCGATTATCCTCATTGTTTTTTGGAAGTTGTCCTTTTACTTTTTTCACGGTTTTATCACGTGCAACAACAACTACAAGAAAGTCACCATGTTCTTTTGCTTCTTGCAGGAAGTGTTCATGTCCTTGATGAAGAATGTCAAATGTTCCAAAGCTCAGTACGGTTGTCATAGTTATTGTGAAGTTGTGCTATTTTTAATGATTACTTTTCCTTTGACATACGTTATTGGAATTAGACCAAATTTTGAGCTATCCATGCTTGCAAGTCTATTGTCACCTAGGATGAGTACCCTATTTTCTGGGACGATATTATTGAAGTTGCTTAGTTGGTTTTGAAGTATGCTTACTTGACCATGAGAGACGTTTCCCAAGAGATAGGGTTCATCAAGGACGTGATTGTTGAGAACTATGGAATTGTTTTGGAAGAATATTTCATCACCCTCTGTTGCAATAACGCGTTTTATTTGAGGAATATCCTGCGTCTGTAGTTTAATTGCGACAAGATCATTTTTTTTTAGGCTATGGTCCAAGTAATAATTTTCATCAACAGTTATGTGATCACCATGATCAAATGTTGGTTGCATAGAAAATCCATCAATAGTGTAATTATGATATGAAGGAACGTATGGTGTTTGGCATGATATTAGAAAAATGCAAATAAGAAGTATTGCGATGAGTTTCATCTGTAACAAACTACGCATTGAAAGAAATTAGCATGATCGCCATATGGTCCAAATGCATGAGCATAGGCACTAACATGATGGCCACCCCATTTACTACCCGGACTTCTTCCATCACCAGCGCAAAAAACGTCGTGATCCCCATAATTTTCATAATGCGTTACACCAGTTACTGCAGTTTGCCAACCTGTTGGACAAGCATCAATACCATAGAATGTCTGCACATAGTTTGTCCCTGAACCACTTGCACCAATTAAAT
>ENA-UOXV01004069-UOXV01004069.1-marine-metagenome-genome-assembly--contig:-NODE-4069-length-17052-cov-12.706242_pt1 | contig 17052 bp, 20 predicted proteins | sample MGYA00238165_ERZ766961 | MGnify/ENA primary metagenome ERZ766961 (study PRJEB28924, sample SAMN03173240) | marine metagenome | biome: Marine; feature: Water; material: Subsurface seawater | place: North... | reverse complement strand
GATCCTGAACCTTTGGATATTGAGCCAGTAACTTGCAAGTTTCCATAAATGTAAGTAGTTTTATTGCCGTAGCCTTGGTTGTTCATCCGTATCATTAAGTTATCGTTGTTCCAACCCTGCTCGCAGGTAATATCAATAGCTCCGTGCACAGTGTTATAATTGGGGCTGCTGTTATAAGCATATTGATAATATCGTATCATACTATAATCCCCGCCTCTAAACCCTGTTCTGCGTGCAATTAAGTTGCCATTAAAAGTAATTCCTTCAAGTTGCGATTGACCAGATGCGTCAATGTATCTATTTGTGTTTTGGTTATCTACAAACCTATTTCCCCTAATGTCATTCGCTGTATAAATAAGTTTATTTCCGTAACATCTCATATAGGTTGAATCTTCCATATTCCAACCGCCCCCATGATTATCCCAATATATACCGCTATTTCCATTGACTCTGAACCAATCGCCCATAACCTTAAAACCGTTGCTTGCCTCAACTCTACCATTGTCAGTTACCAATAATCCTGAATTACCAGCGTCATTATATAGTTTTAATCCGTTGCCATCTACTGCTCTAATTTGTGAGCTAGCAATATACTTGCTAGCATTTTGTGTCCAGTCATTTTTTACATTAATATTTTGAACGGCTGATAAGCCAACATTACCTTTCGTAATATTCATCGCTGTTTTTAGTGCTGCGACAGTTACATCTTCTACATCTCCTGAATTTGCTGATAATCTGCCCTTTACCGTGCTTGTTGAGATATGAGCTAGTTTAGAGTTAGTTACTGACTCATCTGCTATTGATGAACTAGAATTATTATCTACATAAGTTTTAATTGCCTTGGCACTAGCTAAAGTATCATCATTTGAGCTTACTGTTGTTAAATCTGTATCTATAGTTATATTTTCTATAGATCCTGTTCCTGCTGTCGTTCTACCTTTGACCGTTCCAGTTGAAGTGTGAGCTAATTTTGAATCAGTTACAGCCTGATCCGTTATTGTTAAAGCTGTTGAGCCTGTGACATCGCCTGTGTGTGTTGAATTAGTTATTTTTAAGTTATTAACTCCTACATTAAATAAAACTGTGTCTAAATCTATTGCTTGATTTAAAGTAATATTATTTAATTTTGTGTTGTTTGTAGCTGTTAATAATTTGTAAGTTGCTGTTTGGGATATATCATCAAGAGTCAGTCCCCTAGTTTCTGCTTGATTACTTGAATCTCCTATAAATACATTACCTAAATTTAAATTAGGAACATCATTTGTTCTTCCTGCTCCACCTACTTTTATTGATCCGTTAGAAGTATGAACCCTTTGCACCTTACCAATATTTTGTATTTTTGCTAACTCGCCTGCAGGTTTAATATTTGTTAAAGCTCCAGAAGTTGAAATATATAAAATATCACCAAGAGTAAAACTACTTGTATTTAATCCTGACAAAGTTCCAAAGGTAACTACATTGACATTGCTATTATTAGAAGCTGTATCTTTTGCCAATCCAAAGCATGGCATTTTATTTGAATCGTCTGCATCTGCTATTCCTACTATTGGTTTATTGCCTGATACATCAAAAGTTGATATATATAATGGATCACCTTTTGTTATATCTTCTCCTGCCTTTGCTTGAAACTCTGTCGCTCCTCGCAAATCTCCTATTAATGTTGTAGCTTCAATTTCTCCATTAATATTTATATTACCTGTACCTGTAATATTATTAGAATTTATATCTAAATTACCTCCCAGTTGTGGCGTTGTGTCTTCTATTACATCTGCTAATTTTGTATCTTGTAGCAACTTGCCTTGATTGGCTGATAGTGGTTTATCTGTATCTGTTGAGATTAGATTATCAATTACATCAGTTGATTTTAACATATTCGCCAAATCTCCTAATCTTGACCAACTCGTGCCGTCGCTTCTATATAATCCTGCCCTTTTTTTGTTTATGAAGGGTATTCCTTGATCAAATTCTACAATATATATTTTACCGCTGTTTATTGTAGGATCTGGTAAGTCACTATAAGTATTATAAGTTTTTATTAACTGCTGAGCTGAAATTCCTGTAATTAATAAACTTTTTAATAAAGACATATTTAACCAAATTATTACGAATCTATTACACCGCTATTAAAAGCAGGACTAAAAGCAAGAGACAAATTCCAATCTATCAGATTGACTTCTTCTATTGTCTGTGCCTCATTTATTTCTTTTATTTTCGTAGCTTCTTTGTTATACACTAAACTTCTTTGTGTAGCAATTATACCTACAAGACTTTTTAAATCATTTACTGTCATTGTAACTGAATTACCATAAGCGTCTAACCAATTGTAACTATCTTGATCCAATATTATTGCCCCAGTCATATTACTTACTGCTTTTTCACTAGATATAAAATCTTTATTGTTATAACTAACGTTTAAATATAAATCTATTTCTTTAACTGTTTGTATTTCTGCAATTTTACTATTTTTAGCTTCTTGCAGTAAATAAGCATCAATCTCTTTTTGAGTTGCTTCAATATGTTGATCTCTAAAACTTTTACTAAGTTCTAAATAAGTTCCTTCTTGAAAAGTTATCAAGCCAGTTTCTATATTTTTTATATACATTATTATTTTTTTTTAAAATTTACGCTCCCAGCCATTCAATAAAACTCTTGCATTAAGAGCAGTAAAGGCGACATTTGAATTATATCTCAAAACTGAATCATCTATAAATAGATCTGATATTTCTAAATTATTAGGAAAAGCACTGCCCGAACCTCGAGATAGAATTTCAGAAACAAAAAGAGAAACATTACTATAATAAAATACTGCCGAGAATCCACCAACAGAAGTACTACTTTGAATAAAAATAGAAAGTTTAGGAAATATATTATTAGGAATAGGCAAGTTTATTGTTTTTTCAGCTAAAGTAAAAACTCCATCTGCACTTACTGTTAATACCCCATTAGTAGGCAGGTAAAAAAAATAACCACCATCATTAAAAATATATCTACCGTTTCTAATGTTTCCGCTACCGTCTGTAACAAAATCAACTACTATATTTTTACTTCTCTTAGTAAAGCCGCTTGGTAAAGTTGGAGAATCAAAAGTTGTAGTTCCTATAAAATCACTAATACCAGTTGTAGGGTTGTATATTTCATAAACATAATAAGCAGTGTCTGACGCTAAAGAGCCTGTATCTAATCCACCATTACCAGTTCCTGCAACCCAAGGAGCATCAAACCTTTTGGTCATTGCTGTTATTGTAGCTTGTCCGCTTCCGTCGCTAAACTCAAAATTGCCTTCGCTAAAATCTAAATCATGTTCGTTATCTGTACCATTTACAACTGTTACTGGATTTGATAATATAGACTGACCACTTGTTGAGGTTGTTGCTTGTGTTATTTCATTACTAGGAATAAAAGCAGTATTTAAAGCGTCATATCTTAATTTAACATCTGATCCGCTAGTAATAAATCCACTTGGAATATCAGAAGTTCCATCTCCTAATTTTATATTTACAGCTCCCAACCCTGCTACATTAACAGTAGATGCTCCGCTATTTGGGTTTGCAGTTCTAAACCTAATCTCTAAACCTTTTACAAGCTCTGTAGGAGCTTGAAAAGAACCAGTGGTATTTAAAACATAAGCGTTTGCAATACCTGAATCAGTATAAAAAGAACCAGATGCTACATAGTTTGCAACTGCCTTTGATAGTTGGGTATTACTTGAGTCAATCGTTTGTCCAGAATTTTCAATTAAATTCTTTGAAGCTCCAACTATGTTATTATATTCATCAGCACTTACAGTATTGCCGTTTATTTTGTTATCAAATTTTGTCATATTAATTATATCTAAAAATTATATTACAGTGAGCAGGTTTTATTTTATTAAACAAGCACTGCAATATTTCTGGTGCTTCACTTGTTAAAGTAAAAGGCAGTTCCAAAGGAAGGCCATCAGCCTGCTCACTAGCTGGTAAAGTAATCACTATTGTAAAAGGTGCTTCTACTTGATCAATTAAGATGAAAGGAAGTTGTAAAGGAAATACAGAAGTATCAATACCAGTACTGACAGAAATATTATATCCTAAAATAGAAGCTATATTTTTAAATTGTTCTGCTGTGGTTGTGTTTATTCCAGCTAATTTTAATAATATATTAGTTCTTCTTTCTTCTAAAGTTCCTGTATTACTAAAGCAGTCATCAGGAATACCTACTTGCGTTTCCCATTCTGTTATAAAATCCGTTGTACTTTTAGGATTATATTCATCATATATAAGATTTGCTTTATCTCTAAATCTTACAAATTCACTAGCTAGCCCTAATAGTATTTTTCTTAAATTAGAATTGTCTTTATTTTTAGCTTGGTGTAATCTATCATCTCTTACATATTGAGATAAAATGTTTGCTTGCTGTGTCTGTGTTATTTCGTTAAATATAGTCATGAATAAGTTATATTACCAAGAATTGCCAACTCTCCATTATTTATTGAAATATCCCCTGTAGGAGATAATAATGTAAATGTTGGTACATTACCATTACTATCTAAAGTATTAAATATTGCATTACTATATTCATTCTCTAAAACATCTTGACTTAATATAATTTGATCTGATTTAAAAAAGTCAGTTAATGAATTAGTTATTGCTTTTTGCATATTTTCAGTATTTGGTGAAAGACTGGAAAAAGTAAAATCGACGGTTACGGCAGTTGGCGCTAATAAATAAACTGCACTATCTGACATATTTGCAGGTTTTATACCGTCAGTTAAGTTATTACCACTAATTATAAGATTTTTAACATCTATTAATTGTTGAGAAGTTGGAATAATATTTGTGTCATTATCTCTAACAAAATAAATCTCTGTTGATCCTGCCGCTGGAGTTACTTCTTTAATCCAAATCCTAGTAATGCCAGTTGTAAATTGTTTTATAAAAATTGGTAATCCTGACTTTGTAAATGGTGCAGTAAAATTAGCAGTTCTTTCTAAAATTCTAATTCTGTAGTTCTCATCTGATTCAATATCAATACCGCCAACTATTCCATTAAAAGTTACTATAGCAGAATCATCAACATTAGATATTGGGCTTGCTAATGTAAAACTCGATCCAGAGCCACTATTTTGTAAGCTTCCAAAATTACCAGCTTCCACTGGAATAAATGTATAAACTTCTGTAGCTGTTATACTGCCTGTTGCTGGTGTTACTGGTGATCCTACTACTTGATAAGTAAATTGATTATTAGAAATAACTGATATAGTAACATTTAAAAGATTATATTGTGTTTGGTCAGCTCCTTGAATTGAGTTTAAAATTTGACCAGTACCTAAATTATGATTAGATACTGTAGTGACTGTCGCTGTTGTGCCAACTCTAGTAATTGATACAATATTTATAGTTTGACTTGAAATAGTACCTGATGAAGTTGTTATATATTCTTGTCCATCTGATCTAGTTAATAATGTATTTACTGGAATTGATCCGCCTGATAATCCTGTAAATGATAAAGTGCCAACGGCTTTACTTGCAGGTTGTCTAGTTATACCAAAAATAACTCCCCACCTTTCTAAAAATTGATTTGTAGCGGTTTGTATAAATATTTGTTGTAATACTTGCTCTGTTAAATCATTATTACTATCAATACCACCAGCAATAGACTCTACAAGTCCCCTTGAAAAACTATTTAATATAGTTGGGTCAATGTGCTTAGAGGTATCTATTTGACCAGTATTAATAGATAATACTAAGTCGCTCACCATTCTTTCTACTATTTCTGTAATTGTATCTCTTGCGACTGGCATTAATTAGTATTTATTAATAAATTATAATTTTCTGTATTTTCTTGAGATTTACCTATAACCTCAATATTTATTTGTAATTTAGAACCTTTAAAATTAGTTGAAATATTTATATCTTTAACAATATTTTGATCTATTAACCATCTCAATCCATCTTTCAAAGAATCTTCAATTAAAAATGTATTTTGTTCAGTATTTCTAGCTTGCTCAATATAAAGCCATAATTTACTCCCAACTTCAAAATTTTCTACTCTTGAAAATTCATTAGTAAAATGCCCTCGCCTTAAAATAGAGTTTGACACCTCATTGTTACTAGCTCTTTTTTCACAAAATATACTCATATAAATTGAGGTATCTAACCCTTGTGTTAGAGAAAAGTCCCCATTTTCAAAGCTTATATCCCAGTTGTTATTTCCATCTTGGAAAAGTTTTATATCTTGCGTCATATTGACAATAAAAAATATTTCTTTATACTTTATAAGTACTAAAAAATAGTAGCTTTGTCAAATAAAAAAAATTTACATGATTCAAAAGGGGTTTCTTAAAAGATTTACCAAAGAAGGAAAAGGGGAAGTTATTACGCTCAATGGACAAATTCTTAATAATGTACAAATTCTGTATCCTTACGGTTATTACTCTAAAGCTAAATTAAATGAAACAAGTGAAATTATTCTTTTATCTTCTTTAGGCAGTAAAACTAACATTTTTGGTATTCCATATAATGTACCATTAGAGCCAACAGATTTAATTGACGGTGAATTACAAATAAAAAATCCATCTGTGGAAAATAGTAAAATAGTATTTAGACAGAATGGAGATATAGAAATTACTACTAACCAAAACATTAGTCAGGTGATGGAAAATTTTAATATTACTGCAAATAGTAATATTACAATTAATGCAAATCAAATTGATCTGGCTGATGCTACTTCTTTTGTATTAAATGAAAATGCTAATATGGAAGTTGTTATCCCTAGTGGTAGTAGTGCAGGCACTTATTCAGTAAATATAAACTCTGCTGGTCAATCTAAGGTAAAAGCCTAAATAGATAAACTTGGATCGACTCCTAAAGATCCCTTTTCAACAATTATTAAGTCTGTAAATGATCCGTTAATGGATTTTGAATAACTAACACCCTCAATCAAAAACTCCCCATTCAATCCAGTAAAATCATCTTTTACTTTTATTAGATTATTTGATCTCCATAAACTTTTTCCATAATAACCTTGAAGCTTAATATTATACTTTTTGCCTTTGGCTTTCTTTATGTTTATAAACCACTTAGCATAATCATTTAAAAATTTTGTTTTGGTTGGGTTAGAAAATATAACTCTTTTTCTTCTTGGTGACCTAATTTCATTATCAGTAGCATGCCCTTTTTGATTAGATGCTTGTTCTGTGTGAAACTCATTTGTGTCTTGTGAAAAAACTTCAACTATATTAAATCTATCTTTTGTCGAGTCTCTAAAAGAAGCAGAAATAATATTATTATTAGTGCCGCTTAATTCATTAGTGGCATTGCCTATATTACCTAATTTATCTTCTCTAGTAATTACTATATCGCCATTTTGATTAGTTGTTAATAACACTTGCACCTTCTGCGCGTATCTAAATAAAAAATCAATTATAGTTTCTTGGTTTTCTGTATGGATCTCTTCTTTTTCGCTTAATAAAGGCAAGTTAATAACATTATTAATAATTTTTAAATTATAGCCATTATCTTTTAAAACTTGATTTATTAATTTAGGGAAGTTTCTTATTTTATAGCTTTTTTGAACAATATTACTATCTATTAAATCAGTCGCCTTATCTGCACCCTCAAATGCTATTATATGAGATGAAGAATCGTAACTTATATTTTTATTTATTATGAATCCTGTTAAAATTAAATTATCATCAATAAATATTTTTATTTCATCTTGAGTTGATATATTTAGTAAACTTGGAGTAATTTCGCTAGTTACGGTAACTGTTATTAAGAAAGACTTACCAAACTCAACAACCGAGTCAGTAGCTTGAAAAGAAGTTACACCCTCGTATTTTTTACCATTAATTTCATAAAAAATTACATTATTCATTACTTAATATTTTAATAGTTCCTTCAATCTGGCTTGTATCTTTAAATTTATTTAGTTCTTTTAAATCTTCTTTTTTATCTAAAGATCCATAAAGCTGATATATTAAAACATTTAAAGGGATTTTATTAGTTTCAAAGTTAGATACTTTAGGTAGTGATATTGATAAATCATTGATTACTTTTTGAAATTCAATTCTTATTCTTTGTAGCTCTAGGAGGCTGTCTCTATCTAATCCTGATATATTTTTAAAATTATCTTCTAATATCTTAATATTATTACTTAGCTCATTTTGATTTTTATAATCTACTTGAGATGCTTGATTGTAAGCAATGGCAAAACTATTGACGGTAATTAAATTATTAGTAAGTCTTTGATTTTCTAAAATATTATCTCTTGTGTTACTATTACCAGTTGGCACTGTGTCATTTTTAAATTGCATTAAATTCTTTACAGAATCAAAAACATTTTGAGCATTATCAAAAGCAACCTCTAAAGCATTAAAAGAGTTTGTTAGTCTTTGTGCAAGAATTGAAGGAGAATTAACTAACGCTTGAGAATTATTAACAATTTCATTAATAGAGGTTGTAAAATCATTAATACCGTCACCAGCACCAGCAACCAATCCAGCAACTTTTTTTATTTCTCTTCCTGTATCTTTTATAATTTTATTAGTTTTATCAAAGCCCTCTTTGACTGTTGTAAAAGTTTTCCAACCTTTAGCTAATTTATTAGATACATTTTCCCCAGCTATATTTCTTAAATTACTTAAAAATCCAGTATTACTTTCTACTTCTCCCTTAACTGGTAAATCTGCCTCCTCAAAGGTTATTGAAAAAGTTGTAATACCTAATTGATTTTTAGAGTTATTAATTGTGTAGTTAATTAATTTCACATTTTTTGCTCCATATTCGGGGTGTACAAATTTACCTAATATATTTTTAGAGTCTAAAGCATTAATTAACTGATCCCTCTGATTATTATTATTGTTATTATCAACAACTGCCTCTATGTTATATGTTTTTCTTAAGCCCCCCAAATCTTCAACAAATCTAATATCAGAGTTTGGATATTCATGAGTTACAGTCTTTCTACCGCCTCCTATTGATGATGATTGATACAAAAATCTCACATCGTTATAACTCGCTTCTGGTAATTTTGATATATTAAAAGTCATAAATTAAAGTAAGGGGTTTCTAGCTACATTATTTACTATAGCGTTTCCAGAGGATTTTATTTCTGATTTTATTGTACTATTACTACTAGCCTCAATTTTGTTAATAAGTTCTATTTGAATTTTCTCCTTTTTCGCATTTTCTATAAATTGTACATTTTTGTTAAAGTTATCATTACCTTGGTTAATAAATTCTTTAGCAGCTACTCCAACAGCTTCAAAAAAGCCTAATCCTTGTTTTTTTCTCTCGTCTTTAAAAGAGCCGATTGAGTCTGGTAATTTTTTAGCCATTTTTATTACAGAGTCAATGGCATCTGTAGTAGCAGTAATTCCATTTAGTAGTTGTGTTAATATATCTAATGTAGCTTTTAATGGAGTCGATACCACGCCGCCCAATGTTGACCCGAAGACCTTAACAGACCCTTTTAACCTCGCCCAAGTGTCTGCTTGAGTATCTAATACATCGTTATAGGCTGACTGTAATCCTGTTCCATTCTTAGTATCCTCTGAAATTTGTTTAATCGATTTTCTTATTGTTTGTATTGATTCACTACTTAGATTTAAAGCGGTTTTTCTAGCTTCTTCCGAGGTTATGGCTTTTCCGATTATATCAGGGTATTTTTTGGAGGCAAACATAACCTCCTCTAATACATTAACAAATCCTTTAGCTTTAATTGCTGTAGCTCCTGTTGTAATTCCTATTTGTTTTAGTAATTTTTCTGATTCTTTAGGTGGATTAGATAAAGAAGTCATTAAGGCAGTAAATGAGGTGGAGGCTTGTTCTGTACTTTTTAGTGTATTAGCCAATATAGCTAATATTGATAAAGTGTCTTTTATATCTAATCCCAACACCTTAGCCGAACCACTAACCGTTCCTATGTTTGCCGCTAATTTTCCTACATCAGTTGTACCAAATTTTTGAGCTGTAAAAAATGAGTTTACAATCTCATCTACATTAGCTGTATCTTTTCCGAATGAGTTCAAGACTTTACCAAGACCGTTAATTACACTACCGAGGTCAGAGGCACCGCCTTTAGCTAATATTTGAGCCTTTGCAAAAGTTTCTAGTGTGTTACTACCTACTCCAACTGATGAAATAAGATTAAATAAACCTTGGTTAGTGTCTTCCATAGTGAATCCCGCTAAAACCGCCTCTTTTTGTAGTAATTCTAGTTTTTTTGCGAATTTTAATGCGTCATCTTTATTTAATAGATTTAATACATTTACTAAACCTTTCTCCATGATGCCGAATGAGGTTGAGGCTGCTACTGCTCCCGCCACTATACCAGCTTTTATTTTTCCTTTATTTTCATTTGCAAATCTTTTGGTATCTCTTCTTAATTTTTTAAGTGATACTCTAGCTCTTTGGATGCTTTTTTTAAATCCCCCGAATGATCTGGACATATTCTTGGTTGATTTAGCTATATCTCTGCTACTATCTTTTATATCGTTTTTAATTCTTTTTATTTCTGGGCTTATTCTGTTTACTATATCGTATATATAGCTTGTTTTAAAACTCATATCTATACCGCATTATCGTTTTTAACTATTTTATTAAGATTATTCAATAATCTAAAAACATAGCTAATAGGCTGTGATTCTAGCCACTGAACCGATACCCCGCCTTTATATCTATAAGCTATTAACCAAATTGTTTCAGCCATTTTAGACGGTTCTTCCATAAAGGCAGAAAAAAAACCTCTATATATTTTGCTATTAGTTCTTCAATGTCTTCTATTGATATTTTAGAAATATCTATGTCATTAGCTGATTGAGTTAAAAGTTCATCTTTAAATAAAATTTTCATTTTAAAAAACTCAATAAATTTATTGCGAAATAACTCTGCCGTTTTACCTTCGACACTAACTAATTTATCTAGTATAAATTCTGATATATCAGGTTTTACAGAATCTTGCTTAGTATCATCTGGTAAGTTATCTATATTTTCTAAAATTTCTTTTCCCAAACTAGATATTATTATTGCATCAGATTTTTTAACTAAAATATTCAATTCATTTCTTAGTATTACTGTAATATTTCTATGATCTGCAATATTAAAACATTTTAAATAAAGAGTATCAATATCTTTTAATTCATTGCCAATAGAGGTATTTATTGACTGTGATAATTTAAACTCAAATAAATCTTCCATTATACTGCTGGATTACCTTTAAAAACAAAATCAATAACTTCTAAATCTTGAATATCAGGAAAAATCTCATACTCCATTCCAGAAAAAGAAATATCGCCTACTTGAATTACATTTTCTTGAGATTCAAAACTTCTAAATAATTCTACATTTTCAGGGGTGCATCTTACTGGTATTGTAACCGAACCAATGGCACTTGATATATCAACTGTTTTTAATAATTTACCATTTGTTTGAGGATTAAAAACTGTTGTATTTTTACCTAACGAATATGTAATATTACCTTCATAAGCTACTACATTACCGTTAATTGCTACTTGTATTTTATTATTTGCCATTATTCAAAAGTTGGTGTTATATTAATTATTATATTTCTTAATTGAGAAACTATATTAGCTATTTGATCTATAGTTACAGTTCCAGTTGATAAGTTTATTTTAATACTGTTTTCTATTTCTTCTTTATAGGACTTTCTAGCCTCTTCGCTATTTATAAGCGTTAAGTAATTTGTATTGCCGTTTGAGCCACTTAAATTAGCATAATAACCCATAAAAGTAGTTATAATTAATTGAGCATTTACTTGAGCTGATCCAGATTGAATATTGCCAGTAGTTAATACTCTTTGTGCAAAATCTGACTTTGCATTATTAAAAATATATTCTCTAGTAATAGAAAGAGTATCTACAAAATTTAAAAATTTAAAAGTATTATCTGAATTACCTAAAATATCAGTCTTGTAAGTCGTTACTGCTTCACCATCAATTAAAACTGTATTACTAGGATTATTTCTAGCTAAAAATCCACCACTATTTTTTAATTCTAAAGATTCAGCATTTGTAAAGTCTTTTCCTGTTGGAATTACTGGTAAACCAATATCAGGAGTATTTGCATAAGGAATTGAAGAGAAGAACGAGCCGCCAGTTGCTTGACCGTTAGTAACTATTGAAGAAGTATTTGACCCCGTCGTTAATCTCAATTCTCTTGCTCCTGCTAATCTAGAAGCTATAACTATTGAGCTTTCAAAAATACCACCACCCTTATAATCAGAATCAGAATTTAATTTATTAGGTCTATAAATCAAAGTTTTTAAATTTAAAGCGTCTAAAGTTGTGTTTAAGTTGGCATAAGTATCTTTTTTTGAAACTATACCAGCACCATCTAGGATATTATCATCAACATTAAATCTAGGCTCTAAGAAGTCTGTCAATGTCGCTGTTCCATAAGATGCAGGATAAACAATAGTTGTATATCTTTTATCTGCTACTACATCAAATAAAGTGGTCAATACTGGGTTAGTAGCTCCTCCAGACATGGCAGATAAAGTAGTTGTTATTCCTGCAACAACTCCATTATATTTAATATCAATATCATTGCCCTCCGTACCACCATTTAAAGCTGTTATGGTAACTGTACCAGTGGTATTTGATCCGCTGACAGGGCTATCTAAATTAGCTGTAATTTTAGCCTCTAAAGATGCGCCAATGCTGTCTGCTGTATCTCCACTTGCAACCGCTAGCTCGTATTTACCATTTTTAATCGAATCAATGTAAACTGTAATAGTTCCTGCCTCTGTTGCAGTTCCAGAAAAAGCAACTGAACCAGTTGCATCAACTGCCGTACCATTATCTGCTAAACCTATAGCGTCTACTTTTGGTTTTATTCTTGAAATTGATAACTTGTTTATTAATCCTCGTCCTGCCTTAGCAATGTGCGATTTTCTTCCGAAAGCATTATTAAATTGTGTTTCACTAATTAAATCTTCAATCAATTCACCACTTGAAGCAGTGCCATTGATTAACTGCCCTATAACAAGGATAGATCTTTCATCAACTCCTTGATTTTGTCTAGCTGATAATATGTTTGCTGTTACTACTGGTTTTGATTGAGCCATTATTTTTTAGATTTTATTTTTACTATTTCAATACAATTATCAATTTTAGAATCTTTTAACCTAGCCCTCCAAAATTGATTTGTTGGTATGCCTTTTTTATCTTCAATTTCAATAATTTTCCCGATTTCTAAATTACTTTTTATTTTTTTTAGAATTTTTATTCTCATTTGAAAAATATTAAATTATATATTATATTGATATTATAAAATGTAACGGTTGTCAAATAAAAAAAATTTACCTTGTTCTGGCTAAAAAATCTAAATCTTTTTCTTTATATGCTCCACCTATTGACTGCAATGGAACACCTGCATCAAATTCTGCCGTATCTTCTGCTGTAATTCTACCCCTAGCCGAGAAATCAAATCTATGAACATATTTTGCTGTATCATATAGCTCTATAGTATTTCCTATATATGTTGTAGAGTTATATTTTTCTTCCAGCAGTAAACTAGTAAATTCATAATTAGCTATTGCCTTTAAAATTGATTTTTCATAACTTCTAGCTAAATCTGATTGATTTCCACCAGCTACACAATTTATAGATGGTATAAAGACAAAGATTGAAAATTCCTGCTGCGTATCTAAGTAAAAATCTTGCTCACTATATTTATTGGCCGTAATATCAGTTGCTATAGTTCCGTCTTTGTAAGAAAGTTTATCACCCAAAATAATATACATTCTATTATTATTACTAACATCTATAAAATGTTGCTCAGCCCTTTCTGGTGTTGCCGCGTTATCAATTCTACTAGCTGATGAAAATTCTATTGTTCCTTGTGCTGGTGTTCCTAAATTTGAGTTGGTTGTTGTATAGGTAAAATTATCAGAATCTAAAACAGTTACTTTATGAAATCTATTGTATCCGTCAAAATCGTTCAATAATAAAGTGCCTGATACAGTCGCATCTACTGGTGTTGTTAATATTTTAAATGTAAAAGTTGTTGAGTTAGGGACAGATAATAATTTAAAAAATCCGTTATACTCTGATGGAGTTGTACCTGATATTTCAATAAATAATGGTAATTGATTTATTGCATACTTGCTAGGGTCAGATAGTTTATGATCCGTTGCACTGGTTACCGTTGCTATATTTCCATTTCTTGTAATAGACAATAGGTTTATAGGCTCTTTTGCTCCTCTAATTATAATATAATTATTAGTTGTTAGGTTGTGCGATGGTGCGTTTGCTGTGATAGTTGTGCCACTTCTGGATAATGTATTTATATTACCAATAATTGAAAAATCATCAGTGTATAATGGTAATGTTTGTTTTAATCTGTCTACTATTTCTTGTCCTCGCATTTTTAAAACTTCTTAACTTTTATATTAAATTTTTTCATACCTTTGTTTATTTCTTTATAAATATTAGTATTTACTTGATTTTTTAATTTTCTTACTGTTTTTCCTAGTGGTTGATTTCTATTTTCTAAATATTCTGCATAATCCACCGCCTTTCCATATCCACCAGAGCCAAATTCCATTTTAGAAGAACCTAACACCCTAAAGCCGATAGACTTTCTATAATCTCCTGATATTACTGCTGGCATCTCGTTTGGTGTTGAGGCTCTATGATTTTTAGGTTTCTTTAGCAACCTTCCTCCCAACCCAGTGTAAATTTGATATACTCTTCCTGTTCTACCTTTTTTTGTTATTTCTTTTTTAAGATCATCTGACAACATCTTACCACTATTATAAAGTCCTCTTCTCATTTGTCTTTCTGTTTCTGCTGGTAACCTCATTAAAGCGTCCATTGTTTTTTTGTTTTCTGGATTCTCAATAACTTTAATCATCTTAAATTTGCATTTTTGGATTGATCACCCCTTTCAATAGAAATTAAACTGTAATATTTATCTTCTTCATCAATGTTTTCTATAGAGTCAATTCTAAATTTTTTACTATTATATTCAATAAATATTTCTCTTTCTAAATCAATAGTAGTATATCTAATTATAAATTGATGAGTATTTGAGTTACTGACATTAGTTCCGCCTTGAAAGTTAGGAGTCTTAAATGTTTTTATCATAGCCCAAGGGTCTAATATGTCTGTAAATCCTAGTTGAGACTGCTGGTTGGGTGTATTAGAGTCAATAAAAGTTGAAATTTGTATTTTAATTTTTTTATTTAAATCTTTTATACATACCTTGTTAGCTTGCTTTGTTATCTTTTTACAAGTCATATTATTCTAAAAAATAAACTAGCTATTACATAAGTTTGATATATTTTTCTAGTTACTTCATCATTTCCGCAAGTGTCACAATCGCCCTTATTCTCAAATAGGTAAGCTATATGAGTTAAAATAGATTTTTTAATTGTGTCTGGTACATCATTGGCAGTATTGCCATAGCCAGCAATAAAAGTAACCTCTACCGCTTGCTGTCTGTCGTCTGCGTCAGGATAGTTTGAGCCACTGTTTAAAAGTATGGTAGAATAATCATTACTTTGCGTTGTGTAATAATTTGATGAATTAAAGTTGGTTAATATGTTATTTAAAAAATATTGAAAAGAAGTTATTGTCTGTAATCTACTTTTTTTTATTTCTATGCCTGTACAACCATTAGGAAAGCAGTCTAAAAATCCTTTATAGGTTTTGTTTATAAAATCTCTGCCTGTTATTTTTTCTCCAATATCTGTCGCTGTTGCTATTAATTGGTTAATTTCGTTATCTTGATCAGATCCAGTTATTTTTAAATAGTCTTTAGCTTCTTGTAATGTTACTGGAAAACTAGCAGCTGGAGTAATTAAAATGTAATCTTTTAATCTTGTGGCTTTTTTTTTATATATTTTATTAGACATTATACTCTCCTAGCTTTAATTATAAATTCAATATCTCCAACTTGCGAGACATTACTAACTATTTGTAAGAATCTGACCCCAGCAAAATCTATAGGTACTATTCCAATACAAGTATCAGGAGTTACAGCCATATTTACTTCAGTTCCATCAGATGCTTTGAATTGCTTCAAGTTGTCGCTTGTTAAATTACTATCAACTTTAAAACTTAAACTATTGCCAGTAAATCCAGTTGGTATATATATACTTAATAATGCCGTGCCTTGTAAGTCAATAATATCAGTTGCGTCCGTTTGTCCGTTTGATAACGCAATATTACGAGAAAACAGTGGTAAACTTCCGCTTAAAGAATTTATATTTTTTACCGACATAATTAATTATTTTTTTTTTTTAAAAGGGGATTTGTTTTCTATATTTTCTATAGCTTTATTTTCTATCTCTTTCTTTTTTTTTGCTTTCTTTTCTGCTCCAACTTCTTCACCCCAATTATTATCTATAAAAACTTGAGCTAACTCATTATAAATATCATAAACCTCATTGCATTCATAAACTTTATTAAAGCGTCCTGTATTATCAAGTGAGGCCTTCGTTGTTTTTGTTACTTTTATCAACATAATAAATTAATTTTGTCGAGGGGTAAAATTTACCCCTCTTTTTAATCTAAAAAAATTATTTTAAATTGCTATTAAACAGCACACTTTAATTTAATAAGAGCTTCTGGAAGAACAACTTTACCAGCAAATCTTTGGTAAAAAGTTAATTCAATAATACCCTCTCTTTTTCTACTATACTCATCACGGATTATAGTCATGCCAATTCTGTTACCAATTTTGTAAGCTCTTCTAAAATCTCCAAAAATTACTGGGAAATTATTAGCTCCTTTGTCGGATAAGTCAGGAATTTCTGCATAAGATAGTCCATTAATTGAGTTAGGCACTCCAGCACCTAAATTACCAGCTCTCCAAATATAAGCATTAGCTCCGTCTTTTAATGATCTAGTATGAGCGATGCTTTTTCTATTCATGCCATAAATTGCATTATAACCAGTTTTTAACTCACCAGTTAACTCAATTAATGAATCAAAATCAAAAGTATCAGCAGCTCCAGAATTAATTGAAGAAACATTTGCGTTTGTCATGAAGCCTTCAATATTATTACCAACACCAGAACCATTAACAAATTGCGTACCTCTAAGTT
>ENA-UOXV01004068-UOXV01004068.1-marine-metagenome-genome-assembly--contig:-NODE-4068-length-17052-cov-15.520209_pt1 | contig 17052 bp, 10 predicted proteins | sample MGYA00238165_ERZ766961 | MGnify/ENA primary metagenome ERZ766961 (study PRJEB28924, sample SAMN03173240) | marine metagenome | biome: Marine; feature: Water; material: Subsurface seawater | place: North... | reverse complement strand
TCTCTCTCTCTCTCTCTCACTAGTCGTCGTCGTCGGAGAAAGAAAGAGAGAGAGCGATATAAAAGCGACGATGAAGTTTTTATTCTGAGGATGATATGATTTTTTCCCCGAACGCTTTACCACCACCAAGAGAAGAGATTCGCGCCACACGCAACACTCGACGACGACGCGAAACAACGCAATAACGAAGAAGAAACAACGAGAAACAAAAAAAAAGACGCAGACGACGAGGTTCGAACTCGCGCACCCGTTGGGTATTCAGTAACAGTCGTGTATCATTGGTATTCACAATGCTCGTGTGTTGGATATCTCAATGCTGAGATTGAAATAGAAGTGTGTGGACAGTTGGTTTCTAGTTGATCGAATAGCAGCCGAACGCCTTAACCACTCGGCCACGTCTGCTCTTGTGTATATTACGAGGTAGGGTTTACGAGATGGTCTATGAAAAAAGTTACAAAGGGTTCAAAAAACAGGCTTGAAAAAGAGTTAGGGTTTCGTTCTTTCGGAAAAAGTTTATGTGTCTCTCCCTTTTTTTTCTCTCTTTAGTATTAAAACAAATCGTATTATTACAACTTCTCGACGAAGAACACGTCGCCGGACGCGACTCCCGCGGCACCTAAACTACTGCTACTTCTATTACTACTGCTTCTGTATATTCTCTTCTTCTTCTCTTCTCCAAACCTACCGCCTCTCGTGACTAAGCAAAAGTCTGAATCTTCTTTATCTTCTTCTTCTTCGAACGAATACGACGCCAAGACGAAATCGAAGAGCGAGGAGACGTCGTCGGTGTCGTAAAATCTTCGATCGATAGCCTCGCCCGTCGGTAAAGATATTCGTATTCTCACGACGTTGTTTGTTGTCGCCGTCTTCAATGTTGACGACGACGAAGCAAGTGGTGGTGGTGGTTCTAAAGGAAGCTTCTTCGCCATCGCTTCTCGAAATCGTCTTAATTTCTCTTTGCGTTCTTCGTTTCGTTCGATTCGCCGTCGCGCCTCTCTCGCCTCCGCGAGTTTCTTCTCCTTCTCTTTTCTCTTCTCTTCCTCGTCGTTTCTATTTAACGTGTCTATGCGCTCGACGACTTCGTCGTGTTCCATTGACGGCGCTAAATCCACCTCCACGTCCGTTTCTATTAAACTCGCCACGATATCTTCTTCGCCGCCTTCAACTTTCAACGAGACCACTTTCAACTCGAATACAAACTTTGATTCCGACGGAGAAGAAACAGAAGAAACGAATCCGGAAAAGTCCACCTCAAAGACATCCCCGACGTGCACGCACGACCGCTGCACCAAAACGTTCTCCAAAACCATCTTCACGTCCGCCTCGGGATGACGAGTTAAAAACTTCGAGAACTCGTTCGATTTCGGTTGCAACTTCACCCACTCGCACTTCTCGAGCGCTCGAGAGCGAAACTCCACGCGGAGGAGATTCTTTTCATCGCCAGATGAATACCCTAATCTCTTATACAAGTCTGTTGGAATGACCACGGAATCTTCCTCCGCTTGGTAATCCAATGCCGCGCAGTAACATCCTTTGTCTTCATCTTCGTCTTCATCTTCATCGACTCTCGAAACGTAAAAAAACGCATTCGGTTGCCTCGCACCCATCTCGTCATCAAATCTCTCGAGCATTCTCAGCGCACTCGCTGGCAGTTGAATCTTATCCTCCCTTCGCGTGCGAATCCCACGTTTCAATGCGACGTCCTCCACGCGAACGCGTAACTCTGCTTTCCAAAGCACCTCGTATCGCTTCTCCTTCTTCTTGCTTTTCGTTTTGGTTTCCGCGTTTGTGTTTCGATTGGTTTCCCGTTGCTGCTCCCCTTCCCGGAGTCTTCCTCTCGCGGCGGCGGTCGCTTTAGAGCGCTTCTTTTCCATCTCTTTCTTTTGCTCTTTGCGGAGTTTTTCGGACGGGTCGTTCAGGCCGCCGAAAAACATTCTTCGAGTCGACAGAGAGAGGACTTGTCGTCGCACAAAGCGCAGAGCAGCGAGCGGAAATGGAGAAATTCGCGCGTCACTTTTTCTCACGCACAACTGCAAACACACACACAAATATGCTTCGAACGAGATCAACAAAACACGCATCGTCGACTTTAGCGGCAGCTTCGAAAAGAGTTATTCTCTCTGTCTCCTCCTCCAGAACGTTCGTTGGGAGTTTTGAGGAGGAGGACTTTGATGACGAGAGAAGAAGAGGAAAGATGATGCGTTCTCGACACCAACAACTGAATCCAATTGGATCCTACTCATCATCATCATCATCATCATCATCATCATCATCGAGCGTGAAGAAGTCCTCGTTCTGTAGGGCTCGTTTTTCGACGAGAAGCAATACTAACGATGACATTGATAATAATACTGTTATTATTAATAATAACCTACGACTTCGTCGCCAATTCTTTAATTCGTTTAGAGGATACGCGAGTAGTAGTAATAGTACTAGCAAAAGTAGTAGTAACAACAGTAGTAGCGAGAAGAAAAATGATTCATCGGGTGCTTTAACCATCGAGGAGGACGAGGAATTCGACGAGATAACCGATAAATGGATACCGGAGAAACCAGTGACGAAAGCGGAAACGGCGGGGTATTCCGTGGTGATCGTGCTTGGGTTAGGGTTAGCCGCCTCGGCTTTATTTTTCGCCAGCAAAGAGTTATTCATGAGTCCGAAAGAATACGTGGCGTTTAACGCGGCTTTGAAACAGATCGAGTTGGACCCGCGAGTCACGTCGGCGCTCGGCGAGAGCATCACCGGGTACGGGAGCGAATCGAGAAATCGAAGTCAGCGACAAAGAATTCCACACACGATCGTGAGAGACCCGGCGAGTGGGAGAGAGGTGGTGAGAGTGCAATTTCACGCGAGAGGGGCGAGAGGGAACGCGACGGTGCACGCGGAGTACGATCCGAGCAACGCGGAGGAACCGTTTGGGTATTTGATTGTTGACGTGGAGAGACCGAGATCGATGCGGTTGGTTGTGAAAGAGCCAAGACAGAGGCGCTCGATTATGGGACCAGGTACGAGTTTAGTAGGGTAATATATGTGTGCGTGTATATGCATGTCGTTGTTGCGTTTGTCTTTCAAAACTTTATGCGCGTTGTTATATCTTTTGGCAAAACTCTCCAGGAAACGAACAACACAAGCACTTGCGTTTGCCAACAACGTTGCCTGCTGATAACGGGTGCTTCTTTCCCAACGTTGTGTTCTTTTTGTTCTCCTTCGCATCCTCCTTCTCGTCGTCGCTACTAAGCAAATCAATCACGACCACGTTCTCACCATCATTCTTCCCCTTCTTCTCCTTCTTTTCTTCTTCACTATCACTACTACTAATCAAATCTATGGCGACAATTTCGCTCTCTAAATCTAAACCAAATTTTTTACTGAAATCCATCGTCTCTTTCATTCGTTTCTCCGCCGCTCTTCTCGCGGCTTCTCGCGGATCTACGTCTGGTCTCACCGCCGCAACGCCGCCCAATTTTACGCCGCCGACTGGGATCATCTTCTTGTGTTGTTCCAATCGCTTCAACGCCGCGTTCCGCGCGCTCTCTCTCGGGTTAATGCCTAGCTTTTGCTTATCCCATGCGCCGCCAAAACCTCTCGTGCCAATTTTTCCAACCGATTTCGCGTCGAATCCTTCACCCGTGCCGCCTTTGCCTTCCTTCTTCAACTGGTCGTATTCCTCCTTCAACTCGTCCAAAAGTTTCCAAAACACGTCGTCGTGAGGCCCTCGAACGATGTGGGTTAACTCGTGCAACAATACTAAAATAACGTGGTCTAAATCGAAAAACGTCTTCCCGTCTTTACCGCCACCGTATTTCGTCGGTTTCCTCAACATCACCGTGATTCGTTTCCCGGCGTTGTAGTTCACGCCAATCGGCCCGGTGTTTTTGGGAGGCATTTCCGCGACGACAGGCACGGACCATTTCCTCTTCTTCATGATCGGTTGCACTTGCCAACACGCCCTATCCAACAAATCCTTCGCGACGTCCGCATCCTTTTTAAACTGTTTCGATTGCAAAGGTTTCACCTCGTGCACTTTGTATTGCGCGTTGGCGAGCGACATCGTATTATCAATCACACTTCCTCGCGTCTACTACTCCGTGCCTTCAATCACTACTCGCAAAACGAATCTGCTCCTCGATTTCTCGTCTCTCCTTCTCTAAAACGTCCAAAGTCTTTTGCAATCGTCCCGTCGACCACGAGCGCAGTTCCTCGCTGCTTACAAGTCCAATCTTTTCCGCCACCACAGAGGACGAGAAAGACGAGAAAACCAACGGCCCGCCTTTACCGCTGCCGCTGCCTTTCGCCCTAAAACCGCCGTATCTCGCGACAGCAATGTTGTTTAACGCCCGCTTCGTCTCTTTCGCTCGGGAAACGAGCGCGAAGAGCGCGCACGTCAACACCGCGACCAGGCACACGAACGCTCTGTTCGAGGTGTTGGTGTTTGCTTTCTTCCCGAAAATGTAATGCAGAAGATGATGATGATGATGACAACACCTGTTCGTATTCGCGCGCATTAACGAAGACGACGACCCCGAGACGCGGCAAAGCACAACTCCGGTAAAGCGCGAGAGGAAGCCCGGCGTGGTCGCGTGATTGCGCTTCGATTGTTGTTCTCTCTCTCAACACTGAGGAGATTTTCGAAATATCTTCCCCGAAGTGTCGTCACAAATATCGCGCTCGGATATTGAGAGAGATACTTTTGCAGCAGACTCTCTCTCTCCGTTGCAAACGGGGGAAGGAAAGAAGAAATGCGCTCCGTTTCGAGCGTTTTATTCTCCTCCTTTTTCGTCGGAGGAAGAGGAGGAGGAGAATCTTTGTCGTCGTTTACGTCGTCATCGAAACGCGTTTTTGATGATCCTTTTCATCGGGGAAGGAGGAGGAGACATCCGAAAGCGGTTTCTTTATCGAATAATAATAACAACGACAACGACGATGACATCGGTCGGCAAACAAAGTTCTCGTTCGAAAACGAAGGCTCGAACAACAAATCAAAGTTAAACGCGGAAGTTTTGGTGAAAGAAACCGCACTGAGAGCGGAAGAAGCGAGAGCGAAATCGTTGTTACAAAAAGTGAAACGCTTGAAAGAAACACAGGACAAGAAAATCGAGGAGGAGCAAAGAGAGTACGAGGAGGAGAAAGAAATGACGGAAAACGAACAGAGACGGAAAGTGAACAAGGAGAAGATGAAATTGGTAGGCGGGAGAGATCCGGCGAATAGGCCACCGGGGCCGATTTGGGCGTCCGCGGTGGTGTGCGCGGTTGCCGCGGTTGGATTTTATTATCTGACGATAAACACGAGCGATGGGATCGTGGAGTACGTGAAGGACGCGTTCGGAAATTTAGGACCGACGTATGCGAAATCAGGGTTAGTCTCTTTAACGGTTGGTACCGGGGTGGTTTTATCGTCCGTCTTTGCGTTTTCGGCGATTATATTAGTCTTAATCGGCGCGCAAGAAACGAAACGGTTAATCTCCAACGAACCGGTGGTGTATTTTAGATGCTGCGGCTGCGACGAAAAGTGCTGCCAAAACGGCCCACATAATAAAGGCTATTCCACTCGTTTCATCTACCGAAACGACGGGCGTGGGTACGAAACTCGAAGCGCGGAACGCATGCGCGCGCACTTACGAGTCTCGAAAAATTGCACGCCGTTGGAGCCGTTGATTGTGTATCCGCGCGAAGCGAAATGGGGGTGGTGGGGGCCGAACGATCTCGTTCGGTACCAAAACGAAATGCTAAGGATGAAAGAGCAAAAGCAAGGAAAGTTTCGTTAGAGATTTAGTCGTGTAGTCACGTAGTGGTTCGTAGAAATATATGTGTTAGATTTTTAGCGCGCCTAAAATAAAATGCTACTAATGACGTTTCCTCATCGCGACGAGCAACGACTGCTCCCATTTCTTTTTGAACTTTGCATACAAAAACAACGCAGCTCGAGCATCTTCCGCGGACGAGTGCTCGCCTTCTTGAATCGTCATGCGTAAGTGCGTCTTCGTCAGCTCTTTTAAACTCCTGCAGCCTCTCCCTCTCGGCGCGCCTTCGACGCACCGTTCGTGCGATCGCAACGGTCTCGTCAGCGGATGATACAGAGCCGTATCTCTCGTCCGCTCTCTCGGGTGATTCAAAAGCAACGCTTTAAAATCATTCTTCAATCCGTGACCGACGACGATTTTCTTCTCGATGAGCTTCGACACCATCTTTTGCACGTCTGCAAATTTTGGCGCGTTTTTCAAATCTCTCGGACGCACGCCCGAGACTTTGGTTCGGTAGTCCGTCACTTTCTCCGTAGTTTCCACGAACGTATCCAAAACGACATTCCCGTGTTCGTTCACGACCGTGACTCGAGCGAGCACGGACCTCGTCCCGTCCTCGCCGACGCCGACCATCTCGCAATCTATGGCTAAAGTTTCCGTCACGGAAGCGTCGCGAGAGGTCGGCGTCGGTCTCCGTAACTCGTCGTCGGCATCCTCGTCGTTACCCCGACGACCACATTCATTTTCAGCATCGTTCCCATCATTGTCGTAATAGTTTTCTCTCGCCGATGCCGACGCCGACCGGGATGGCAAAGGCGCATCAAAATCGCGTTTCCTGCGTTTCCCTTTCTCGCTCGTCTTGATATCTCCTCTCGCGACCAATTTGTGCCAGTTGGTGGACACCGACGGCGCCTTCGATAACAGCAACGAGGACGATGCTTTCTGTTTCTTTCGTTTCTCACCCTTCTCATCATCGTCGTCTTCTTTTTCCTCCTCGTCTTCCTTCCCTCTCCTTCGCTTCCTCTTAAACTTGTTCTTCCATTTCTTCTTCTTCTTCTCGTTGCCGGCGGCGACTTCCTCCTCTCCCACTTTCTTCATTCCTTTCTTCTCCTCCTCGCGTTTCTCCTCGAGTGCATCATCACTTCTCGACGAAATCCTCCTCATTAAAGTCGTCCCGCTCTTCTTTGACGTCTCTCTCTCGCTTCTTTTCCCGTCGTTTCCGTTTCCGTCGTCGTTCAAGTACCACGGCATAACGTCGCGTCTCTCTCTTAATGGGGAATGCGTTTACGCGAAATGTCGCTTCACTTTTACTTCTTTCCCCGAGTTTCGCTTTATACTAACATCGACACAGACACACGCTTTACTCTGCGCTTTAACTCCAAGCGCGACTACCGTAAAACCTTTACGTTATATATATATTTGACGCGTGTGGTCTTCTTTTTTGTCTCTCGATTTGGGTTTAAGAGCGAACGCTTTGATGCAAACAATCCACCACTCGTGCTCGACGAGAACTCCGCAAAATCATCATCACGAACGCGCTTTTGCGAAGGCTTTCACGGCGGAGACTTTTACGACTCGCATTCGTTCTTCCTCTCCCAGAGCGGCGAAAACTTCGTTGAAATCGACGAGAGCGATGATGACGATGCTATCGAGTGAAACGCGACGACGAGGCGTCGTAGGGGTGGTCGTCTCGTTGGCGCAGAGAAGCGCAGGGAAAGGCGGCGGCGGATGTGGAAGATACGCTTCTTTGTCTTCCTTTTCTTCGCGCACTTCGCTTCATTCGTCGAAGTCTTTTTCTGCAAAGGCAACCGGAAGAGAAACAGAGGACGACATAAAGAGCGGGAAGAACGACGAGAGGAACGCGAATACGATCGGCGTGTTTTCAAAAACCGCCTCCTCTTCCTCCGCGGGTGCCTTCTCCTCCTCCGCGGGTGCCTTCGCCGGCGGCGAAGAAGGGGTAGACGCGTTTGAAGGACAGGAAGTTATCGACGCCACGCGAGAAGAAACGGACGGGCAAACGTCGATTGGGCAAACGGGAACGGTGACTTCGATTCAACCGGGCGGTTTGCTCGTTTTGGAAGGTTTGCGGTCGAGCGTGCAACTCGGATCGGTGTTGCGCTTTCCCGGGTTACAAGCGAAGGCGATTTTGTTAAGTCACAGGGAGCCGAAATCGTTCGCGATGTTAGCGACGAAGTTGGGCGCGGTGCACGTGCCGGATTCGGATAACGTGGCAGAGATTAAAGTCGGGGACGCGTTGGAGGTGGAGAAGATGGACGAGGAGAACAAGAAAAGTAAATCGAAAGCGTTTCAGATTCCGCCGGAGAAGGATTTGAGAGGAAGAATTGTTTCCGCGTTGGGGGCGCCAACGAGCGCGAGCGGATTTCAATCCATCTCGGAAGCGTATTTGAGCGAACAAAGTGGTGAGAATTTAGTCGCGGATCCACCGCCAGTGGACGCGAGGAAACCAATCACGACGCCTTTGATTACCGGCGCGTCCGCCGTGGATGTTTTGACACCGATTGGAAGAGGACAGTGTTTGCTCGTTTCCGGTGAACCGAACACGGGAGTTTCTGAGTTTTTACAGATGTCCGTGAGCGCGCAAAAAAAGAGCAACGTTCGGTGCGTGTACGCCGCGGTGGGTGCGAGTAAAGAGAAATCGCAAGAAATCGCCAGAGCGCTCAACGTTTTAGAAGAAGAAAATACGAACACATCGACAACTGTAGTGACAGTTTCCAAAGATGCCACAATTGCGGAAAGATACGTCGCTACTTTAACCGCTTTCGCTATCGCGGAAGGCGCGCGTAAAAGCGGCCAAGATGCGCTCTTGTGTGTCGACGATTTTAGCGGGATGACAGGATTCGCGCGAGAAATGGCCGAACTCGCTCCGGATGCAAAATTAGACGACGAATCCGACGAAAACAAAGAAGAGATTGAAGGAATGTTAGTGAGCGCCGCCATGGCGGAGCGCAGACGGTTTTTAGGAACGACTTTACAAAGAGTAGCTCGATTGAATGATAAATTAGGGGGTGGGTCGATCACGTTGTTAGGAGCGATGACGCATCCAATTGGCGCGTACGACAAAGACTATACCGGTTCTTTAAATGGTGAAGGATCGATTGATTACATGCAAAAAGCGCGAGAAACGGTTGCAAACTTCGAGAACATGCCAGAAGCGTTGCAAAAGAAGCTCGCGGATGGGTTGAAAAAGAAAGGCGAAGCAGCATCGCAAGCGTCGAGCACTACGAATTACGCCAAACGCAACAATCAAACGAGCGCACCGGAAAATGCGTACACGCAACCGCGTCCGTTGGTTGAGGAGTTTATGTCCATCACAGACGGGCAAGTGTTTATCAAAGATTTCGATCCTGAAACAGGATGGATTTGGGATCAAAAAATGTCCGTCAGTCGCATCGGCGCGCCGGGGCAAGCGCAAGCGTTTAAAAAAATCAACGCGTTAGAGCTTCGTTTACAACTCATGCAATCCGACGACATGTCTGCGTACGGCAAGTCCGGCGAAGAGAAGAGAAAGTTAAACGCGAAATCCGACGCGGTCGGGTTATTTATGAAACAAACGCCCGGTGAGGTACGATCGATTGCTGAATCGTTCATAGGCGTTTACGCTATGACGAAAACCTCCTTCGCGGAGAGAGAAGACGTAAGCGGAGCAAAAATGCTAGAATTTGCCAACGCGTGCATTGCGCAAGCAAAAGTTAATATTGCAGACGTGGTAGAATCAATCAATGCGAGTTCAATTGGCGCGTTGAGCGCGGAGGATGAAGGCAAGATCGCGGCGGTTGTCAAAGATGTCGCGGCTAAGATGTTTTAGAAAAAATGTCTGTGTGTATGTCTCTCTTATTAGCATTACAACGTATGCGATTGTGTTTCTCTTTTCTAATAATAACGAATATAGTACAGCAGATAGTAGCACCAACGGTACCCACATCATGCAACTCTGTCCTTCCTTCCGCGAAATGTTCTTCGTGCTGCGGTTTTCTTAACGAGTTGCAGAACGACCTTCATCACGTCTGCTCGACCGAAACCGTTTCGCCTCCCAATCTTTTTGCGACAGTCTGCGCCCACGTTTGGATCAGAATATTCCAAGAAGAATAGCAAATCGTCTATGGTGAGGTATTTCGATCCTCCACTTTTCGACAGAAGAGTTTTCTCCTCTGCGTCTCGCAAAATCTCCGATATTGCATCGAATCTCTCCGTCGAGGAATTTTTTTCTTCACTTTTCATCTTCTTTGGTGGCGGCTTTGTCGTCGTCTTCGTGCTACTTTTAGAAAAGTGTGGCACGCGTGCTTTGGGCGGCGGCGGCGTTTGTATCGTTGTAGCTTTCTCTATCGTCTTTGCTTCCTTCGTCTTCCTCTCATCCAACGTTGTGAACGCCATCGCTACTTCCTCGTCTTGAACCGGGCTATTCAATAGAAAGTGGCGTTGTTGCGCCCGAACCACGTCCATTCTATCTTGCTCATCAATCGCGAGCGGTTGGTTTAAATCAAGCGTCAACGGTACCGTACTTTGCGTAGGCAATCCTCTGAAGTCGTGCACGACATCGTTGAAGTTTGCTCCGGCTGAAATCGACGACGCTCTTCGCAAACGTCGTCTAGTGTTTGGAGTATTTTCAAGAACCGGGTCGATATACTCATCCAGGGCCAAGCGAAACCCGAGAAACGGCGGCGAGTGCGTTTGCAGCGCCTGTAAGAGCGGGTCTATAGAAATCTGATTCGCACTTGCGTCCAAAATATCATCACTATTAGCAAGTTCGTTAGCCATCGCCTCTCGTTCTATTGCACCGTTCTCTTCGTCTCGAAAAAACGAGACGGAGATGCCCAAATGCGTCGTAGACTCGATACTTTCCGCAAAGTTCTTCACGATCAACGATTGCGAGAATTCCTCGGTATTTCTCGCAGCTATTTCGGTTGCGCCGTTCTGTTTAAGCAACAAAGTGATCGGATAAACCCATCTTTCCGTTGTATTCTCAAACACTACATCGGCGTATCTGAAGCCATAATACTCCTTCTTCGCTTGTACGTCTGGTCTGACAGTTCGGTCAATGAGTGAGCCTTTATCGATGCTCAAGTGATGAAACGCCGCGAATGATTCTAAATATTCTTCATCGCTAGAGAATCCGAGTGATAAAGGCAACTCGCGACGAAGACAAGTCACTATGGCTTGCTTCTCCAGTCGCGGTATAGCCATGACGGAAAGCGGCGTAGAAGAAATGTCTAAAACGGATACTTCTTCTTTCTCGATTCCATTCATTGCCTCGGCAGCTTTTCTCTTTTTTCCAGTCTTCGGAGTGAAAAATGGCACCATATTCTCAATGGGAACGTTTGCGCGTTGGCACGCAACCTTTAAGTCGCCGAGACGTTTCAACGCCATCGAGAACGGCCGAACGCTCGTAATCTCCAAAGACGCGTTCGACACCGACTCGCTCGCGGCATTTCGTTCTGTAATCGATCCAGCCGTAGCACTCCTACACCCGCGGTATCTCACGAATGGCCGCTCAACTTCCACACCTTCCACCGTAAAGTTAATGCTGTCTTTGCCGGTCGTCGTCGTCATCTCTTTACTCCTTCTTAAAATAAATCTCCTCGCACAAGTTTGATGCTCGTCCGTACCGAATCCCTCAAAATTCGACTCTTCTTTCGTCAAATAGTTAAGGACGGCATCTGGCAACACCCTCAAAACCCTTTCATCCATCGTCGTCGCTCTTCTCTCGTCTGCCTCCTCCTCTAAAAATTTCAACCGCAACTCGCTCTTCTCGAAACTCGTCGCGTCCGCGCAAATCTTCACCGCCGGTACCTTTTTCTTTTCAATCGCGCACTCCACGTACACCCGATGTTCTCTCGCGCTCGTCCGGCTCGGCATAAAAAACTGAAACGGCACCTTCTCGCTACTCGTCTTCTTCTTCTTCAAATTCGACGCGCTGTCGATGAAACACGTTTCAACCTCGCAATACTTCCTCGTCAGTCTCTTAAAAAATCGAGAGACCAGCAAACCGTGCGCGACTGTGCCCGAGAGATTGTCAAAGTCCCTCTCTCCAGGCCTGCTCTCATTCTCCGCCGAATTCGTCAACGAAACCATCGGAAACACGTCGTAACTCTCCTCGAAGGATCGATCTAACCTCGCGCGCAAGTACGCGCGATCCATCTTTAAAAAGTAAACAAACACACCAAATCTGATTTCAAATTTGAAATCAGATGCCAATGGGAGAAAGAATTGAAGAGGAGAATAAAAAGCTCGTTTCGAAACCACTCGCGCGCTTCACGAACAAACTCCTCCTTCCTCGGAGGAAGCAAAAAAGAATCTCTCTTTCCTCCTGAAAACTCTCAAAGCCGTTTTTCGCGTTGGAAGAGTGCTCCTCCTCTTCTTCTTCAGAAAAAGAAAAGGAATGTGATGAGAGTATAAATTATGTGAAAAACCCTCTGATTAATGAGCTCGTTGGTTGCTCTTTTTTTTTTCTCTGAATTGAAACAAAAAAAAAAGAAGCCGTTTCGTCAGAATTTTTGTTTCCTCCTGACTTTTTCTTTTCCCACGAGAGAGAAAACATTAAGAAAAACATGGACGGCGATGACGACGACGACGACGCGTCTTCTCCTCGAGAGGAGGATGCAAAGGAAAAGGTGGAGGATACGGAGGAACGAAAAACGCTCGAAAAATGGCGACACTCGTCGCTGCATCCCGAGGAAACGAGAGCCAGTCGATGGGCGTCGAAATTACTCTTTAACGCGGAAGTCGTTACGACGAACACTATGAAGAAGGACCCCGAACACTTCCAAAAACTACTCGAACGCGCTCGAATTGAACCGACGAAAACAACTCTGGAAACGTTATCGCAAATCGAGAAGGATTTACCGAGAAGTGGACACACGTTCGAGAAGTGCGGGCTGAGCATACCCGGGGACAAGATGTGGAATTCGTTGAAACACGTACTGTTGGCGTTCGCCCAACACGATCCCGCGACGGGGTACGTGCAATCGATGAACTTTATTTGCGCGTTTTTTTTGCTCTCTGGGATGGACGAGGAGAGCGCGTTTTGGTGCTTAGATGGTTTGGTGAATAGAATCGTACCTGGATACTTTACCGAAGGGATGGCGAAAGCGATGGAGGACCAGCGGGTGTTTTCGAGAGTCGTGAATAAGATTGAACCGGAGTTGGGGGTACACTTGGACGCGTTAGGCGCGGATAACATCGTCAGCGCGATTACGAGTTCGCAGTGGTTGTTGACGTTGTTCGTGAACGTGCTGCCGACGCGGTGTACGTTTCGAGTTTGGGATCGGGTTATCGAGAGCGGGCATCGCGCGCCGTTGTTCGCGGCGAGTTGCGCGTTGTTGGGCGGGGTCGATGCAAAAAAGAGGTTGTTGGAAGCGACGGAAATGGGTGAGGCGGTAGAGCGATTGCAGAATTTAGGGAAAGAAGTTGGTAAGGACGAAGAGAGCATGGTGAACTTTGAGTCGAGGTTTGATCGTTTGTGCGAACGCATCGACGGTACGTTCATCGAAGTCGTCGAGGCGGAGGTATTGGAAGAGGAAGGCGACGTGACGACGTGTTTGAAACGCGAAAGGGAGGAAGTTTTTCAGAAAGTGTGTTCTGAAGACGTTATTTTAGCGATGGAGATTTGTAAGAAACAGCACAGAGAGAAGACGAACAGTAGTAGGAATAGCACCGAAGGGGAGAACAACGAAAACACGTTGAAGTTGGAGAAGAATAAGATTCTCGGGAAGACAACCGTCGCTTCGTTCTCGCAGGTTTTGTTTGATGATTTGAGCGTCGTGCAAGCGGCGACGGAACAAGAGGAGGAGGAAGAGCTCGTGGACGACTTGGAGTCGCTCGATGGTGATTTGGTTTCCGACGACGATAGCGATGACAGAAATAAGAACAAGAACGCCGAGGAAGATGTGAATGCGTCTTCGAAAGAAGAAGATGCCGATATGAATGATGATTTTGATGGAAAAGGTAGTCGAAACGAGAGCAAACAAAAAGAGCGAAAGCAAGAACTCACCGAAGATGAAATCCCGCCTAAAGCTGGCATTGCCATAGATGCAAGCGTCGCGGTTATCGAATGTATCTTGAGTCTCGAGCGCGAACTGCGCGTGTGTATTTCCGATACCGCCTCGCGCGGTATCGCGCAGCTCACCACCGAAGCGGCGCTGGTATCCGTGCGCGCGATTTCGTCCTCCGATCTCGCCGTGCAACGAGAAACGTTGGTTGAAGAATTGAGAGATTTTCGCGAAGGATACGAAGAATGTTTGAAAAGAGACGCGTTGGATTTGTCGAAAGTACAAGTTGATAGACAAGCGTTGGCGTGGTTAAACGTAACGCTCGAACGCGGCGAAAGAGTCTTGTTTCAAATGGGCGTAGTAAAGAAAGTCTTACAGAATATCTTGACGAGAATGAAACTCGTGGAGAGTAATAGTGATGCTTTTACTGCTCATCTCACGGCTACTGGTTCAGATATGAGCACGCCAATACCAATCAACAAGTCGGTTGTCGAAAAGGAGTCATCGCCTGCGTTACAGCGCCGCGTAGGATTTAGCGCTTCGCCTCCGACGACAACAACATTCAATTCTGCTGGGAGAGCGAGCATGGATAGCACAAATAGCAGAGACACGAACACAAATAATTACAACAACAACAACAACGATTGGGAAGACATCGAGAAGAGTGAACTGAATCAAATTATCGAAGCCGAGAAGATTGAGCTCATCGACCCGAAAGAGGTCGATGAGACGAAACTCGAAAACGATAGACTCTTTGCGCAAGATATTAAACACCTCCAAAGACTGGTCGAAAAAACAAAAGATAACGCGCGAATAGATTTAGAAACGCTTCGTTCTTTTTACGAAGTAAAGAAATCAACATTTTCACAGGAAGACGTTCGGGGTAAAACGGCGATTGAAAACTGGAGCGAGTTTGCGCGGAAATCAAGACGCGAAAGAGACGCGACGTGCGGGAAGAAAATTGCCGCCGGGGTGGAAACGCTGGTCGCGCCTTGGGAACAGAGCAAACGCGAAGCCGATGAAACGATTGTTAATGACGCGTTAGATGGCGACATCGAAAAGAATCTGGACGCGATGGAAGAAGCGACGAAACTCACCGACGAGATTGAAAAAGAAGATCATCGGTTGCACGCCGCGCGGTCGACGATGAATGCGATCGACGCGATGATTTCCAGACGCGCGCAAGCGTTAGAGCGCGAAATAGAATTGTTCGGACGCGTAAAGGATATACAAGCGGCGCGGTCGAGATTGCGTCACTCTTTGTTAAACGAACTCAAACTCGCCAGAGAGGACATTGAGCTCATCTTGAACGCGCGATTAGACGCGAATCATTTCCAGAAATCTATCGACGATAGTTTAGAGAAGTGCAAAAGGATTCAATCGATAAGTGAGACCGCTGTGAAAACCCTTCTTCTCGCTTGGACTACGTTCATCGAAAAGACGACCGTTGAAGTAGCCATGCACTGCGTCTCTGTCGTCGATGCCTCGGTCGAAGTTGCAAATTCCGTCGCTCAGCGGCTGAACGCTGAAATTAAAGAAGTCTTGAGAGAACAACAGAAACAACGCGAATTGGACGCCGCCAAGAACGCCGCCGCTGGAAAAGAGTACGAAGATAGCCCAATACAGCGCCAAACAAATAAAGCATCTGGCTTCCTCGCGAGTAAAATGGAATCCTTGAACGCTTCGTTGGAAGGTTCGAGATTGGCGCAAAATTTTTCAAAGTTTAAGCAACGCGCCAACGAAAAGGCGTCTGAGTTTGTGCAACAAGTCAACGCGAGCGGCGACTTATCCAGACAAACGAGCACGGAGGATTCAATCATGGGCTACGAAAACAACTCCAACGATTCTTTGACGGGAACCCCAACGGTGTCCACGCCCACGTTGCTCGCGAAGATGATGTCCAACGCCACCGGCACTCCGAGAGAATCGAAACATTTGGTCAAGTTGAAAGAGGAAGCCGCCAGGGTCGAGCAAAGAAACCAAAGGTTGATGGAAACGAAACGTTCGCTGAGAGAGCTGCTGATGAAGCATTAGTAAATATAACAGTACATACCATTAGTGCGCGTGTTTTAGAACTTTAGTTTGTAGATTATGTATAGAAAATATACTGCGTAATCAGGTAATACTTACAAATTTCGTCTCTCGCTCGTTCGCCAACAGCGGGTGTGTATAAGAGCGAGTGTGGATAAAATAAAAATACAGAATGTCATCTCTTCCCTTTCGAGAGATACCCTGGTGACACCAACCAAAGCGCGCGCGATCAATCAACACGCCGCGGCCAACCGTTTCTTCGTCGTTTGGCTCGCCATGTTTGATCCGCCATCTAAGTTTCTCTTGTTGTTGTCGTTGCCAGTCGGCACTGCGCTATCTTCGTCGTTATCCTGTTTATTGTTATCCTTGTTGTTTGAAAGCGGTGCCAAAAAGTTTGTTCGGCGAAACCTCGTCCCACACGCGTTGCACAAACACGGTTTACTCGCCGGCCCTCGTCTCCATTGCGGTGAGTCCAACGCGCCGCAGTGGTCGCACGGCCCGCCCGGTTTACACCCCGGCGGTAACTCTCTCGCATTCGTTCCTCTCGCGCTCTCTTCTCCGCCTCTGTTGTTGTTGTTGTTATTATTAGTATCAGTATCCGTCGCGTTCTCTTTCTTCTTCTCCTTCCCGGACGAGACCCCGCCGCCACCGTTCGCATCTTTCTTTCTCTTCTTTCCCGACGAATTCGTCGTCTCGTTCGTCGTGCTCGGACTTTGGCTCCCTTCTTTCGCGCTTTCCGTGCCGTCCGAGTTCGCGCCTTGTTGAAGTTGTCTCCCACCACCCCCTTTTCCTCCTCCCAGTCGACTGCTCGGAACCTTCGTCGCTGTTATATCGTTCTCGTCTTGTTGTTGCATCATTCGTCCTCCTTCTCCTCCTCCTTCGGACCCATACGTGGTGTGTAAAAACGTCTCCACGTGGTGATGATGGTGATGGTGATGGTGCGAAATCGACGCAGAGTTCACGTGTCCTCCTCCCGTGGACACTTCTTGCGAGCGCATGAGTTCTCTTTCGAGCTTGGCGATTTCCTCGGCCTGAGGCGCGACCGAGCGCCCGTCTTCGTCTAAACGAACCAACGCGTACCATCGCTTGGTGGTCGTTTCGGTCGTTGTGGTCGTCGTTTGCATTAAACTCGGGTATACCGAGCTCATATTCTGCGTAAACGAAAGAAGAAGGATTTTTGCTTTTTGTACGCGTCTTTTCGAGAAGAGAATTGGACGACGACGAGCGAAGAGTAGTACTAAAAGGAAATATCTTTCAGAGGCAATTTTCTCTCT
>ENA-UOXV01004065-UOXV01004065.1-marine-metagenome-genome-assembly--contig:-NODE-4065-length-17077-cov-5.637352_pt1 | contig 17077 bp, 14 predicted proteins | sample MGYA00238165_ERZ766961 | MGnify/ENA primary metagenome ERZ766961 (study PRJEB28924, sample SAMN03173240) | marine metagenome | biome: Marine; feature: Water; material: Subsurface seawater | place: North... | reverse complement strand
GCTGCCCCACCTCTCTTCAACCACGTGCGCGCCCCGCCCGCCCGCTGCCCCACCTGCGCGCCCCGCCCGCCCGCTGCCCCACCTGAGCGCCCCGCCCGCCCGCTGCCCCCCGCACGCAGCCCCTCCGCCCGTACGACGCTCCCCGGGGCCCGCGCTGACGGCCGCCTGCGCGCGGCGCTGCAGGTGTCACTGCCCGGGACATCGTCTGCAGTTTCGTTGGACGCCTCGGCGCAGGCCTTCTTAGTCCGCGCGATCCGCGCGTCGGCTGCAGGCGAGGAGGTGTTCATCACGTACGGCGCTAAGGGCAGCGCGGAGCTCCTCGCATGTTACGGCTTCGCGCTCGAGCCTAACCCCGCGCACGTGGCCGCGCTCTCCTTCGGCGTGCCGCCCGACGACCCGCTCGCCATGCACAAGCGCGCCATGTTGCCGCGCGCGCTCGCCCTCGCCCTCGACGCGCCCTTCGAGCAGGACGTGAGCTGGGCGGAGGCGGAGGGGCACGGGGAGCAGGGGGGGCGGGGAGGCGTCGAGGTTTCTGAGGAGCTGATGATGCTCCTGCGCCTCTGCAAGGTGCCGCGCCGCGCCTTCGGCCTCGCGCTCTCGCGGCCCGGCGGCGGCAAGCTGGGGCTGACGGGCGGCGGAGGGCGCGGAGGCAGGTCGAGCCGGACGACCTGATGAAGATTCCGCTGCTGTTCCAGCGGCGGCCCATCTCCCGCGCCAACGAACTCGCCGCCCTCGACGCCCTCAGTGCCGCCGCCTCGGGTCCGCCCCACAGTCCGCGCACCCCCCGGCTTGCTGGCGAAGCGCGCCGTGACCGGACAGCCGCGGGGCTCAGAGGCGATGGCGTGGACACGCGCTGAGGTGCCGAGCGAGCTGTCGATTGCGGGAGCGGTCCGGACGCTACAGGCCGCAGATCGCGCGCTCCTGGAGGCGGTGGTGGCGCACGCAGACGCCGCCCGGCGGCGGGTGGAATCAGAGGAGTTTGTGCCGGAGTTTGTGGGCTGTCCCCGCGGGGACAGCAGCGGGGACGAGGACGATGACGTCTAGCGCGCAGCACCCTCCGCCCGCCAGCGAGGGATAGGTATATATATATATATATATTGCTTGTAGCCGCGCCTCTCGCTGCACCAAGGCCATTCCCGTCACGCTCACTCCTAGAATACAAGAATACATTCTTCTTCGCCCACCCCTCTCTTACACTATGTCGGCGCCTTCACATGGTTCTTAGCGGCTCCCAGCCTTGGCCCACTTATTGCGGAGCTCTGGAACTTTTTTCCAGTAGAACTTTCCAGGCTCTCCCTGCGCGTGCGACGTCAGCAGTCAGCAACGCTGGCACGGCTCGCACAGGTGAGGCAGGGTTGCAGGATGGAAGGCGATAGGGTTCAGCTTGGGACCTTGATGCGAGTTGACTTGTAGAGGCCACTGCATGGCCATTCCTCGGGTGCGCTGCCTACCTCGGCAACGTAGTCTTTAATGCTGGACCACTTCGAGTACTGCAGCCTGCACGTATTTTCGAGCTCCACCTCGCCCATGCCCTCCCTCAGCCCTGCCCCAACTTTCACTTCCGCTGATCCCCCCTGTGGACTGCTGGTGGAAGCCCCACGCCCGCTCCTCCGGGAACTCGTTGATGGGATCGAGCGCTGGCTGGTCTGTGGCGCCGCTGACCCTGAGATGCCCAGACCGAGCTCCATCATTCCGTTGAATTTCGGTACAGAAAAGGTCACTCTAATAGACGCCATAAGTCGACGGAATCCACTTCAGAAGATCACAAGAATCCTGGACTTTGCCTCCGGCGCGCGACTCCCGTGGCGTAGCATTCGTCTGCTGAGTACCATTTGGAGCAACGCTTCTGGACTGGGTGTTACTTGCGATTGGGCGCTCCGCCTGTGCAGGCCGCGCGTGCCACCGGTGAGGTAATGCCGACTCTGGTAGTAGACAATGGTGCCGGCATGCTCAAAGCTTCGCTGGTCCCAGAGAACCTCAACCACAGCGCCAAGAAACTCAATGCCATAGCGGTCCATGGCCAACACACCCCCGCGCTAGTGCTACTGTAACTGTGTTGCTCCCGTGGCGCTGTCTAGCGCCGCCTGCTCCTTGGCAACCGAAGCAGTCAAATCCCGCGCGCTGCCCTGCGGACGAATCTTGTCGTGGTGGCGAGAATGCTTTACGCAGACTCGCAACGTTGACCACTCCTGTCGCGAATGCCCTGGGCGCAGGCACATCTCCCAAACTGCACGGCCAAGTCTCGCGCCGAGAAGAAGTGCCACCCGCCCCCTGTGCCAGGGCTGCCCGCGGGCGGCTGCGCCTTTTTCCTAACGAGGCCGGTTGAGACTGGCAGGTTCTTTGTTGCAGACGGGCTGGACACGGCGGTGGATCTCGGCGCGCTCTTCCTGCGCCGCCCACACGAGCGCGGGTACGTGACCGACTGGGGGGCAGAGCTGGACGTGTGGCAACGGATGTGCCACGCGGACGTGCTGGGCGTGCGCCCCGCAGAGACATCGCTGGTGGTGACGGAGCCTCTTTTCTCGTGCAACGAGCTCAAGGACAGCCTCGCAGAGTTTGTGTTCGAAGAGATGGGGTTCGCCGAGCTGGTGGCGCCGCCTGCGCCCCTCCTCGCGTACCAAGACCTGCGGGCGTGGGACCCCGAGAGCGTGATGGCGCGCACGGGCTGCGGCGTCGTCGTCGACTCCGGCTTCAGCTTCACGCACATCGTGCCGCTGTACGAGGGGAAGATCGTGTACAAGGCGTGCAAGCGCATCGACGTTGGGGGCAAGGTGCTGACGAACCTGCTCAAGGAGACGCTATCGACGCGGCAGTGGAATGTGATGGAGGAGACAGTGCTGGTGAACGCCATCAAGGAGCGCGCGGCGTTCATTTCGCAGGACCTGCGCGAGGACCTGCTCGCGTGTCGGCGGCGCGGGCGACTGAACCCCATCCGGCGGCGGTACGCGCTCCCGACGGGGCTCCCGGGCGAGGACCGCCTCGGCACGCTAATCGAGGACCCGGGCGCGGGCGCGGCCGCGGGTGGCGTCGGCGCCACCCACGCCGCGCATCCACCGGACGAGGCGGGCGCGGCGGCGGCGGGCGCGGGGTCGCCGCAGAAGAAGGCGCGAGTGGAGGTGCCGGTGTCGCCGGCCAAGGCGCGGCACGAGGACGAGGCGATTCTAGTGCTCAACAACGAGCGCTTCACGGTGCCCGAGGCGCTCTTCGCGCCCGCCCTCCTCGGGCTGGACCAGGCTGGCGTGCCCGACGCCATCGCCGCGGCGCTCGGGCAGCTGGACCCCGCGCTCCACCCGCTGCTCTACGCGACCGTCCTGCCCGTCGGCGGCAACGCCCAGCTCCCCGGCTTCCGCGAGCGCCTCGCGCGCGATCTCCGCTCCCTCGCCCCCGCGGACTTTGAGGTCTCCGTGCCGGCCGCTCCGCAGCCCTCCGCCGACGCCGTCTGGCGCGGGGGCGTGCGCGCCGCCGCCGCGGGGGCGTTTGACCACGCGTGGGTGAGCAAGGCTGAGTACGAGGAGAAGGGCGCGCTGCACGTTCGCTCGCGCCTCAAGGAGGCCGAGGCCGTCTTCCGCGTCAAGAAAATCAAGTGAAGGCCGCGCGCGGGCGCCCCGCATCTATCCGGCGCACGCAGGGGCGGTGCAGCGCGGGGCGCCGGACGGCGCGGCCTCTTCTGCTTTACTCATTGCTTTACTGGCCGCCGCCGCCTGCCTATGTACACATCTCCCTTCGCCCACGGCGGCCCCGCCCTCGGCGCCGCCGCCTCTCAAAGCCGCACGGTGCTCAGTGCCAGTAGTAGGCGACAATGCAATCCGTCTCGCTGCTCTGTGTAAAGTCGCTCGCCCTCTCGTCTCCGCCCGAGAAGCCCATCTCCTCAGCGCCCGGGCCCTCCAGCCGCACCTCCAGCAGCGGCGTTGACAACAGCCCCGCCCGCTCACGGCTCCGCTGCGCCCGCGCACTGCCCCCGGTCGCCAGCGCCACGCGCCCTGCGCGCCTGTCGCTGCGCGCCCGCGTCGTCACACGCGCGCGCTCGGCCACGCGCGTGTGCTCGCCCGCGGGCTTGCTCCCCCTGCGAGGCCGCGCCTCCGCGCCTGCCGCTGCCGGTGCGGCCGCAGCGCCCCTGGCGGGCGCGTTGGCGGGCGCGGCGGGCGTGGCGGCGGGCGCGGTAGGCGCGACGTCAGCGATGACCCAGCACTCCTGGGTCTGTTGCCACTCGGCTTGCTGGGCGGGCCCCGCATAGGCGCGGATGGCGCGCGCCGCGAGGTCGTGCTCCAGCGTGTCCTCCCGCGCCGCAGCTTCGTGCGCCTCCAGCATCTGGCCCCACGCCGCGTCCGTCGGCGCCAGCATGCGCGAGAGCCCGAGGTGGAGCCCGCGGGCCTTGAGCAGCTCGTGGCGCGGCTTGATGCGCTTCTCGAGCGAGTAGCCGAGCAGCTGCGGACACTTGAACAGCACCCTCCCGAGCTTCACCATCGGCACCTCGAGCACGTGCCGCGCGAGGTAATCGAGCTTGGGCCGCATGTTGGCCTCCACCGAGTAGCCGAGGATGTTGGGGAAAGTCCCGATGACCTTTCCGATGTGCTCCCGTGCGACCCCCACCTCCTCGATGAGGAAGCGGATCTTGGGGCGCAGATTCCCCTTCACGCTCAGGCCTAGGAGCTGTGGCGAGTAGAGCAGCATCTTCTCCAGCTTGGCGCGCTCCACGCCCACCTCGTCCACCACAAATGCCATGAACTCGAGCATGTGCGCCTCCGAGAGACCGAGCACGTGCGGCGAGCGCGCGATCACCTCGGGCATGAGGTCCATCGGGATGCCCGCGTGCTTGTGCAGGAGGTTCAGCTTCGCGCGGAGATTATTGTCCACACACGAGGCGAGCAGGTGGGGGCGCGTCAGGATCGTCTTGCCGAGCTTGTCGCGGGGGAGCCCGACCTCGTCCAGCAGGAAGCGCACCGTCGGGCGCAGGTTATCCTCGACCGAGAGCCCGAGCAGCTGTGGGAACGCCACGATGATCTTGCGCACCTTGTCAGCCGGGATGCCGACGTCCTTGACCAGGAAGCGCACGGTGGGGCGCAGGTTATCGCGCACGGAGAGGTGCTTGATCTGCGGGCAGGCCTCGAGCACCTTGGCGGCGTTCTGCCGCGATACGCCCACCTCGTCGACAAAGTACAGCAGCCGCTCCTCCGCCAGCCGCGACAGCCCCGCGAGATCCCGCCCGCCGCGCCGCTGGGCCAGCCCCGTGGCGCGCCGCTCGATGCGCACCTCGCCGCGCCGCAGATCGTCCTCCTCCTCGTCGGGCAACGCCACGCCCCCCTCCGCCACGCACCGCGCCGCCCGCTGCCCGAGCCCCTTCGCCCCCCTCGTCTTGGACAGAATCGCCGCGCGCGTCCTGCGGCGGTCTCGTGCCAGCGCGATGCTCGCGCTCGACCTGTCGCCCTCGAAACCCGCCCGCCGCCCCGCGCCGCCCCGCGCCGCCACCTCCAGCGCCAACGCGTCGGTGTCGCGTGCCACTTGCGCCGAAGCGTCTGGCGGAAAGATGGAGTCCAGCGCGTTGCGGTGGATCTTGCGCAGCCGCGTCGAGGCGTTGCGCACCACCTTAGGGTCGACGCCGAGGTCGCGCGCAACAGCGCCCCACAGCTTCCGCGCCGTCACCTCCTCCGCGCCCCCATAGCCTTCAACAACCACGAGTAGGTCAACTATCGCGAGAACCACTCCCCCAACCCTCGCATGCGCCCGAAGCACCCCCTCGCCCGCCGCAACCTCCCCAGCCTCAACGCGGCTGGCCAGGGCGGCAGCGCCAGTGGTCAACGGAGCAACCGGAGCTGCGGCTGCGCCAAGGGTTGTGAGTGGCTTGGGCCCACGCCGAGACGCCATGGCCGTCTGTATTGCTGCGACCGACGGCGGGACCCGTTTTCCCATCCCAGCGAGGACCACGTCGGCTGAGCGCTCGGTGGTCAACTTCCTTGCGATGCCCGTTGCGCCCGCCGAAATCCCCGCCAGTCGCTGGCCGAGGCTCAGCGGGCTGAACCCAAAGCCCGAAGTCGAGTGTGCTAGCGCGACCAAGCATGTTGCCAATAGCCAGCGGCACGCGTGGCGCCGTGATCCCCCCCTCGCAGTTTGCCGTGTTCCACCATCCTTTCTCCCCTCATGACCCGTGGATCCACGCGCAGACACCTCGTCCGCAGCGGCGGGGCACCCACAGTGCGCACCAACTGATACCATGGCTGCCCGAGTAGGAAATTACACGGTCCCTCGCGCGCGTCGCTGCCCGTCAGACGCTTACGCGCGGGAGGCCAACATCTCCCTGGAGGTTCAAGTGGATTCTCGATGAGATTTACAGACGCGGTTCTGGTGAATGGGCATCAACTTTTGGTTCGGTCCGGGGTCCGCAGGTGCTATATCCCAGCCTCTCGGGGACGTGATCGCTTAGACGGACGCAATGGCGGCCTTTACCACACCTCGACCAGGCTCCTCGCGCTTGTCGCGGGGGGCGCTTCACCCCGCGACGTACCGAAGAGGGGTGCCCGCTCCTACGGAAGAGCGGACGTTCGTTCCTTGCTCCGAGCCTGCTCTGCTCATCAAAGTGGCCGGCCATGAATCCCATACAGTAAGTCGCGACTGACCACTTATGGCAACCTACAAGAAATATTGTCAAAGTTGTCGATCCCAAAGCGAACACTGTGGGGCACGCAGGCGCGGACTTTGGCTTGTGTGGCAACGTGTATGTGCCCCAATCTCGCAAGATTGGGCCCGACGCCTGCGTTTCTGGTTCCGGTGTTGACGTTTTCCGGTGCTCTCTCCGGCGTGCAACACCCGCCCCCGTCCTTCACTCCCTGTGGCCGCCCTGGTGAAAAGCGGGCTCTCTTCACCCACAACATTGGGATGTGCATGCGCGACCTGATCGACGTCGATTCTCGGGGAGCGGACGCGGCTCATGCAGCATTGGCAAGCCGGGCCATGAAGATTTGGCCCGAGTGGCGATGTGATGCCTACCCGTCCAGCCCGGCGGGGAAGTTCGAGGAGGGCCGGTGGTGGGAGGCGCCTGGGCGCGAGGCCGCCGCAGAGGAGCGCTGTCTTGTCACTTCCGGGCGAGCGAGCCTATGGCCGTACGGAGAGGGCGGGCTGCTGGAAGAGTCTCGATCCAGTGCAGACACAACGCCCGCCCCGATTCAGATCGCGGCCGGTGACTGGGTTACGTTCCGCCGTGGCTTCCTCTGCACATGGGTTGTGCACGAGCCAATCGCCAAGCGTTATGCGTACTACACGGATGAGGGCGTGGAGATGTGAATGGAGCGGGCGCGGAGAACGCGGGGAAATGAAACCGTCTGGAAAACTCTCCCGGTGTCGGGAGCTGTGCATGGGACCGTGGGATAGAGCTGCGCGGGCCAAACTCAAAGGTGCAGAGAAACTGTTCATTCTATTTACCCGCACACCGAGAACAATCGACTAGGCCAGGCTCCCAAGAGGAGAGAGCCAACTCCAATCGCGCTCTTTGCCTGAGAGCCATCGCAGTGCGCGCTTGGCAACTCACACAGTCCCTTGGCAACTCACACACTCAGCGCCCATCACCCGTCTCAGCATGAGCTTTGCTGCCGCGACAGTGTCACTATCCACATGGTGTTTGATCCGCTTGCAAGTGGCGCTATCGCGGTGTCACATGGGGGCGGATCATTGCACAGCCGCGGCACGAAGCAAAAGTAAACTGTCCTGTCAACTTTGGGGAGGGGGTGAGCCAGGGTGGCCCAGCCTGGGGACCCCAGGGTGCGCCGGGAAGCCCAGCGCCTTAGGCCTTGGATTGGGAGGGGCAGCGAGCCATGGGGCGGGCACGAGCGGAGACCGTGACTGTGCAGGTGGGACAGTGCGGCGTGCAGCTGGGAGCGGTAATTTTCCCTGGCCGGGCAAATCCGCCGCGGGACTGTTGCGAACGCGAGCGATTGCTGCTTCCGGGGGACTCCAGTGCGCGCGTTTCCCACGTGACGGACGGCGATGGTGCAGGACTTTTTTGCCGCTCTAGCGTCAGAGTCGCTCGTGGGCCGAGATGGTGCCGTTGCAGGCGGACTGGCAGAGAAGCTGCCCGCCTTCTTCCGGCAACAGGGCAGACGCCCATGCAGCGATGCGGAGGTGCCTGCAACAGCGCGCGCGGTAGATCCCGTCCGCACAAGTGGGGTGTGTGGTGCGCGAGTTGAGAGGGATATAGCCCTGAATTGCTCGCCGCTGCAGGTGCTGGTGGACACGGAGCCGCGTGTCGTTGGGGAGGTCCGGGGGCGGCGGAAGGCGCCCCTGCACGCAGGCACATGGTGGCAGTATCCGGATGGTAGTGGGGTCCTCGAAGATTGTTGGAGCCGGAGCCAGCCGGGTGCTAGCGGGTCGGGCAATAACTGGGCGATGGGCTACCACCAGCAGGGCGCAGCGATGCGCGAGGCGGTGCTCGAGCTCGTGCGAGCAGAGGCGGAGCGCTCCGACCGCATGGCGGCCTTCCAGATCGTGCACTCGCTGGCTGGGGGGACCGGTTCGGGACTGGGGTCGCGAGTTTCGGACGAGTTGCGGGAGGCGTACCCACAGTGCTTCCAGCTGCACGCGGTCGTGTGGCCCTACAGCTCCGGCGAGGTGGTGCTGCAGAACTACAACGCCGTGCTTTCCCTCGCGCGCCTCGCCGACTGCTCCGACGCCATCATCAACCTGCGCAACGAGGAGGCACACGACATCTGCACCACCATGCTCGATATTCCGCGCCCGGGCATGCCGGACCTGAACCGCGTTCTCGCGGGCTCGCTCGCCGCCCTCTTCCTGCCCGCGGGCGAGCACCCGCGCTGGGGCGCGCCCGCCGGCGCGCCCGCCTCCCTGGCGGTTGCGGACATAGCGCAGTGTCTGTGTGCATCGCCGGCGCACAAGATGCTGTCGCTGCGGACGATCCCGCAGGTGTCGGAGCGTGCGCGGGCGTTCAGCGCGGACCGCTGGCACGCGCTGGCCAAGCACCTGGCGCAGATGCTGGCGGCGGACCACCACATGCAGGAGGGCATCGACTGGGCCGCCGCGCCCGGTGCGCAGAACCGCTCGCTCGCCAACCTCCTCACCCTCCGCGGCCCGGGCTGGGACGAGGTCGACCTCGCAGCCTTTCAGGACCCGCGCCACTTTGCCCCGTGGTCCGCCTCCCTCTTCGCCCGCGGCTCCTCCACGCCCCTCGCCGCCGCCGACAAATCGATCCAGCTCCTCTCCAACTCGCAGGCCCCAGTGAAGCTTCTAGACCGGTGACACACCCCCTCGCCCTTCGCTTCCCCGATCTTGCACGTGCCTGCCCTGCATCGCGCGACTCAGCGACCCGGCTGTTGCGCAGGACGTTGAGCAAGGTTTGCCGCTTCCGCGCCGCGGGGGCCTACTTGCACCAGTACCAACGGTGGGGCGTATCACGCGCAGCGCTCGACGATTCGCTCGCCGCCCTGGAGCAGCTGCTCGCCGACTACGCCAACCTCTAACGGAGTGCCGTTTCTCTGCGAGCCCCGGCAGCCGCTCCCTGGCTTGCTTAAACCTAAACCCGAATGCTCGGCCGTGCAGACCACCCGTGCCCCGCGCGTCGCACACTTGAGCCGCGGCGCCACGGACTTGCCTGCGCTATTTCACTTTTCACTCATACCGCTCCACACTGACACCCCTTCTCTACGCATGCCCAAGCCCGCCCGCCCCCAGGAGCGCGAGAGCCGCGACCTGCAAGGCACGTGGGAGGCAGCGGCCGAGGTGCGTTGACCTGACCGCTGACGTCACGGCAACCCTTCAGTTGGCCAGCTGCCCAACGTAGTTTGTGTACATCTCGTCGAGGGAGCCGACCGGGCGCCCGTGCACGAAGGTGCCGCTCCACATTGCGTTGCCGAGCTTGTCGAAGAGCGCGCCGCGGCCGTGCATCTCGCCGTCGGCCCACTGCCCGTCGTAGGCCTTGAGCCCGTTACGCCAGAAGAGGACGCCGTGGCCGTCGAAGCGCAGGAGTTTGAACGAGCCCCAGTAGAGCAGCGCCGCGGACCCCGGGTACCGCATCACGTCCTTGAAGTGCGAGCACGGCACCGCCGCGCCCTTGGCCGTGCACTGCCGGAAGCGGCGCAGCTGGGCGAGCAGCTCGGCGCGCGCGCCGGAGTCGGAATCCTTCCAGTGGTCGCGCTGCGAGACGGCGCCGGTGCCCTTGACGAGGGGCACCTCGGTCACAACGCCCGCTCGGCGAGCGATGCGGAGGAGGCGCAGGAGGTCAACGTGCACCCGCTTGTTGTGCTGCTGGTAGATGTCGACGGGCAGCAGCTGCTTCAGCTCCTTCAGCCGGCGGTACTTGTCGTCGTGCCCAGGCGTGATGTCGGATTGCTGGAAGTTGCGCTCCTGCATCAGGCGCTGGATGTAGAGCGTGGTCGCGAGGCCCACCGGGAGCCGCAGCAGCGAGGCCGACGAGATCTGCGACTCAGGCAGCTCCGCGTGGCGTCCGCGGGGCGTGCGCAGCGGGTTCCGCGGGTTGTCTGTCACAAGCGTGTGCGCCCGCGTCTGCGGGTGGCCCATCGTTGGATACTTCCTCTCCACCACCGGGGCGTGCCGCTCCGCCTGCCCACGCACCGTCAGCTGCGCGAGCCCAGTGCCAAATTCGTCCGGCACAGCTGGGGGACTCAATGGCACCGAGCGCACCTTGAGCCACACGACAATGTCATTGTTGTGTGTATCAAGCCCATGCAGCTCTGCTGCAGCCCTCACAGCATCCTGGTACTGCGTCTTGGCGTGCATGTAGCAGGACCCGAAAAAGATGCCGATGATGGCAAGAGCTATCAGCACCCATGTGGCTACCTTTCGGCCCCAGCCCTCAGAACCAATCACAGCCTTTAGCCGTTGGTGCGGAATTGAGTCGTAGTCCTGAAACATCCCATCCGGACTGCGTCAGCCAGTTGCCAGAGCAGGTGCGGCAGGCAGGCAACGCGAGCCTGTGCTTCCGGAAGGCGCGTGTGGACCTGGTCCCCAATAGTTGTGACGCGAAATACTCGCTGCGAAATAGGGGTCCCCATGACAGCTGCTGGTGTGAACGGCCGCTCCGCCGCCGCCACTGGGGGGGCATCTTCGAGGTGGTGCGCGTGTGCCTGGATCCCGTAACAAAGCCATGCACAGAACCAGGTCAGCGACGAAATGCATGGATCGTCTGCTTCGCAACTAGAATTCAAGTGAGACATCGGTGCGCTGGAAGAATCGGTGGGCGGGAAACCTCGCGAAGTTCAGTGCCATAGTTGGCAGGGGTGCTTGGAGCAGCCGAGGCGACTCCCCGACGCTCCTCGAAGGTGGGCAGCAGGCCCTGCCCAGACATTGGCAGAAAGCGATCACGAGCAGCTGCTCGCCAGCGACCTACCTACAAATTCCAATCAGGGTAGCTGGCCCGGCCAGGCTGAGTGGACCAAGCCGAGGCGTGGCAGCCGCCCACTGTGCAGACCGACTTGCTGAGTCAGGGCCTGCCTCCTTCAATTCCATCTCTCTACGAAGCTGCCTTCCAAGGGGGCCAGTTGGTGGATAAGACCTGGAGTCGCATCGCGCACGATCCTTGTAGTCTGGCTGCTTGCGCAAGGAGTGCAAGGGGCCAAATGGGTATTCTGATGCGCACTACGCCTATTAGCTCGACGCTGCTGCTCACCCTCGTAGCCGCCATGGTCGGCAACCCAGCCTCAGGCTTCCACTTCCCGCTGCCGGCTGGGACTGCCAGAGTTGGGCCCGCTGTGACCGTATGCATGGCGGGAAGGGCCACGCGGGGTTCGCGTGGAGGAGCAAGAGGTGGACAGACGAGTTGGGGGCGGCGCGCCGGAGAAACTGGCGAAGGTGGTGGCGGTGGCTGGCGCGGGGCGCAAGGAGCTAGTGGATCACGAGGTGCTCGTGGTGCACGAGGGGGGCGTCTTGTGGCGGATGAGATGCCTTTAGAGGGCGACGGCAGGATGGTGCCCAACCGCGGGTGGAATGACAGAGAGAAAGTAGAGGACATGATCCGCATGCGGCAGGGCACCATCGAAGAGTTGACGGTGGAAGCCATGGAAGCTCGGCTGCAGACAAAGCTTTTCGGGAAAAAGAAGGACTGGAAGGAGATCCAGGAGGCGTCCAAGGGCAAACTACGCGCTGATCGAAGTGCAGCCCGTGCTTCAACTCGTACTGCCGCTGGCACGGTACGCTCCTGCGGCCAGCCCGCTGCTGGCACCCCTCCCACGGGACATCTGAAGCGCGGTACTGAGCTGAATGAGTTTGCCGCAGGGGCGGGTTCGAGATGGGGGCGAAGATGATGAGGACGACCAGGATGTGGAGATGGTGGACAAGGACGCAGCATCGTCGTTCGTGGTAGGCTTCGGCATGGGGCAGGACCAGAGGGTTGCAAAGGAGCTTGGCAGCATGGACCGGCTGGAACGTCGGCTGATTGCAGACGGGGCAGAGCCGGAAAGCCTGAACGCGAAGCGTCTTCTCAATGACATTGGCCTTCCCAAGCCGGAGCTGCGGCGCGCTCTGCGAGCGTTCGCCGCCAACGCGACCGCGCCCACGGCACTGGCAACGCCCGCGCTTTCGCGCGAGGCGTCTGCTGCCCTCGCTCGGCTCGCGCTGTGGCAGTTCTCTCCGGAAAGTGGGGCGACGCGCGGCGATCGCTCGGCAGCTCGCGGGGAGACCGTGTCGGTCGAGCGTGCGGCGGTGGTGAAGGCGCTTGGCGAGGAGGGGGAGGGCTTGGTGGCGGCGCTGGAGGCGCTCCCGCGGGGGCTCGACCCCGACGGTTGCCCTGCAGCCTTCAAGCGGCTCGACCTCTCGTTCCGGAAACTCGCACCGCCCGGGTATCCTTTCGAGCGCCTCGCCGTGGGAAATGCCGACTACGTAGCTACTGTCCCGCTCAACGATCAGAACGACGGCGTGGAGGGCGGCACGCCTGCCGCCATCTGCAACGGTGGCGTGCTCACACCGCCAGAGCGCGTCGTCGGCGAGGCGCTCGTGCGCTCCGGCGACGTCTGTGCTGGTGCGCGGCGGGTAGTAGCCGGCGCCGCGCTCGATCTCGTCATCACCTTCCACTACCGCCGCGGCCTCTAACGTGCTTCCGCCGCGGGAGGCACAAAAGCAGCCTTGGGCGGACCAAGTGACGACCGAATGTGGCTGCTGGAGTGATACGTAGCACCGCGTCTCCAGGGATTAGACTATGCAGATTTACTTGCTCGGAATGAATAACGTGAATAGTGACGACACGGCTGGCTGCAGCCACCGGCGTTCAAACTGGTTTGTGAGTCTCACATTGGTCCCTATTGCCTGCGTCTATCGCAACGTTCTACAAGAAACCTCAGCTCTTTACCAGCCGAAGGAGGTGCCCATGGCGTTCTTGCCGCCGGGGGCGTTGTTGATGCGGACGCAAGAAGCGCCAGTGTCACCGAAGCCCGCCTTCGAGGGTCCATCGGCCGGAGCTGCGTTGTTGTTGGCGTTCTCGTTCGCGGCGACGACACCGGCACCGATACGGCTGTCAACGAACTCGTTCTTGTTCTTGCGCACGAACACGCGCTGCGGCTCGGCGGGAGCGTCGAACGACGAAGCGTTGGGGTTGCGGCGCTGCTGCTGCGGTGCAGGCGCGGGGGCCTCGTCGGCCCAACCGAAGGAGGTGCCCATCGAGCTCTTGCCGCCGGGCGGCGCATGGAGGCGAGTAGAAGAGCGGCCGTCCGCATGGTTGTGGATAAGGTGAGCGTGGTTGATCGGAATAGACATCCTGCGTTCAGGGTGTCCGTTCAGCTTCTGTAGGGTTGCAAGCCGCAAACTGGGATCCTTCTCGCGGGCGCACCCATTTGGAGAGCTGGGCACTGAGGTACATGCCCCGGAGAAGTGCCAGCACTAAGGTCCGGGGAGTACTGTCGCCACTTCAAGCTGGTGGGCGGGCACAAGGGGCGGGAGGCGGGTGTCGGGCGCGCGTGCCACACCTCGTTGCGAGTAAGTTGGGAGGAGAGAAGGGTTTGAAGGAAGTTTATGTTTCCATAAGTTGGAAAACGCCAATTTTTTTGAGATAGTCGCGCCGCCGATTATGGGTCCGACTGTGCGTCTCGCGAGGAGCTTAAAGAACTCCTCGCGTGGGACTCTACTCGTGGGACCGGTCGGTTCTTTGTGCCGTGCCTTTCTAAGGTGTTGCTTCGGTTTTCCTCCGGGCACCGATTCCCCCGGAAAGCTCCGGGGACAGTGGAGACACCGCGCCCGCGACACCTGTACCCCTCCTCTTATCCAACGTGAACGTCGGAGCAGTGGCTCATTCGCGGTGCACACGGACAGTTCCGGCGGAATCCCGCCGGATGCTGCGCCTCCACCGGGTTTCACTGCTTGCCGCTCTCACCGTTGCATCTCTGCTGACCGCCGACGGATTCAGTAATAGTGCTCTACGCTTGGCAAGGCGGCCACTACTTCCTCTCGTCAACACGAAACCGTTGCCAAGAATTCGCCCTGCGACGCTGGGGCCCATCCTGATAGTTTCGCTTACCGCACCGATCGGCATAGTGAAGGTCGGCGGGGCGGTCCTGAAAGCGTACCTGGTGCTGTTAGACACGGCTCCACTCCTGACCAAGGCAGGGCCCACCAAAAAGTCACTATGGGCCGGGACGCTGTTGTAGTGTGCGGTCCTTTGCGCCAGGCCGCGTGCCGGGTTGGCGACTGACAGCAGCGAGTTCGTGGTTGAAGGTCATCACAGCGATGGTAGTGTCGACCACGGGCGACGTTATCGCGCAGCACGTTGCGCATCGTGCAGCTCAAAAGGACCTTCCTCCCGCGCTGCAAAAAATGTTGCCGCTCCGAAAGCTCGATCTGCGGCGCACGGCAATGTTTATGTTTTTCGGCGGTTTCTACACGGGCGCGGTGCAGCACGTTTGGTTTGGCTTCCTCAACTCCGCCGCGCTGTCGCCTTACCTTCCGGAGGGCACTGTATCGCGTGCTATCGCGCGAGCGCTCGTGAATCAGCTCTGCTGGGTGCCCTGGGTGTACTTCTCGCTCTTCTACGCCTGGCGAGGCTACTGCCGCCGCGAGACACCCGCGCAGACGCTGGTGCTCGCGCGGAGGGAGTGGTGGCCGACGCTCAAGCTGAACTGGAAGTTCTGGATCCCCGCGCAGACAGTGCTCTTCGCCGTGTTCCCGCCGGTGCTGCAGGTACCGGTCTGCTGCCTGCTCGCCCTCATCTGGAGCTCCATGCTCTCCTTCGTCTCCATGCGCTCGCTGCCGGTGGGCGGCAAGGACAAGGACGGCGCCGCGGCCTCGAGCGTCGGCGTTGGAGCCATCTCCAACGACTACCTCGAGTGGGCCGCGGGCTACACCGCGCTGGCTGCCGCGCGGAGCGACGCGCAGCCCGGCGACGCGCCCGCGCGCGCGCGGCAGCGGATGCACAGCGCGCCCGCCCCGGGCGCGGCGGGGGACGCGGCGCGGGGCGCCGTTGAGGGGGGGCGCCCTGGGGGCGAGGGCGCGAGCGCGAGCGCGCCGCTTGACGCGCTTTGGTCGAAGCGGGGTAGCAAGACGCAGGGGGGCGCGCGGGCGGAGGGCGCAGCGCTGGGACCGCCGCCAATCGTGGCGGCGCTGGCGCCGCAAGGGGGGCAGGTGCTCTGCAGCGAGGCAGGGGCGAGGCCTTAGGGTGCGCGGCGATCCTCGGCGCGGCAGAGGCGAGGAGCCCCGCCGCCGCGCTCGGCGTGCCTCCGGCGCTGACACGCCGGCCAGTGGAGGCCTAGGCTCCGGTCGCTGGTGCAAAGGGAGGCACCCCCTTGCCTCCCTCGCTGGTGCGGAGGGGCAATGGCTCAAAGAGGGGCATTGGCTCAAAGAGAGGGTCAATGGCTCAAAGGGCAACGGCTCAAAGGGAGGCATCCCCTGGCCTCCCTCGGTAGTGAGGCCCTGCAGCAGGCAGGCGGGCGGGCGTCCGCGCCCGCGCCCGGGGGCGCGCGGCGCCCGAGGGGAGGGGTTGTCCGACACGAGAGGTCTTTGATTGAATTTGTAATATATCGAGGAGTCATGGCGGGGCGAGGCGCTTCTGCGGGGAGCGGCTGCGGGGCTTGGTGGGCGAGCGGCGGCGGGACTCCTCGGGGAATTTGGAGCGGTGGACGGTTTTGCGGCGGACGCCCGGGGCGGGGGGCAGACCGCCGTTGGCGCCCTCGGCGAAGAAGGCGGCGCCGGTGAGCCAGAGGCCCAGGCCCACCGACAGCACCCGCGGGTCGCGGTCTGCCGGCGCCTCGCACCACCCCACGCACGACACGGGGTGCTGCCGGCAGTGCGCCCCCGCCACGGCAAGCGGCGGCGCGCACAGGCGCAGGCCAGTGAGCGAAAGGCTGCCCTGGATCGGGTGGGAGGCCCAGGCGTTGGTGAAGGCGCCGCCGCGCGCGGTCTCCAGCGCGCGCTCCTCCGGGCCGCACGCGGCCATCACCGCCGTGAGGCTCGCTGCCGCGTGGATCTCCTCCAGAGCCTTGTCCCACGCCTCCCCCCCTTCCTTGGAGCCATTCCTGCCCTCGATCTGTGCCACAAGAACCGATTCCTCCGAGTCTCCACCCTCCTCCCACCCGCCCCGGCTGCTCCCGCGGCTCTGGCTCCGCCCGCGGCTCCGGCTCCGCCCGCGGCTTCGGCTCCGCCCGCGCGCCCCGCTCGCCGCGCGGCCCAACGTTGGGCCTGTTCGGCCGGGCGTCTCGCCCGACGTCCCCGGCCGCGAGCGCATCGGCGACCGCGCCGCCCGCTCCAGCCGCCTCGCGGCGGGCGCGCGCTCCGCCCCGCCCAGCGCCTCCTCCGTGAAGCTGCACCGCCCGCCCCGCCGGTAAGCGCTCCGGGCCGGGGCGCGCGGTGCGCGGGAGGGGCGGGGGGCAGGGCTCACCCGACGGTCAAGGACGGTCCTCGCAGGCCTTGCTTTTCCTTTTCCTTTTCCTTTTCCTTTTCCTTTTCCTTTGGCGACGGAGGTCGCCAAAAGGTTCCCTCGCCCGACGGGCTCCCCGCCGCGCCCTCACCCCATGCGTCGGGCGGTGGCTCGGCGCTGGGCACGCGGAAGACGGCCACGCCGGGCGACGGTGCGCCGCGGGAGGCGCCGCGGGAGGCAGGGGAGGAGGGGGCGTAGGTGGAGGGAGCGCGGGTGGTGGGGCGG
>ENA-UOXV01004059-UOXV01004059.1-marine-metagenome-genome-assembly--contig:-NODE-4059-length-17095-cov-5.821772_pt1 | contig 17095 bp, 19 predicted proteins | sample MGYA00238165_ERZ766961 | MGnify/ENA primary metagenome ERZ766961 (study PRJEB28924, sample SAMN03173240) | marine metagenome | biome: Marine; feature: Water; material: Subsurface seawater | place: North... | reverse complement strand
GCGCTCGCCCTCTGGTACCCGGCCTCTATCCCTGCCCCTGTCGCGTCCTGCCCCGCTCTGCCTGGCTACCCCAACCTGAGCACCTTGGCGGCAGGTATCTCCACGCCGACCCCGCGTCTCGCGTGGCATTTGCCAACGAGGTACGACCCCACCAACACCTTCCCGCGCGCTCTGGGCGCCATTCGCCTCTGGGCGCGGTGGATGAGAGCCTGGAATGGGGCAGACGGCGGTGCCGCTACTACAGGAACGCCGCGAGGACGCTGTGTGTGCCATCATGCTCGACTTCTTTCTCCGGAATGCTACTGCGGGACCGGTCGACGACGCGGGTGCGGCAGCGATGTGGGACCACACAGAACCCCTCTTCGCGGCGCCTGGGACGCTACGGCGGAGCTATGCTGTCGGCGACTCGCTTGTATCCATTCGCACTACCCGTGTCGGTTTGGTCGACATGTGTGCGCGGCGACCAACAGACATGCGTCGCTGGGTGTTCTTCGCACCGCCCGCCCGCGCGCAGGGGGGTGCTGCAGGCGGCCGGGAGGGCGCGACGCTTGAAGCTCTGATGCGGCTGCTCGGGACTCAACTGCAGGTCTCAGACGTGGGCGACCCTGCGCCCGAGGTCTGCAACAGTGGTGGTGGGCGTTCGGCGCCAGATGCCAAACGATTGCACCGTCCTGAGGAGCAGGGCTCTGAGCTCGCCGACCAAATCCCTGCAGCCGCGGCTTCGGGTGGGGGCACGATCCACACGGGAACAAGCGGAGAGGTGGAGGGTGAGGCGGTGGACCCCCACGTCATCATGATGCAGTGGCGACGCGGGCCGCTGAGCGACGGTGAGATCCACGGGCCCAAGCCTGTAGAGCTGCGGAACTCAGACCAACTTGAACGCGGGATACGGCTGCTCGACCGCACGCCGCTTTGCCACACACACAAATTTGGGATCATCTATGCGGCCCACGACCAGAAATGCGAGGCCGAGTTTCTCGCCAACACCGGCGGTTCAGCACGCTACGAGTGGTTCCTTCGTAATCTTGGCTCCTACGTACCACTGGCAGACTGCGCAACAGATGTGTTCACAGGCGGGCTGGATCGCGGGGGCGAGCGAGACGGTGAAATGGCGCTACTATGGCGCAACTCCCTGGCACAATGCGTGTACCTCACGGGCACGCTGATGCCAAACGAGACGCATCCCTCGGGTGAACAAGTCAACAAGAAGCGCTTCATCGGCAACACATTCGTGAAACTCATCTACTCTGACTCCGAGCACCCGCTCGCTCTGCACCACCTCTCCGGGCAGTTCAACCTCCTTGTGGTGGTGGTTGAGCCTCTCCCGCGTGAATACTTTCGCGTTCGAGTGCTGAAGGCTCCTGAGGTTGCTCTCACAGGGCCGGTGTCTGAGGCTGTGATCGTCCCCGCTGAGGCCGCGGTCGTGGTGGTGCGCCGAATCCTGATCGATGCTGATATTGCGGCGATGATGGCTGCATCGGGGGAGGAGCAATACTCGTCCAACTGGCAAGAGCGCCTGCGTCAGCTCCGCCTGATGCGGCAACGATTCAGTCTGGACTCGTCCTCGCAGGACCTCCGCCAGGATTCACGCTTATCGTCCTCCGTTGCTGCAGCAAGCACTGCGGCGGTCCCTGATGCATCCGCGTGAGTGCGACAGTGAGGCCTCAATTTGCGAGCTAGGCGTGTATGCCTTGCACCACATCTAGAATAATCTGAATTGACCCGAAACGACGAGCGATAGCAGACTCTGTGGGTGGAATGAAATCCCAGAACTGTACAGGCTGGCGAAAGTCGTCGCACGACCAGAGAGGGGCAGAGAGGGAGGGAGCGAGAGGGAGGGAGGGAGGGGGGGGGGAGACAGAGAGCGTGCGCGCGTACTCACTCTCACGGGAAAAGTTGACATCATAACTTTTGGTCGCAAAAGTACATGCGTCCGTTCTGCGAAAATGGGCCGGGTTTTGGCATCAAGGGGCCGAGCCAGCAGCTTGCCAGGAGCGTATCATCAGCTTCGCATCAAGGTGGGAAACTATCACAGGAGCTCATCAACTTCTGCATCAGAGGTGTGTTCCATGATTGCATGCAGGTTACTCAGTCACCCATTACCTCACTACCGGGCTCTCATGAATGAATTCCCTCACGCAGGACAAGAGAGTCCTGCTCACGCGCAATTCCGCCACGGGAATCGCAACAGTGACCCTTCAACGCGCCGACAAGCTCAATGCACTCGACATGCCCATGTTTCGAGCACTGGCGAAAACAGCCCGGGAGTTGATTCCAGATCGCGCAGTACGGCTCCCACATGCCATCGCAAGCGGAGCTGTGCCTTGATTCTTTTCGCGGATGCAGGTGCGGGCAGTTCTGGTTCACGGCGAAGGACGCGGATTCTGTGCGGGTCTTGATGCAAAGGCTGTCGCGCATCCCCTGTCATTCGCTTCTAATATCCGCGAGCTACTGCACCGCCCCAAGGGCGAACTCTCCAACCTTGCCCAGGTCGTTTCACAAACCAGCCAAGATCACGTTTGATGCGATCGGCCAATAACTCTATACCTGACTCCATTTGCAGGATCTTGGGTACCTGTGGCGACGCATCCCAGCGCCGGTGATATGTGTGACTCACGGAGTTTGCTTTGGCGGCGGATTCCAGGCGTCTCCTCCATCCAAAACCAACCAAACACAAACGTGCTTAGGGTCCGTTCCAGGGGGTCAGTTTCGGGTCAGAGGAAACATGCGTGAATATGTTTAGCCAACTCTCTACTGAATGTGCGGGCGCTTATCACAGATAGCTCTAGGAGCTGATATTCGCATTTCTGCCCGAGACTGTCGGTTTTCAATTATGGAAGCGAAATGGGGGTTGATTCCGGATATGTCCGCAACTGTCACCCTCCGTGACCTTGTTCCAAAAGACATTGCCTTGGAACTGGTGGGCGTCTTCATGATTCCTCTGGGGCTAATAGTCAATCTCATTGTTGGAGTAGCATTCTTTTTTCCGACGCTCAACTTCTCTTGACCTGTCTGTCGTGTGGCGGCAGGTTATGACTGGACGCGTGTTTGAAGCCGAAGAAGCATTAAAGCTTGGCCTCGTGACCCGAATTGCGGACGTAAGCAAACGTCTTCGCGGAATTCAGAGCAGCAGAGTTGTGCGCTCAAAAAACCTGTTGCTCCTCTTTCAACGCCACCTTTGAACCAGATGAAATGCCGAAGTTGACAGAGAATTTGTCCTTCCTTGCCAGTGCCCGCTTGATGAAGGTCACCGTCTCGCGCTGCAAATTGCCACACGTTCGCCAGATTCGGTAAAGATTTGTTATTATCCAATGGCACTCGCAACAGCACTGAAATTTCGAACGCGGCGGTTTTCAGCGTGAAAATCTCAAATTCACCTCAGGTGGCTGCTGCAAAACGATTGCTCAATGCCACCTATTCAGCAGAGGAAGCACGGGCCTTGCGACTTGAATCGGAAGTGCAGGAAAGGCTCATCGGTGGATGGAATCAGGTGAGCCACCCTGAATACAATCACTATCCTGGGAAAGTCTATTCCATTATGTGGACATCTCCGAGCTGAGCCAATGATTTTTGATTGCAGTTGGCCTCCTCTGCAAAAGCACTCGGTGTACCGCCTGCGATTTTGCCGGGATTCGCGAATCGCTCTGCTGTCTGGGATTACGAGGCAGACTCACAGGATGGTTCCTGAATTTTTTTGCCCGTATTCTTGTCAGCAGGGAAATTCTGTCTTGCATCATTAATTCATCACCGTGTTCGTTCTGGAGCAGGCCGAGGAGGATTTGATCGACATGCTTGACGGAAAGGAGAAGGAATGTCTATTCAAGAGAGCGGAAGCGTGATCGCTCCTCGGACTCTTAATGTGTAGTCTGAAGAGGGAGAACAACAATAATAATAGGCGAGGTATTCAGAGAAGCAGCAAACGCATTGCATCTTAACACTCAGACGGCGCTTTCCATGGGTAGACCATCAGATGAGTCTCGCTTTACTGCACTGTACACGTGACATGCAAGATGCTAGGGAGAACAAACTATCATATCACAGCATCAGCGATGTATCCCTACTTCACCTCCTTGTCCTTGAGAATTTTGCATGGATTCTTGAACGTTCTGGATCGCTTTTCCTGAGCCACAGATAGTCATCAGTTCGAGCCTGGTGCTCTCAATTTTGACGAGTACATCAGTAATTAGTCTCACGCAAAACTCAAGACGTATTACCACGAAACTTTAGAAGGTGAGAAGATATAACGGAGAGCATCTGTCGTACCGAACGGATGCAGATAAGATGGGGCAAGTTGGCAAGAGTGAAAAGCAACGAATCTTGCGATTTTAGCACTCGGTGTCTTGGAAGCCAACCTCTGCAGCCATCTCATCGGCAGACCATTCTGAAGAGAACGGATAGTCAAGGACGATGTCTGTGATTGGCCTTCGATCAACGAGTTGAACGACCTGTCATGAAAAGTTGCAAAAGAATGCCTACACATTCAAATTGTATACACGCTTTCACTCTTGGGAAATCTTGAGGTGTCTTCAGGTGTCAATGAGGCAGAAGTCACTGATGGGTTACTGACACTCTGAAGAACGAGGGAGGGCTTGTCTTGAGGGAAAGACGGAGGCAACGTGAGGTGCACAACAGCCTGGACAAAAAATCCAAATCAAGTCCCAACGCCGCCAAGGACTGCTTCTATTCGCAAATCATCGTCGCAAATTCACGTCATGCAGCATGGAGATGAGGCGATGCCACTCCTGGCTGGAATTTCGTCTCATGAACAAGGGGCAGATGAGGGCAAGGACAAGAATTACGATTGGGATGGGTAAGCACGTCGAATGAATTGTCGAGGTTAATCAGAAACGAGGCCGAGGTCGGAGAGGCGGAAAGTGGCGTGATTTGGTCAGCAAGTGCAGCTAGAAAGCGCGAGCGGGTAGCTCCAGCAGCAGCTTTGGCGCGAACGTTTGCTTCGACGAGCGGGAGGAAATCAAACACATGAGAGTTACCGGCAGCCCAGACAGGGCAAGCTGTCTGGTCGCTCTCGTCTGTTCCCGGGGGGTAAACCAGTGCAGCTCGCACATCCTGCAGCGTCCGATCCAGGCGGAGGGCCAGGTGGCACAAAGCTGTGCGCCCATCGGTACCACTAGTCCCGCTCGTCTCTGAAATCTCCTCAGCAAAGATGGGAAGAAAGCACTCGACGGTTCCAGCTGCGCGGTCGCAGAAGCGCACCTCTGCGCATGGCGCGAGCGCCAGAACACTCTCCACCTCGAACTTCAACTGCAACCGCGCAGCCAAAACATCTAATTTAGTCGCACACGTGCTGGCTTGACTGCATGGACCACCCTGGGGTGCGGGTGCACTGGTACCGCGTCCCCCGCAGAGGTAAGCACGTCGAGACGCGCAGCAGCAAGTAAATGCGTGCGAATACTGGAGACGAGCCACAGTAGCGCCGAAGACACCGATGCATCCCATTCGCGAATCCCTTGCAGTTCCGCATATCTGACCCCGCGAAGGAGCGCCTCGCTCTCTTCGTCCAGAACAAGGTCTGGTGGAGCTGATGGTCGCTCTGCATCCAGCAGCAACGTCCATTCTACTCGCCCAGTCCCAAGGGCCACCGATAATGTGAAGCGGTCGTTGAATCGCGCCCCCTGCCATGATTTGAAAGGCTGCCACACAGCAACACTGATCATTGCGGCAGCCTCTCGAAAGTTGTCCAACAAGCCTGAGCGCATAGAGAGTGGGCGACCTGAGCGAGCTTGAACAACCCACCAGGGCTACGAAGCAGTGTGCGAAGAAGCGCCGGCACGTGGGTCGCCACGTCTACAGCCGCGCTCGACATCTGCTAAGCCCAGATCCCTTGCAGATTCGCCGCCGCAGAGAGCCGCTGGCGTCCTTCTTCCGCTTCCAGAGCGCAACTCCGAGATCAAAATTTTCGCTACGAAAGTCGACGGATTTCGACGGAAATCCGTCGACTGGAGATTCTTGTTGCTGCCGGTCGGGCTGAGGTTTGGGAGTCCTTCACTGCACCACGGTGCTGTCTACGGCATCGGCTGTCAGACAGTTGAAGAAATGCCGGCAGATCATGCTGGAACCACTGCAATCCAGTTGGGCCCCACCTCTGCAATTGCAGAGGTGGGGCCCAGCGGAATCGAGGGCGACCAGTATGCAGATGGCCATTCTGTGATTATGGGCCTACACATTCAGGTGAGCTGCAGGCCCAGAACTCGCTTTTGGGAGACCCCTCAACCCAAAGTGACCCCTCAACCCAACAAGTCATGCAGCTCTTGAAATAGAATGTTGCGTCGGTTCCGACTGGGCTGCAGCAACACCATCTTCATTCCCAACAGAGCCTGCGTGTGGCGCAAAACCTCGGTTTCCCGGTGCGCACCGGCAAGTATGCACAGGTTTGGGTGTTGCGACACAGCAGCGTTGGGAATATTGCGCGCCGTCGGTTGGCTCAGTTGAACTTCCGCCACCATTGCAGCCTGTGTAGCAAATTGCTGACGCGGGTTCACCATGACGGGTTTGGCAGGAGACAGAAACGCACGTGGATCTAGCTAGAGTGACAGATGCAAGCACAGACGTTGGTTCGGGTTTTGGGGGACTGTTTGTGCACACTACGGGATCCGAGGGGGCTCCGGCGGCCAGAGCGATCGCGGGCACAGGGCCACAGGCAAGCACAGGTCCATGGGATCTACGTGTGGAAATTTTTCCGGAGGGATATCCCATACATTGTGTGCCCATGTTGCCGGTGGGAACCTTTATGGCCGTTGCGGACGGTGTGCTACGAGGGCCTGCAGGCGAAATGTTGGGCGCGCTATTCCGATTCCAGCCGCTGACTCTTGCAGCCGCCGCGCTGGCGCGGCGCACCGTGCCGAATCACCAGAAGGGATGGCTTCGTAACTTGCGTCAGAAAATGGGAGCCTTCATTCACCAGGTGCTCCTGCGCTCATTCCCTTGCGCTGCATGGGGCTGCCAGAGGATGCCTGAGCATTGAGGTTGCGGATGGGCCGGTCAGCCAGAGCTGACCGCCGCGAATGACGGCTCCGCAGCATCCCGGTGTGAAGTCGCCCTACGATGGGAGTCCGTTTCTAATTGAGGTCCATTTCTCACCAATCCCATCCACAGTTTTTTTTAGATACCCTGCACAACTCAGCAGATGCCCCGTGCTCGCCGAAACAGCGCTGAGCAGAATGATGCCGAGGACTCCGCCTCGAGTTGGACCACAATTCAGCACACGTTCAGCTACGGTGGCTCCAATGAGAAACTGTTGCCTGGTGGGAACGCAGGAGGCGGGAGTTCCGATTCTGCTCAAGGAGCTGGGAGTTGCAGACGCGTATGTACGGTCAGCATGGCTAGCGCTGCGCGCGCCGTATGGATGGCAAGCACCAGTGCAGGCCAAAGTTGATGTTAGAACCCAAACAAGGAAAAATGGTACACCCGAAGCCGAGGCTGAAGCTTTCATGTCCAACCCCAAGAACAGTCGCATGGTCGTCAAAATCTTGAGGCGACACCCGGAGTTGGTTGGAGACACTCTGGAGGGTGGTGTGCTGCGCGGTGTGGACGAAAGCGTGATGCGCCGCAAGTTCAACGAAGTGTCGGCGCAGATCGCGGTTCTTTCCGCCGTGACGATGCGAGCATCAGGCACAACAGCATACACTGAGGAGATTTACCCTATCGTGCGTTCGATTGCGGAGTCGCTCTCCGACTGCCGCCTACTCTGTGCTCCACAGATCGCCCTCACCGCCGTTCGAGAACACTGCCCAGTGCCTGCGGGAGACTGCACACCTACAGTGACACGCCTGGTGCCACGCAGTGACGCGCGCGGTGTTCAAGTGCCGGGGCGCACCGTGGCGCCCCGAGCTGTGCTCGGTCAGCTGCAACGGCTGCCTGCAGAAATGCGGCCAGGTGGGGCGGGGAAGAAAAAGGTTGGCGACCGCAAGCACTACTCGAAGGGGCAGCGGGATCGGGCACGACAGGCAATTGAGTGGGTGCGGCAGCCGGCTGCACTTGGCGGCGGAGATGGAAAGCTACCGCGCAAAGACTCCCTGCGGTTTGACGGCCTCAAGCTCCGGATTGTGAGCCACATTTTCATCGAGTGGCGTCGCGTCCAGAAGTTCCTCCAGCGCGCGGGTGGCGTAAAGTTCGAGGTGCACGCGCGGCAGCTGGCCCAGCAAGGACAGCTGGCGGAAGGATCTTCTTCCGGAGAGGATGATCGCGAAGATGTAGACTCGAACGGCTCCAAGAGCACCTCCGATGGAGAGATGGATGACCAGGAGGACGGCGATGAGGATGAAGGTGAGACAGGGCCGGGGTCAGGGACAAGATCAGACCCGGGGGCAGGCCCGGAGGTGGCGGTGGCGCGGCGCGGCGTAGGCCTCCTGCCTCCTACGGGTAGCATCGACCATGCCTCAAACCAGCCAGTCGGCGCATCTCTACCTGTACCGCAAGCCCCCGCACTTGTCAGCCCTGCTACCCTCCAGCTCAACAGCGTTACAAGGCACCCTGCCCTTCAGCTGGAGAGCCTTCTTCCCGGCACCGGTCCGCAGGGAGCAGGCGGAGCGGAGGGGGCGGCCGGGATGTCGGCAGGCGGAGGGGTCGACGCACGCGCCTTCACGGGAAAGAGCAACGACGAGGGAGGATGTTTGGATCGCGCCCTTGTAGGGGTCCAGGGGAGGGGCGAACAGGGCATAGACGAGACTGAGAGCGCAAACATTCCTCAGATCGGTAGACGAAATTAGGTTCAAATTTGAGGAGCGTTTGCAACAGACTGTATTGATTCAGCCAGAAGATATTGGCCACACGAAATCACAAAGCTGGAGCGCAAAACTGTACCGCTGGCCTCCACCTCAGTGGACAAAGCGATCCGCACTCACGCGGGGCCGATTCTGAGCCGTTGAGTCCTGATCTACTGCACTGCGGCACAGCAGATCAGCGAGTGGCGTTCGCCTACGGAGCTGAAGCTGTAGGCACCAAGAGGTCGCCATCCAAAGCCAGGCCATCTTCAGAAACCACGGAACGTGGCCTTGTCGATTCCAACGGGCCACAATTCTTTACCAGGAGGGACGCCCCATTAGCCATCCGCAACCGGGCCAGAGCACGGACAATTGCAGTTCGAGCTTTGTTCCTCCTCAATCGCAATGTCTCCAGGCTCAGCGAGCAGACGTCGGAGCGCCATCACCTGCGAAGCGCAGCCACTGTCACTGCGCACGGACCAGAACTTCGCATGAGTGCGATCCCTAATCGTGATCAATCAGCCACATCGCATATAACTAGACACGTCTCGAATCAAAGAAATACAGAAAACGACAAACGCGACCTGCCGAGCCAATGCAACGACGTTGGATGTCAGCCGAGCGTTGTCCTCTAGCAGTTCCGACACCCTTCCCCCTTGAACCGTATCTTCATGTACTTCGTGTGCAGCATCCACCCCCCCCCCCACCCCCAATCTGTTGCTGAAAGTGGCAGTGTGCATCAATCCATCGTCTTGCGTCTCAGAGTTCCTCTCTGACATGCGTGATGCGCCGCAAGCTGCAGGCGAGCATCTGTTTGCGTCTTCCGAGACAGGCAGATCCTTCCTCCCGCTTGCAAGGCGGTGTCTCCTCCGCTTCACCGGTTTCGGTGTTGGCGTTTGGCCCAGCGTCGGAGAGCCGAATCGTTGTCGCGTGCATGCCGATGACTGAGAAGAACCGCCCTTCCCATGCCGCGAGAAAGCTTCGAGGCGCCCCTCCGCAGGAGCGTCCAATGCAGTGTCGTTTTCGTATCGTACATGGGCATCTTCCGCTCTTGCCCCATTGCCAGAAGCCACATCAACGTGGATCAGGGGCCCATCAGCCAGTTTGGGGCCCATGCTGCACACTTTTGGTTTAGATTCACCGTACCCTGCGTCCCTCTCACAGTTGCGCCCCAAGCTTCTTTGCAATGATTTGCAGCCCTGAGCGACTCAACTGCTCCACTATTTCTGCACACCGCTGCTTGCCGCTAGGAGCAGATGTGTGGCTCAAGATCAACGGGTTTTTGTACCGTGTCGAAGCAAGTCCTTGTCGCAACGAGGCGCGCGTCCTATGGGGCAGAGCTGTTTTCAGACCCCCGAGCCGTGTAGAGAGATTTGGAAAGTGCAACGCTTCGTATCCAGTCACGTCCACCATACCCCTCGTTTGATGTTGAAAAAAACTTTCCGGACCTAGGAGCTATTTCGGAACAGCTTGAGCGCGATGAACGACGGCCGGCTGGGGCGCATGCCTGGCGCTGAGAGGCGCACCCTTCGCGTGGCAGGCGGTTCTCTTCTTGTGATCGTCGCTTGTATTGGTGCTGTTGCGCTGTTGGGAGATAGTGGGCGGCACGGAGGTCGTGCGGAGCTGTTCATGGGTCTCAGCCTGCCCAAGCACGGCGGGGCGGGAAAGGTAGACTGGTCCGCGTTCGACCAGCAGCTCTCTCACGACTGGAGTGCGAAGAAAAAAGCTGCCAAAGATGGACACTCGTCGTCGGAGCTGGCGCACATTCGCGAGCAGGAGCTGGCCGAGCGCCACCTCCTAGCACAGAAGCGGTTCGCCCCGGAGCCCACTTCGCGAATGCAGTTGCCAGCGTCCTGTATGCAGCAATTTCCCCTGCATCCTCCCCGTTCATCGTTTCTGGTATTGCACACGGTTCTCAACGTCAGAGCATGCGGGGCAGGTTGGAGATGCGCAAGGTGCAAGAGGAGGAACGAATGGAGGCACTCGAGCGCAAGATCGAGCTGGAGGCCTCCTCGCAGATTGCCAAGCATAATGCGCAGCTTTCCGCAGGCCTATTCAAAGATGCGGATCAGCTTCGCCCGAGGGTGGTGTTTGAGGGTCACTTTCAGCCGGGCACGGATGCTTCCTCCAAGAGTGAGGCGGCTGCAGAGTTGGCGGCTTGGGGCCCCCGCAGCCAGCTGTATTGGTCCAAGGTGAAGGCCGAGCAGCGGGATGAGGCGCGGCGAGTGCATCGCCCCAGCGATGATGCTGAACTGAGTGGCAGCGTGAACGGAGCGGATTGGGGGGCTGACGGGCTTGTTCCAGGGTCCGGGGGTGCACGGCTGGCGAAAAGCCGGCAGCAGATGCTCGCAGGCGGCGTGCCGAGTGGCGCGGCAGCTGAATCCGCGGCGGCGGCACCTGTGGCGGTACGCACGGATGCACCTACGGTGGCTGTTGCACCCCGTGCACGGGTGCTGACTAAGGTCGTGGTTCCCGCGACTGCTGCGGCCACTTCTGGCGTGGATACTGCTGCCGTCGCATCGGCAGCAGAGGCGCTTGCCGAGGAGAAGGTTCGTGAGGCTCAAGTAGAGCTCCACCTTCGGCAAGAGGAGGCGCAGAATGCCGAGCTGCGCGCACGGTTGGCTAAGGCAGCGGTAGGCGCGACAATGTCTGCAAAAGCGTCTCCTGCAGCAGGAACGGCCAGGTCTTCCGACGCGGTGCCTGCGCACGAAGCCGAGCACAAACATGAGTCCGCACCAGCAGCTGCAATGCGTGCGGAAGTGGGAGCGACTGCTGCGCCCCGATCGATTGCGGACGCTGGAAACTCGGAAACGGTGCGCACGCCCACGGGCAGCGAGGTGATGAACTGGCTGATCCACGGAAACAAGGCGCAACGCGCTGCGGCAGCTGAGGTGGTGTACTCTCGAGTGCAAGACGGCAAGCCGGGCGAAGAGGTTGGAGCACAAACCCCGAGCAGTGCGGGGGTCGCCAAAGCCGCACTTGGGGGACAGAAAGTGGGAAGCGGCTCTACCGCAGATGCCCACAAGCTGATCAAGGGGAAGCGTCGGTGCTGTGACACGGCGTGCATTGTTGTGAGCTACGAGTGCCCAAACACGCATGCTCTTGATGAGCACGTTGAGGCTATGGTGCGAACGGGCAAGGGCCCTTCGACCCAGACTCTGCAAAAGTGGCTGGTGTCAGGGACGCAGGAGCAGAAGGACGAGGCTGCTGGGGTCCTCTACTCTGAGGCGCAGGGCACTCTGGTTAAGCCGGCGCCAAAGCTCGTGGCCAAGTCCAAGCCGTCAAAGATGTTGGAAGGGACGTTGTCCCGAGCGAGACCGGGTGGGGGAAGTCACGAGGAACGTCGAGAGAGCAGCGATGATCACGGATCCAGTGCCTCGGCCGCGCAGGCAGACAATTTGGGGGCGGAGGCGGAAGGAATCGTGGGCGACTTGACAGCGCAGGGCCACTGAATTCCGCTAGAGGCTGTGTAGCGGGTAATGGCATTCGACAGTGGTCTCAGAAAACACATGTCAATGAACATGTGGCCCTTATTCCACTGCACGCTCAAAACCACAGCGCCGAATCCGGGTTCTGTGCACATATAATTAAGGTTATGACCTCCGCCCCTCCTGCCTCCCTTCCACGCTTCGACGCTCCCTCTGCCACCCGCGATGCGAACCGCGGCCTTGCGAGCCGCGAGTTGGGTATCCGCGCGAGACGAGGGGCGGGTTCCTGCGCACGCCCCTGCCCCCATAGCCCCATCGCTTGTCGGCTGAGTGCCCCGATTCGATGCGAGGCTGGGTTTCGCGAGACTGAGGCTGCCTTTCTGGCCCAGAGTCGTCCGCCGCCCCGATCTCCTGCACTCCGTTGCCTCGATCTTTGCCCGCACCTTCTTCGAGCTCCTCCCGCCCGAACGACGCCGCCCGATTCACCTGCAGACCCCGCAGCGCCGCGCCAGCCACTGTTTAGTGCGCGATCTGGCTTACACCCGCATACCAAAGTAAGCCGCTTGCCGCGTGTCTGGGCATTCACATTGAGTTGCTCTCTGACGCGCGCGGAGAAATGGTGCCAAGCACCCTGGGAGCAGCAAACCACGTTCATTCAGAAGCCGGATGACAGCAAGCAGGGCGAATTCAGTGCAAGGCACGCCTTGTCTCGAGTACGGCGGGGCTAGTTGGCTAGGGACAAGCCTCGGTGTATGCAACACTCAGAGAAGCGTTGCGGAAGAGGACGACAGGACGGTCCTGGTTGAACCACAGGTAACGTCCGGTGACGCTCGTTTGAATCACGTCGAGCCGCGCTGCCTTGCCTTTGAACTGGGTGTTGAAAGCTGCGACTGAAAAGTGCGAGACGTTGCAGCGCTCCAGGCGGAGGTGGGCGAGGTCATCGAGCGAAGCAGAAAATGCCCCGTGGCGCACCGAACAGCCCCTGAGGAGCAGGGTGTCAAGCTATGAGGGCTGCGAGGAAGATCAGCTGCCCCTCCCGGCCGGGAGAGGGAGCTCTAATCACAACCCGGTGGCTCAAGGAAGCATGAGCAAGGGTGTACTGCGGACCGGAGGTGGACGAACGCCTCGTCGTAGAGTCTGACCGCGCGAGCATACTGGCCTGCAAAGCGCAATCGCACGTGCTCACCCGAGAAGCAACCCACCAGGTTCACCTGCACCGCATCGGTCGCTCGGCATTCCTCGCTGAGTCCGCCGATGGAGCAGTTGCGCGCCTCAACTTGTCCTGCACACGTCACCTTCACCGTCGTGCACGGTGAACAGAGCATATCCGATTCCTGAAGCAGCCACGGCCCTCCAGCAACCAGTACAAGGGGCATGAGCTCCTCGTCGTCCTCCACCAAGCACGCAACTCCCGACAGGCTTCCCCGGCTCCCATCTTGCAGCCACCATCGGCCCCGCAGCGCCAGTGGCCACTGCGCTAGCCACCGTCCCCCTAACCATGCCCGCCACCCATCCCGACCCATGTCACTCGCAGCTGCCGCCATTCGAATGTTGATGCACTGCCCTGGCGCCACTCGCAAGGGCGGCCAAAACCCTTCCCAGTGGTACTCCTTATCCCCATGCACCGTGAACTCCGCTCGCGTATCCCAATCCACACCGCGCCATACAGCCGCTGCCGCGGCAGTTCCCTGCGCCTCTGTTCCCGCAGACACTGCACCCATACCTCCGAGTTCGCCAGTCCCATTATCATCCGATGCGATCTGCAATCTCCCTATTGCCTCGCCCTGCTGTGTCCTGTTGAAGGATGCAATCGCTTCATCGGGTTGGAAACCACCTCCCCCTAAGCGCTTTGCAGGATGCACGCAGCCCTGTGTCACATTCTTTTCCCATGCGTCTGGCCCTGCCTGCGGGTCCCTGGCCCGTTTGCCGAGAAGCCGAACCTCTTCCAAACTACTATTAGCGGCCGGGAATGTTTTGCTGCAGCCGGCTGAGTCATCAAGTGTTTGGCGCCGCTGGTCTGATACAAATAGAAGACCCCTCTGCCCTCAAGGCACCGCTACCAGTCAGGTGTGATGGTCACCCGTTCCTTTGCAAGATGGTTGCGCAGGATGCTACGAGCAATCACCAGAACTTTGGCATGTTGCGAGTGGTAGGAGGGGGGGAGGAAGGCAGACGCGCCTGCTTGTCGACCAGAGAATCCACAGCTGCAAGGAGGCTCTCCCCGAGCCCGATCCAGGATCTTCCGCCTTGCTCTTCCTCCCTCTCAGCTGTTTGGCCTTCTCGTCCTTGCCCTGCCGAGCAAGCAGTCGCAATTTTGTCGGTCCTTGGATCTTTCGTGGCTACCTCCTCCATCTCTGGGGGCAATTTGACAGCAGGCATGCTGGATGCCATGCCCGGGCTGCTGCGGTGAGCTTCAAGAGGAGGAGGCGCGATGATTGGAAAGAGCCTGAAGACCAATGACTTTCTCGTAGGAAATGACCAGGTGGTCTGCCTTGTCTCCTGTGCGCACAATCGCTTAGTGGTCGCGTCGCAAGTGTGCTATCACGAATTGGCCCGGCCCTTAGCGGGTTTCCCACCGTGCTGTAGTAGTACGTCCGGCCATTGGTATCTTGCGCCGCCTTCCAATCCGGGGGGAGCTCTGGGGTCAGAATTTTCTGTTTCACGCCTTCTGGTTGTGTCTGCTGCAGGCCACCATTCCCCATCGTCATGTCCGGCTGCTGTCGCGGAAAGTAGCGTGGCGCCTCTTTCATCGCCTCAGGCCCTTGCCCCCCGCGGACACGTCCCACGAATGGCGGCTGTGGCACCGGATGCGCTGCTGGTGGGATTGCAATCCCACCTATCATGCGCACGAGCAGGGCCAGAGAAGCCGGCATGATCGCCGCGCGATGACCCCCCCGCATCAGTCCGGGGCCATTTGACCCACGGACTGAATTTTGACGACCCGAAATTTTGACGACCCATGGCCTGTTGAACTGGGCTGATGGGTCAGGATTCCATCAGGCGACGCAACCGTGGTGGTTTGGGGTCACTGTGGTCGTGGCTCGTACTAGCTGCGATTCCCCTCTGCGCGCCCCCGGCGTTTCCGAAATGTTCTGCTTCCCTTGCAATCTCAGACGCTGAGGCAGCAGAATGTTCTCAGGTTGGGCCTTCCGCAGCGCCTGCCCAGAATTAGACCCCCCGCTCACACACTCTACTTTCAGGATGAGGCTTGCCGCGTTAGTCCTTGGCAATCCGCAACGGACTGATGTGATGACATTTGGCTCGCTTTGTCGTGATGTGGCTTGAAGGGTCTCAGCCATCAGTCCTGCGACTTTCAGGGGCTCTGCAATTCGTCGACTGGTTGGGACGTTGCGACGACGGGACTCGGTCCGGTCTACTTTCGACAGGGAGATTGTCCGTGCGGAGAGGCGCTCAAGCTGTACGGTGAAGCGCTGCCGGATCTGAGGTCCTGCAGCAGCTCAACACCTGATTTCGCGGGCTTGGCACTGGTTTCAAGTGCCCTGACAGCTGATGGCGGCAGGGAATTGCTGGACATGGTAGTTGGAAATGGAAGTTTCGTCATAGTAGCGGGAGGCGGATGCGGATGGACGGCGCTTCTGCTTTCAGACCTTGTGGGCCCAGGGGGCGAGGTTCGAGTGTACAGTCCTGACATTGTGGGCCTGGAACGCACACGTGCGGCACTGTCGGCACAAAGAGGCCAGAACACAGACAATATCGCTCTTCATCGAACTTGCTTGCGTGTTCCAGTCGCCCTCTCGTGGGACCGCGCGTGCGTCCCTCTCATTATCTCGCCCTCCTTCGTCTCCAATCCACCGCCCGTGTGCGAGTGTTGATCCCAACCCGCACTCGGCATCAGCGCAGATAAGTTCAATGGGCTGCTGGCAGGTGGGGGAGTCTACCCCCATGTCTAGCTCCTTACGCGGGGCCGCTGTGCGATGACGAAGAGAGGCTGCTGCCAACGCCAGTGGACCAGGTTCTCCACGGTGCGGCGCGTCCTGATCTCATGGTGGCAGCAGTTCCGCCGGGCGACCTGCAGGGGCTACTGGCAGGGGCTGCTGGGCTTCTTGCAGAGCGGACACACTTGCTGCTCTCGATTGACTACGACGCGCAAGCTGTCGTTTTCGAGCCCTCAACTGCTGCAGCACTTGTCGCCCTCCGCCGCCGGTTTCGTCGTAGCCTGTACCTGCATATTGGCTCGCACTCGCGTGGCGAGCTCTCGCCTGGTGATTCCCTCTGGGCATCACCACCACCTGTACATGTTCTTGCCGGCCCTCCAGGCGGGGGTCTAGACCGAGGTATCGGGACCCGTACGCCGCAAGAGGAGGGCGTCAACGCCATTCGACGGTTGGGTGGGTCTGGCACCACAAACGACGGGGGATTTTTGATGGCGCTACCTGACGTCGATCTAGCGGAACTAAGCGTAAATCCCGCAGCCATCCCCCAAGGCCCGTACTCTGCGAGATTCTGAGTTGAAAGTGGCTTGCACGTGAACCCCGTTTGTGTTTTTTGGGAACAACCACTGGTGCGATTTTGTGGGACTGAGTGTCGGAGAGCGTGCTACTACACCTTGTGTGATGGCATATGCAGGTACCATTCAAACAGATGTTTGTCCGCGTGGTACCTCACGTCGAGCGCTTTGGAACCAATCCGCGAATGCTATTCAAGCGCATTGCGCCGGCACTCCCGTTGCACATTCGAGCTCTTGTCTCCTCCGGACCACGCCAATTTCCGCCTCCCCCGGAATCCGGTGGCCTCGAAAGTTTGCATGCACGAGTGCTCGCCCAGCAGTTCCCTCATGATTGTCACAAAGCGCGCCTTTTGCTGTTCAAGTACGTCAATCCTGAGCTCTCTGGCCACGGATCCATGTTTGGGCACGGTCCATCCACCTCCTTTCCGTGGCTGCCATGCGTTCGGCCCCTTTCGGCTGCCTATCTCTGCGTATTTGCA
>ENA-UOXV01004058-UOXV01004058.1-marine-metagenome-genome-assembly--contig:-NODE-4058-length-17097-cov-16.189708_pt1 | contig 17097 bp, 11 predicted proteins | sample MGYA00238165_ERZ766961 | MGnify/ENA primary metagenome ERZ766961 (study PRJEB28924, sample SAMN03173240) | marine metagenome | biome: Marine; feature: Water; material: Subsurface seawater | place: North... | reverse complement strand
ATATATAATCACACCATCAAAAGACGAAAATGAAAAGCAGAACGCGAAGAACGAGACCAGAAACGACTTCGACGCGCGGCCTCTGCCGAGGAGGAGGACGACGCTCTTCTTTTTCTTCTTCTTCGTTTTGTATCTTTTTTAAAGTCTTCTTTTTCTCTTTCGTGATGATGATGATGCAAACGACGACGAAAACGACGGAAGCGAGACGGTCGTTTTTTAGCAAAACGCCTTTACCAGAAGAGACTTTAAAATCAAACGCGCAACATCACGACCACTCTTTCGGCGGCGACGTGGAGACGCATCATCGCGACGACGACGCGTCGTCGTACGACGACGACGAGCACAACAGATGGGAAAACAACGAAGATTTCGACGAAGACTACCACGATTACGACCGGTACCACGATTTTAACGTCACCAAACGATTGGAAGAAATCTTCCCTGTGATCGATTTGGACCAAAACGGAATCGTCTCGCGAGAAGAGCTCAGAATTTGGCACTACGCGCAGGCGAGGAACCACTCGGAAAACCGAGCGGAACACGAATTCGACGTCACGGATAACGACCACGACGGGTTCGTGACTTTGAAAGAATATTTGGAGGATGATTTCGACGTCGACGTGACCGGGAACGGGACCGAGAAGGAAATGGAGGAGTACAACGTTCGATGGATACGCAACGCGAGGAAAGTGTTCGAGTTGACGGATACCGATAAAGATGGGAAGTTGAACAGGACGGAATTTTTTTACTTCATACATCCGGAGGAAGGGAAAAGAGGGTCGGAGATTGGGAAGCATCTGGTCGCGGAGACGATTCGGGATCACGACACGAATATGGACGAGAAGTTGAATTTCACGGAATTCTACGAAAGTTTGTTTCACCAAGTGGACGAAGTCGAAGAGGAACCTGTTGGGAGCGATGATAAAACGAATAGCAACGAAGAGGGTAGCAACAACAACGACGCGTACGATGAAAGCGTTATGCGCGTGCGAGCCTTAGCGCTGTTTGCTCGATTAGATAAAGATAAAGACGGGTTAGTCACCTCGCACGAGTTACACGCGGACGAGGCGAGTTACAAAAAATTACATCCGACCAACGACGATCACGCGAGAGACCAAAGCGGGAGCTTAGTCGACGACGCGGACGAGAATAAAGACGGCGGTCTGAGTTTGGTGGAAATTTTAAAGAATAAGATGATGTTTTACTCCACGGCGATGACGAGCGAGGACGATTATCACGATTATCACGACGAGTTTTAATTTTTACACGACGATGTGAGATACAACAAACAACATATTTTGATCGCTCTGCTCTACTTTACATTTTACACGCTGCTAAAAAACTATATATACTATTGTTGTTTGTACAGATCGAACCGTTCTCCGATGGCTTTTACGGCAAATGCGCACGCCTTCTTCGCGTACGATTTGAAAATCGGTTCCAACTGTTTTCTTTTTCTCGTCGACTCGTCCTCCTCCATTTTTTTGGGGTGCCACAACGCCTTCTCGTTCACGCCGGACGAGCAATACCACATCGCGCTTTGAGCGAGTTCTCGAGCTCTGAATAAATCAATGGCACCTTCTTCATTTTTGAACGACGCATTTATTACCGCTTTCCGTATGTTTTGAAACTCCTCGCTTGAGATATCGGAGACGCAGTGTTCGATGATATCCGAAACGTGAAAGTCAATCGCTTCCAACGGGATGTCAAATTTCACAAACGGATGCGCAGACATCTCTTTGAGAAGCGTCGAATCTAATCGCGGACTGTTGCTTTTAATTTTATCCATCCAAAGTAACGAATCTATAGATTCGAATCTTCGCACCCAAACGCGAATAAAGTTCTTGAGCATTTTCACGTCGCCTTCCATGCCGCCAAACTGCGCGCGTACGATCAAGGACGCAATCAAAAGCGTTTCTTCGCTGTTCGAGCCAAACTTTTCTTGGATGGAGGAAAGGGACGGTAAAACGTCGACATCGTCGTCTGAGTCGTCATTTTTCACCTCTTTCACTTCTTTTTCATCTACGAGTGTTGTTCCATCGTCGCGAAACTCCTGCGCGGCGAGCTCGCTCGCTATTCGGCACACCTCCTCTTTGATTCTCGTCGAAGCGACAAAGTTTTTCGACAGCGCAATCATCAACCACGCTAAGAACGGTAAATCCGGATGTAAAGTTCCATCTTCTATGGATATAATCATCAATCTTCTCACGCACTGCATGAACGTATCGTTCCTCCGCGTCATAGCTTTGGCCACTCGATACGTCGGACCGACGCGTTTTCTTCTCACATTTTTTTGCAAAGCCGACGCCAACACGGATTGTGATAACCGATGGTTGGTATACGTCGCACGAATAGTTGTGGTGGTGTTGTTTTTATCCTCGTCGTCGATAAAAGTGCGATTATTATCATTTCCGTTTATCGAAACCGTCAAAGTTGTCTTGCATTTGATCCCGCCTCGCTCGATCTCTTTCAGCGCGGTTGCGCCGCTGAATAAAGCTTTGTCGACAAAAACACTCTTTTCAAACGCCAAGTTCCATTTTCCTTCTTCATCGAAACTCAGAACCAAACACTTCTTACACTCGGACAATCGCTGATTCTGTATGAGCGTCGTAAACGCGTTAGTATTGCAGTCATTTTCGTTCATCTTCTTCTTCTTCTTTTCCGACTCAAAACTCGTCTCCTTCTCTTCTTCTTCTTTGTCTTCTTCTTTCGATGAACTGCTCTTTGTCTTCTTCTCAAAAGCATCATCAAACTCGTCGAGATCGAAATCTCCTTTACCAACGCACTCCGACGCGTGCGCATCGATCAAGGTCCAGTGAAAATCCTTCGTGCATATTGGACATGTTTTCAACGCGCTTTCGTTCTTCTTCAATTTTTTTTTACCTGACCTTTCTTGCTCGTCTTTGTTTCTTTTATTCTTAGTAGTGCTCTTCTTTAAAGGAAAGAAGTCTCCGATGGTCGCGCTGCTTTTCGTCGCGCTCTTATTCTTTCCGCTGCTTTTCATGCTGCTCTCTTTTTAAGTCTTTTTCTTGAGAAGGTAGTAAAAAGTGATCAACTTTTGCGCGACAACTTTGACGCGTTTGGATTTGCGTTTCTTAGCAGTCTCAACTAAAACAAGAAGGCTGTCCTCTCGCTCTCGTTTCATTTTTATTATAGTATCTCTCTCTTTGTCTTCTTTGTCTTCTTCTTGACGACGAGGAAAAGGAGGGAAAAACGCGCGAGAGAGATACTAACTGACGCGTCTCTCTCTTTCTCTCTTTCTCTCTTTCTCGCGCAGAACAGCGTCGTGTTTATACCAACACAACACAGAGGTGTTTGATTTTTGAATTTACGAGTAAATTCCCCAGTCTCTTTCTTAGTCTGTACGATTCACCCCTCGCTCTCTGGATGATGATGATATCTCAAACGACTCGAAATATATCGAGCGAACAGTTCCAACGCAGTTCGTCGCGTTTGAAGTTTTCCAAATCGCACAGTTTTTGGAGGAGATCAACGAATACTACTCTAGTCTGTGTTTTATTCTGAGGTTCGATTTTTGAATTTTAGGGGAAAAAACTCAAGAGTCAATTCCTCACAAAGAGAGTTTCTATCAGAGATGAAGAGAGATGAGGCGACGGTTTCGAATCAAAACCAACAGAACTCGTCCTCGTCTTTGCCAGGAGAAACGACGACGATGAAAATTTCTGACGCGCTCAAAAAACTGGACTGTTTATACCTGCTGGATGCGTTCGAAGAACGAGACGTGAGAACTGTTTTGGATTTGGAAAATGTGTTGATGGATAAGTTACTGGTGTCTTCGTCGGAAGTAAAAGAAGAAGACGACAGAGAAGAAGACAAAGACATCGAAGAAGAATATGTGAAAAAAGAAGTCATCGAGTTCATCGCGGAGGAATTCTGCTTCGGAGAAACAAAATACGCGGAAAAGATACTCGAGGAAACGAAGAAAGAACTGATGACGAGAAAACGGAACTTTAACGAGGAAAAGAAAGAAAAAGACACGAGAACGATGACATTCGGCCGGATGTATTCAAAGACATTCCTTGCAAAAACGACAAGTTTATACGACATGCACATGGGCGCGGAGAATATGGGCCCGTTTTTGTACCAGTTGTGTAGGTTTACGAAACCAGAAAAGGTGTTAGAGATTGGCGCGGGGTACACGTCCGTATATTTGATGCAAGCGTTGCGAGATAACAAAAAGGAGATCGAGGTGTACGAGCGCATGCGGGAGGAACACTCGTGCGTCGTGAGAAACGAAAACCCGAACGGTAAGGACACGCCGTGGTCGAACGAGGCATATTTTAGCAGAAAGAGTGAAAAAAGGAAAACCAGAGAGACGTACGAGCCGCAGTTACACGTCGTGGACAACATGGCGCACGCTCATACGACAGCGCACTTGGTCAAAGAGTGCTCGGAAGAGTTGAACGACGACGATGAAGAAAACAACTTTTTAGTCGTACACGAAGCCGACGCATTCAATCCAGACTTATCCGCCACGTTAGCCCCGGGTGTTCAGTTTGATTTCTTATGGATAGATTTAGGCGCGGCGAATAGAATAGAGACGTTTTTGAAGAACTTTTGGTTTCGCGTGAAACCGGGCGGGTACGTCGCGGTGCACTCGACGCTGACGAATAGTTTATCCCGAGAGTGGTTGGAAAAAATGCGCATGTTGGCTCGAAACGGAGGTAAAAATGCAGACGGAACCGTATCTGAATACGGCGTCTTCGAAACCATGTCATTTTTAGAACCGCACAAACTGTTTCAGAACTCGTTCACCATTTTCCAACGAAGAGACGCGCATCCGATCGATTCGAGCGAGTACGCAGAACCAGTATTGACGAAGTTTCCGTAACGCTTCTTTGTATTTTTATATTATTAGTTAAAATACTACGGTATTAAAATATTTCAATTATCTTTTCACAACATCGGGCAGCCTGGCGTTTCTTCTTACAGCGCGCGCTTTTGCATACATTTTTGTATTTGTTGTTGTTGTTGTTTTCCTCTCCTTTTGTTTGTTGTACTCTTCTGTGCCCGTTGTGAAATATTTTGCAGCAATACATGTTTCTTTCGCTTTTTTTCTCTTCTCTTTGCTCTTTCTTTTGACGATGACTCTTACTCTCTCATACATACGATGATAATAAATAACCCTTCTCTCTCACTCTCTCTCTCTCTCTCTCACTCTCTCTCTCTCTCTCACTCTCTCTCTTTTCGTGACGACTCAAACTCAAAAGTATTAATAATGACTACGGAACCTCGACGACTTTCATCAACGGATCGCCGTGTAATCGATGGACGCCGACGACTAAATCTCCAGTTTTTACAATCCTCATGTGATCTCTGGCGTACAAAATCGCATTCGATAACACCTCTTGCGGTAACGCCGTCTCGCCTCTCCATTCCATCTTCTCCATGATCGGAACGACGCCGCGGGAAAGCAACAAACGCCGAGCGCTGTTGCCGTGATCGTGGTTCGGTCGATTAATCGCCACGGCCACGATTGGACAGTTTGGTCGGTATTTCGCGATTAATCGCGAGGTGTTCCCGGATTTCGATAACGTGATGATGACTTTCGCGCCGATTTCATCCGCAGTTTGCGCGCTCGCCGCGGCGACGGATTCCAACGAAGGCACGTGCCACGAGAATCGCAGAAAAGGTTTCGAGGACGTGTGCATGCCGAAACCCAACGGTTGCGGTGAACGACTCCCATCAGCCGCCCCGTTCGCCTCGAACGCTTCCGCTTCGCCACAAATATCTGCCATGGCAGATACCGCGTCCAACGGGTACTTCCCCGCCGCAGTTTCCCCGGACAGCATGACGCAATCGGTGCCGTCGATGACGGCGTTGGCGACATCCGTCGCTTCCGCTCTCGTCGGTCTCGGCGCGCCCGTCATGGACTCTAACATTTGCGTCGCGGTAATGACTGGTTTCCCGGCTTCGTTACACCTTCGAATCATTCTTTTTTGCGCCAAGAAAATTTGCTCCATGCGAATCTCCATCCCTAAATCCCCTCGAGCGACCATCACGCCGTCCGATTTGTTCACGATGTCCTCAAAATTATCTAAACCTTCCATGTTTTCCACTTTCGCGATAATTCCGATTTTCCTCCCCGGCGTTTCTCCAACCACGTCACGTATGACGTCGATGTCCGATCCTTTTCTAACGAAGGAAGCGGCGATGAAATCTACGTTATTCTTCACCCCCCAATTCAAAATGTCGTCTTTATCTTTTTCCGTTATCGTCGGTAAGTTTACGTTCACTCTCGGTAAATTCATGTTTTTCCGTTCGCCAAGCATGGCTGAGTTTTCGCACCTGCACACAACCTCTCCTTTTCGAACGTCCGTGTCGAGAACTTTCAAAGTAATCGACCCGTCCGCGCACAAAATCTTACTCCCTCGTTTCACGTCCTTGGCGAGATCCGGGTAACTCACCGCGATCTTCTTCGCGTTTCCTTTCACCTCGTAATCGGTGGTTAAAGTTAACTCCTCCCCTTGATGCAGCTGCACCGGTTCTCCGTTTTCTAACATCCCCGTCCTTATCTCCGGTCCTTTCGTGTCCAAAAAAACCGCGCACATCAACCCGGTATTCTCCGTCGCTTTCTTCAAATTGTCCAACGTTTCCTGATGGTACTCGTGCGTGCCGTGCGAAAAGTTAAATCTGGCGACCGACATCCCGGTTTGTAACAAATTCTCCAACTGCTCCACCGTCCTCGACGAAGGGCCTAACGTGCATATAATTTTCGTCTTAAAATCCAAGGTTGTTCGACAATTGTCCAACACGTGTTTCTTCGCCACTAAGGAGCCGTCGCGGTTCGATCGCATGGAGGAGTTGTCCTCTGGACCATTTTGCTCGTCGTACGAGCCGGAAATATCGCACGAGAATCCACCTTTGTAAGAGATTTCATCCTCAAAATCTTCGTCCTCGTCGTCGAACGTTCTGTTTTCTTCTCGATCTGGTCGTCGAATCGCTCTGTGAGTAGCAGTCGCGCGTTGTTTCTGACGTTTTTGATATTTAATGTGTGCGCTCTGAGCCCCGTTTTTAGGGGTATAATAACGTTGCCTTTGTCTCGATGTTCTCGCGCACACGAAAACGCTCAAAAGAGACGACGACGATTTCGAAAACGACATCACTCAAAAAAAGCAGCTCTCTTTTGTGATGAGATGTACTCTCGCAGTCTTTCGATCGTCTTTATCAGAGAGAAGGAGTAGAGTAGTATATTACGTATAAAAATGGGGATAAAATAAAGCGGTCGTTTGAATAAAAAAAGCGACAGAAGAAGAATGAAGATAAAATAAGCGAGTGGGATCACGGTTTAGGGTTTTTATTTTTTGAAAAAAACGCTCCGATTTTTTTTTTCTTTTTTTTTCTGCTTCTTCTGTGTGAAAAAAAAGGATGTGAAATGCGTTAGAAATTCATTCATTCGCGTAGTAGCTCTGAACGGAAGAGAAGAGCGCGTTTATTACTATACACACAGTGCAGAGGAGAGAAAGAGTTTATTATAAGTTTCATCATGGGTGGAGGAGAAGAGTTCTTTGTGTCTTCTTTGTCTTCTTCTTCTTCCTCGAAAAAAGACGGAGACGATGCGTTTGCGTTTCCAGAGCGAGATTCGGACGAGGAAAATTTGGACGAGGAAAAAGAAGAAGGCGAGAAGACGCGCGTGATGAAGACGAGAGTTTCAAAGGAAGAAGAAGACAAAGAAGATGAAAAGAGTGAAGAGGACGATTCAGAGGACGATTCTTCGGTTTCAGAGGAGGAATTGGAAGAGTACGAGAAGTTGGACGACACCTTGAACACCGATTCAAAAGGTGCTGGTGGTCAAAGTGGTGATTTTGTGAGATCATCATCTTCATCCGATAGACCGAACGAAGAACACGACAAAGAGTACTACCCAAACGCCGGTCCGAAAACAAAAGACGAACACGAACGTCAAACAAAACTCCGCTTGATGATTATTCGCCAACGCGATAAGGAGTTTAAACTTGATCAAAAGTTTAAATCGAAATCCATCGTCGCGTTGAACAACGAAGCGGTGGAAGCGTTGAAAAAAGGCGACGACATCGAAGCGATTGCAAAGTACGCGAAAGTGTTTCGAAAAGCGCACGAGAATAACTTAACGCACGAGTTAATGCACGTGTGTCACTCAAATCGTGCGGTGGCGTATTTGAACTTGGGTTTGTTCGAAGAGGCGTTGTGGGACGCGAATAAATCGCAAGATTTAGCGAACGAGAGATACTATCGAACGCAATCCGCCGGCGGTCAAGTCTTGAACGTGTTCGTCAAAGGGTACGCGAGAAAAGGGTTCGCGTTGATGGGTTTGCGCATGCACCGATTAGCAAAATCAGTCTTCGAAACCGGGCTGGAATTTTCCCCTAAAGACGAGGAGTTGAAAAGAGGTTTGGAAGAAGCCGTCGTCGCCGTCTTGGCGGATTTGCACAACGGGAAAGGTTTCGTCAAAAATCGAGAGACGTTCCAGTGCTTACCAGCGCCAGAAAAGAAACATCAACAAGAACGACTGACGAATTTACCGTACGCGAGTCCGTTACACAGAGTGCATCCGAAAGATATGCTCCCGACGCAGCTTTTAACGCCGTTCCAAGCGGAAAATGATTACCATTTGAAAGATACGTATAATTACATGACGGTTCAAGCCGATATCGCGATACCGAAGAGACATTTCAAATACTTGGAAGATACGGTGAGACGCAAACAATATACTAAAGCCATCGAGATTGCGATCAAAAAACTCCAAAATGAAAATAAAGACGTTCGAGCGTTACATCTCGGATGTGGTGCCGGGTTGATGACCATGCACTTACTCGACAAAGGCGCGCACCACGTCACCGCGTGCGAGAGATGGTTGTACCAAGCCATGGCGTGTAAAGAAAACTTGTTGAACAACGGATTCTGCGACGATCAAGTGAAAGTGATTTATAAAAGGCCCACGGATTTATCTTTACTCGCGGACGTTCCGGTGTATTGCAACTTGTTTTTGAACGATATCATCGACGACGGATTACTCTCCTCCGGTTTAATCCCGTCCACGAAGCACTGTCTGCAAAATTTACTCTTGCCGGACTGTATCGTCTTACCGTCGTCCGCGACCGTGTTCGCGCAAGCGATTGAGATTAAATCGAGAAATATTTGCGGGTTAGACGTTTCCGCGATGGATTTATACCGTTCGCACCCGACGTACTCCGCCGGTGTCCCGATTGATCCGGACTCTTACAGAGCGCTTTCGAAACCGAAGGAAATTTGGCACTTTGATCTCGGAAATCCGCCCGAGGCGAGCGATCAAAAGTTTGTCGATTTCGAGTTTACGAAAGACGGGACGTTTAACGCCGTTTTGTTCTGGTACGAACTACACTTGATCGAGGACGTGAAAATATCGACCAGAGGCGTTACGAATGAGGAGGAGTTTGGCGACGCCGATGATGATGATGATGAGAACATCGTCGTATCGAGTTTAACGCCTTCACTTTTCTACCTCGACGGCGAGATCAAATCGTACGCGAACCACGTCGTTCCGATCAAATGTTCGCACAACACGGTCGCCATGCAATTTACCGTCGAAGACGCGGATTACATGCACATGATGAAGAAAGATGCGAGTTTTCCAAAGTATCAGTTTTCGATTTTAGCGGACGAAAGGCGAGCCAAGGCGTACGACGCGGCGATTCAACGACAGATAAAATTCTTAAAAAATCGCGAAGGATACGCGAACGTTCTCGATATCGGTTCCGGATCTGGTTTATTAACGATGATGGCTGCTCGTGCAAACGCGGACACGGTGATCTCCTGCGAAATGCTTCCATCCCTCGCCACGTGCACTCGCCGAAACGTGGCCCAAAACAACCTCTCGCGAAACGTCAACGTGATTTGCAAAGACGCCGCTTTACTCGAACGCGGCATTCACGGTCCACACGAAGGGTGCAACATGATCGTCGTCGACTTGTTCGATTGCGGCTTAACCGGCGAACACGTGTTGTACATGATCGAAGAAGCGCGACGTAAAGTCGCGAACGTCGGATCCGTCGTCGTGCCTGCCGCGGCGACGATATACGCCATGGGCGTCGAGGCGTACACGACTGAAATCGACGGGTTCGACATGTCCGCGCAAAACAAATACCGCTGGGATTCGAAATACGAACCGGTTGAAATGGAAAACGTGAAACACCGAAGATTGACGAAACCGAAAAAAGTGTTCGAATTCTTTTTCGATAACTCGATGAAACAGAAAGGTCGCGAAACCGTGATCAAGTTAGAAACCGTCGCCAGCGGCTACTTGAACGCCGTCGTCTTTTGGTTCGATTTGCACATGGACGAAGAAGAAACGATCACGACTGCACCAAAAGGAATTGGAAAAGGTGGAAGAGTCCAAGACGAGGCAAAGTTAATGCGAGATTTATACGGGAAGAAGACGAAGAAAGTGATGGAGGAGAGTTTACGAAGAGTACGCGAGAAGCTCGCGAGAAATCCAAGGGCGAAGGAGTACGAAGGAGTTTCTTCTTCAATCGCCGACGCCGACGCCGACGTCGATGGAGCTCATAATAAAGTAAAGGAGAAAAACACAGAAGAAATTGGTGGTGCACTCGCGACACAAACATCCTACACCACCGACGACGACAGCGACAGCGACGACGACGACGACGACGGAGGAAATAACCACTACTGGGGCCAAGCGATGCAATACCTCGAACGCGCCGTACAAATAAAAGGCGGTAAAAAAATAGCCGTTTTGGCGAAACGAGAAGCCGATGTGATACGTTTCTCTTTAAAAGAAGGCGTCGGCTCGTGGGTCGGAAAACCACCGTGGAAAATCGAATGGGGCGGCGGCGCCTCGGTCGAATCCCCACACTTCCAAAGAGTGCATTACTGTCAACTCCTCGTGAACGACTTTTTAATGCGCTTGCGTTCGAAGCGGTTCGCGCCGATTGAGAAAGACATGCGGATGATTTTAGCGCACTGCGGGAGTTTGTTTTTGGACCCAGAAGCGTTGACGGACGTGTATCACAGACTCGTCGCGTTGGAGTTGTTGCACGGCGCGCCGGAGTTTTCACCCGGAGCGAGCATGGAGGCGTTGACGAAGCCGACGTTTCGTTTGCACTAATGATATCAAGAAGAGGAAGATTTTTTAAGTACCTACTACTACATTTACGGACACATGATACTGGTACTCACGCATTATATACGCTACTATGCTGCTACAACTACTACTTTAAAAGAAGACCTCTTTGCTTATTGTGCCAATCAATCACGTCCGCGTACTTCAAACTCCCTCCGAAACAATCCAAGGCGGAACCGATGGTCACGTCCACTCGATTCTGTCCGTACGTTTTCACGAGCTCTAAATCCTCGATCGATCTCGCCCCTCCGGCGTAAGTGACTGGAATTTGGCAATATTTCCCCAACAACTCCACTAAATCTAAATCCAAACCCATTTTTTTCCCTTCCACGTCCACGCCGTGGACGAGAAACTCGTCGCACTTCTCGCTTAAACGTTCTAAAGTTTTCTCGTCGACGCACACGTCGGTCCATTTTTGCCATCGATCGGTGACAACTTTATACTTGTTCCCATCTTTTTCGTCTCTACGACAGCTCAAATCTAACACCAACCGTTTCTTCCCAATTACTCTTATTAATTTCTCCAATCTCTCCTCGTCTAACTTGCCGTCGTGAAACACGTAACTCGTCACGATCACGTGACTCGCACCGTTCTCGAGATACTCCAACGCCGTCTCCGCGGTGACGCCGCCGCCAATCTGTAATCCGCCGGGAAACGCTCTCGTGGCTTCTAAAGCCGCTTCTTTCGTCTCCAAATCTTTGCTTAACAATATCGCGTGTCCGCCGTAGATGTTATCCCGTTTGTACATCTCCGCGAATTCGCTCGATTTCACGTCCGTTTCAAAGTTCGTCTCAGGTTTCTCCTCGTCGACGGACTTTTCGTCTCGTAAGCTCGAGCCGACGATTTGTTTCACCTTTCCGAGGTGGATGTCGATGCACGGGCGGAAAGATACGATGTTATTATTATTCGTATCATTACTCTCGCTTTTATCGTCACTTTGAGGGGTTCTCGTCGTCGCGCTTTGTGCACAAAGAAGAATCGTACTCCTGTTCCGCGTAACTGTATTCCTTCCCCGTCGTTCCGCGATGAGAAAATGATGATTTCGTACTCGGAAACAAGGACAGCACTGCGACATTTTCTTCGACGTAAACGACGCACATTTCGACGATGCTTTTGATTTCGACTTCGATGCGCTCGCTGTGAAGCTTTTGACCGTTGGAATCGTCGAAATCATCATCGTAATCTTTGTTTTGAGATGTGAATTTTGCGCGTAAAAATGGAGCAAATTGCTTCATTTTTACGCGTTGTTTAGCAGCATCATAAAGAGGAACAAGATGGAACCAAATGGTCGTCAAAACGATCGAGAACGAAGAAATCAAGATCTGTTCCTCCACTGCCCGGAAAAATTCTACCTCTGCTCGGCGTTTTCTGACCATCCGCCTCCAAACGCCAAAGGCATCACCGAAGATTCCAGACTTTTACTCTACGCGTTGCACGAACAAGCGACCCGATCTGGAGGCGTGAGAGAGAAGGAGGAAGCACTCAAACCCACGTTTTGGCAAAGAATATACGACCCGGAAAGCGTTTTACGATACGAGGCGTGGAAAATGGTCTCAAACATGCCCGCAATCGTCGCCATGGAGAAGTATTGCGAAGAGGTTGAAAACTTCAACCAAAACTGGTGGCAGTTGATGACTGAAAACTGCACGTACGAAGAGAAGGCGAAGATGTTATCGATGGCGGACGAATCCTCGGAGGAGTATTATTTACAGGTTGGGATGCGGTTGCTCGTACCTCCGACGGGGACGGGGACGACGACGTCGTCGTCGTCTTCGGAGAGGGAGGGAATACGGACGTTCGGATCGGTGATATTTAGCGGCGGCGAGAGGAGTAGTAGTAGTCCGCGGAAAGGAAGAGGAGGGAAGAGTAGGTTCGCGTTGGAGAGTAAGATGCCGGAAAAGAACGAGTGGAGGACGATTGTCGCGCAACCGATGAAGAAAACAACAACGGTGGCGAACGAGAACGAGAGTAGTAATAATAATAGCAGCAGAGAAAAGAAGTTAGAAACGACCACGCGCCAACGATTCCCGCAGAAAAGATTCGGACACATAGCGCATAAAGTAGGCGAAGAGTTGATTATTTCGCACGGAAATAAAGACGGACGATTGTTGAGCGATTGTTGGGCGCTGGATTTGATGGAGTTAAGGTGGAAGAGGAAAGAGTTGAAGTGGCCGGGGTCGCCGTGCGCGGACGCGGCTTCGATCGCCACCGCGGATGGAGAGATTTACTTGTTTCGAGGCATCGGCACGAAGAGCGACGAAGACGCGCTGTTGGTGACGACGAATACGAATAGTGATAGCAACAACAGTAACAACAGTACTAATATCTTCGAGAAGAAGATGATGATGACGGTTTCCAAGTTGGATTTATCGGACATCGGAGGAAAGCTGAACGAGTTAAAATGGCAACACGTCGCGGCGGTTGGATCTGGCGGATCTTCCGATTTACCGTGCGCGAGAACGGGACACACGGCGACGTTGTTTGAAACTGACGACGTGGTGTACGTCTTCGGAGGCATGTCCGTTGGAGACGCGAAGAAGAACGTGAAATCTGTTCCTTTGAACGATTTGTGGGAGTTTTCGTTGATTACGAAAACGTGGCGACAGATACTCACTACTACTACTACTAAAACGGAAGGAGAGGAGAGCGAAAAATCGTCTCGTTCAAAATCATACGTTCCTTGCGCACCACCTACGGCGAGAGGATCTCACGTCGCGGGAAGATGCGGCCGTTTCCTTCTCGTATTCGGCGGCGCAGCCGGGAACGTCTTGAGCGATACGGACGTGCACTGTTTCGATACGCGCGCGTACCAATGGATAAAAGTCGCCTCTGAAATCTCCGACGAAGACGATAAAAAGCTCATTAAAATAGCCCCACGAGCTGGTCACTGCGCGACTATGTCCGAAGACGGCACCAAAATGTTCATCTGCGGCGGCGGCGATAATCAATCCGCGTTGCTTGAAACGCTTTCGCTGGATTGCTCCGAGCTCTTCTCCGAGTTCTCCGAGAAGAAGAAGAAGAAAACGAAGAAGAACGACGACGACCACGACGACAACAACAACAACATCAACTCCTCCTCTTCTCCGCCAAAACTCTCCTGGTCTCTCCTCGTCGAATCCTCCTCGTTAACCGGTAAAGAAGGCATGACGTTAACCACGATCCCGTGTCAATCCGGAGAATACTTGCTCGCCTTTGGCGGGTTGACCGGTACCTCTGATTGCGAGGTCTCTTGTTTGCGCACTGTGTGAGCGAGAGATAGTTCTTAAAGCATATTTTCGGCAGTAGTATTCGCAGCGGTGGTTTTTTTTCGGCGGCGAAAGGAGTACGCGAAAAGTGTTTTTGTTCGTTGTGATGATAAATTTTGTCTCCTCTTTCATTTTGTAATCTTTTGCGAAAAATTCGTGCAAGCAAAAAAACCACCACAAATTTGTCCTCACATTTTAGCGCGTTTCTTAGCGAGAAGCAGACGACGAGACCAAGATAAACTCTCTCTCTCTTCGAATAAGTATTCAATTTGTGCGCCGTACCGTGAACGCAGATTTGAATTCTCGATTGGTTTTGAGCACGTATCTTTCGCAAGAGCGCGCGTATCACGAGAAATCATTTCATCAATTCGCGCGTGAAAGTTGACCTTCTAACGAGAACGACAGAGAAAAAATCGTAACGAGAATCATCCTCATCATCGAAGATGTCGAGCGCGACGCAACGGCAACACGCCGTCGGTTCGCCGACGGCAAAATCAGATAAGAGCCAAAATTCCAGCTCGGATAGCGCGAGCGTGGCGAGAAGGTACATTCTTTTTCGCGCGTGAAACCTTTCGTCCCGTTTCCGAGAGAGAAAGCGCGGAGCACATTTTCTTCTTCTTTCCCGTAAAGTGGTTGCGTTTCTCGGTTTTTTGTTATCTTTTTTTGCTTTGGTTACCCCTTTTGGATGGATGTCAAAAGTACTTCGAAGAAAACCTTTAAAAACGCCAGACGACTAAACTGTGCTGAAACTCTTACTCAACTATTACACATAAAAACAGATTACAAACGGAGCTGATGTCCCTGATGACCTCCTCGGACAGCGGCATCTCCGCGTTCCCGGATGGGGACAACATCTTCAGCTGGGTCGGGACGATCGAAGGCGCCAAAGGGACGGTGTACGAAAACATGAAGTACTCCTTGACGTTATCGTTCGCGAACGAGTACCCGTTTAAAGCGCCGGTGGTGAAATTTTCCACCCCGTGTTTCCATCCGAACGTCGATCAGTTCGGGAACATTTGCTTGGATATTTTGAAAGAGCAGTGGTCGCCGGCGTATAACGTGAGGACGATTTTGTTGTCCATTCAGAGTTTGTTGGGAGAGCCGAATAACGATTCGCCGCTGAATACGCACGCGGCGGGGTTGTGGTCGAATCAAGAGGAGTATCGAAAGTTGTTGCAGAAGAAGTATAAGGAGGACGGGGCAAAGAATTAGAGAGGGAACGCGCGAGAGGACACGGATACTTACGGGAAAAGGGGTAAAATCGAAAGAATTTTCATCGGCTTTCCGTAGTTAAATTAGAGGGTGAGGAGAGAGCGAGAGGCTGAGTGTACCGCGCATTAGAATTAAACTTGTAACATTAGATAAACGATTAATCATAGTATATAATAAATAATCAATCATCTTTTTCGTCGTCTGCGAGCGCTAATTAATAATGTCTTCTTCTTCTATCGCGGCTACATTGAGCTAAATTCTTCTAAACGCGTAGTACTAACGTTACTTTGTCTTCTTGGACTTCTTCTTCTTGGACGAGGACTTCTTCTTTTCCCCGACATTGTCCTCGTCTCTCGTTTTACTCTTGTTCTTCTCTTTCTTCTTCTCTTTCTTCTTCTTCATCTTCTTCTCCTCCTTCCTCTTTTTCTTCTCAAAGTCTTCTTTTTCTTCGTCCTCGTCGAAACTTCTCTTGGTCCCCGTAAACTCCTTCCCAAGCTTGGCCTTATCGCCTAAACCGCGTCTCGATCCTTTCGCCGAGGCCATTTGGTGCGCCTGGTTGAATATATCCTCCTGCTTATCCTCCGTGAACCCATTCTTATTATTCTCTTTGTGATTATCCTCGTTGATATCGACGTCTCGATCTAACTCTCGTTTACTCCCGACTAAACCGCCCCAGGAAAATCCGGCGTTGCGCCACCACGAAAATTTTTCCGTCGTTTCCGACGGTTTTCCTTCGTACGCCTCGCCGCCTTTCTTCTTCTCTTCAAAATTCTTTCGTCTCTTCTTCTTCGTGTTCTCTTCTCGTTCTTTTCGTTCTTCATCGTCGTCGTCTTTCTCCTCCGCTTTTCTAATTTCCCTAATCTCTAAATTCGTGTTCATGATCGTCTCTTCTCGGCTAAAACCGCGTTTCTTCAACAAAGCGTTCATCTGCGCTTCTTCGAAACCGGCGATGCGTTTCAACTTTCCTTTCCTTCCTCGAAACGAACTCTGTTCTCTCGCGATTTCCCTCGCGACTTCGAGCTCTTTCTGGCACCCGTTGTATTTCACGCCGTCGTCGCCTTTTTCTTCTTTAAGTTCTTCTTCTTTCGTCGTCAAAACATTATTACCAGAGGTTATTTCGCGAACGTTTCGTTCGAACTCATCTTCGCTCTCCGACGACGACGACGACGAATTCGATGTGTTCCCTTTTCCCTTCCTCTCGTCGTCGTCGTCTTTTCCTCCTCCTTTACCTCCTCCTTCGACGACTGCCAGCGCGAATTTCTCCGCCGCGGATTTAAAGTGCCCTTCCCACCACTTCTCCTCCCAGTTATACCTCTCCTTTTTCTCTTTCCCGACGCCTTCTCGATCGTTTTTCATATCCACGGAGATGGCTTCTTTCAAGCCTTTCGACGGGTTCGCGCCTAACGCGTCTCCGTGTTTCCACCCCATCTTTTCGAGCATCAGATTTCCAAATCCGGAGTACGCTTTCTTGCCTGGATTTTGGTCGTGCGTTGGCATCTTCATCTTGAAAAACTTTGAGTG
>ENA-UOXV01004052-UOXV01004052.1-marine-metagenome-genome-assembly--contig:-NODE-4052-length-17113-cov-5.022277_pt1 | contig 17113 bp, 2 predicted proteins | sample MGYA00238165_ERZ766961 | MGnify/ENA primary metagenome ERZ766961 (study PRJEB28924, sample SAMN03173240) | marine metagenome | biome: Marine; feature: Water; material: Subsurface seawater | place: North... | reverse complement strand
TTCTCCGCCTTGATCGCCTGGCTCACGCACAGCGGCGCGTATATCGCGCTCAGTAACACGCACAGGATCACCGCGCTGAACTCCTCGTGCCCCAACGTTCCCGCGCTTCTCGACGCGGTGGCCACGATGAACGCGAACTCTCCCCACGCGCTCATAGCGAATCCAATCTTGGAAGCCTCCACCGCGGTGAGAGGCCTGGCGAACAGGCCGGTGGCGATCTTTCCAAAGGCGGCGATCATGAACACCGCGGCTCTGGCGAGCACCGGCCCGGTCCACAGATCCCGGATCGGCACCTCGAACCCGATGGTACACGCGAAGAACACCCGGATGAGCCACGATAGGATCTTCTCAACCTCCCGGTGCCACACGTGCTGCACGGAGGACAGCGAACAGAAGCACAGGCCGCCGAGGAAGGCCCCAAGCAAGTGCGAGCTCCTGCCGTAGTGCGTGGATACCATCATGAAGTAGGAAACCACGAACACCATGCCGAGCAGCACGCCCTCGAGGTGCTTCTTAGGCACCCTCGGCACGAGACGCTTGACCAGCAAATCCGGGACGACCCGCACCGCCAGGTAACCCACAAAGACGATGAAGCAGAGCGAGCTGACGATGGGCACGATGAAGTTGACCGGCGTCGGGTCTCTCAACGCCTCCAGCTCGGACAGTAACACGAGCGCGATGACGTCGTCCATCACAGCCGCCGCGATGATCAACTGACCGGTGGGGGTACCGAGAACGCCGCCGTCCTGCAGCACCTTGAGCGAGATGCCCATGGAGGTGGGCGCGAGGGACGCGCCCACCGCGAGGCACGTCTTGGCGCTCATGTCGAACACGAGCTTGGAGAGCGTGGCGCCGATGGCGAGCGGGACGAGCGAGCCGAAGAACGCCACCTGCACGCCCCTCGCTCCGACCAACGACAGCGACGCGAGATCAACCTCGACGCCCGCTTCTAAAACCATGAGCACCAGGCCAAACTCTCCGACCATCATCAGCGCGTCGGGTTTTGGCGCGATGTTCATGCCGTGGGGACCCACCGCGATGCCCGCGAGGATCTCGCCGACCAACTGGGGTTGGAGGACGTGGGGAGACGGGACGGTCAGTTCGACGGCTCGGTCGGCGGGAAAGAGGAAAATGGGCGCGGTTCGTTATTCGCGTGGGGAGATCAAGGGGTGGGGGACGCGCACCGATGGAAGCCCGAGCCGTTCGGCGCACTTGCCGACGACCCAGAATATGAGCAGGATGCCGCAAAACGCGACGAGCTCCTCGAACGTGAACGGCACTGTAGGACATGGGGAAGGGGAAAGGGCGGGTGAGCACTCGGTGGGATCGATTTGGTTGCAGATCGAATAACGGAGAAGATGAGCGATCGTGTATGGGCGCGGGGAGACGTACCGTGCGGGCCATCCTCGCCGCCGCCGCCCGCTGCGAGGAGGAGTCGCTGCAGCACCATGCCGATACGCCCGTCCGCCTCCCAATCGCGCTCTGGATACCCCCCGCGCGCCTGTTCTATGAGACCGCGATGGAAAATATCCGCGTCCACGTCAGACGAAACGAGGCTTCGACGCGACTCGATCGCCAAACTGCCAAGGAATTTCTTGACACTACATCGCTAAACTAGCTAGCTAGCTACTCTACACGAAAATACTAAGGCCCCTTGCCCTCCAACAGCCTCACGCGCGATCGCGACCGCGCGTCCGCCACCCTGATCGGCTCCGGCGTCTTGTGCCCCTGGAGCCTGCACAGACGCGTCAACTCAATCGCCAAATCCAAATCCACCCGATGACCGCCGCTGACAAACACGGGATGCCCGGCGCCGTCGCCCGTGTGCACGTGGCCAAACACGGCGGCTCCGTGCGTCGTCCCGGAGTCACCCACGAGCGCCACCGCGTCCGGCCACCTGCTAAGATTACTCCCAGCCACTACTCCGTCGCCTTCTTTCGAACTCGTTCGGACGGCTTCGTCGCACATCATTCTCACTCTTTTAACGTCCAGCCCGTCGAAACAGTGCAGGTCCTTCGCGATACCCACCGTCGGAACCCCGCACTCAACCCCGAGGTGGCACGCCAGACCGAACCCGTCCGGGTGTAACGCCCCGTTCCCATCCACCAACACGACGTCCGGGGTGAAACGCGGTGGGCACCTGGCGATTAATCTCTTCAGCGCCGGTGATTCACGAAACGCCAAAAAACCCGGTACGTACGGAACTTCAACCACAAACTCTTCAAAGTCGACCCACTGCGCAGCCATGCTCGGGTACGCCAGCACGGCTAAACACGCCACCGCGGTCTCCTGGTGGTGCGTGGAGTTGTATATGAACTCCCGGCGGTAGCTCACGTCCACGCCGGCGACGCGGGTGAGCTTGGAAGTGTCCACGTCGAATGGCGATTCTGCGCTTGCGAATGGAACGTCGGCGGTGGATACTAGTCTCGGACGGAGCTTCGAGACTTCCGCGCGCCATCGCTCCTTGACCCGCCACATCGGGTCCTCGAGCATCGCGTTCATCCTGCGTGTGTGGGATATCGTGATGGGCTTTTTGAGCGTGAGAGGGTGAAACAAACGAAAGGCGCTTAGACGGATATGCCCGCTCCACGGCTGGCGTCGAGTTATCCTGGACCTGGTTAGGGATCGACAGGGGCGACGACTTCGACGCACGGTGTGCGAAGGCTGCGCCGTCCTCTCGGCGCACGGGTGGGTGATGCGCGTGGCATCACGCGGCCGAGGGCGTCGGCGCGGATAGGCGGGTCGAAGGTGCTCTCGCGACCGGTAGAGCCCCGGCGGGGAACTGGCATCCCAACACAGAGGATTTGTCGGGGCCGCTTGGCTGACGGGAAAACAAAACTGGGGATTGGATGTCGCCGTCGGAATCGAACTCGAGTTGGGTGGAGTGGCCCTCGCCCGAGGCTCATTAAATGAAGGCATAGTCTGTGCACCGTTGTAGGCCAGGAAGGCAAGTGGGATTGGATGGTCCCTGCCGACCGGTATATGCAGGTGCAGTAGTAAAGCGGAGGCGACCACCGGGTGAAAATGGGCACCGCCGCCAAAAGACGAGACCGGGATGATGACGGTGGGACGGGTATCGGATGTTCACACACACGTTGTTCACGCACCTCGCTCGGTCATCCACTCGCTCGCGTCGGCGACACCTATCGACGACGTCGATATCCGACGACCGCCGCGGCGCTCCAAGAGCGCCGAGAAAGTGAAGAGGGAGAAGTCTTTAGCTATCTCTAGGTTTCGCTATTTCAGTTGTGCTATTTTCGCTAAAGTTGGTGTTGAGCAGGTCAGAGCGTGTTCACTCACGCGTAAGTGTTACCACTCGCGGGTCAATACGGGAGCGCGAGCTTGGCTGGCGGCCTCCTCGGCCTACCCCCGCCGGGACCGTGCGGCGCCACCCTCGGCGGCCCGCGTCTCATCCTGTCCCGGACGCCTCCCATCTTAACCTTCGCCCACTTCAAAACCTTGCGTCTGTTCTGCTCGCGCTTAAACGCGTCAATCATGGAAACCTTCTCCTTGACCTCCTTCTCGCGCCTGAAGTACTCCTTCATCCGCTGCGCGTGTTTCTTCCGCGCGATGTACTGCTTATACTCCGCGCTCCAGTCCCGTTTGCTGTAGTAGTTGACGTAGTAGTAGTACCCGGCGTAGGACACCACGAACCACGTGCCGATGACGGCGCCGCTGATGATCCAAGCGGTGTGATCTTCGGGTTCGGGCGTCGGCGCGGGCGGCGGCGGCGGTAGCGGCGGGTTGGGCGGCGGCGGGCTCGGCGGCGGCGGGGGCGACGGCGGAGGCGGCGCGATGGTGTTCACCATCACGACGCCGAGCATCAGCCGTGAAGCCTCCAAGCCTTCGAACGTCGAGTACGTGGAGTCGCTCGTGGCGTTTTCAGCCCCGACGGGATCCCACTCGGAGCTCACGCCTCGGTTGGTCCACCCCGGGTATTTCACCAGCGGGTTGCCCAACGAATCCGTCAGGTTCGCGGCGACCGTGGCGAGCGCGAGGTCGTGGTCGTATATACGCACCTCGGGGTGCCGGCCATCGTTCGCGAGGTCTTCGCGCTTAGACTCGTCGTACCCGAGCGCCACCCGCGTTGTTAGTATCGAACTCCTGGCCCAATCGGCTTCACCTTCAATCGCGTGATCGAATGTGACGTGCGTGTAGTTACTGACCAGCCGCTCGTCGATCACATCGTCCGCGGATGAAGGCGCGTGCCCGTCCCCGACGCGGTAGTGCGTCACGGACACGATGGAGTTACCCCTGGTGCCGTTGTATCCCGCTCCAACCTTGGCGGGGTCCGCGGCTATCGTCACCTTCGCGGCTGATTGATTGACGCTGTTGATCGCGACGGTCATCGGGTACCCCGACCCCGTGGACGGATCGGACGCGGCGACCGCGAGGCTGATGTGCCTGGCGTCCGCCGTGACCGCGTCAGCGCCGGGGACGAGGTGCCGTCCTATCGCGGAGACTAAGTCATCAATCGCGGTTGAGGTTTCCGCGGTTGAAATTTGTTGGTACGAATCGTCGCACCCGCCGACTTTGGACGCCAGAAGGTTGGACGCGAGCTCCGTCGCGCATCGAAGTACCGTGGAGTCCGGGTCGGTGACCGGCCCGTCGCGCGTGGGGTCCTTGGCGGACAACGCGGATTCGCGCGCGTCGGTGACCAGCGCGTGCATCAAGTCGCCGCCCACGCCCTCCCTTAGCGTCCGCGGATCCGAGGATAGGACGGATAAAACGCACCAGAGCTGGTTGACCCCCGGGCCCGTCCTCGGGACGGCATCACGCGCGCTTCGCAACGCCGCGGACACCTTGGCGTGCGTCGCCGCGACCGCCAACGCCTCCGGGTCCTCGGTGCGACATGAACCGTCGCGGGTGAGGACACCCGCGGGTTCAATCGCGAACACCCGCGCGTACGCGTCGGCGGCTTGCACGATTTGCGAGTGCGCGCCCAGTTCAATCACCGGACGTAACAGGGCGTCGTAATAACGCGCCGCGGTCGTCGCGTTGTACCCGAGCGTGTACGCCGGCTGGGACGTCGTGTAGTAGGTCGCATCCCCGGGTTCGGCGTCTACTCCGGCGAGGAGTTTACGTCGTCCCCAGAACTCTGGCGTCGGGGGCGGCGGCGGCGGCGGCGGCGACGGCAGCGGCGGATCTTCGACAAACGCGGTGGAGGTGGACGTCGACGTGGCGCCGTGTCTGTCGGACACGCGGACCTCGATCGTGTGCGTCCCGGGTCCCAGCAGCAGCACGATGTTGTTCGCGGTCTGCGTCGGGCCGAGCGGGTCGTAGACCGTGACGGTAGGCGAGTCCGCACCCATGGTAACGTCCGACTTGACCCCTTCTCTTTTTATGAAGAAGGCGTACGTCAGCGGGTAGTGGTCGGGATCGTCGGCGAAACCCCGGGCCCTCGCCAGGAACTTACCGACTCCGACGTCCGCCAAGGGTGTCGCGTCGGCGTCGGCGATGTTGGCCACCTCGAGGGATCCGCCCCTGGGCGCGCTGTTGACGACGACGGCGGCGTCGGCGGTGAGTCCAAAGCCCGCGACGGCTCTGAAAACGTACTTCGTCCCAGGTGTCAACTTGTCTCTATCGACGCTGAGCACGTGTTCATTCACGCCGGTCAACGCGACGGACGCGAGCGCGCCGTCGCCCGTGAGGTCACCCGAGACGCACTGCCACGTCACCGTGCAGTTGTCATCGCAATCGTCGATATACGCGAAGAGGTTAAGACGCTCGGAGGCGGACCAGATCCCGGACGGCGTTCCCACGACGCGAAGCGCGGGAGCCGTGGCGTTTGACGTCGCGTTCGTGGCGTTACCGGTGGCGTTACTATCGGCCGTTACGATCGAAGGTACGACGGTGACGCGCATGGAAACGTCCACCTTGCGCCCGCCCGCCACGGGCTCCCTGGCGACGCGAACGCCGAACTCGTACGTCCTATCAGGGGCGAGCGCGTTCGCGGGGAAGACGACTCGTTTTTCACTCAGGAAATAAGCCCCCGGGGTGCTCTCCGCGGGAATGTCGCAGTCATCGCCGCTGGGATGCAGCTTGCAGGACCACACGTACGTGAACGGGAACGCGACGCCTTGGGTGTCCTTGGCGTCGTCCGGGTCCGTCGGGTCCACCTCCAGCGCGAGCGGCGCGTCCACAAACGCCGTCCGGTGATCTCCGGTGAGCAAGTTTGGAACAATCGGCGAGCTGGACACCTCCACCGTGACGATCTGGTCGCTGAAGAACGCCCGTGGGTTGACCCGAAGGGAGCTCCGCAGCCTCCACTTGTACACCGCGTTGGGTTCGAGCGTCCTCGGCGGGATGTACAGCGATCGCGTGGTCAACGTGCGCACGTGGACGTCGAAGTGGTGCCGGCTCTGAAAGTTATCCGCGACCAAAATCGGACCCTCCACGATGGACCAGCGGTAATCGACGCCGCCGCCAACCTCGGAGGCTGGGTCCGCGATGGCGTCGCAGCTCGTGGACGGTAACGACACGTCCCCTTCGATCGTGATGGCGTGCGAGCGCGTAGCCTTGTACGTCTTACCGCTGGAGATTTTCGAAATCGGCATGGGGTATTTAGACTTGGTCACGGTGGCGGAAGCCGTGGCGAACCCGCCGGCGAAATCAGTCGCTTTGACCGTGAACGTGTAGCTCACCCCTGGCTCGAGGATCGCGGGCAACAACGTGATGACCGGGTTGGTCACGCCGCTGACTTTGGCGGCGTCCACGGCGTCGCCCAGCGCGTCAGCCACCGCGCTTCCGTCGGTGGCCGTCGCGGTGACCGAGTATAAAAATTCAAGCGGCCGACCGCCGCCGCCGCGCGATTGGCTCGCGTCCAGCGTGACGCCGTCGCACGGGCCCACCACGTCCGGCACGCTGAGCCGCGCCTCGGGCGGCTTCGCGTTCACGGGCGCCGTGATCGTGTAGCTGCCGGACGCGGCGTAGGAGTTGCCGTCCGCGCTCTTGACCACGTCGGGCTTCAGAGCGATGGAGTGCCCGGGCCGAAGCGTCGCGTCTGTGCCGAAATAGACGGAGAGCGTCCGGGCGTCCGCCCACACGCACGTCCCGCCGGCGCCCACCGCGGCCAAGGTGTCGGCGGCGAGGAGTTGAGAGCAGTTGCCTCGTTCGTTCGCGCCGCCGCCGACGCCTAGATCGGTGTCGACGTCGAAAACAGCGTCGATTCGCATCAGCGAGTCCGCGACTTGCAGGGTCGACACGATGGGCGCGGCGGTGGGCGCCACCTCAAGCTTGAACGGCGCAGCCGCGATGAGAACGCCGTCGACCTTCGGTGCGATCCAGTAGGACCCGGTGTCGGTGAGCGTGTACGTCGCGGTGAGCTGCCCGGACTCGCCGGGCGTCTCGATCAGCTCGCACGTGTCCACCTCGTTCGTTAAAGCCTCGTCGGAATACACCGGCACGGCGACGCCGTTCGCGGGGTTCGACGCCACTGGGTTATCGTAGGTGTCGCGAACGTACACAGTCAGCGACTGGGCGACGCCCGCGACGCCGCCGTATACCCCGGCGCCGCCCAGCATCACCCTGTCCGGATCCGTTTTCCCCGACGCCACAGTGATTTGAAAATCGTCGAGCAACGTCAACCCGCTCCCCTCGTGGACAACTGTAAGTGCGTACGTACCCGCGGTGTAAGGCGTGAACGACGCCGTGTACGTCCCGTTGGCGTTACTCGTAACGGTCGGGGACTTGATCGTCACGCCGTCCGCCGGGGGCGTGACCGTCAGGGTGAAAACTTCGTCGCCGTCGTCGTGCAAGTTGCCGAACGCGTCGCGGGCTTGGACGATGAAATCGAAAACTTCCCCGCCGACGCCCGCGTATTTGCACACGTCAAGCGTGGGGCTGAACGTGGTGGCGAGCGCGAACACCTCGGCGTGTCGGACAGTAACGGTCGTGTCCGCCGTGGCGTTCATCTCGATCCCGCCCAAGGTGCCCACCAGGTCGTACGTCCCCGCGACGGTTGGAACGAAATTCACGTCGTACGAACCGTCCTCGTTGTCGACGAGCGAAGCCGTGACGTTTTGAATCACAGAGTTGACGTTATCGGCGTCGCTCGTGATGGGCACGAGCGTCGCGGCGTACGTCTCAGACCCGGACGCGGACGTGTGCGTCACGCGGTTGCCGTGCGTGTCCACGGACGCAAGCCGCATGGTCGCCACCGCGCCCGCCACGACGAACCCCGACTCGGAATCAATCGCCTTCGTCACCGTCGCCTTCATCGGCTCGGAAACCTTCGCGGAACGCACGAGCACGCGCAGGTACCCGCGCGAGTCGTCGCCGATGGACGCCCAGTTACCACCCACGGGCGCGTACGTCCCACCAGGACCGGTGGATGAGTATTCCACCAACACGCTGTACTCGCCCGCGACGTTCGTTTGAAACTCGAGTGAAACGCGGCCTTGGCTCGTCAGCGCCAGCGACGGAGTCGTGACGTTCGCGCTGGGAAACACAGTGGCGCGGAAGTAGTCCGCGGAGGTAGGAGCCTTCGGCGCGCCGTTCGTATCCCTCGCCTCCAGCAATATGCGACTCGTGCCGCCCGCGCGGAAACCGAGGTCGTTGGCGGCATCAGTCACCAGCGGCTCGAGGTACCTGTTCAGCGCTATGGACTTGAACGCGCTGGGCGTCGCCGCCGCGGACACCAACACCGTGTGCCCCGCCGGGTCCGCCGGAACCCCGTTCGCCGTGACCACAACCTTGACGTAATACGCCTGCGTGTGACTGGGCGGGGTGTAGTATATCGAGTACACGCCATCGCCGTAGTACACGGTGGATTGCGTCGATGTTTCTACTCCAGACGGAACGGACCCGCCGACTGTGGAGAAGACGCACTTGTACTCGATGTCCCCGGCGGGCTTGACGGTGTACGGGTTACCGTTGGCGTCCGCGGCGCGGATGTTCACCACGTTAGCCTGGCCCATCGCCGCGACGCCCACGCCGCCGCCGTACACTTTAGTCTTTGACGCGACGGGGTCGCCGGGATTCACCGTCGCTTCCCACGGCGAGCCCGTCACCTTGTTCACGAGCGGCTCGCCCGTGTTCGTGGCGAACGTGATCGCCAGCGACCCCGCGTGCGTGGACGTGAAGTTCACGTAGAACATGCCCTTCTTCATCGTGTCATCGCCCGTCGACGACTCTGGGTAATACGTCTCCACGTGCGACACCGCGTGTTCAGAGTCGTACCCGTCGGTGAGCACCAGCGATAGGGTCCCGTCCGATAGGTCCGTCGACGTGTACCGCTTGTTCCCGCCGGCGTCGAAGAAGACGATCGTGAACTGCGAGTATACCGTGCCGGCCGTGTACGGGCCTGGCGCGTACGTCCCGACGCCGTTTACCTGCGTCTTGGTCAAGTCCAGTTCGCCCGCGACGATTTTGAAATTATGATCATCTCTCTGAAAAGCGCCGCCCACGCTTCCGACGAACTTGACGTCAATCGCCCACGCTCCAACGTTCGCCAAGTTGAACTCGGCGACGTACGTGCCGTCGTTGGCGTCCGTCACGGGGGTCAGCGCGACGGACTCGTTGAAGCTCGAAACAGTCACGGCGTCGGCTTGGATCGTGGCGTTGAGCCCGCCGGCGATGAGCTGATTCCCGAACTCATCCCTGGAGACGACCGTGACGACGTGCGCGACGCCCGCGGTGGCGTCAGGGAACGAGTCCGAGGTGGCCTCGCAGTCCGCGGGGGACACCGGCCCGGGCGCGATGGACGTCGCCACGAGCGACACGAGCGTATCGCCCAAGGTGACGCGAATGGCCATCGAGCCCGAGACTGTCGTGTTCAGAGTAGCGAGGTATCGACCGGGGTTATCCGTTCCAACCTCGTTTGCGACCCGCCACTTGGCGTAATTCCCCGCACCCACCGCGGAGTAGTAGAACGTATCGCCGTCGATCGGTCTCGTATCCGCCGGTCGCGTGTTGACGTTGCCGTGTGCGTCCCTCGCCACGACGTGAAACTTCGCCTCGACGCCGACGACGGCGACGTCGGACTCCAACGGGCACACGGATTCCTCGCCGTCGATGCACTCGAGCGTGCTCCGCGCCGCGCTGATCATCCCCGGGACGACCGTGAACAGATACGGCGAGCCGAGGATCGCGACGCCGCCGCGCGTGATGAACGCGAGATACGTGCCGGAGACGGTGGGGGTGAACGTGGACAGGTAGGTACCGTCGCCGCGATCGAGAAGCTCGGGCGGCGCGACGTACACGGATTTAGTGTCATCGACAGTCCACTGCGTGGCGTCGTCGTCGACCCCGGATCCCGTCTTGATCGCGGGCCTGGCGAGGAGGTCGAAGACGCTGCCTCCGGAGGACAAGCCGTTTCCGAAAACGTCTCGCGCGTGAACCGTCACCGAAGTCGCCCGCCCGGCGACGGCGGGCACCGCGCCGGCGCCGAGGATGGAGCCGGCGGCGGTGCACGCGGCGGTGGTGGCGTCGCCGACGGTGACGTCCGTGCCGAGGTAGTCCGTCGCCATCGTGATCACCTGCCCGTAGAGCAAGACGACGAGCGACGAACGGCCGGACTCGGTCGCGTTGTAACTCCCGATGTAAACGTCATGCTCGTAGTCGTACTCGATCGTCGCTTGCACCGTACTCGTCTCTTCCAAACGATGCACTCCGTGCCAGGCGATGAACTCCGCCTCGCTGACGTCACCGCCGTCGTCGGTGTCCATCTGGGGAAAGAGCACCTTCCTGATGGTTTCGGTATCGACCGTTCGGGTTTCGGTGTCCCCGGCGTTCTCGCCTTCGACGGTGGCGCCGACCATGTTCCAGCCCGCGGGTCCGTTTGAATCTTCGCGCGTCTTAGCGTCGTCGAACTCAAACACGCGCACGTGCCCCGCGTCTTTGTTCAAGTGAGCGCCGATCGCCACGCGCGTGCCGTCCGGGGACATCGATACCGCCCAGCCGGACTGGTCCCCGGCGGGATCGCTGCCGAGGTTAGGATTCAGCGTTCCCACCTCGGTCCAGTTCCCGTCGTTCTCGTCGTACAGGGTCGCGGTACCGGCGAAAATGGCGTTGTTCCTGTTCGCGCCGATCACCAGGCGCGTGCCGTCCGAGGACATCGATGTCGGCTGCCCGGAATCGTCGTTCGAACCCGCGACGTAGACATCCGCGCCCACCCGAATCCAAGCGCCGGTTTCATCGTTTCCTGTTAGATTGAATACAGTTTCGTTGTATTCGGACACGCGCACGTTGATGTAGTCGGTGCTGCTGTCGTTCCAGTACGTCAGGTACGCGGTGCTCGCCACGCGCTTGCCGTCCTGTGAGATGGATACGTACTGCCCGGACATGTACCATTCCCCGGGGGGCTCGCTGTCGATGTCGTCGCCCACCTGAGACCACGTCCCGTTGCTCTCGTTGTAGACTCGCACGTAGCCGCCGTCGACGATGGCCACGTGCGTGCCGTCCGAGGACATCGACACGTCCCACAAGGACCAATCCCCGGCGGCTTTACCGTCGATGTCGGCACCCACCTGGGACCACGTCCCGTTGTTGTCGGAATACACGCGCACGTAGCCGGCGTCGCTGACGGCCACGCGAGCGCCGTCCGAGGACATCGACACGTCCCATCCGGACCAGTCCCCCGCGGCATCGCCGTCGATGTCGGCACCCACCTGGGACCACGTCACGTTGTAGGAGTACACGCGCACGTGGCCGGCATCGGCGCCGGCGCCGTCGTTGTAGCGAGCGCCGATCGCCACGCGGGCGCCGTCCGCAGACATCGACACCGACCGCCCGAATTGGTCCCCAGCGGACTCACCGTCGATGTCGCCGCCCAGCTGGGACCACGTCCCGCCGCTCTCGGAGTACACGCGGACGTGGCCAGCGTCGGTACCGCCGCCGTCGTTCAAGTAAGCGCCGATCGCCATGCGCGTGCCGTCGGAGGACATCGATAACGAGTGCCCGGCGATTGAGACCAAATTGCGTAATTCGTCCAGGGGCAAGCCGGAGAGCATGTTGATCCCGTTCGCCAGCTCGTCCGCGTTCAGCTTCCCGCTGTTGTCCTTGTCGAGCTCGTCGAAGATGGCGCGAAGCCGCTCCTCGTTCTGAGGCCGGGAGGTATCGCCGTACTCCTTCCCGAAAGGAACCAACCTCGCCTCGACGATTGTGGGTTTGGTGCTGATTCCGGGAAGCGGGTGATTCGGGTAGATGCCCAGGTCCGACGGCGCGATGTACTCGCCACGGCCCGCGGCGTTACCCCGCCGATCGAACAACTCCACGCGGAACCACGAGAGCACGCCCGTCATAGCCTTGGCCACGCCATCGCCGGAGACCACGGACGTGTCCACGCTGGCGGTGGACGCGGCGATGTCCATCGTCTGCGGTTCTCCCACCGCGGTGTACGCCCCGTCCTGCGCGTCGAAGTGCACGGTGAACGTGTACTTGCCAGCCTCCGTGGGGGTGTACTCGCCGTGGAAGTAGTACGTCGTGGGGCCCGGTCGGGACGAATCGGGTCGCCGGGTCAACGTGAACGCATCGGTTCCCACCGCGTTGATATCCACGGAAACGCCCAGTGCGTCGCGGGGGAAGACGTGGTAGTCTATTTTGTTACCGTAGGCGTCCTCGGGGGTGATTGACACCTCGATCTTGTCCCCGACGTAGCCGTTCCCCACGCGCGCGTGACCGAGCCACTCCACGGTCGCGGTCGCGGTCGGTCCCGAGTACACGACGACGTCCACGAGGCCCGCGTCGACGAACCCGGATGCGGACACGACGGGACCGATGCCCCTCGGGACGCCGGCGCGAAAGTTGGGGTTCTCCGCCTCCGGGCCGATCAGCGTCTGGAACAGCCGCGTGCCAGCCTTGGTCTGCGTCAGGGACACGACGTACGTGCCGTTGCAGTTGTCGAGGATCGAAGCGTCGCCCGCGGGTCCCGTCCCGAGAACTTCGTTGTCAAGTTTCACCTGAACGAACCCTCGAGCGGCGGACCCCACGACGCACGGGTCCGCGCCGCTCCATTCGTAATCCGCGGATGCCGGAAACCCCGCACCCGAGTCGGTCACCAACTCGACCAGGTACCGCGTCTTCTGCCCGGCGTACGAGCCAGTCAGCGCCGGCCCCACCGCGCGCGACAGCAGCGGGTTGATGTTCATGTAGAGCGGGTTGGCGAGGATGTTAACCGTCTTGGGCGAACCCGGGATGTCGACGCCGTCGAGCTTGACACTCACGGCGACGTCTCCAGGTAACTTTCCGGTCCAACTGGCGACCAAGTTATTCATCCCGTCCGTCGCCGGCTGCGTCGTCACCTCGGCTCTGTGCGCTGGGGAGACGGAGATTGCGTACCTCGCCGCGTCGCCCGGCTCGAGCGCCGCTGGGTTCCCTCGGCTGTCCCTCGGCGTGATGATCACTGGAAGTTCCACCCTCGCCGCGGCGCCGTCCTCGGTGCCAAAGCCCGACATGGACCCGCTCGACATCAAACCACGCACTGCCGGCGCCGGGTGGGGCGAGTCGGTCACCACGTAGTTTTCGCTGTACCAGAGCGTCCGGCCGTCCAGCGGATCCTTCGCCTCGACGACTCGCTCCACGTCCACCGTCGCCAGCACGAACCCAATCTTACCGACGGTGTAGTTGACGAGGTACGTGCCGTTGGTGTGGTTGTTGGTGGCGTTGAGGATCGTGTTGGAGCCGGCTAGGGTTCCGTGCTGCGACATATCCGGGGCGTAGGGATCGAACAAAACGGTCACCTCCTCGGCGGGCACGATGTTTGACGTCCCGTCGAAAATCTCACCCACGCGCACGTCGAGCTCGACCCCAATCTCGAACCCTTTGCAGTTCGCAATCTCGGAGTAGTGCTGGTAATACGCCGCGCAGTTCCGTTGCACCGGGACGATCAAAGAGCCGTCGTGCACGACGTTGTTGTGGAACCTATCCCTGACCTGAACCCTGAAGTAGTTGGGCTGGGAGACGATGGACGGCTCGGTGATGCCCGGGCCCCACACCGCGAAGTGCGGCGGGGACAGCGCCGCCGGCTCGACGACGACGGGAAGCGCCACCGCATCGTCCCCGACGACCGTGCCGTCCACCGTGACCCACAGCGTGTACGGACCAGCCTTTGTCGGAGTAAACGAAAGCCGGTACAACCCGTCGAGCATGTTCGTCACACGGACCACAACCTCCTCCCCGCGGTTCTGGTCGATGTGGCCGTCCGTGCCGTTCAGCCGAGCCGTGACGGTCACCTGCGGCGCCGCGTACCCGTCGTACCCAGCGTCGTTGCTGAACGCATCGCGCGTGTGCACCACGAGCCGTTGAGGCTCACCCGCGACGAACGTGTTGTCCCGCATGGAGCGGGTTGGATCGTACCCCATGACGCCGCTGTTGGTGTGGTACACGAGCGTCTTCGTCGCCACCGCGCGGGCCGGTGAGATGACAAGCGTGAACGGCGAGCCGGCGATGTGCGTCCCGCCGAGTCGCACGCTGAGTGTATACGGAGACACGACACCGTCAACGTCGTACTGGATCCGGTCAGCTCGCCACTTCACTTCGTACCCGCCTTCGTTAACCACCTTCACCGCGGTGGAAACCCCGCACTCGGTGGCGCCGTCGGTACCGAGGGACCCGAAGCTGTTTCCACACGGCGTGATGGCGACGTCGAACGTATCGTCCACGAGGTTGACGTCCTGCGCCACGCCGTGGACGTTGAGAGGTTTGATCGTGAAAGAGTTGGTTTCACCCGCGACGCCGCAGATGACGTCTGCGAACCCGCACTTGACGTAGCTGTCAACCTGCGCCTGTTCCACGTACGTCGCGCTCGCGTCCGTGACCGCGGATGTCACGGTGAGGTTGAACGGGGAGTTCTTGACGTGCGACGTGCCGATCTTAACCTCCAAAGTCTGGTTCGTACCCGTCACCGGCGGCTCAAACTCGAGGGCGTACGTGCCGTCGGCGTTGTCTGTCACCGCCGCGTGCACCGTGACCGTGTCCAGCACGAGCTGCGCGGACACGACGTCCCCGCCCACGGTTCGCGCGCTCCCAAACTCGTCGCGCGCGGTGAGCGTGAACGTCGTGAGTTCCCCGGCGACGGCGGCTAAATCTTTCGATAAATCCGCGAGGGTGGACGTGGACGCGACGGGCGGGCCGGGTGCGAACGAAACCTTGGTGTACGGCGAGTCACTCGCGTTCGTACCTCCGATCGCCGCGTCCCCCGCGCCAGCCGTGCCGCTGAGATTGACGGCGAGGGTATACTCGCCGGCGGTGAACGATCGAAGCGTTACGTTGAAAACGCCGTTGGATACGTAGTCGCACTCGGCGGTGGCGTTCGCGTCGGTGACGGAGTCGTCCTCGTTCGTCAACGCCACGGCGCAGTCGCCGTCGACCAAGCCGCTCGTTATCGGGTTACCGTGCGCGTCCCTGGCGACGACCCGCGCGTAGTGTTTGACGCCGGAGAGACCGCCGAAGAGAGCGGAGCCGTCGACGGTTGACGCGCCCGCGTTCATCGCCCCTTCCGATACCACCGTGGACGCCAGTGGGGACGTCCCGATTTGGACGTTCCCGAGGGACACGTCGAACGCGTAGGTTCCCACTTTGGTCGGGGTGAAGGTAAAGTCGTAGTATCCGCCCGCTTTGTTCTGGGTGATCGTCACCGGGACTTCGTCGACTGAGACAACTCCGTCGATTGAAAGCGAGGGGACGAATACGTCCAACCCGTCGCCGTCGTCGTCGTAACACTTCGCGTTATCGTTGCCGTCCCTCGCCAAGACACGCACGGTGAGCGCGGTGCCCGCGGTGGATGTGGCGGGCAGCGTGTTGGACGTATCCACGATCGATTTTGTAACGTCGGTGGATCCGGGATGAACTGTTACCGACGCGGGCCAAGTTCCGCCGATGGCGGTCGATCCGCCATCCTTGACGTCCAGCGCGTGCGTCACCGCGGCTGTTGGGGTGTACGTCACGGTGTACGTCCCGTCGCCGTTGTCCAGCACGGTATCCGTGTCGTCCGCGTTCGCATCGCCGGCGTTCTTCTCGGTCAGCGTCTTGGTCTGTTGACTCCCGCCGGATGGGGTCCAAGCGAGCGTGACGGTGAAGTCGCGGCCGCCGGTGCCCAGACCGATGCCGTCGGCGTCGGTCGCCTCGATCGTGAACGTCGCGCGCTCGCCCGCGACCGCGCGGGTCAGGCCGTGGCCCACAGCCTCGAACTTCGCGGGCGTCGCGGACCCGAGAGATGCCACCGCTTTCACGCCCCCGTATGGACTCTGACCCACGGCGCCGCCCTTGAGGATAACGTTGAGCTCGTACGACGTGCCCGCGACAGACGGCGTCCACGCCGCGCTGTACGTCCCGTCATCGTTGTCGGTGATCGTCACCGTAGGGGACGCGAGCGCGCCGTTCGCGTCGACGACGTACGCCCGGAACGGGTCGCCGCCGGTGGTTTTCTCGTTGCCGTTTGCATCCCTGGCGTGAATCGTAACCTTACCGGCGCCGTTGACCACCGCGCCGTGAACCCCCGAGCCCGTCACGGTGCTCATACCCGCGTGCGCGGTTCCCGGAGTCACCACGCCGGCGAACGGGGAATCGCGAACTGAATCCCCAGTGCCGAGTTTGACCCGAACGCTGGACGGTCCGGAAACTAACGGGGTGTAAGCCACGTCGTACCTGTTCATGTTCGAGTTCCAGGTCACGGCGGGCGCGGGCGTGACCAAACTCACCGTCCCGCACGCGCCGTCGCCCCCACGCGCCGTCACCGCCACCTCCACGGTCGGCGTCGACGCCGCCGCGGCCGTTAGAACGTTACCGTAGCGATCAGACGCGACGATTGAAAATCGAGCTTCGGTTCCCGCCGACGCCGTCTGCAAACCCACCCCAGTCGCGGTCGTCGTGCGAGCGTCCGGATCGTTCGCGACGATCGTGAACGTCTTCGCGGCGTCTGATCCGCCGATGCGACGTCCCGCGACGTACACCGCCACCGTGTACGTCTCCGCGATCGGGATGTTAAACTTGACGACGTGTTTTTTGGCGACCGAATCCCAGGAAATTCGAACCGCGCCCCCCGTGCCCGACGCGGACGAGTCGTCGGTGCTCGCAAACTTGCGATTGGACTCGAGCGACGGACGCATGACCACCACGAGGTCGTCGGCACGATCCACCTCGACGGTGTTACCGTTCGAGTCCTTGAGGGTGACGT
>ENA-UOXV01004051-UOXV01004051.1-marine-metagenome-genome-assembly--contig:-NODE-4051-length-17118-cov-22.880033_pt1 | contig 17118 bp, 12 predicted proteins | sample MGYA00238165_ERZ766961 | MGnify/ENA primary metagenome ERZ766961 (study PRJEB28924, sample SAMN03173240) | marine metagenome | biome: Marine; feature: Water; material: Subsurface seawater | place: North... | reverse complement strand
GCAGTGTTATATCTGTTGGAAAGGCAGGCTTGATATTTGTCTTTGACGGGGTTGATGCATCGCTCCCACCCGCTTTTTTGACCGTGACAAAGCTTGGGCAAAACCCATTGAGGCAAGACATATCTTTATTGCATAGACTTTGATCGATCTGGCGTTTTTCACCTTCGGGCCGCATCACCGGTTTGACAGCAACACAATTTGATTTGACGGCACAATCGCCACAGCCTTCGCAGACAGCGTCATTAATCACAATTGTTTCAGGTTTGTCGGCAAGAAGACCGCGCTTGCGTTTGCGGCGTAATTCGGTTGCACAGCCCTGAATATAGATGATTGCGGTAACGCCTGAAATCGATTTGAGTTCCTGCTGCACTGTCACCATATCTTGACGATCATAGAACTGGCAATTACGGGCCCAATCGGCGCCAGTGAGCAATGCCTCGGGCTCGTCACTGACAATTGCGATTTTGACGACGCCTTCGGCGGCAAGCTGGCGTGAAATAACCCATGGTGGCTGTCCACCTTCAACCGTCTGGCCGCCGGTCATTGCCACAGCGCCATTATATAGAATTTTAAAGGTGATATTGACCCCCGCCGCCACCGCCGCGCGAATGCCAAGATAGCCCGAATGGGCATAGGTGCCATCGCCGATATTCTGGAAACTATGGTGATGGCTTGAAAAGGGTGCCCGCCCAATCCAGAAAGCACCCTCGCCGCCCATCTGGGTGAAATTGGTGATGATGTCAGGTGTTAAAAACCCGCTGATCGAATGACAGCCAATGCCCATCCCAACAATTTCACCGTCGGGAAGCTTGGTGCTGGAATTGTGTGGGCAGCCTGCACAATACCATGGCGTGCGCGCGGCTATTTTGGGAAGGTCGGCTGTGGTGATGTCTGGCTTTATGATTGGGCGCATTGCAATGCCATGCGCGTTGGCGCGCTCGCTTATCGCCGTCATTAAAATGGAATGGGTGATTTCGCCAGTCTCGGGCAAAAGGCGTGATCCATCTGGGGCTAATTTGCCGGTGATGACTGCGCGTTCGGCAAGATTAACCACCGCCCGCGCCACTTGATCTTCAACGATGGGACGTTTTTCTTCGACCACCATCACCTCATCATAATATTTCGCAAAATCAACAAGGCTTGCTGGGTCAATTGGCCATGGCATGACAATAGAAAACAGGCCAATGCCGGCTTTTGCTGGATCATCAATGCCAAGGCTGGCAAGCGCGTCATTGACCTCATAAGTTGTTTTGCCAACCGTCATGATGCCAAGTTTGCCAATGGCTGGCTGGCTGCCGATTATGCTGTTTATATTTTGCGCTTTTTGAAACCGGCGAACGGCTGGAAGCCGAAGATTAAACAGCCGGTCTTCACGAACCAATGCCGGATCATGGCGGCCAATATGAACTGGCCCCGATTCATCATTTGCGGTGATTTCGGGGCGAATCCGGTCAAGATCAATAATGCTGCTTGCATCGGCGGTATCGACAACAATTTTCATACCAACACAGCATCCCGCCAAACGCGATAAGGCAAAAGCCTGCAACCCCATGGGAATAATGTCATGGATTGATCGCGGGTAGAAAAATGGCACACCAGCGGCAATGAAGGTTTGTTCGGACTGATAGGCAAGGGTTGATGATTTGCCTGTGGCATCATCGCCAACCGCCAATACCATGCCGCCATATTTGGCAACGCCGCCCATATTGGCATGGCGAATGGCGTCAAGTGCGCGATCAAGGCCCGGCCCCTTGCCATACCAAAGGCCAAACACCCCATCAATTTCGGGCTGATCATAAAGATGGATATGCTGGCTTCCCCAGATTGCGGTTGCCGCCAGCTCTTCATTGATTGCTGGCTGGAAAGTCACCCCGTCTTTTTCCAGAAGGTCAAGATTGCGGTTCAATTCAAGATCAAGCCCGCCAAGCGGCGACCCCGGATAGCCACTGACAAGACCACGGCTATTGATGCCCTGCTCGCGGTCAAGACGCGCCTGTTCAAGAAGTAGGCGAACCAATGCCTGCGTTCCGGTCATATAGGCCGGACCATGGCGGTTTATATAACAATCACGAAGCCTTATTTCGTCCATCAAACACCTTTTGGCTACATAGATGACTGCCGCCTTTTCAAATTTAGTAAACCATAAAAAACGAGGTTAGAAAAACATGTTTTTGCAAGATAATGGTTTCTGGTTTTCTGGTGGTGACTATTGGTAATGTTTTTGGCCGTAATGTCTTTGGCGATTTTTGCTGGTTATTTTTAAATGCAGTTCTGCTTGGCAAGCCCGTTTTGATTGGCCAATATATCTTGCTGCCTCAAATCGGGTGGGTCATGGTAAGCAACAGTGCAAAAGGCTAATCACGCGCTAAAGTCACGATATAAAGGCAGAATAAATGGCAGACCAGTTTGATTATGTGATTGTTGGCGCTGGCACCGCCGGATGTGTTTTGGCAAATCGGCTGACCGCCTGCGGCACCTATTCGGTTTGTCTTTTGGAGGCTGGGCCGCCTGACTGGAATCCGATGATTCATATTCCAGCTGGTTTTATCAAAACACTGGTCAATCCTTCGGTAAATTGGATGTATCAAAGCGAGGCCAGCAAAGGCACGAATGGCCGGACAATTCCTATGCCGCGCGGCAAGGTTCTTGGGGGCTCAAGTTCAATCAATGGCTTGATCTTTAACCGTGGTCAGAAAATGGATTTTGATGTTTGGGCGCAAAAGGGCAATCGTGGTTGGTCTTATGATGATGTGCTTCCTTATTTTCGCCGCTATGAAAAACATGAAAACAGCGCCGATGCCAGCTATCGGGGGCAAACCGGCGAGATGACCATTACCAATCTTGCCTGGCGTGATCCGCTTTGTGAGGCCTTTATTGATGGTGCTGAAAGCATCGGCATTCCGCGCAATCCAGATTATAATGGTGCCTATCAAGAAGGCACATCCTATGTCCAGCGCACCTCGACTGGTAAATTGCGGATGAGCGCCGCGCGGGCCTTTTTAAAGCCTGCCCGCAAACGGCCAAATCTGCATGTAATCACCAATGCGCATGCAACAAAAATTCTGCTTGATGGCAAGCGGGCTATTGGCGTTGCCTTTCATCGTGGCGGTGCGCAAGGCCGTGCAGAAGAAGTGATGGCAATGCGCGAAGTGATCGTTGCTGGCGGCACCATCAATTCACCGCAACTATTGCAATTATCGGGAATTGGCCCCGCCAAACTGCTGCATGATCTTGGTATTGGGGTAAAGCATGAATTGGCTGGCGTTGGTGAAAATTTGCGTGATCATTATGGCACACGGCTGACGGCACGTGCCAAGAATGTCAAAACGATTAACGAGCTTGCCCGCGGGCCAAAGCTGGTTGGCGAAATTGCCAAATATTTTCTTGGGCGGCGGTCGATCCTCGAATTGGGGCCAACCTTGGTCTATTGTTTCTGGCATTCGGATGAAACGGTTCGCAATGCCGATCTTCAGGTCAGCTTTACGCCGGCAAGCTATAAAGAAGGTTTGCAAGCATGGCTTGATGATGAACCGGGATTTACCCTTGCGACTTGGCAGCAACGCCCCGAAAGCCTTGGCTATGTTCGGGCAAAAAGCAGTGATCCTTTTGCCAAGCCGTTGATCCAGCCAAATTATCTCGACCATGAAGAAGACCGGCGTGTGCTTCTTGCGGGGATCAAGCTTAGCCGCCGTTTGATGAATACCGAACCTTTGGCGCCCTATTTTGATTATGAAGGCTATCCCGGCACGCATATTCAAAATGATGATGAATTGCTGGATGTGGCGCGCCAGCGAAGCACGACAGTTTACCATCTGATGGGCACTTGCCGTATGGCGCCAGCAACGGATCCAACGGGTGTTGTTGATGATCAATTGCGTGTTCATGGCATGCAGAATTTGCGCGTTATTGATGCGTCAATCATGCCAACGATGCTGTCGGCGAATTTGAATGCCGGTGTTTTGATGATTGCCGAAAAAGGCGCTGATATGATTCTTGGCAAACCACCGCTTTAACGTAAATTTGTGGCGCTGATTTCCTTGGCATGTCGCGCTGATATGGCGCCGTGGTGAAGAATAAGTTGTCATGGTTGGATGAGGTGCGCTATGTCTGTAGGCGCAGCTTATTTACCTGAAAATATTGTTTTTGATCCAGTGAAAAGGTTTCCTTATGCGCAGTTTACAACGTCCGGGCCGGTCTCCGGTTCTTGCCCCTGAAGGCATGGCAAGCACATCTCATCCCCTGTCAACACAAGCTGCGGTGAATATTCTGCAAAATGGTGGCAATGCGATGGATGCGGCCCTTGCCGCTTGTGCTGTTCAGGCGGTTGTCGAACCTGAATCAACCGGCATTGGCGGCGATTGCTTTTGCCTTTATTCTGAAGGTGGCAGTGACAAGGTGATTGCGCTGAACGGATCGGGCCGCGCGCCAATTGGGCTTAGCGCCGAATGGCTGATCGAACAGGGCATTCATGAAATTCCGCAGCAATCGCCCCACGCGGTTACCGTGCCAACCGCGGTTGATGCGTGGGTTCAGTTGAACCGTGATTACGGGTCGCGCCCGCTTGGTGATCTATTGCAACCAGCGATTAAATATGCGCGTGATGGCTTTGCCATTGGCCCGCGTGTTGCAGCCGATTTCAAAGCCAGTGCTAACCTGATCAAAGGTGATGCTGATACTAGTGCGCTGTATCTTCGTGATGGCGAAAACTATAAAATGGGTGACCGGTTCTCCAACCCGAATCTGGCCAAGGCAATGGAAGAAATTGCCAAACATGGCCGTGACGGATTCTATAAAGGCTGGGTTGCTGACGATATTCTTGGCAAATTGCAATCTTTGGGCGGGGTGCATTGCGCAGCTGATTTCGATGCAGCGATTGCTGAATATGTGACCCCGATCAAAACCAATTTCAGAGGCTATGATATCTGGGAATGCCCGCCAAATGGGCAGGGCGTGATTGCGCTATTATTGCTGAACATCATGTCGGGTGTTGATAAATTTGGTGATCACCCGATTTCACTTGAACGCATGCATCACGAAATCGAAGCTGGGCGTCTCGCCTATCGCGATCGGTCGCTTTATCTTGCCGATCCGGCTTTTTGTGATGTTCCGGTTGATGATCTGTTGAGTGCTGATCACGCCGCCGCCATTCGGGCGCAGATCAACCCGCAAAAGGCGCTTGAAGATTTGCCGGAAACCAGCCTGCCGCGCCATAAAAGCACGGTTTATATTTCAGTGGTCGATAAGGATCGCAATGCCTGTAGCCTGATCAATACAGTGTTTCATAATTTTGGCGCCGGATATGTTGCGCCAAAATCGGGCATTATTCTGCAAAATCGTGGACAGGGATTTGTTTTAAAGCCTGGCCATCCAAATTGTATCGAACCTGGCAAACGCCCGCTTCATACGATCATTCCGGGCATGGCCACCAAAGATGGGAAAACGGTCATGCCATTTGGCGTGATGGGCGGTGAATATCAGGCCTTTGGCCATATGCAGTTTTTGACCCGTCTTTTCGATTATGGGATGGATATTCAAGAAGCGCAGGATATGCCACGCTTTATGCCTGATCCCTTTAGCGATGTTGTCGAGGTTGAAGAGCCTATTAGTGATGAATTGCGTGATGGGCTTCGCGCGCTTGGCCATAATATCCAGCCAGCGGAAAAGCCGATTGGTGGGTCGCAGGCAATTTTTATTGATTGGAATACTAACCTGCTACACGCTGGGTCTGATCCGCGCAAAGATGGATGCGCGATTGGCTATTAGGGGTTATCACCCATTATGAAGGGTTTAAAAAATTGATGAAAATTTTTCACTGGATCAAAAGCCTTGGGCGAGTCCTTGCCTTTTTGCCGGTATGTTTATTTTTGGGGGTTAGTGTGAACGCGGCCGATTTATCATTTGAGGTCATTGCCGAAGGCGATGGTGAAACAGCCAAGAACGGGATGCAGGTATCAGTGCATTATCAAGGACGCCTGACCGATGGCACCGTTTTTGATGATTCCCAAAAACGCGGCACGCCGTTCAGCTTTACCCTTGGCAGCGGACAGGTTATTCCGGGCTGGGAACAGGGCATTGCGGGCATGAAGATTGGTGAAAAGCGGGTTCTGACAATCCCGCCAGAGCTTGGCTATGGCGCAGCGGGTGCCGGCGGGGTAATCCCGCCAAATGCAACGCTGGTTTTTGATGTCGAGCTTGTTGCTGTCACCATACCGCCGAAACTGGCCGATGCCACACCTGCCGAGTTAAAAGCTGCCCAGAAAAAGGGCGTTGTGGTGATTGATATTCGCCGCGCTGAGGAATGGGCAGAAACGGGAATCATTAAAGGCGCGCATACCATTACCGCCTTTACCCAATCGGGGCAGTTGCATCCTGAATTTCAGACGAAATTCACCGCCATTGTGCCAACGCCAGATACGCCCGTCATGCTTTATTGCCGTACCGGAAATCGAACCGGCGTTATTGGCAATGCGCTTGTCAGCCAGCTTGGTTACAGTGATGTCACCCATTTGAGTGATGGCATTGTCGGCTGGACCGCAGGCGGTGCGCCGGTCGTTCCATTTAAGCCATAGGCAAAGTCTGTTGGTTTTATGTCGTTATTTGCTGGTCAAATTTAACGATCCGGGGCTGGTTTTTGCGCATATCAATTGTGAGTTTGTGAAGATTTTGCCATGCGTTTAGTGACGGGAATGCTGTGTTCATCATTGTTTTTGCTGCTTGCCTGCGCGCCACCAGATAGATCAATTCTCACCCGCGATGGCGATGAGACTCTCGATTGCGCCGCGTTAAAAGCCGAATTTGATTTTGCCGCCGAGCTTGGCGAAAATGCACCAGCACGCCGGCGTCATATCAGGGCGCTTCAAGACGAAAAGCAATGTGTGACGCCGCCAAAAATCTCAATATCAATTGGCGTGTCAAAATCCTTTAACTGATGGTGTTGCCGGTCTGTTGCAATGGCGATATTGCGGCGCATAGATTTTCAATCATGCATCTTGGCAAAGGGGCAAAGCCGTTGACGCCAGACGGTGATTAGATTGCGGTCTAGACGCCAATATCATTGATTCAGATCATATCGCCAATCATGTCTCCTTGGCGCAATCAGCCGTCGGTCATATGCCCGATTGGACACCAAACGCCAATTCCAGAGCGTTAATCGCTTAGAAGCCGCCACTAATGTGCAGGCCTATGGCCCTTGGAACATGAGAAATTGGAGCGGGTGAAGGGTAGTTCGATGCCTACCCACAGCGCCAATCCGTGACTGAATCCATCAATATCAATAGCTTAACAGATCATCACATATGGTCAACTATCAAAACCTTACCTGCAACCTTGCCTGAACCTAAGTTCCGAGTTTCAAGAGCCAACTCTCTCCAACATAGCGACTGCAACCTCCGCCCTCGGTCCTCGAATGGGGGTTACTGAGGATGTTTCTCAATCAGATTTGGACTTGATTAGAGGGGTGGGGCCGCAGGACGCAGGGGCTTGCGTCTCAAACGGTCAGTTTACTTGATGGGTTGGCGTATTGAGAGAGGTAATAACAGCTTTCATAAGCTCCGATATATTTCGTCATTGACTTGATCAAAGAACCATTCACGAAATAATTTTATCGGCCTTAACTTTTCCTTTGCTTCGGATATGACCAGACTTCGCAACGACTGGGTTGTAGATAACCTTTTTAATGCCGGAGGAGTGACCAAGCTTCCCGATATCAAATCTTCTCTCGCGAGTAATTCTCCCTCCATCGCTATTCCGAGGCCATTTCTTGCTGCTTCAAGGGCGAGCAATGTATTCCCAAGTTTGATATGAGAGCACACAGGTAAAATGAGTTTATTTTCGGCAAAAATATTTGCCCAACTCGCTGCCCGTATATCAGAGTCGATGAGTCGAAAGTGAACTAAATCTTCAATTTTTTTGAGTGGATGATCACCCTTCAATAAATCAGGGTTGCACAGTGGTGCGATTGTTTCTGGCGGTAACGGCTCTACGATCATGCCTGGCAGGTCTGGAACTCCAAAGCGGACATCAACATCAATTGGGAGTTTTCGAGCGCCCCAAGCGGCTGTTGGCGTAAGAATTCTTATATCAATCTCTGGATATTCATCCATGAATAATTGAATACGCGGCGATAACCAACGTAAGCCAAAGCTAATACCAGAATGAATGGTTAAGGTCTCTCTCGATGGCCTGCCGAGCATTTCGAGAGTTGCTCTCTCAAAGGTTGAATATGCTTCGTTGACAATTTTAAAGTAGGCAGATCCCTCCATGGTCAATCGCACTCCCCGATTGAACCTATCAAACATTTGGCGTCCCAAAAATAACTCTAGTTCTTTTATTTGATGGCTGACAGCCGATGTAGTGATGTTTAATTCGCGGCCAGCTTCTTTAAACGTGCCGCATCGGCCAACTGCTAAGAACACTGTTAGCGCACGTAATGGAGGAACTTTAGCCATGTTTTAACCGATTTTTTGTCTTTAAGAGAATTATAATCAGTAACAAATAATTTTTTTTCAAGACTTAAATAAAATTCATCTCTGGGTTTAAGTATTTGCGTTATAGAAAAACAAAATTTGATCCTAGTGTTTTATATATGTCAAATGATAGGAGGTATTGAGATTATGAAAAAATTTGTGTTTTTGGCGCTTAGTGCGTCATTGTTGACTTTTGGCGTTAGCGGCAGCAGTTCTCCCGCTTTAGCAGACAGTGTTCTTGATAAAGTAATTAAAAACAAAGAAATTTTTATTGGCACTCGGGAGTCGACGGCACCCTATGCCTATGTCGAGTCAGATGGTACTTGGACGGGCTGGTCTGTTGAAATGAGCCGTGCAATGGTTGGTGTGATATCTAAGAAGACAGGCGTAGAATTAAAAGCAACCCTTAAGGCTGTCACTCCACAAACACGTATTCCATTAATTTTAAATGGCACAAATTATTGGAATTGGGGAGCAACGGGTATTAGTTTGAAGCGTCAAGAAGCAGTTGATTTTTCACATGTTGTTAATTCTGTTTGTGTGAAAAAGCTAACCCCTGTCGGCAGTGGTATAAATTCAATTGATGATCTTGCAGGAAAACGTGTGGGTGTTACTAAAGCGAGTATCGAGGAGAGATTGCTAAATACAATGAATAAAGAGGGGAAGTTCAACCCTCCCGTAAAAATAATATCTTTTGATAAACACCCTAATGGTTTTCTGGGGCTGCAGCAGGGTAAAACTGATGCACACGTTACTCTAGATGATGCACTTCACAGACTAAAAATGAAGGCGGCGGACCCGAGCAAGTGGGAGGTTACCGGACCAGACCTTTTTTGTATCAATCAGGGTATGATTTTACCTAATAATGATAGCAAATGGGCTGATACGGTTAACGGTGCCTTTTGCTATATGGTTAAAACTGGAATGTACAGAGAGATCTATGATGAGTGGTTCCAGGGGCCAAGTCCAAAAGCTGGATATGTGCGCGATCAATCAGCAGGTGTTCAGAGACTTTTGAGTGATCAGTGTCCGTATAAAAGCGAAAATTTCATAAAGTAAATTTGTATTAGAGGACAGATAAGGCTCCGACGTGATTTGTGCCTTATCTGTTCTGTTAAGCACTTTTTTGTTCTAATTCATATTATAGAAATAGAGCTTTATGGTGAGATATAATTTTTTTGATAAAGTTAAACCATGAATGATTTTAATTATGCTGAGCGGGTAAAAAAGATAAACCCTGCAATCTCTCAAGATCTAATTGCTAAAGTACGAGCGTTAAGGGCAGATGGGGTTGAGGTAATTGATTTTTCAGATCAGGGCGCGTCACCTGATGTAGCTCGGCAAGCAGCAATTCAGAAAATTAATATGTCCTCGGGCTCGAGCTATTCTGACACGCGTGGGTTGTCTGAGTTACGATATGAGATAGCCAGAAAGATGTCGATCGAGCAAAAAATAGAGGTAAACCCAGAGACTGAAGTCTTGGTAACGGTAGGAGCTAAAGAGGCAATTCTTTCAGCATTGCTTACTCTTGCTGACCATGGGGATGAAGTGTTAGTCGAAGATCCGGGTTATCTCGGTTTTGAGCCAATAATTCGTTTGGCAGGTGCGAAGCCAATAAGAGTTCCATTAATAAAAGAAAGCGGGTTTCGTTTTCCAGTGGAGGGCCTACGCCATTATATTACGGCAAGAACAAAGGTTCTACTGCTTTGCAACCCCCATAATCCTGGCGGTTATTGTTTGACCAAAAATGAACTGACTGAAATTGGAAAAATAGCGAAGGAAAATGGGTTAACCATTTTAGTCGATGAAGCATATGAGCATTTTGTTTTTGACGGACGAAAACACATAAGCTTGGCGAGCCTTCCAGGTATGGAATCTATCACTATTACAATCCAAACGATGAGCAAAATTTTCAATATGGGTGGGTGGAGAATTGGATGGGCTATTGGGCCAACTCATCTCATAAAGAAAATGCATTTGGTTCACACTCACGCGATTACCGCACCGACAACTTTCTCGCAATCAGGTGCGGCTGCTGCTTTATCAGCGGGCATTGCGGAAGGCAATCAGCCAATAGCAAATATTGTGGAGCGTTATGAGGCTCAAAGGGATGCTATGATTGAGGGTCTGGCTTCAATCCCAGGACTTTCGTGTCATGTCCCACATGGAACTTTTTTTGTGTTTCCAAATATTAGCAGGTTTAAAGCTCCACCCGATGGCATTAGTGATTTTCTTCTGAAAATTGGTCATGTTGCCACTGTGCCTGGATCAGCTTTTGGGCCGAATGGATCCGAGCATATAAGAATGGTTTTTAAGTGCGACGAGGCAACAATTCAAAAGGGTATAGCGCGTATGGCTGATGCTTTTGGTAAGCTTGAATATCGATAGTTTAGTCACTTAATTTATACGTGATTGGGAAAGAAACTCTATGAACTATGAATTTGATTGGTCTCTCCTTCTTGAGGAACCTAATTGGAGCTGGGTAATTGAAGGTATTGCCAATACCATTCAACTGTCACTGGTGGCTTGGGGATGCGCTTTAGTTCTTGGTGTTTTAATAGGCGCAATCCGAATGTCTAGGTCACGCACGCTTCGTTTTATAGGAACTACTTACGTAGAAATCTTTCGAAACATTCCTCTTTTAGTTCAGCTTTTTCTTTGGTTTTTTGTTTTTCCACTGCTTTTGCCAGATGATTTGATGAGAGCATGGAACAGACTTGATGGAGTTCCTTTTTTAACGGCTTTAATAGGGCTGTCTCTTTTTACCGCAGCTCGCATAGCGGAACAGATTCGTTCTGGGATTTCTTCAATACCGAAAGGACAGTTTCTCGCGGCTTACTCAACTGGATTAACTGAAGTGCAGACGTTTCGTCACGTAATAATACCCTACGCATTCAGAGTTATGATACCTGCCATTGCGTCGGAGTTTTTAACTATTTTTAAAAATTCCGCACTTACTCTTACTATTGGTGTAGCTGAAGTAACTGGGGCAGCAAAAACTATTGAGGCTTACACCTTTCGGGGTATTGAAGCCTATTCGGCCGCTTCATTGACTTATATGCTTACAACAGCGTCGGTTGTGATTTTTATGGGATGGTTAGAGCATGCACTTCGCATACCTGGCTTAATTGGGAAGCGATAGGGCGCTGGGCATGGATTTTTCAGTTATAAACGATAATATAGAATTCTTAATGCTGGGTTTGATGCGTAGTTTTCAACTCGCTATATTTACGATTGTCCTGAGTTTAACAATAGCATGCTTCATCGCGATTGGACGGGTAAGCAGTAAGCGCTCAATAAGATATCCATCTGCAATATTTGTAAACCTGCTGCGAAGTAATCCCCTGATTTTAATTGTTTTTTGGTTTTTCTTTCTGGTGCCGTTAATTACTGGGAAAACATTGCCTGAGTTTCACACTGTACTTATTGCATTCGTTGTCTTTTTTGCAGCTTATTTTGCTGAGATTGTGCGCTCTGGCATTCAATCCGTTGGCTCGTCTCAGGTGAAGGCAGCCTTATCAACTGGTTTGACCTATTCTCAGTCCATGCGCTTGATTGTATTGCCGCAAGCCCTTCGAAATATGCTGCCGGCACTTGTAACCGAATGTGTGATCGTATTTCAGGGGACTACTATCGCTTACGTGATCGGAATGCGGGAATTTCTGCACAGCACATCGTTAGTTGCTGAGCGAACGGTTCGCCCTGTGGAACTCTACCTTTTTGCAGCCCTAGTGTACCTTGTGATTTGTTTTACTGGTACCCGTTTGGCTCTTTTTCTTGAAAAAAATAAGGAATTGGCACGATGACATTACCTTTGGTTCAGATAAATAATCTATCGCTACGGTATGGAAACTTTGTGGCACTAGATGATATTTCGATAGATTTCATGCCTGGAACTTGCGTCGTAATATGTGGCCCCAGTGGCTCTGGAAAAAGTTCATTGCTTCGTTGTGTCAATCGACTTGAAGACTTTGGTACAGGTGACGTTATTTTTGATGGACAAAGTTTAAAATCGGCACACAACATCTCAAAAATTCGGTCGAATATTGGTATGGTTTTTCAGCATTTTGAACTTTACCCCCACTTATCAGTTATGAACAACATCACCCTCGCACCCCGATATGTAAACGGAATAAATCGTGATGAGGCTGAAGCGAAAGCCCACAAACTTCTTGAGCGTGTGGGGATATTAGATCAAGCAAACAAATATCCGGACGAACTTTCAGGTGGACAACAGCAAAGAGCTGCTATTGCTCGAGCGCTTGCCTTAGAGCCCAAGTTGATGCTTTTTGATGAACCTACATCTGCACTTGATCCGGAAATGATCTCGGAGGTTTTACAGGTAATGCGTGATCTCGCTCGGAATGGAATGACCATGCTTGTAGTGACTCATGAAATGGGATTTGCAAGAGACGTGGCAGATGAAGTTGTCTTTATGGATAAAGGCAAGGTGATCGAAAGAAACGCAAGCGGTAAGTTCTTTGACAATCCACAATCTGATAGAGCGAAGGAGTTTATAGATCGGGTGCTGCAAAAAATCTGACCTCCTATAATATACTTTCACCATGTAAATTAATAAAGTATTGAAAAACAGTATTTTGGGTAAATATAATGAACCAATTTATTAAATCAAAAAGTATTAACAGATATCGTTTAGGAGTCGATATAGGTGGAACATTTACTGACATAGTTTTAACTAGTGATCGAAGGCCGCCATTAGTTAGGAAGATATCTTCAACACCTGAGAACTATGCGTCTGCGGTTGCCGAAGGTATCGATGCCCTAATAAAGGAAGAGCAAATTAAGCCTGAAGAGATTAGCGATGTTGTGCATGCCACAACGGTAGCGACTAATGCAATCTTGGAGGGAAAAGGCGCTCACACTGGTTTAATAACTACGAGAGGTTTTAGAGATGTTCTGGAGTTTAGAAGGGTAAGGTTTCCTGAGCTTTATAATTTGAGTTATGTAAAGCCTAAACCGCTTGTTGAGCGTCGCGATCGCTTAGAAGTCATTGAGCGCATTTCCGCTGATGGGAGTGTAACGGTCAAATTAGATGAAACGTCTGTTGTCAATGCAGCTTCAAAGCTAAAAGAACGAGGGGTAACAGCAGTAGCAATCTGTTTGTTACATTCATACATCAACTCCTCCCATGAGAAACGTGTTGAAGAAATCATTCGTGATATTATGCCGACAGGCACTTTTATCTGCAGTTCTTATGATGTTTTGCCAGAAATAAGGGAATATGAAAGAACTAGTACAACAGTTGTAAATGCTTATTTGGGCCCTGTTCTAAGCCATTACCTTTTTCAGCTTCGAAAAAAACTAAATGATATAAAAGTATCAAGCCCTCTATACGTGATGCAATCCGGCGGCGGACAAATGAGTGATAGTACCGCTATAAACCTGCCAGCTTATTTTGTTGAGTCAGGCCCTGCTGCTGGTGTAGTGGCTGCTGCTGCTATTGCCAAGCGAGCGGGGCTAGAACAGATCATAACGCTGGATATTGGCGGTACGACCGCTAAAACTGCCATTGTTGAGGGAGGTGAGCCATCTCGTACATCAGAATATGAGGTGGGTGCAGGGGTAAACCTTTCTAGTAAGCTTGTGAAAGGTGCGGGTTATTCAATTAAGCTTCCTTTTATCGACGTATCAGAAATTGGTGCTGGTGGTGGCAGCGTGGTTTGGTTTGACGAAGGTGGTTTGATGAAGGTAGGGCCTGAGAGCGCGGGTTCTTTTCCAGGGCCGGTTTGCTACGACCTGGGTGGAGACAAGGTGACGTTGACTGACGCGAATTTACTACTGGGATACCTGAACCCAACGGGTTTGCTTGATGGTAGTATGAAGATAAATCATGAAAAGGCATTTTCACATGTAAAACATCTAGTTGGAGACCATCTTAACCTATCTGCCATGGATGCTGCTATGGGCATTTTCACTGTCGCTGTGAATAACATGGTGAGAGCGGTCAAATCAGTTTCAACTTATCGAGGGCGAGATCCAAGGGAATTCACTCTTGTCGCTTTTGGTGGTAACGGAGCGGTACTAGTAGCAGCGATCGCTGATGAACTTAATATTACAAAGTTTCTCGTGCCTTCTCGTTCAGGTGTGCTTAGTGCGGCTGGATTGCTTGCTGCCGATACTACTAATGAACGTGTCCGGTATCTTTTTGGTGTGGTCGGCGACCTGGAAGACGATCTAGTCTTGTCTGCTTTTGATAGTCTGGGGGCAGAGGCGTCAACACAGCTTCTTGAACAAGGTTTCTCTTCAACTGAGATTTCAATAGGTATGTTTGCAGACCTAAGATACAAGGGGCAAGCATTTGAATTAACAGTGCCGATTGATATTCATACTCCTAAACTTACCAACATGTTGGGACAACGATTCCATGAAGAGCATCAACGCACCTATGGTCACAAATCGACAGAAGAGCAAGTGGAACTTGTGAGTATTAGGGTATCGGCTCGCGTGTCAAAACCAAAAGAAATTACCCTGGAAAGAGTGGAAAGCTCATCAGCCAAGCTTGAGCGTAGAATGGTTAAATTTAAAGCAAATGCTGCCGTAGAGGAGACCATCATCCTAAAGGGACGAGAGCATATTGACAACAAATGTATATTTGGTCCCGCAATTATAGAAGAGTATGACTCCACAATAGTTATCCCCCCCGATTGGAGAGCTGAGGTTGATATATCAGGAAACTTGATTGTATCTAAGGGGAAGGGCAAATCATGACTTCAAATGTTGATCCTATTACCTTAGAGGTTTTTCAAAATGCCCTCGCATCTATTGCAGATGAATTAGCGCTAGTGATCATGAGGTCAGCCTATTCAAATATCGTTCGTGACTCGATGGATTATTCAACAGCGGTTTGTGACCACAAAGGGCTTACAATAGCTCAGGGACTTACTACTCCTGTTCATCTTGGTTCATTTCCACATGCAATGCGAAGTTTAATTGACGCTTATGAAGGTAAGATGTCACCGGGCGACATTTTTATTTTCAATGATCCCTATGAAGCTGGTGGTATGCACTTGCCAGATTTTTATGTGATAAAGCCTGTTTTTGTTCAAGATAGATTAGAGGGCTATGTTGCAACACTTGCTCATCAGATCGATGTTGGCGGAATCGCACCTGGTGGTATGGGAGTTTTCGCACAAGAAATATTTCAGGAAGGACTTAGAATTCCAATACTGAAGCTTTTTGACAAAGGTCACGCAAATGAGGCTATCTTCAGTTTAATAAAGATTAATACGCGGATGCCTGACAGCCTTATGGGGGATCTGCGCGCACAGGTTTCTGCCTGCACCACGGGTGACAAAGGAATGATTTCACTTGTCAATAAGTATGGCGGTGATTCATTTCGCGAACACTGTGAAGCGCTACACGATTACGCCGAAAAAATTATCCGCAAACAAATTGCTGAACTGCCTGATGGCACCTACAAATATGAGGACTATCTTGATGGTGTAGGAGAAGATCCAGAACCAATAAAATTTTGTGTTTCCGTAAATATTAAAGGAAATCATGTAAATATTGATTGGACGGGAACATCTCCTCAGGTCAAGGCGGCTATTAATGGGCCGCTACCAACAACACACGCGATGTCGTACCTTGGTGTTCGCTGCGCAATAGCAGCGCAAATGCCAAATTGTGAAGGCTACATGCGTGCAATCTCTGTTACAGCTCCCAAAGGTTCAATTGTTAACCCCTTTGAGCCTGCGGCTTGCGGTGCCAGGGGCATAATATGTTTTAGGATGTTTGATACTTTGTTGGGAGCTTTTTCACAAGTTGTGCCTGATCGAATTCCTGCTGCTAATGAGGGAGGATCTACTGCTCCACATATTGCTGGACGTGATATTCACAACAAACCATTTATGGTGTCGGGTGGTTTAATGGGTTGTTGGGGCGGCAACGAATCTTGTGATGGAATGGAGGGGATTTCAAACCCTGCCGCTAACCTCGGCAACACCCCTATCGAACTTTTGGAAAGTCGGCAGCCTATTGAAATTACTAAGTACGCTTTTGTCACCAATTCTGGCGGTCCTGGTTCTCAGCGGGGTGGTGTTGCGCTTGTTCGTGGCTACCGATTATTAGAGGAGGCAGCGGAGCTTGTGGTCCGTTCTGATAGGCGCTCGGTGCCACCTTATGGGCTTGCTGATGGATTTCCAGGGACACCGTCTTGGAATGTCATTTATTCCGATGGAAATCAAAAGCTTTTACCAGCCTGTCCAATGGAAGCGGTGCCAATGAAAAAGGGGGATGAGTTTGTTCACTATCAGGCAGGTGCCGGGGGATATGGTGACCCGTTGAACAGAGATCCTAAAAAGGTGCTACGTGATACCATGAATGAATTATTTAGTTTGGATTATGCAGCAGAGGTTTACGGTGTGATAATTGAAAATGAACTGGTATCTAGCGAAGAAACGGCGAAAAAAAGAAAAATTTTAAGAGCTGACAAGAGCCATAAAGGGGCATATATGCGGCATTTTCATAAGGCGATAGGTGTTGATTTTTCCAATTGGCTGCCACATTTCATCAACAAAAGCTAATGGTACGATCTCTTCCCCAACTTACCGCAAATAGGATACTATTTTATAACCTATTGTTTTAGCTATAATTTATTAGAGAAAGTGGCGGAGAGACAGTCTGCCTCACG
>ENA-UOXV01004046-UOXV01004046.1-marine-metagenome-genome-assembly--contig:-NODE-4046-length-17148-cov-6.026444_pt1 | contig 17148 bp, 19 predicted proteins | sample MGYA00238165_ERZ766961 | MGnify/ENA primary metagenome ERZ766961 (study PRJEB28924, sample SAMN03173240) | marine metagenome | biome: Marine; feature: Water; material: Subsurface seawater | place: North... | reverse complement strand
CAGCCAGCTTGACATCGAGCAGTAACGATTCCCCCACATGAAACCCAGCTGGGCGCACAAGCGGTGGTGCAACTCGGTGGACGACACCCTCGGCCTATAATGGGCACATGCTCAGCCCACGGAAGGGCAGCCCGTGCCAAACCTTCGCTGCCATGGACAAGGTGGTGTGCTCGCGCAATGTCGGCAAGGATCCGAACATGGGCCTGATGAAGGCCACTGGGGCAGACAGCGGAGCTGCGTACGATCCTGTCGCGGCGAGGAAGACGATGCTTGCCCGACCCAATCCGACCGCGCGGCCCGTCCTGCGGCAGACATGGCTAGCGGGCCTGAAGCCCAGCCTCATGCCATGGGCGTCTCGCATCATGCCCCGGGACGGAGGGACCCCCGTTTCCGCGCTGCTCCGGCCCCACCGCCCTGAGGGCGCTGCGCGACGCAGGAGCTGATGGTCAAGGTCAGAGCCGGCGAGACGCCCAACGGCTGCACTCCCAACTACCCCGACTTCATTCAGTCTATGGGGAGCGCGTTCGGAGCCGCCGCCGACCCTCAGTACGTCGGCCTCCCTATCCGCTGCGACGACCTCAAGATCGACAACATCTGCTTCCTCGCCAACGAGGCGTTCGACGAATTCCTCCACGAGGCTGGTCCATGCTCCTCGCCCTCGCACGCCCTGGTGCGTGCTCGGTCGTGCGTGCGTCTGCTGGGGGCTCGCACGCCCACGTATGCTTCACTGTCAACACTCGGCGTGATCATCTGTCCCGCCTCCTGAAACATCCCGTAACGGCGATCTGATCCACTCTTCCCGGCGCGGGTGCTGCGCGCAGGTTGTGCTCCCGCTCGAGGCGGACATCGCCCAGCGATGCGGTGCGCTCATTGAAGAGACCTCGGCGCCCCACCTCGCGGCCGTGGGCTGGTCGGCGCTGCCGTGGGCCATGCCGCCGTCTGCGTCGGCCGTGCCACCCATGGGGTCGGTAGTGGACCCGCTGTGCCTGGCGCCCCAAGAGAACCACCCGGCGCTCACGTCTCTCAACTTCGGAGCCCCCCAGGCCGTGCGCGGCCCCCCAGGCCGTGCGCGGAATGCCCGGCCTATTCGTTACCTACGACCAGCCTCTGCTTCCTACAGCGGCAGCGGCCTGAGGTGGACGGTGGCGCTGTGTGGCCCGCCGCCGGCTTGAGACCCCGCACCAACCGGGGTATGGGGAGGGTTGGCTCAAGTTGTGCATGTATGAACGCGTCTTGGGTGTCCCAGGCCGCAACAAATATAGATTAAAGATGCATGACGCGCATACAAGCAGGGGTGGCTTTGGATCGCTCCTCTGTGGAAAAGATCAGCACTCATGCCTTGGCAAGTCCAAAGCTGCCAGCAATCTGAACCAGGCGCCCCTGCAAGCCTGTGTTGAGTACCCCTGCCCGTGAACATACTACTGCGTCAAGAGGAAAGTGAAAATATTGCTCAAAGATGTAGGATGCCGGCGACGCGCTGGGGACGAGCTTTTTTGACATGCTGGGGCGTGTACCGCCTGCTCCGAAGACTGGGAGGGCACGAGCCATGCGAACGTACAGGGTGCTCGCGTACTGCTCCCGCACAAGCTGCGAAGGGCAGTCACATCAGAAACGGGGGCGAGGTCATCAACTGCGGCAGCGGAATGGATTAGGATGAAAACGAGAGGCACCTTCAAACGCTGGCCAAAGTTGAGGTCTGGCTTGTTGTAGAGGGAGAGGGCTGTGAGATGAAACGGCACTTGCACCGTTTGGCCGACCACCGGACACATCACCTACCACCAAGCCAAGAATCGGAAGCTGATTAAGATGATGTGCTTTGCATGTCACCAACGAGATCGCGGGGGCGTTCATCAACGTCGCGTGCCGCACAATGCCAGCAGGGTGCTTGGCACACCTGAGCTAGATTTTGTGCAAGGCCTCCGGACATGCCCGCCTTAACAAAAGTCTGCTTGTTCGGACCACCGGTACTTTCAGTGGGAACTGCCGTGGCTGAAACAAGCTACTTCTCAATATCAGTGGGCAATCCTCTGGCGGTGATCCACTGGCCTGGCTCAGGACGGGCGGGATGGTGAAGGCGGAAGCCATGGCGAGTAGATCGCGGCCAGCCAGAGCAGCATAGCCGAGGAGAGGAAAAGACTTCTTGTCGGTGGTGCCGCACATGCGGGCTAGTTCCGAGTCCTTGTAAAAGCATGAGCCCATGTTGGCCGCCGTCGTCACGCCCAGCGCCATCGCTGTAGGCAATTTTACCTGAGCCCAAGGAACCACCGTCTGAATCTCGAGCCATAGAAGTGTGGATAGCAATGATCTACACGGCACCGGGAGCGGCAAATACCGCTTTGCATATGTTGGCGGTCGCGAAGGTCCAAGCGAAGAGGGTGTAGACGAGAGCTGACTCAGGTGATTTTGCAAAGTCGGCGGGTGCCGTCTTTAATCGCTCAAACCCAGCGTGTAGTGCGGGAATCATAGTACGCTTGCCCGAAGCGTTTTCCATTATGGCGATGTCCAAAATGTTGACCTGCCCAAGTCCAGCAAAGTCACATTCGATGCTCACTCACTCTTCCAGCGTTGTAAAATCAAGAGCTCCGCCGGCAGGGACGTGCTTACCGGAGCTGTAACGATAAGAGCGGTCATCAGCCCTGCGGTTGCCTGAGGAATGCACCTACCGCCCCGCGGCATGCTTCTTGAATCCATTCCAGGTATATGACCGGCTCATGCAAATAGGCAAACACACGAATGCAGCTTCCATGCAGCCTATGTGGAGACGGATCTAGCACGTGTATTCGAGAATGCGCGATTATCATCACGTGCGGAGCATGATTCAAAGCTGAGGTTGGGAGAATCACCCGAGTACTGCAGAAATACCGAGGAATCCTGCTGTCGATGCAACTGCGACCTGCCGACCGGGGGCCATCGCCGTGATGCGCATGCTGGAAAGCTTGAACTGACACGAATTGATGTCTCCCAGTAAGCGCACAGAAACACACAGCGTAACGTACACACTTTTGTGCCAAGACATTGATACTTCGCAAACCCGTGGCGCGGCCTGCTAAGAGACTACGGACGAAATGCGAACGTTCAATCACACCGACCAACGAGGAGATCATCGCACCTGATTCGGCTGCGGCTGGAATCCAGCACTTGGTTGCGGCACAGCCTTTGCAGTTGTGGCCACTAGGCGTGAAGGTGGGTCCCACAGTGAGATCGTGGGCGCCGAGAGGCCGCTCGCCGCAGTGGACGCGAGAAGAGCACACAGCAGGAACGCAACCCTCAACATACTGTGCCGCGTAATGGGTTCCCTTGAGAATGAGAGCCCCACTCTACACCGAAATGAACTGTCGCCAAACACAGAGTAAGCGGCGACAGCGGTCCACGACAAGCAGGACGCGGGGCGCGAGGGATCCTGCGGCCACTTTCGGACGCGGAAAACACTTTTTATGGAACTTTTAAAATGGCTTTTTATCAAGATTTTGGAGGCAGATTTTGTTTCTTTGTGTGAGCTCTCCCCGGGGCAGGTCGGAGGGGATGACCGCGCCTCCCGGCGCTGCACTTGCACGAGAGCTCAACTCAGCTCTGTCAGCGATGCAGTGTGAGCACTATTCACTGGACGGGGCCGTGCAACACCCTGCGAACCGACGTCTGTATGAGATCGCGCGCGGGTTCGAGACCGGCTGGCAAACCATGCGAGCCAGTCGCGCTAAAGCTATGCGTGAGGCGCAACTCTATCTCGAGGAGGACATCGTTATCAATGGGCGCGTTATAGAACAAACCTGCCAGCTCCCGCCCGATGTCCGCTGCACCATTGCGGTCCCACCCGCCCCAGAACTTGTCCCTTGAGTCCTGAAGCAGTCGCAAGCCTTGGAGTGTGCGCGGTCCGTCGCCTGTTCTCATCGGCAATTTTGGTGGCCCAGGTTGCTGCTTCTTTCGATGGCACATTGTTTGCAACGTCACATGGTGACCATGCGATCCGAATCTTCTCGGTGACTGCCTCACCCGGTGTCTGCATCTTGCCAGAGCCAGGGCAACAGAAAACTTGGTGCAGTACAGCGCCCATGTCGTTGTCCAGTCTCGAGCGTGGTCCTCTGTGTATAAGCTTTCCACGTGGGTTTCGAATAAGGGCTATAGTGAGTCCGTTTCATCTCTTGTTTTGTGAAAATGTCGCTCGGTGCCGCTGGAGACTCAAGAACGCGGGGCGGTGGCCAGGTGATGAGTGGCAAGACGGTTGCGGTGCTCGACGGCCACACGCGTACCCCATGGACTCTAGCTTTTCATCGTCTGGCACCTCATCTCCTTGTATCCGGCTGTCTCAACGGTCTCGGCATTCTTCTTAAACCCGTAAAGTGGTCAAGCGAGGCGCTCAGAATCAGCAGCCAATTCTCCCTAGTGACCCTCGATGGGGATATCTGATCTTGTGCTGGTATGCAGGAGAACTTCGAGTTTGGGACGTGCGGACGCGGCGATGCATCAAGCATGCCGTGCTTGGTCCAGATCGTGTAACTTCGGTGGCCTTTCACCCTGAGCGGATGATGGTTGCTGCAGCGTGCGGGCGCGACCTTTTCTTCTGGGACGTAGATGGACGGGACGCCCGACCGCGCAAGATGCTCGAGACAACCATTGGTTTCTTGTGTCTTTATTTTCATCCCAACGGTAGGTGGCTTCTCACGTGCGAGGTGCGCTCGTTGGGCTCAGGAGGCAGTGGGCCAACGGCGGCTGTGCACAGCACGCCGCACTTCTGCATCCGGCTGCGGGACCTGGATGCGAACTTGAGTCCCTTCTCGGGCGGGAATGACGCGACAGGAGTGACGAGTGGGGATGCAGACATTCTGCCCATGGTGCTGGTCTACTCTGAGAGCGGCACGTGTATCTCGCCTTGTGGTCGCTTCCTAGCCGTCTGTCTTCCTGCCATTGCTGCTGGCGCAGCTACAGTGCCAGCCCCACAACCGCAGACGCAGCCACCTGGAGTATCGCTATCTAGTGGAAGCGGTCCGCCCTCGAATTCAGCGTCACAGCCCGCGGTGCCGGCGCCAAACCCCAGTGCGGACGCGATGCAAGTTGACGACGACGCGCCTGCGCCGTCGCACCCACAGCCGCGTGACGCGCAAGCGCTGCCGCCCGAGTACAAGAACGGCTACATTGCGGTGGTATCGTTGTGTTCGCCGCACTTCGCGCAAGTGTTATGTTCTGCACCAATTCCACGAGCCAGCAAGATCACATGCATACGTTTCTCCGCGTCATGCGACTACCTTCTCGTTGGTTATGGGGTGCGTCCCAATGCTTTTTGTCCCAGACCCAACTTCCTGCACTAGAGTCACCTTGCGCAGCCAGATTCCGCCTTTGCAAAACCCTTTTTACTTGCGCTGCTGGCTTGTGCTGGGGGCGGCCCGAGCACGGCAACGCTGAGGGGCGACGCTGCGGGCTCATTTAGGGGCGAGATATGCGTCCCGCGACCAACGAAAGGCTTCGGCGCGGTCTTGAGCTTTACCGATTTCGTCAAGGAGGGGGGAATGGGGCAAGCTTGCAGCTGGTTCGAGATTTGACGGGGAGTAACGATGTGCTCAATGCGGCTGAATGGCAGCCAACGTTGGGAGGATGCATCCTGTATGGGACGGACACCGGGCGAACTGTCTCGCTCTCCTTCACTCGCGAGGGCGAAGTCGACAAAGATCGAGACGATGGCGGCAAATCGCGCTCTCCCTCCGCGACAGATGAAGCCACCTTCGGGCGTCCCTGGCCAGCACCTCAAGCCCGTGCAATTCCGCAACCTCTGGCCCCGGTAACCGCAGATGCCCACGGCACACACACCAGCGGCAGAGGAAACATCGGGTTGCCGAATTCGGCTGCGGCGTCCGGAGTAACCGGGATTACTTCAGCCAGGCCTCCAGCTGGGGCATGGGGTAGGCCACAGCGCCCATGAGTTCTTGCTGCGAAGGCATGTGTGGAACAGTACATGTACCGATCATCGATCCAGGGGACGGATGCATGTGACACGAAAATTCATGTATGCGATTTACTCGTCACGAACATTTTTGCCACGGAAAAATATGACCGCAGCAGCATTCTGAGCCACTGGTGTGGCTTAGTTGAGAACCTTCGCGAAATCTTCAGCCCACTCCTTCTCGAACCAGTTGATGGCCTCCTCCTTCGAGATACGCTGACGCTGCCCCACCTTGCCCTTACGAAGCTTGCGCTTGCTGACACGGTCGCCAGCGCGCTTCATGCAAACGTAGAAGTCCATGCCGTAGATGCCCGCGTTCGGGTCGTACTTGAGCCCCAGATCGATGTGCTCGCTGATGCCAAACCCCCAGTTGCCCGCGTTCGAGAAGTTGCGCCTGATCGAGCCACCGAGATCAGCATGACTAACCCAGAACGCGATGAACCATCACCCGCACGTACACCCCTCTCAATCAATCGTTCAGGAAAGTTTTGAGGTGCGGACACTAGAGGGCAATCAACTCGTCAACACAGGCTAGAACTGGCGGTGACATTTGCGTGTGTGGGACTCACCGGCGGAGCTCATACTCCTTGACGGCAAGGCCCTTAGCGATGATGTCCTTGGCCTTCTCTCCGCGCACCTGAACGCCGTCACTCGAGTCAGGCTCCGCAAGCTGCTCAGTTTCGCGACCTCTCCTGGTGACATCGGAGATTTCTGTTCCCTGGGAGCAGGCAGCTAGTGCCGCTATTCCACACTGAAGCATACCTGCTTCTTCCAGTACCCCAAACAGAGAACCCCTAGCACACCGCTCTTTGGATTGGGAATTTGTGCGGGTTAAGTACCGTGACATAGGTGGCGATCTTCTCGTTACGGCGGATGCCGAAGGTGCGCACAGTGTAGCGAGCTGGCAGGGGCAAATGAGTTAGGCATCCACACCCGAGGGTTAGTGACAAAGACTACAGCTCAACTTTCGACACAGCATGCTCAACAAAAGACTAGCGATATGGAACCCGCGCGTCTCCAGGATCCAACATACGGGGGCAGGCAGCACGAGTCTTGAGTCTACACGAGAGGCACTGCTGCTGCTGCTGCTGCTGCTTCCAGAAGCGTTCCACAACGACGAACTCTCGGCCTCGAAATGGCTCACATGAAATTGAAACAAAGGTTTCATATCTTATGGTTTGAGACTTACCACGGGAGTAGCAGGGCTCCTGCTCGGTGAGCTGCTGGAGCACCTTGCCGGCGCGGGTCACGCGATCGCCGGACTCACCGACCGAGATGTTCAGGACAAGCTTGTCCACGAACATCTCGCGCATGACATTGTCAGAGCCCTCCTCACCCTGCTCAGCCTCCTGGAATTCAGCACTCGCTTTTCTGAGAAGCATCCACCCGGCCACCACGTTCCACGAGCACCACGCTAACAGTGCAAGTCCTCAGCGCCAGCACCTCCCCAAGCACTCAATTGCCGCACTACACAGCATAGCGTGCAAGCGAACGCAAGTATCATTCCTAATAATAGTGGTTTTGAGCGCGTGCAGCGACGCCTGCACTGAGTGAGCACCGCCTCCCGGCCGGGGATACACACCATTCTGAGGTCGATCTTGTGGACTGGAAGGCACGCGCGGCGAGTTGGCTAAAGATGCGAGGTTTTTTTCCATTGCCACTGAATGGAAAAGTGGATAGGAGAGCAAAAAGTTGTTTTAGAAGAGGAACGGCTCCAAGGTTTCTTTCTTCGCGCGTGGTCAAACGCGATGGCGCGCAGACAATTGGCGGCCAATCTGTGCCAGGCGGCTATTCATTGCGCTACCCGCGCGGTATGCTTTGTCCTCGTGCGGTACATCAAATTCATCGTCTACACCGCACTTAACGGACTCCGCGGCCAAAGAATCGCGGTGAAAACAGGCGCACTACGGATGGTGGGGTCACGGTTGGACTGATGGAACTTCCTCCCAAGTTCGATGCCTCATGGTGTTTTTGCGACCGTATTCGGTGCCATCTGTGATAAATTGAGTAGTTTTATTCCACAAGCCAACTTGGAGATCACTGCGCTGCCTAAGCGCCTCAGTGAGTCTCGAGGCGGCGGATCCGGCGTGCAATGCGTCTCTCAGCCTCTTGGTAACGGGTATTCTGCTCTGCAACCTCCTCCTTGAGTTCAGCGCGACGTCTCTCCAACTTGTTCTCGCAAGCTGCTACCGCGGATGCACGCATATCCAACTCCGTACTACGCGATTCAAGCGCCGCCTCTAGTCGCCCCAGCTCCCGACGCTGCTCCTCGGCCTCGGGGTCTGCAATCCCCTGCTGCGTAAGAAACGCCTCTTCCTGCGCGCGCAGCTGCGCCGCGCGCGCTTCGAGCCGTCGATCAACAGCGTCAGCGTGACGCTCCCGCGCCGCAAGCTCCTCTCGTGCGACCGCGGCGTCGCGCGTTTGAACCCCGAGCTCTGCAAGTCGTGCTGCGACCTGCTCAGACGCTGTCACAGCCACAACACGCTGTCTTTCGAGCTCATCCCCTCGCTCTTTGATACACCGTTCCTGCTCCTTCAGCTTTGCCTGCGTCCGTGTGCGACCGTTATGTCAACGGAGAGGCTCCGTAGCACCGTTGGCAGCAAGATTCTGATGAAAGTTGTAACAAAGTCACACTGGACTTCCGAACAGCGACGGAACAAAGGGCATGAGAACCTCCCAGTCGGTTAGACGGCGCGCCTGCGCCGCAAGCCGAGCATCTGTCGTGCGGATCTGCTCCCGCAACTGCTCCTCAGCATGTCGCACCGCATCTGCACTGCGCTGCGACGCAAGTTCCTTGTCTCGCGCGCCCTCGGCCGCTGTTCGGACTGACGCACTGAGACGCTCCCCCTCATAGCGCGCGAGTGCAGCCTCCTGCTCTGATGCAGCAACCTGCAGTGCGTTGCCACATCAACAGAAGTGGACTGGCGCCAGACCATTAGATGAGCACGACGCGGGGCTCTTACCTCGCGCTCTCGATCAAGCAGGGCCTGCTCACGGCGCGCAGAGCGGTCCTCCCGAGCCTCAACTTCTGCGAGTCGCGCCTCCAGCGCCCGTTCCCGCTGAGCCTGTCATTTAGATGGGCGAGTGCGTCAGAATCTATGACATACTTTGATGGTTTTGATCAAGTGTCTGTCAGCATTCGCATCATCCCAGAGGTCAATGAAGATTGCCCTGTTGCCAATGGTCTGCTGCGCAGCTTGAAAGCACTACACTCGATGCGCAAAACAAGCGGTCCGAACATACCTGGGAAGCGCTCTGCGCCGAAGCCTCATGTCGAGCGGCTTCCTGGTCACGTGCAAGCAAGCGCTCGCGCTCGGAAAGCTCGTCGCCTCTCCTGGCACCTTCTTCCAAATGCTTGCGAATCTCCGCCTCCCACTCCCGCAGCTCCGCGTCTCGTGCAACCAGCATCTGTTCGGCCTCGGTCAATCGCGCACGATCCGACTCCAGCGCCCCATGAAGCGCAAGAGCGTCCGTCCGCAGCTTTTCTACCTCAGCCGCACGCTCGTCGCACAGAGTCAAATCCTCGTCCATCCTCATGCGCAGCGCCAAGGCACTAGCTTCTCTGTCCTCGATGCGCGCAGACATTTCCTGCAGCACAGCATGATCCTCCCTTGCAGCTTCAAGCAGAACAATGCGCTCTTCAGAAAGCCGACGTTTCACCTCCTCCTCCACCCACCTGCCTTGCTCCGCCTCCCCAGCTTGGTACTCCGCTAGGACATTTCGCAGCTGGTTGCGGTCCTCCCTGATTGCCTCAACATCTCCTACCAACTGATCAATTTCTGTTCGCAACGACCTGAGCTCCTTTCTGTAGCGGTCACAAGACGCACAGGGGAGCAACAGAGACGGCTCCGCAGCCGGAACACGAAAGTCGTAGACGCCGCCAATCTTATGTGACAGTGAGCGCTCCGCTGAAAAAGCACGGTGCGAGGCTGCAGCTTGATCAAGCGAACTACATGATAGATCATCCTTTTGCGGACCAGAACCGTGGCCATCTGCAGCAGCGCAAGGCTTTTCGTAGGGGGTCGACAGGTCCTGCAGATGTTCGCCGCTTTCCACGACTGGCGAGGTGGCACCCGGATCGGACCGATCAGCATCTACCCGATCGGATGCAAATACGGTGCTACCCTTGGCTCGCCAGTCATGAAGCTCTGCCTGAAGAGAACGTGTCTGTTCCGCCACGTGCAGCATCTCACCAGCCCGGCGTGCGGGGATCCGAAGCTGAAAGTCTGGATAGTTGTCTGGACCTGGACTAAACCCTAAAACCCCTTGTGATTTTTTATTAATTTTACACTGCCCAATTCGTTCGCTGGAGTAGATCGCTCGCTCGCGAACTAAATTTAGTTTGTCGGGGACTGCAGGGAGGCAATCAGGGCGATAAGTTGCAGAAATCAATCGCTGTGGCGGAAGAATAGATAGACCCTGTGTGAAGCATGTACGATGGGATCGGGTTTTAGCGGCAGACGTCTTCGGCGAATTTTCTGGCTAGAGCTCCTGAACGGAACGTCGAGAAGACGATCGAGGACACTGCAATGGGTCATGGGGAAGGGGAAGGCGTTGCCTCACGCCCTGCGCGGCGATCAGCCGTTCAGCACGGTCCAAATCCCTCCAGGTGGTTCGCCAATTCCGTGTGAAGCCGCATCGCTGAAATCGCTCGACCCGAAGCCTTTCGCTCGATCCGAACCATCTTGTGCGCAAGCAAATGGAACAGGCTTAGATCTTCCAAATGCTAAAAAGTGTGACTGCATTATGGCTCTCAACGTATGTCATGCCTTCTTGGGCATAATGCAGTCACACTTTTTAGAATGACTGTTGCGGAAGATGACGACAAAGACTTGTCGTGGGTCTTCTACAATGCTCAGCGCAGCGAAGAGATCGTGTCAAAAACTGAGGTGCGTGGGAGCATCTCTGAAGTCGGCTACAACAATGCATGCGATAGGCTCAATCAGGTGGGAGTGCGCGTCGAGGCATCTCCAATGTACGCAACCGCTCGCCCGCCACTATCCATCGAAGTTGACCTAGCAGCTAAGAACGCAAAGCGTCGACGGATGAACTTGTCGCATCAAGGAAAGACGGATCGTTCTCCTAAAAAGGAGAGAAGAACTAGACCATATCGAGAGGGAGATACAGGAGTGGCAAACGAAGGCTGAGCAGTTGGACGATCAAGTCCAGCAGGAAGAGCAGGCCATCAAGCAGATAATGTCTCTTGCGACTTGCGTCATGAAGCTGCCCGGACGCTCCTCGCTGGACGTCTACAGTCTTCTTTTGACAGCAGCCAAGGTGGCCCTTTCTGCAAAACAGTGTGGTCTGAAGCGTTCTGACTCTGCTCAAAAAATCTTTTGCCTGCATTGCCCATTGATCAGCTGGTACTGATACAGGCATTTTGCTCTCCGGAATCGTCAACGGCCGATGAAATTTTTGACGATAGGCCAGCCTCCCGTGGACTCAGTAACCCATCACAAACTGAAGGACTCGACGTTTCCAGCGTTGTGATGTGGGACCTCCATGTTTGGACTGCAGGAATCAACTGGAGATCGAGAATGATAGTGAGTGTGTTTGTGTTGATGATGCCGGTCCAAGAGAGGAGAGGTTGCAACCGAGCACTGGCCAGACCCCGCAGCGCCAGCAGCGGAGCTGAAAATCAAAAGTAGAGCAAGCATTGGTTTTTCTGACCTCAGAAGCAGCCCACGTGCGGGGAAGATGAGACAATCACTTATTAATTTCCCGATCTCTCAGGTACTTATCTGTATTAGGACGCTTGCGCAAGGAAGCGCAACTGGTACTTGACAGCAAAATCGACTAGGTGGGGACATGTGCAAAACAGAGCCCAGTGCTGAGTGAATTTGCAGACATCAAGCCACAATCCAGGATGTTTGAATGGGAGAGCGGTGACTACCCTTACAGTTCAGGGTGTGTGCTTCTAGTGTGTAGCGGAATTTGGGCGGGTGCGATTCGGTCGATGTCCATGCTGCCCGGGCCTCGGAGACCCTCCTGAAAGATTCTGTCCCATTGGTCTCCGGCTCGGCGCCAGGAAAATGTGGCTCGCGCCCAGGCCTTCATCTCTCGGCGGTGTTCGTCGAAGTCGCTCGCGTGGTTGGCCACATAGATCACCCGCTCAACCCACGCCTCGAGGCGCTCCGGATCCCGCCCAATCAGCCCTGGGCTACCTGGTGGCCCAAGATCAAACCGTCCTGCCGTCTCGTTCAGCGCCGAGTCGGTGTGCCGAGAAGTGATTGGCACGGCCCCCATCGCTTGCGCCCGCATGAGCGAAATCGAGGATATTTCTCCGATTTCGCACGTGTAGAGGTAGAATCCGCAACCCGATAGCGCCTCAGTCAGCTCGCGCTGCCCAACCATACCCTTGTTGACGATTCCATCCGCCTGCCACAGCGAACGGCACCGTACGTCACGCGCAAAATCGCAAACGTAAATGCTCCTCGCAAGGTTCATGTAAATATGCCTGTCCTAAACCCTTTCCAAGTGTTAGATCATTATCATGCCAAATCCAATGGGCGCGAGCCACAGTCAGAAAGATGCTTGCGGCTGAAGTGAACCTTGAGCATGGTATCAATTGAGTTTTTGAATCGCTTCCCTCTGTCGCCATTTCGCTCCAAAAATTGCAGCATTCCCTTCGTCCAACCGTAGTACACTTCTAGCGTCGAACCGGGCACCCTCGCGTGAATCTTTGGCCATACCTGCATTGGTCCGGTCGCTAATTAGGTGCCCAAATCTGCAGTGATACGACAACTGGCTCGTGATTGCTGCATATGGGACCTTTAGGAGAGTTTCGAGGCCGTAGAAGGGGTGGGAGGCATAAATGAATCGCTTTGGGTCGTTGATTCCGTCCACGAACAGGGCAGGGTCGATCCCGTTCGCTGATACGACCGTCTTGGGGTGGGCGAAGTCCGGCATCTGTGCTGCATGGTAGTGGCTCATTGCAAAGGCCCCGTCGATCGTCTCCATGAAGGCAGGAGTATATCGCTGCGCATATTGCTGGTAGTGGAACCAGAGGAAGCGAGAATGCGCGTTGCGGCCGATAGCGACGGCGTCCTGGTGGTGCCACCACACGACGAAAACGCCTGGTGAGTTCGTTTCATCATAGGCCCAGAAAGGAAACCACTCTACACCATGCTCATCCTGGCCAGCAGCAATGTCTGCGGCCGACGGGTTGCCGTACACAGCAACATGATAGCCCCGCTCGCGCAGCTGGCGGCTCATGAATATGACTGCCTCGTTGGCCCCTCCCATGCCGGTGCGCATCTTCTCCGGGCCCCAAGGATCGTCCAGCTCTTCGAGGTATTGCCGTGCAAAGATCACCACACATCGGAATGGTCTCGTGTCTGCACGACACGGGTGCCCAGGAGGGTATGTATGCACTGGTGCTGGGCGCCGGTGACGATTGAAGTTCATCTCAGCGCGCAGGAGAGCAGACTTCAGCGCAAGAGAGTTGTCGTTCTCGGCTATCGGGTTGACAATTCCAGCGATCTCGTTAAGGCCGCCCATCACATCGATTGACCCTACTCCTGCCTCAAGAACCTTGCCCAGCGCGTTCAAAACTTCCTTGTAACACGCTGAGTCCGGCGAGCAGGACGCCGCGTGCCCCAGGAAATAGCTGCCAGCCGAAAATGACACGGTTTAAATCAGTGGCATGCCCCTTGCTGTCAGCAACAGATTGAAGTATTGCAGTCCAACTGCATGGTCGCGCAAGTTGCCACGCATCTAAGATGCGGCGGGCTCCGACCTAGCAGCGTAGGCAATGAGAAACCACGGGTCGCCCGGCTGCGACCGCAGTGCCAGCGACAGGAATTCCAGCGCGCGCGCATACTCGCCCACCTGCGCCAAGGTGTGAGTGATCAGGCCTCGTACAGTCAGGCATCGCGGCCGAAAGGCGACTGGGTGGCTCGGGACGGACGTTGGCGAGGAGGACCCAGAGGCGCGGCACGACGGAGTGCGTGTAGGCAGAAAAGCAGACGTAGGCCTCGGCTGCCAGTCGGGTTGAAAATCCGTTTGTCGGAAGCTGTCCAGTTATCTTTTCTACTGCATCAAGCTCAAACGTTGTCTGAACGCCGAACCAATGCGGCGGTATTTCCGCCAGAACCTGCCAGTGCCGGCCAAGAGCACGCAGTCACTCGGTGCTCGTCAGCCACGTAGGCGACCTTCGAACCAGCCAGACCCAGTCCTTGCGTCCATAATCCCAGGATCACACCAGAAGCGGGGTATTTCAGCCGGAGAGCAAACCTTGTTGTCTGCCGCTACCGCGCGGAGCACGATGACATGCAGACCTGCTCCCGCGCAATGCTTCAATCGGCGTGGCCTTGGCCGCAGGGCACAGCGGATCTCAGTATGCTGGCGAAACCTTTGAACATCTGGACCACCGTAACGTTGGTTGATTCGAGGGGTAGACGCTGAAGGTTTCCATTAAGTTCCATTTGCAAGTGCCCGCTACGCTCTTCGGATGGAGCGTTGACGGGAGCGACGACCTGAAGAGAAAGCACTAATTCCGTCGTCCCAAGATTCTCGCATGACCGAGGACTCGTAACTGCTATTTTCCAAGGGGCTTGCACATCTCTAGGATCGGCCGCAGCCGCAGGATCCGACTTGATATCATCCGGGGCCCCGAAAATGGACCCATCGTCGCAGGAGAAGGTGAGGCTTTGCTCGCTGAGAGATCCCCCATCGCGAAAAAGGGAAACTAGAAGCGTCTGCCTACCGGTTCCACGGGGCTCAAGCGAAAACGTATGTTGTCCTGATGCAGATATCTCGAAGGTTCCTCCCTCTTGGCCATTAAAGTCCACTCCCACTGAGTATTGAGATTCTTCGACTTGGAGGTCACCCACCACATCGCACACAACTAAGACCTCCTCCTGCCAAACGATCGCGCAACTCAGTACGGTGGGCTTAGCGCTTCATGTGCCACAAGCACCCAGCCTGCAGGGCGCGGGCTTTATCTCGAGGTACGGGTCTTGCCGAGGCGCTCAGGATGTCTCCCTCAACTGGCGAGAGGACACGGATCACAGCGTCCTGTGCCACAGCCTGCGTCGGGCCCGTGCTTTCAAGGATCCATACGGCCAGCAGTGACACCAATCCCGCAAATCCGGGACGCCTTCTAGCAGGTTGCATTATCAGCGCCGGTTCTCTCGCGCCGAAGCCTGCTCTCCTCGCTCCCACAAGATCCTGTGTAAAGCTATCAAAATTCGAGCGCGAAGATTGCGGAGCCTCGCAGGTGGGCAGGTGCCAGAATCATGCCTACATCATCTACCGCACACCTCCCTGCTCATCACCAGGTACCTTCTGCAGCTGCAGGTGTGAAAGTTCAAAGAGGTTTGCGGAGCGCAGCTGCGATGGCCGGTCAAGGACGTGCAGCCCCACCGGCGCAGTGGCGGCGTCCTTCTTCCGGCCCTGCACGCAAACAGCTGGCGTCGGTTCTCTCGAAAAACGCATCCGAGCAGCTAGAGTACTCCAAGGCCGAGGAGGTCTTGGAGGATGAGTGGCAGGACAACAGCGAGCATACCATCCACGACAGCATAGCTCGCTCGCATGTCTCCGTCGCAGCATTGATGCGGGAGGTGGTGCAGCTTCGGGCGGCAGCACTGGTTTCAGGAGGCGCGATATGCACAGAAGAGGCCGATGAACTTGTTGCAAGGGTCAGCGAAATGGCTGAGGAGCATACCAGCGCAGTGAAGGCATTGAAAAGAGCGAGGCAACCCCACCACGCTCTCAGTCTCTCTCGACCCTGCGCCCGCCGCGTTTGATGTGAGAAATCCTGAGAAGTCGGGATCGGGGTGGCAGGCAGGGGTGTCAAGAGGCTCTGAAAGAATCGACGGCTTCTCGTGAGGATGCAGCGTGTGCTCGAGCAGCGGGCGATGCCCTGGAGGTCCAGATGGCGACAATACGTGGTGAGAGGGCTGAACTTCAGACGCGGCTCCAAGACCGGGAGGGCAAGCTGGGGCATGCTTCTCAGCTCGTGGTGTCGCTCCAGAACGCTCTGATCGAGAGCGAGAGGCGGCGGCTCCTGGCAGAGGGCCCGCCCGGCCGTCATGCCGCCGCCTGTCTTTCTGCGACAGCGCGCTCCACGGCGCCTGCCGCAGGGCGCAGCGAAAAAGATTGGGAGGCTCTCGAGGCAGAGGTAGTAATGGGAAGAGCAAGACTAAAGGAGGCTGAAGAGGGCCGGATGGCTGTGCGGGGCCGGCTGCACCAGGCACTTTCCTTGTTGGAGAAGCAGGCGCGCCTCGCGCACGAGGTAGGAGGTGCCGGGGGGGGCTTGCCGAGCAGCAGCGACCAACTTGCTGCGCTTCGACTTGGTAGCGAGATGGCAGCATCGGCGCGCGCAGAAGGAGACGCGCTGCTCGCGCGAGTGGTTCGTGCGGAGGAGCGGCTGGCTAGTGCGGAAGCTCTTCGGCGCGCAGCAGAGGCCGCAGCGCGGGCGGCCGAGGCGCGCGAGGCAGAAAGTGACGCCGCAGCGCAGAAGAGTGAGACGCTGGCGGCAGCGGAGCGTGCGCTTGGCGAGCAGGTTGTTCGACTGGAGGCGGACATGACGGCACAGGAAGAGGAGGCAGGGCTTCTGCGCAGGAAACTTGCGGAGACCGAGGAGGAGCTGCGGGTGGTGCGGGCTGCGCGCGACGCTGCACAGGGCGAAGCGGAGGGACTGCGGGAGCGTAATGCGGCGCTGCAGCGCTTTCACGCGGCCAACCGGTCGCCAGCGTCAAGGAGCCTCAGTGCCAGCGTCAGCATGCTTTCCCTGTCGTCGCCGGTCGCGTCCCCGCTCCGCCTGGGGATGCAAGCCCAGCTGTCGCCGGCATCTGCCAAGGCGTGTGGACATCATGCGGCGCTGCGTGCCGACAATCATGGTAACGGGGTCAGAGGAGCTCAGCCCGACGCTGTGAGAGCGGGAAAGCGGAGCTGGCTGCCCACTGGTGGCTATCGTACTAGCTCTATAGGAATCCCGGGAGAGTAACTAGAGCGAGAACGGGGAGTGCCGTAAGAGAGATGTATTCGAGTAACCCCGTGAATTGATAGAAGAAAGACTCAAACACCAAAAAACACCTGAATGTGAAGAAATGCCGAGGTATCCAGACGGGGAAGCAGATCCCCCTAAACCCTGAACCCTAAACCGGGTATAGACAGCCAAACCAAACCGATGGACACGCAAAAGCCCCAAACGGGGAATCAGAGGATGTGCCCGCCTAGCACACATAAGTCATGGCTAGCACACCTAAGTC
>ENA-UOXV01004041-UOXV01004041.1-marine-metagenome-genome-assembly--contig:-NODE-4041-length-17162-cov-6.143216_pt1 | contig 17162 bp, 16 predicted proteins | sample MGYA00238165_ERZ766961 | MGnify/ENA primary metagenome ERZ766961 (study PRJEB28924, sample SAMN03173240) | marine metagenome | biome: Marine; feature: Water; material: Subsurface seawater | place: North... | reverse complement strand
TGATTCAATCTTATCGCCCATCGCCGTAATGGCGCGGGGACCGGGGCCAATAAACGCAACACCTGCATCTTCGAGTGCTTGCGCAAAGCCTGTGTTTTCGGACAGGAATCCATATCCCGGATGCACAGCTTCGGCACCGGTATCTTTGACCGCCTTTAAGATGTTCTCGACAACGAGATAACTCTCGGACGTCGGTGCAGGGCCTATGTGGACGGCCTCATCGGCCATTTCGACATGCAACGCATCACGGTCGGCATCAGAATACACAGCGACCGTCGCAATCCCCATTTTTCGCGCCGTTTTAATCACCCGACAAGCGATCTCGCCACGGTTTGCGATCAGGATTTTTTTGAACATTTTTGTTTCCCCGCCAATAGCACCCAACTCATAGTTTTAGGCTTTCGCGCGCCGTGTTTCGAGGTTTTTTTTCGCACGTGCAATATGATGCATCAATTCAGAACAATTACACCCCTAAAAACGACGCCTTAAGCTGCTTGTAAGCCTTTCCAATTAAAAGGTTACCAATTGTTTCGACAACCTATGTGTGGCTTTTCCTTGGATTATAGAAATGTCAGTATTCGCAAAATTTGTATGTCATAGATTGACTGAGTTTAAGGGACCCCATCGATAATGGCTGAGTTAGCTACCGAAAGCGTCGCGCAGGAAAACTGGGGTCTGATAACCCAAAGCCTTGATCGACTATCAGAGGGCATCACGATCATCGATGCCGATGACAAACTTGTCCTTTTCAATACTCAAGCCGCTGAATACCTCGGGATTGAAACCGACTCTATCGCGGTTGGTGTTTCGCTGCATGATCTGGTCGTTTCGGAAACTGGTGAAAAAGTATCTGACCCGGGTTCCTTGCTCATCCAGCAATTGGATGTGTCGCGGCAAGGCAAGCCACAGTTTTTTGAGCGCGAGGTCGGTGAAGGTAAAATCCTGAGCGTGCGCGCCAATCCGATTCCTGGTGGCGGTGTGATCACGCTTTATACCGATATCACCGAACGCAAAGCCTTTGAAAAACGCCTGATTGATATGGCGACCCGTGATGAATTGACTGGGCTGATTAACCCCGTCGCGAATTCTTTACCCTCGCCGCGCACGAGGAAGAGCGCGCCAAACGCGAAGGCCATGTCGTCAGCGTGATGATGTTAGATGCCGACTACTTTAAGAAAATCAACGACACGTTTGGCCATTCGGCCGGAGATGATGTGCTACGTGATTTGGCAGACAACTGTCGTAAAATTTTCCGAAAAACTGACGTGGTTGGCCGTTATGGCGGAGAAGAATTTGCCGTCATGTTGCCGGGCGCAGAAGAGAAAATGGCAAAAATTATCGCCGAGCGTATTCGGAGTTCAATCGAAGCCAGCACCGTTAAGCATGACGATGAAGACATCAACTATACGGTCAGCATTGGTATCGCATGTGCGACGGGCAAAGACGTAAAGATAGAAGAACTCCTCGATCGCGCGGATCGCGCTCTTTATACGGCAAAAGCAGAAGGTCGGAACCGCGCTGTCTTCGACGCGGCCGCATAGAATTATGTCACGTATTTTAACATTAGCAGTCGCCCAGTCCGGCCCCATTCAAAAATCAGAAGACCGCCAGGCCGTCGTTGCCCGGCTGTGCAAAATGCTGGGCGATGCTGCTGATGCCGGGGCGGATGTTGTCGTCTTCACGGAATTGGCGCTGACGACGTTTTTCCCCCGCTTCTACGCCGAAGATCGCACCGAGATGGACCATTGGTTTGAGACCGAGATGCCCAATCCATCCGTGCAGCCGCTTTTTGATTTGGCTAAGGAAAAATCCATCGGTTTTTATCTTGGATTTGCGGAGCTTACCCCAGAGGGACACCACTTCAACACATCCATCATCGTCGATAAATCAGGCCAGCAGGTCGGTAAATACCGCAAAGTTCATTTGCCCGGACATGACGGCTTTGATCCTGACCGGAGCTTCCAACACCTGGAAAAAAGATATTTTGAACCCGGTGATTTGGGATTCAATGCCTGGTCCACGATGGGTGGCATCATGGGCATGTGCATATGTAATGATCGTCGTTGGCCGGAAACCTTCCGCGAATTGGGCCTCCAGGGTACCGAACTGATCATGCTTGGCTACAATACGCCTTCGTCTAATTCACAAATGGCGTCTGAAACCAGCGATATGCGCAAGTTTCATAATCGGCTGTGTTTGCAGTCAGCGGCCTATCAGAATTCGACATTCATTGCCGCCTGCGCCAAGGCAGGAGACGAAGACGGCCACCATTTGTATGGCGAGAGCTGCATTATTGACCCCAATGGTGAAATACTGGCCATGGCGAAAACCGAAGAAGACGAACTTGTCATCGCCACCATCGATTTAGATGCCACGCGCTTTGGCAAGGAAACAGTCTTTGACTTTGCACGCCACCGTCGCCCTGAACATTATGGGCGTATCGGTTCCCAAACAGGGGTCACACTGCCCGGCAAGGATACGGACTAACACACGCATTACATTGGCAGATGCCATTATTTTGCCGTAAACTTCAAATAGGGATGTATATCTAAGACAAGCAACCGTGCGGAACCGAGCCGCGCGGCAATAAAAGAATAATGTCAAAGCTTGTCGACTTGGGGAGATAAAAACATGGCTGCCAACGACATAACCTTTAGGCCTGCCACACGTGCAGATTCCCACGTCATTGCTGAGCTTTTTCAAATATCGGCAGAAGGTGTTGCTGACTATGTCTGGAGCACCCTTCCCGACCTTGAGTTTCAAGGGATGGACTTGCTCGATATCGGCGCCAAGCGCTATGAGCGTGAAGGAGTCAATTTCTCTTACCAAAACTGCGATTTGGCTGAAATTGACGACGAAGCCGTTGGTATGCTCCACGCCTATGCCATGGGCAGCGACGTCGGCAATGTGCCTGATGATTGCGACCCAGTCCTGCGCCCTTATATGGAGCTTGAGGAACCGAATAGCCTCTATATTTCGGGATTGGCGATGTTCAACAAATTCCGCGGCCGTGGTGCAGGCACCCGGTTGCTCGACTTCGCCTTCAAACGCGCGCGTGCCGAGAGCTTAAAGAAGATTTCGCTGATCTGTTTTGAAGAAAACGAAGATGCCTACCGCTTATACAGCCGCGAAGGTTTCAAAGACCGCAAACGCAGCGCCGTGGTGCCACATCCGCTTATTAAACACGGCGGCGACGCCGTCTTGATGGTCAGAGAGAACTAAAGGCGCAAAATAAAAGTAGCCACCCCGCGACTAAAGCGGGATGTTGTCGTGCTTTTTCCATGGGTTTTCGAGATCTTTGTCTTTCAACATCCTGAGTGATTTGCACAACCGTTTACGGGTTGAGTGCGGCATAATCACATCGTCGATGAAGCCCCGTGCCCCCGCAATAAAGGGGTTTGAAAAGCGTTTGCGGTATTCTTCTGTCCGGTTGGCAATTTTTTCTTCGTCGCCAATATCAGCACGGAAAATGATCTCAACGGCACCCTTTGGCCCCATCACAGCAATTTCTGCAGATGGCCAGGCATAGTTCACGTCCCCACGGAGATGTTTGGAACTCATCACATCATACGCACCGCCATAAGCTTTGCGGGTGATCACAGTCACCTTAGGGACGGTGGCTTCTGCGTAGGCATACAGCAATTTCGCACCATGTTTAATGATCCCACCATATTCCTGACTTGTACCCGGCATGAAGCCAGGAACGTCAACGAGGGTCACGATTGGAATGTTAAAACAGTCACAGAAGCGAACAAAGCGCGCGGCTTTGATGGATGAATTGATATCCAAGCATCCGGCAAGCACCATGGGCTGATTGGCAACGATGCCAACAGTCGAGCCTTCCATCCTTGCGAAACCAATGATGATATTGGCCGCGTAATTAGGTTGGAGCTCAAAGAAATCACCTTCATCAACGATTTTAGTAATCAATTCCTTCATGTCATATGGCTTGTTGGGGTTATCCGGAACAAGTGTATCCAATGACATTTCAACACGATCATGTGGATCTGGTGTCGGGCGATATGGCGCGTCTTCGCGGTTATTTGCCGGCAGGAAGTCAATAAACCGGCGAAGGTACAACAATGCTTCCATGTCGTTCGTGAATGCGCGGTCTGCGACACCCGACTTCGTAGTATGCGTAGTTGCCCCACCCAGGCTTTCAGCAGTGACTTCTTCGTGCGTCACCGTTTTCACAACTTCTGGACCAGTCACGAACATGTAGCTGGTGTCTTCGATCATAAAGATAAAATCAGTCATCGAAGGCGAATAAACCGCGCCACCTGCACATGGACCCATGATCATGGACACCTGCGGTACCACACCCGATGCCAGCACATTGCGCTGAAATACCTCGGCATAACCCGCAAGACTATCGACGCCTTCTTGGATACGTGCCCCACCAGAATCGTTTAAACCGATGACGGGTGCGCCAACCTTCATGGCTTGGTCCATGATCTTACAAATCTTATTTGCGTGGCTTTCAGACAAGGAGCCGCCAAAAACTGTGAAATCTTGAGAGAAAACAAATACGAGACGCCCATTAACGGTGCCATACCCCGTCACCACACCATCGCCGGGCGTAGAGGTTTCCTGCATGTTGAAATCGGTGCATCGATGCTCGACAAACATATCCCATTCCTCGAACGATTCCTCGTCGAGGAAAACGTCAATACGCTCGCGGGCTGTCAGTTTCCCGCGGTCATGCTGGGCATCGATTCGCTTCTGGCCACCACCAAGACGCGCACGTTTCCGACGCTCTTCAAGTTCATGGATAATTTCTTGCATCATTTTTCCCCAATTGAAGGCGTATTTGGGCCGATTTTCCAGATATCTAGGCGCGGTGCAAGCTTAGGTAAGTTTCTGCCGCCAGTATATCTGTTTTCAGGCTTTCTAACCGAACCTCAGCCTCATGGTCCAAACCCCATAACTTGCTTTGATGTATCTCGTCGACTTGCGATGCAATGGCGGCTTGATCACCATCAATTTTGCCCAATGCCAAGCCCAAAGCAATCACAACAGACCCTGACGCCTGGGTCACCACGGATACAGCGCTCAACTCGTGGTCATCAAATCTCTGGACAACTTTTGAAACCTTGGTCAGGGATGCAATCTCCTGCGGTTGGGGCAGGATTTCTGTCGTCGATACCAACGGAGCCCCGAGATCGTCAGCAATCCAATCCAATAGCGGCTGCCAGTGCGCAGTCTGCATTTCAACAAGATCAGATGGGGCGTTTGCGCGATAACAAACCATGTCCGTTTCGGCATATTTTGCGATCAAACCTAGAATTTCTGATCTGTTCTCAGATATCCGGTCAATCGCGGTGCACGCAATCTGCGTCAACGGCATGGTATCAGGATCAATCTTTTCCCCTTGGGCCCGCCATTCATCTGCTACAGCATCAGCCAAGCCCCGTGTTTCAAGCCGCAAATCAGCTTTACCCGGGGTCTTAACCGCCCTGTTATCCAATAGAACCGCAAATTGGCCACCGTCAACCTCCTCCACACTGACGTCGGTGTAGAAGCGCTTAATAAGCCTCGCTATTCGATCTTTCGTACTTTTTAGTTTCACGTTTGAAGTTCAATTCCCAAACAAGGACTTAAGACCCTTAGATATTCCTTCGGCAGCCCCTTCTACGGCACCTTCAGCTCCGCTCTTCTGTGGGGCCGGCTCTGCTGAACCACCACTAGAACCGCTATCCGCTTCAGCCAGTTCGCCTGGAACAACCTTTTTCCCAGCCAATGCGGGCGTGCAGTAATCCGTTTTATCCACGGCATCGGTTGCACGATTAAAGATACCTTCAGCCAACAGTGACAAACCACCGGTCGCGATGGCAGCAGCCCCCTTTGCAACGGTCCCAGCAGCGTTGCCAAGCATAGCACCTTTGCTGAGTTCCCATTCAGGCTTCAAGAACGTCCCTGAAATTGTTACTGGAACCACGGCTGCGCTGGCGAGGCTGGCATTTTTGGCACGTGGATCAATGATCAGTGCCAATTTCTCATCGCGAAGGTCAATGTTGCCAACACCGATGGCCGACAACCCACCGGTCTCAAACACCATCGAATGAACCCCTGCCATGCCATTGCTGATCTTTAAGTTCACAACACCGCATTTCAGCGTCTTATCGTCTTTAGAATTAAAGCCCGGCAGAATCTACAGAACATCAGAAGACGCAATGTTGAGCGCGGAACTGTCGATTTTTCCATTCTCGGTCTTAACGAACACACTGCCGTTTAAGCCTGCCATCAAGGCACGAACCGAACCACCACCACCTGAAATATCAATGTTGGCGTCCAATTTTCCTTGGGCAATGTCAGTTAAGCCGCGCTGTTTAAGGAGTTCACCATAATCAAGGCCGGCAGCGCTTAGCTTTGCCGCCAACGTTGGCGTTGCTTTTGACCCGTCCAAAGCAACACGACCACCGATAGTTGTCCCAACAACCGTGGCGGCTAGTGGATCAACATTCAGATTGCCGCCTTTTAAGGACAGTTTAATAGAAAAATTATCGATTTCATTGCCTTGGACGATGATTTTCTTGCCATTAAAGGTCAAATCCACATCGGCAGCCTTAAGGTCATCCAACGGCAATGGATCTTTTGGGAACACCCGACCATCCGCAGGCGGTGGTGCTGGTTCAGCGGGGGCCGCACTTTCTTCGCTTGGTGGCAGCAATTCATCAACATCAATCAGGTTTGATGTCAGGGCGGCATCAATAATGGGTTTCGACCCGCCGATATTCGCCGTGACACTACCCGCAATATCCGTTTTTCCGACCGACAGCGACAAGCCATTCAGTTTCGCGCTTTTGCCATCAAATGCCAGTTTTGTGGATAGCTCAACCGTATCGGCGCCAAGCTTGGGGGCGACCAAATCAGGCACCACAGATGCGACATCAGCCAACGTTTTGGTAATAGATGGAATGGACAATTTGATATCACCATTGACGGCCAAGTTACCACCAGGTGTTCCTAATGTGCCTTTATAAGTTGTATCAACATTAAACGCTTGGGCTTTGATATCAATAGGATAAACGCCATTCTGACTTGCCATTTGCGCAACAGAACCAAGTGTTCCTTCGACAGTGAATGGCTTCTCGTTCAGGCTGCCCTTTAACGCCATCGTGACAGGCGTACCGATGGAACCTGCAGCCGCCGTCATTTCATCTAGTGCAACCCTATATTCTTGACCGCTGACACCGTCTTTGTAGGTGACGCGGATATCTTTCATGACGACTTGATCAACCGAAGGCAGCGTCGCAGCGCCGCCGCTTTCAGCAGGTTCTGATTCTGCCGGTTTAGCTCCGGAAAATTCCCAGTTTCCAACACCGTTCTTATCGGTCTCGGCCAACAAGTCGACGCCTTCAACCAGCAATCGATTGACCACGACCTGACCACTTAATAAGGGGATCAAAGATACTTCTGCAGCAAAGCGGTCAATCCGCACCATGTCGGGGCGAGATCCCCAATCGGCATTGGCAAACGTGACCCCATCTACGGCCAGCGCTGGGTTTAGAGATATTTCCAAATTCAGGTCGCCCGCAATGACCAGGTCACGCCCGGTCGCTTTTTTGGCTTCCTCGGCGATCAAGCCTTTGTATTCGTTGAAATCCAACGTGCTCAGGATCGCGACCCCGGCTACCACGACGGCAACCAACAGGACAGCAATACCACCAAATATCTTAACCCACTTGCTCATGAGAAGATCCCTTCTTTTGAGTTTAAAAGCGTCCCTAGCTCCCCAGCCGAGTCCACGATGAACGAAGCGCCCGCCGTCTTCAAGTCCTCTGGTGCATGATAGCCCCATGACACGCCAATTGCTGTAATTCCAGCAGCCTTGGCCATCTCAATGTCATAGGTTGTATCGCCAATCATCACCGTTTCGCTGGTCTTGGCCCCCGTTTCAGCCAATGCGAACTCTAACATCTGGGGATCGGGTTTCCCGCGTGCTTTATCCGCTGTCTGCAGCGTCTGAAAATGGTGATGAAGATCGTGGTGATCCAACGTGGCTTTCAGTCCCCGCATCGACTTGCCTGTCGCGACGCCTAAAATCCACTCTGCAGCCACCAAATCGTCTAATACAGCGTTGATGCCATCATATAGCGGCTCTTCCAATCGCCCTTCGGCGCGCATATCACCCCAAGATTGAGAATACGCCTTGGCCATTTCTTCAGCGGGGGCCGCAGAGTCGTTTGCGATCATCTCTATCGCCTGAACCAGTGGCAGTCCGACCACTTTTCGCACATCCGCGATATCCGGTTTTGGGTAACCAACCGACGTAAATGCATCGGCCATACAAGCATTGATAGCAAATTGACTATCGACGAGCGTGCCATCGCAATCGAAAACAGCAAGTTTCAACATGGGAGTCCAAAAATTCAGTGTAAATCCAATTATAACGTGGCGAACAGTATCGACAGATGTAACAAACTGCAACGTGAACACCCTTGATTCATAGGGGCTAAGACAGGCACAATAGATATGAACACGTTAAAGCGGATGGCCCACTTGGCTTAACCGCTCTGTAGGGTATCTGAGGGAGGTCATTTCTACGCATGTTCGCTTAACCGAAGTGGGTTAGCTCCGGCATTACTTGCTACGATCAGTGCCGCTGCTCGGAAGGCAGTGAGAGGCTGAGGCGGTAGCCGACTTTCATCATAATGAGATCACAACAGAAAATTGGGGACCAAATATGAAATTCTATAAATTAGCAATTGCTGGCGTCATGCTGCCTTTCCTTGCTGCATGTGCAGTTGGACCAGACACGATGGCCACAAAGAACATGTCGAACACTAGCACGCCGTTTAACAAGGCGCTGCAATCAGAATACGTCATGCTCGCCGAAGCAGAAGCAAAAGAGTACGACACTGAGGATGCTATCTACTTCAACGACAAGGCAATGATGGCTGCTAAAGGCGGCGACGTTCAACCACAAGAGATCAAAGAACGTAAAATCACTGGCGATGCTCAGTGGGAACTAGAAGCTGCGCGCCAATCACTTCGTGGACTGTTGCTTTCGGGTGGTAAAGACTTCGCTCCTGCAGAATCTGCTCGTGCTCAAGCAATGTTCGATTGCTGGCTTCAAGAGCAAGAAGAAGGCGACCAAATTGCACACATCAATGCATGTCGTTCTGGCTTTGATGATGCATTCAACGCTGCAGAAGCAAAACGCCCTGCGCCAAAAGTCGCAGCACCGATGAAGAAAGAAATGGCACTTCCTGGGCCATACATCGTTTACTTCGACTTCGATAGCTTTGACCTCACCGCATCCGGTGAAGCTGTTATCGCAAAAGCTGCTGCAGAAGGCATGGCCGCTGACGCTAAAGGCGTTATCGTAACCGGTCACACTGACACAGCTGGTTCGAATGACTACAACGATGGCCTATCTCGTGCCCGTGCTTCTAGCGTCGGCAACCAGCTAATGGTTGAAGGCATCGCACGCAGCATGGTCAAACGTGGTGCATCTGGTGAAACTGCTCCTGCAGTCAACACTGATGACGGCACAAAAGAAGCGCGTAACCGCCGTGTGACGATTACTTTCACACGCTAACGCACGCTTCCAATAAGCGTTTAAAGAGCGCCAAGCCTTCGGGCTTGGCGTTTTTTTACGTCCGCTTTCAGGCAGGAAATGTGTGTCAAAAAAAGGGGCCGCCATAAAGGCGGCCCTTAGGGGGAGTGTGACCGTTCCGAGCGTGCGCCCGGAAGCGGCGATAGTTAAAAAGATGACACAGAAGCCGCATCATCATTTGCTAATATAGATTGCTTAACTGAAAAGTACCTGACGTCAGCAAATGCGCATCAGAGTTGGTGAAGTCCAGCTTTTCGAAGGTTCTGTGGCGGGAACGAGATCGTAAACACTGACCCACCACGCTTGTTATCACTGATACCCACTTCTGCTTCGTGTGCATCAGCGACAGCCCTGACAATGTTCAACCCCAACCCTGCGCCACTCCCACGGCGATCAGATCGTGTGAACTTCTCGAAAAGCTTGGCCCTTTCCTGAAACGATACCCCTCGCCCCCGATCCAAAACTTGGATGGTGATCGGGTCATCGGTGATACGAATAACGATCTCAGATCCGCGCGAGGAATACTTTATCGCATTTTCAATGAGATTTCTGAGCGCGTGCTCGATAGCGCCAGTATCACCGTTGATCAACAAGGGCTTTTGGTCACCATCTAATTCTAACGACCGATCTTCTTTGATGGCCGCTGGTGCCAAACTGCTCACCACATTGATTGCGATTTGGTTCAGGTCTGCTTGGCTTCCCGGAAGGATAACCAGATTATCATACCGGGTCAGGGTCAGAAGCTGCTCAACCATCCGTGCAAGCGAGTCGACCTCGCGTTTCAATTCACGGACGTTGTCTCCGTCCCCTAAACTATCCAGATTGGACCGTAATACAGCCAATGGTGTCCGCAGTTGATGGGCAACACTGGCCGCAAAATCACGATGGTGCTGATCACTTTTTTGAAGGGCATCCATCGCACGCTTCAGGTCGGTGATATCTCGGGCCATTGTAACAGTAGCGCCATTTGGAAGTCGTTCTTCATCGACAAAAACACGCCGACCATCTGACATATCCAACTCGAACGGGCCACTCGTCTGACGCCGCCGGGCCATTCGTCGCCGCACCCATGATTCTGTGTTTTCCTCGGCATCGACATAACGACCGCTTTTGATTTCCGCGTTGAGTAAATCATCAAACTTACTGCCGGGCTGCGCGAGATCGCCAAACTGTCGGTTTAATTCACGGAACCGCGCATTTGAAATGACCAAGCGGTCATCTTCGTCATAAAGCGCAAAATAGCCCGACATGACCTCGATGGCGTCAGCCAATTGCATATTTGCGCGCTCAACGCGGACCAATTCCGTCACATCCTTGGCAATACCAATGGAGCCCAGGAAATCGCCGCTGTCATTATCGAACCGGGGCAGTCCCGATACAGCGAAATAACGCTCTTTCCCATCATGCCCCTTGGCGACCAGGCTCAGATCACGGAACGGACGCTTTAAATTTGGAATCTCTATGCCCTCTTGAGCGTCTTCAAAAATTCCGATCTCATCAAGTGATTTGCCCAACGCTTGAATGGGGTGAATGCCTAGCCGGTCAATGATACGTTCTGAGACATACGTCAATTTGCCGTCGACATCTGTTTCCCAAACCCAATCCGAAATGAGTCGAGTCATGTCTTCTAGCCGACGAAAGGCCTCTCTTGCCCGCTCCGACTCAGAGCCGACAATAGATGGCCAATTGCGTGGTCTACGCGTTGCCATGATCTCTCAGTCTTACATCAAGCTCTCTAAGTGCGCCCAAGTAATCAGACCCCCGGTGCCGTAAGCGCAACACATCGATCGCAGCTTTTCGTGGTGTTGCCTCGTAAAAAGACGCCACAAGCGGCAGTCGCTTTTCGATTTCTTCCTGCGTGCCCGCTTTGGCAACTTTGCTCAATTCAAACAACCGTGCGAACTCATCCGGTGACATTCCAATGGCTTTGCAGGTAATCGCTAAGCCTTCCCCGCCTTGTTCGAATAACAAACGTTGGACTAAATGCTCTCGTAGCTTTGTGACCTTTGAAAACAAAGCGATGAAGAGCGGCACCTCCCCCTCGTTCAAAGCCGTAAGAAGCATATCAACAGTCACAAGGCCTTCGTCTTTCAGGACATCCGCGAGTTGATCGACTTTTTTCTTTTCAGGAAGTGGTTTTCCAGAGATTTCCTCGGAGGTGACTTGTTCTAGCAGTTCATCAACGGTCGACTTATCCAGATCAAACTCGGATATAATATGCTGACGCAATGCTGCCGAAACCCACAAAAACATCCGTTTCGCGAGTTGGGGGTTAAGATCATCACGGTTCAAGATAGGTTCTTGAAAACTATCGACGCGTTGTGATTGTTCGACGAGGTATTCCATCGTCGTCTCGGAAATCTTAGCGTTGGCATTCTTTAGCAGGGAGATAATCACGGGCTCGTGGCCAGCATCAACCAGCGCCTGCGTAACAGTCTCTGAGACATTCCGACGCATCGTGATCGCGAGCATGTGCTCTTCGGTTCGAAGTTTTATGATCTCAACAAGGTCGTTATCCCGCAGTAGACCTGACTTGGATAAAATCGGAAATGCAATGTTGGCTTCGTCGTTTGCGAGTTGTGAGACCAATTCCCTCGGTACATCGTCCATAAGTGCCAATCGGCCAGCAACAGCTTGGCGAACGGATGATTCAATATCACCGATGACGGTTTGCAAAATCCCATACATAAGCGTTCTTTGACGCTCAGTCAGGACAGATGCTTGATTATCAAACAGATCAACAATGATCTGAGATAATCGGCTACGACTTTCCGCCGACTTCTCGCGCGCGAGAAGCATTAAACTTTCGGCATCAAATACGGTATTCGGGGGGTCTCCCATTAGGCATCCTCGTTCGCGCTCAACATATAACCGACGCCCAGAATTGTATGAACCACCACGCTCGCATTGGCAGCGGTCAACCTTTTCCGGAGACGTGACACGTGGACCTCGACGGAATTCGAAGAGACTTCTTCGTCAAAGCCATAAATCTTATCTTCAAGGACGTCCTTGGGAACCACGCGACCTTTTCGGCGCAAAAGTTGCTCCAAGACTTCCATTTCTCGTCTGGAAATCGAGATTGTTTTTTCATCGATACGCACTTCTCGTGCCGTCGTATCCAGTTCCACATTGCCCTCTTCTAGGACAGTGCCCAGAACACCACCGGGCCTGCGTAATAACGCACGAACGCGGGCAACCAGTTCTTCCATCGCAAACGGTTTCAGCATGTAGTCGTCGGCACCAGAATTCAGGCCTTTGACCCGGTCTTCAACAGCATCACGTGCGGTCAGGATCAAAACAGGGGTCTCATCACCGTCGTCACGCCATTTTTTAAGGACTTCTAATCCATCTTGATCCGGCAATCCCAGATCAAGTACAATGGCGTCATATTTGACCGTTTGTACGGCCGCATCACCGTCACCTGCTGTAAAGACCAAATCGACAGTGAAACCACCGCTTTCTAGGCCATCTTTTTACGAAACTGGCGAACCGTTCGTGATCTTCAACGAGCAATAAACGCACGCTGCCTCCTTATATGATTTGCTTTTTTTCAGAGACGATCATTGCAAATGTGCCCAGTGAAATTCCCTATCCGCACAGACGCTAAGAGTCCCTATGCGGAGTTTCGTTCAGGTACCTTACAACTTTCTGAACAAACGGCAACGACCTCAAGAATACCTTTCAGAAGGTCCCGCATTTTCGTCTTTAACATCGAATCCGAGACTCTTGAAGGTGCGTTCCATGTGTTCAGGCAGCGTCGCAGTGACCATTAAGTCCTTGTCGCCACTGCCTCTGAACATCAATGCCTGTGCATGCAGATGCAATTGGTTGTCGACACCCATTTCAAGAACGCCTGCATCTCTCAGGCCATACTTTGGATCCCCTAAAATGGGGACACCAATGGCCTGGGTATGGACCCGCAATTGATGGGTTCGCCCCGTCAATGGCTGCAATTCAAGCCAAGATGCGTCTTTTCCCATGCTATCGATCACACGGAACAAGGTTTTCGCGGGCTTGCCCATATTTTCATTAATTTGAACAAGGTCTCCTCGCGCTCCTGGTAATTTTGCCAATGGCGCATCGATCATGCCTTCTTTTTCAGACGGCACGCCGACGGTAATCGCCCAGTAAACCTTTTGCGTTTCGCGTGATTGAAATGATTTGGTCAACCGGGTCGCACTTTGCCGTGTCCTGGCCAGCAGCAATATCCCAGATGTGTCACGGTCTAATCGATGCACCAGGCGCGGGCGTTCTTTTGCGCCCATTTTCATATAGTCCAGCACGCCATCAATATGGATATGGGTTCCTGAACCGCCCTGCACGGCCAGACCAGCAGGCTTATTGAGTGCAATCAGGTCATCATCAATATGAACAATGCGTTCCTTGAGCGTGTCACTTAATTCCCGCGCAACGTCTGGATCAATCATTTTTGGGTGCGTATTGATCTGCGGATTATCATCAATATTCGGCGGCACACGGACTTGTTGCCCAAATTCCACTCGATCCCCCGATTTTGCACGCGCACCATCGAGCCGTATTTGCCCGGTCCGCAGCAGTTTTTGAAGCTTCCCCTGCTTCAGACCAGGGAATTCCTCTCGCAACCATCGGTCGAGACGCATGCCATCCGCGACCTCTTTGATCGGTATATGTCGGACGCCGCTCATTTATCTGCACTTATGATCACGAGTCATCATCCTTACGCCGTTGATTTCTCAAATCGGCCCAATATTTCATTCGTTTCGAGATTTCGCGTTCGAAACCCTGATCGCGCGGTGTGTATATGCTGGGGCGCTGCATGTCATCTGGGAAATAGTCCTGCCCCGAAAATCCATCGGTGGCATCGTGGTCATACTTGTACCCCTGCCCATAGCCGATGTCTTTCATTAACTTGGTCGGTGCATTCAGAATATGCTTTGGCGGCATTAACGACCCTGTTTCACGGGCTAAGCGCTTTGCGGCCTTTTCAGCTTTATAAGCCGCATTGGATTTAGGTGCAGTTCCTAAATAGATAATGCATTGAACAATGGCCAATTCACCTTCGGGCGAGCCCAACCGCTCAAACGCTTCCCACGCCGCGATGGACTGCGTCAGTGCGTTGGGATCAGCCATGCCGATGTCTTCGGATGCAAAGCGGACCAAACGACGTGCGATGTAGCGTGGATCCTCTCCCCCCGCGATCATCCGCTCAAACCAATATAACGCGGCTTCTGTGTCCGACCCCCGCAATGATTTATGCAGCGCCGAGATCAGGTTGTAGTGTGCTTCTTGGCCTTTGTCGTACAGCGGCTGACGGCTTTGAACGACATTGGCGAGCTTATCGGGCGATAATTTCTCGCCGTCGTGCAGTCCGAACAGGCTGTCAGCAAGGTTCAAAAGGTATCGCCCGTCCCCGTCGGCCATAGCCCGAAGCGCCAACCGTGCATCGTCATCAACGGGCAGTTCCCGCTTTTCCATCGCTTCAGCACGGGCCAATAGCTCTTCCAGGGCCGCATCATCCAGCCGATGCAACACCATCACCTGCGCCCGCGATAACAGCGCAGCGTTTAATTCAAACGACGGATTTTCTGTTGTCGCGCCAACCAACACAATCGTGCCGTCCTCAACAAACGGTAGAAACCCATCCTGCTGGGCGCGATTAAAACGATGTATTTCGTCGACGAATAACAGGGTACCCTGCCCCATATCCCGACGGCGCTTGGCTTCTTCGACAGCTTTTCGGACATCAGCAACACCCGAAAACACAGCCGACAATGGCGTAAAGGCGAACGAGGTGTCACGTGCAATCAGACGTGCAATCGTTGTTTTGCCTGTCCCTGGCGGCCCCCAAAGAATGATAGAGGCGAGTTTCCCACTAGATACCATCCGTTGAAGCGGTCCGTCAGGACCCAAAATATGATCTTGTCCGACGACTTCAGCCAAAGTCGCGGGGCGGATTCTGTCTGCTAGTGGTCTGGGGGCATCGGCCTCAAATAACGTGGACACCGACGCCGCCCTATTAGCTTAGATGCTGGGCAAAGAACGCTGCTGAACGTTCGCGCGCAAGTTTTTCGGCAGCTTCATCATAATGCTCGCCGCCTTTGCGTGCGAACGCATGATCGTTGCCAACGTAATCATGCAGCGTGGCCATCTTGTTGCCGTCCAAAGCCGCGTGGATGGCTTCTTGGGCATCTTTTGGCACAAACCCGTCTTCGGTGGCGATATGCAACATAACGGGCGACCTGAGCTTCTCGTCGGTGTGTTCTTGCAGCATCACACCGTAATATCCAATAGCAGCATCTGGATCAGCGCGTGTAGCTGTCAAAAATGCCAACCGGCCTCCTAAGCAAAAACCAACTGTTCCTACTTTTCCGTTGCATTCAGTCATCCGGCGCACCGTTTCGATGCTTGCCGATATATCATCGATACCCGTGTCCAAATCGAAGCCGTTAAACAACTCGAACGCCCGCGCCCAGTCTTCTTCGGTTTGATCCGTCAATTGGATGCCAGGTTCTTGGCGCCAGAAAACATCCGGGCAAAGTGCCACATAGCCCTGTGCGGCCCAATCATCTGTGATGCCGCGCATCACGTCGTTTACCCCGAAGATTTCCTGAATGACAACAACGCCGGGGGCCGACTCCGCGTCCCCCTCTGGCAACGCCAAATAGCCAGAGAATTGGCTACCGTCATTGGAATTAATCGTGATGTCCGTTCCGCTCATGTGATTATCCTCTTTGATACTCAACGTTATGGTTCAGTATGATTAATTGGCAGATTACCGTATCCGATATAAGAGGCCAAGCAGCCCCACAATCTATCCCCGGAAGACCAGATCAAAGGATCGGCCGCCTCGGCCCACCCGAATACGCCATTCCGAGATGTCTTGGCGCTGGACCAAATTGCGCAAGCTTTCAACATTCGCAACATCATCGCCATTCACTTGTTGCACGATATCGCCGGGGCGAAATTCCAGTCGATCCGCAACGGAACCGCGCCTGATCTGTAATACCACGACCCCTAAGTTGAAGGGATCTAGTTGATGCTCTTCGGCAATCGCGGGCGATAGGTTTGCAACAACAGAACCTACCAAAGGATGCTTACCCGCCAGTTCCGTTAAATCTGGATCAACTGTGCTGGGCGCAGGCAACAGATCAACCGTTAGCGGAATGATCTTATCCCCCCTTCGAACCCGGAGCACCGCACGGTCGCCAACAGGCAAAGTCGCTATCCGGTATCCAAGTTCGTCCGGTCCGGAAATCTCATAGCCATTCACCGCCAAGATCACATCTCCCGCACGCAGGCCCGCGCGGCCGGCTGAGCCGTCGGCATGAACTTGGCTGACAATCACCCCCTGGGGCACGCGCATCGACAATGATGCCGCAATATCCGCCGTCACGGTCTGCCCCGAAGCCCCCAACCACGGCCTTATCAATCTGCCATTTTCCCTCATACCCGTAATGACAGCCCGCACCATATTTGATGGAATGGCAAAACCAATCCCATGGGATCCACCGCTTTTAGAAAAGATTGCTGTATTCACACCAACAAGCTTACCGTCCATAGAAACCAACGCACCACCTGAATTCCCCGGATTGATGGCCGCATCTGTTTGAATAAAAGATTT
>ENA-UOXV01004038-UOXV01004038.1-marine-metagenome-genome-assembly--contig:-NODE-4038-length-17168-cov-4.679308_pt1 | contig 17168 bp, 15 predicted proteins | sample MGYA00238165_ERZ766961 | MGnify/ENA primary metagenome ERZ766961 (study PRJEB28924, sample SAMN03173240) | marine metagenome | biome: Marine; feature: Water; material: Subsurface seawater | place: North... | reverse complement strand
AGTGGAGTAGAAAGCTTCTCTTTAGATGTAATTAAATCTTTAAGCTGTTTTTTAAACCGTTTGTTGAAAGCCAATCGTTTTTGATAGTCTGTGTTTTTTACAGACTCTACTCTAAGTTCTATTAATTGTTCAACTGGATCATTATCATTGGTTAAAGTATTATTTTGAGCAATGCCAACAGAATAAGATACAAAGAAAAAAACGAATAAAATATTTTTCAAAATCGATTAATTTACCGATGGCACCTATGAAAATTTGTGCCAAACTAGATTTTACCGAAAATTAAACGTGCATAAAGTCCTTCTTTTCTAGAAGTAACTCTTCACTTTCACGAACGTCTTCATCATCAATACAACAATCAACGGGGCAAACTGCCGCGCATTGTGGTTCGTCATGAAAACCTTTACACTCGGTACATTTATCACTTACAATATAAAAGAAGTCCATAGAAACTGGTTCTTCTTCATTTTCAGCATTATAAGAATTCCCCGTAGGTGTTTTCACATCCCCCGATAAAGAGGTTCCGTCAGCCATTCTCCATTCAATTCCACCTTCATATATTGCATTATTTGGACATTCTGGTTCACATGCCCCACAGTTAATGCACTCATCTGTTATAATTATTGCCATAGCGTTTATTCAACTAAATTTGGACGCAAAGATATTCACCTTCTTGGGTAAATATTTATAGCTTTTTCCTAATTATTAATAACAAAGTATTAATTGAAATTATCAGAACGAATCGATGCCCTTTCATTTTTAGGCAAAGAATTAAACAATTTTATTAACCAATTAAAAACCAGTGAGGTAGAGGAGAAGTACTTGGGTTTGTTCACTGCAGTTGAGCAATCATTTTATCATAATGGTTGGTTTACAAAAGCAGAAGTAATGCGTGCAATTCATGGTATATCTTTATTTTTAAATGATAAAGAACTGAAGAATTGGGTATGTGATTATGACGAATTGTTCCATAATTCTTCAGAAAAATCCATAGGAATTGTAATGGCGGGTAACATACCGTTAGTTGGTTTCCATGATTTATTATCTGTACTTATTGCCGGATTTAATTCACAAGTAAAAATGGCTACTGACGACAAATTACTTCTTCCTGCTATTCTTGATTTGTTGGAAAATGATTTTCCAGAATTGAATAATCATGTGAAATTGGTTGAGCGTTTGGTTGATTTCGATGCCGTTATTGCAACGGGAAGTAATAATACCGCACGGTATTTTGAAAGCTATTTCTCAAGAGTCCCTAATATTATTCGGAAAAACAGAACTTCTGTTGCCGTTTTGAACGGCGAGGAAACAAAAGAAGAATTGGAACTCTTAGGTTCAGATATATTTCAGTTTTATGGCTTGGGTTGTAGGAATGTATCCAAAGTTTATATTCCTGAAGAATTTAATACAGATAGACTTTTTGAGGCATTAATACCACAACAGGGAGTTACGGAAAGTAAAAAGTACATGAATAATTACATGTATCATCAAACTTTATTTTTAATGAATGATGATTCCATATTGGATAACGGTTTTATTGTTTTTAAAGAAGACAAAAGCCTGCATAGTCCATTGGGAGTGCTGTTTATTGAAAGGTATTCGGAGTTTCACAAACTGGAAGAAGAATTGACCAAACTAAAAGAACAAATTCAATGTATAGTTGGAAAGGGTTATTTAGAGTTTGGAAAAGCGCAATGCCCTAGGCTTATTGACTATGCCGATGGTGTTAATACCTTGTTTTTTTTAGCTCAATTAAACCGAAATTGATAATTTATATGGTAACCTTTGGTGTGTTAATTAATATTGGTTTATTTTGGGCATCATTTTCAAACAAGATATGAGGATAGAGAGATTAGAAATTTGGAAATTTATTTTAGCATTGTTTATAGTCTTTTCTGGCTATTTATCTTTTTCTCAAACCAGTTTATTTAAATCTGATTTTGCCCCAGGGCCTGCAAAATGGACAATGAATGCAACTGATGTAATAAATGGTCGTGCATGTTTTTCAGGAGATAATTTATGGACAAAGAATAATGATTATAAGGGAAATACAACGGCAATGGTTCCAAATACGAATCAACAGCCTGTTGGAATTTCGGGGTCTCCCCAAAGTCATTACATGCATATAGTTAATGCTAATCTTCAATTAGCAGGTGTAAAAAACAGTAATTATTTCCCTCAAAATAAAGCCAACGAACAGAATATGACCCGGATGAATTCATTCACTAAAACTACGGGTTATAAAGATGTTACTTTTAGCTTTTGGTGGTTAAATTATGCCTTCCCGTTTGCTAATAACGATTCTTCAGGTCAAGTTCATTATAGTATTGATGGAGGTTTAAATTGGGTTAGAACTCCTAAAACTTACCAAGGTGATTCAATTTGGAAAAAAGAAACAATTAAACTACCTGTTTTTGATAATCAGGCCATGTTAATGTTTGCATTTGTTTTTGTTAGTCCAGATACAGGTTGGTCTCCTGGATTTGCAATTGATGATGTGGAAATTACAGGTGTACCTTCAAATACACCGACAGCCAATTTTACACAAGATAAAATAACAGTATGTAAAGGTAAATGTGTTCAGTTTACAGATTTAAGTACTGGTAATCCTTCTCAATGGTCTTGGAGCTTTGGAACAGGAAATGCTGGGGATACTAGTAATGTTCAAAACCCAAATTTTTGTTTTCCTAATGTCGGGAAATATTCTATACGCTTAACTGCCTCTAATTCTGCGGGTTCTGGTGGACCACTAACCAAAACCAACTTGATTGACGTGGTTGATTGTAATGCTGCCCCTCAAGCGAATTTTTCAATGAATGGCTTAACAAGTAAAATAATTACGATTTGCTCTGGCGATTCGGTAATTTTTGCTGATAGTAGCAAGGGTGCAGTAAGTAATATGTATTGGTCTTTTCCAGGAGCTCAAGATGATTCTGGCATTTGTAGAATTGTAAATGATACCATTCCATTAGTGAAGATTCTATACCCATGTGCAGGAGATGAAGGAAGAGATACTATTTATACCGTTACGCTTAATGTGTCAGGAGTAGGTGGTGCAACTTTTATTACCAAGCAAGTGAGAGTTAAGTCTTGTATTGGTTCTGTTGCAAGAATTCGAGGATATGGTTCACAAAGAAAAACATGTAAAGACAGATGTATTACGTTAGAATATGATCCTACGGTTGAGAAGGAATTCTATATTACTGATAAACCAAGGTTTAAATGGTATTTGTGGGGCTTAAATGATACTATAGATTCCATGATAATAAAAATTGATACGGTTAACGCAGATACTTCTTGGATGTATTCAGTTTATTCACCGACTGGGCCATTTGCCACTGACCCCACATCAGAAAAGGATACCATTTTTTCAACACCCTCTATTACCGTTTGTTATCCCGATTCTGGATCCTTTCAAGTTGCATTGGTGACAGAAAATATATATGGTAAGGATTCAACTATGTATCGTGATTTAATTTCTGTATATGGATATCCTTCGGTAGATGCTCTGGTCGATAAGCCATTTTTGCTCAGGGGGTACTCCAATGAATTAACTACTGATAATCGTGAAGAATTTAGAGGTAGGGATGTTCCTAATTGCAGGGATATGGAAGAGTTTGATAAGTTTGTAAATGGAGATTCTGCCAGATGTCACAACTATTTTTGGAGTTATAAAGATGGAGTAGGCGAGCATATAACTGATAATATTGATAGTTATAGAAGTCAGACAACAAGAACAAGACCTGTTAGCTCTACTTGGTATTATGTAATTCGTGAAAATTATAATGGCTGTAGAGGATATGACTCTGTATTAATTGCAATTGACAGTACTTATAATGTAGGTGTTCCAGAAATTTTCTCCCCTGGCAAGAACGGTTCTAGAAATAGTCGCTGGTATGTGTTTGGTAATAAAATTACCAAAATTGATGTAAAAGTTTTCAATAGATATGGTCAAGTAGTTTATGAAACTGCTAAGGTTAGTGATATTGTATGGGAATCTGACATTGCTCCAGTTGGTGCTGGCTGGGATGGAAACTATAAAAATCAACCTGGTAAAGAACTTGACCCTGGGGTTTATGTATATGTAATTAAACTCTACCATGAAACCGGGTTAGTCAAGGATTTAAGTGGTAATGTTACTTTAGTAAGATGATGAGGGGATTGATTAAATATTTCGCAGCAGTTTTTTTAGCTGGTTCATTTGTGTTTTCTTATGGTCAAGAAGAGGTTCACTTTTCTCAATTTACTGATGCACTCACTATTTTTAATCCAGCAACTGTTGGGGTTTTTCATGGTAGTTTACGTTTTAATGGACATTATAGAACTCAGTGGGGTAAAACTGGGCAGCCTTATAAAACCATAGGAGCTTCTTTGGATTTACCAATATTAGCTGATGTTACTGGAAACGATTTCTTTGCTTTAGGTGCGTATTTTTTGCAAGATCAAGCGGGATTGAGTGAAACTATGAATACTAACTCTGGTTTAAATTTAAATTTTGGAAAATCTTTTGATCCGGGAGAGGAACATTTTTGGTCATTAGGAGCTAAAGTTACTTATAACCAAAAGAGAATGAATAATAACCCGAATCTAAATTGGGGTTCACAATGGGATGTGATTGATGGTGCAGGATGGACAGGTTCTCCGGGTATGGCTTATGAAGAAGTTTCAAAGACCTATGTCGGGTTTGGAGCTGGGTTCAACTATTTCTATACTAATCATGACAACATTAAGACCATGTGGGGTATATCTATGAATAACATTAATAAACCCGTGGTTAATTACCTAAATGAAGACTACAGATTGAATAGTAGTGTATTTGTTCATGGTGAAGTAGAAATTCATAATCACGAGAGTAATGTTGCGGTAATTCCTAGAGCAGCTGCATTTTTTCAAGGACCACAACGTTATTTTATTATCGGGTCAAGTCTTAATTTTTTATTGAAAGAAGCGGGACAAATGACAGGTGTTATTAAAGAGGCGTCTTTTGAAATTGGAGCTTTTTACCGTTGGAAAGATGCTATGGTATTTGAAGTTGAAGCAAACTGGTCTGGCCTTGGACTTGGGTTTAGTTATGATTTACCTATTTCGAAAGTAAGTAAACCATCTGGTTATGTTGGTGCCTTAGAAGTTCTATTGCACTACAAATTAGGTTATAAAGCTGGACTTAAATCGAAACATGATAGTCACCGGTTTGACAGTGTAAGATAACTGAAGGACTTCGTTATTTCTTAATTGAGCTTATGCTATTATGTTGGCTTTTTTGTTTTGAAGTCAAATTAACAACCCATATTTCCAAAAAATAAAATTAAGTCTTGATTTACTGATTTTCCAGCATTATTTGTTGCCGGAATCCATTTTTCGGGTAAATTCTTTATAAGATTGAGTATGGACTGGTCAAATTGAGCGTTACCTGAACTCGATTCTAATTTCGGATTGATTAAATCGCCTTTTTCCGATATGGTAAATTTAATTCTACCTGGACGGAGTTTATTCAAATTTAAATCCAGCATAAAGTTGAAGTAATTGTTTCTTATGTAATCAATTATTGCTGAAGCACCTTTTGGATATAAAGCCTCATTTTCGGGAATAATTGACATATAGTAAACCAAGTCATGATTTTCCAATATTCCAGTATGTGGGTTTTTCCATTTGCATTTAGAGAAAATTCTAATGTTCGTAGAATAGTCCAATGATTGTAATAAATTCAATTGATCATTACTTAAATTCCCATTGCCAATTGATTCTATGACGTCTGCATTTGCATTTAGAATTGATATACGTACTGATTGAATAGACTCAATATTTGTTGTTGCTTCAGCTGGAAGTATATCAAGTATTGTTTTAGCATTACAAAGATTTTCTAATGACACGACCGCATTGTATCGAAATCCAATATTCAATGGAAGTTTAGAAAGTGATGACTTATTTTTCATATTCACAATATGAATTTGTTTTTCCGTAATTTGTTTACAAGTAACATTATTGTTTTCTAATGGCTCACTCCAACTCACATATCCAAATGCCATTAAACTTAAAGCTGTAATAAACCCGATAAATACTAAAATGCTCTTTTTCATAATTCAAAAATGTTTTGCCCAAAGGTATTGGTAGCCTACTTAGCAGTTTGACATTGGAATGTAAAATGATGTAAATCTTGTGTAAATTGATGTTAGCATAATGTAATTCATTTTTTAATGAAAGCAATTCAGGTAATTTTGTTGAATGGGTCTAAAGTTAATTTCATTCACATTTCTATTGGTTTTTCTGAATATCCAAAACGGGTTTACTAAAGACAATTTTCATGAGAAGCACATAAAAGTGTCATTGAGAATGATAGGTCATCAAGTTCTTCTTAACTCAGGAGATAGTACATCAGTTGTGTTACCCATTGATAATGAAAATGGAAATTATCGAATTCGTTTTGAATCGGAGTTTGAATTGGACCCTGGTCAGATTGAAAGCACAGTTAGTAAGGTTTTTAAAGAGACCGATATTTCAGGAAGGTATATTGTAGAGGTTATTAAATGCTCAACTGAGGAAGTAGTTCATAGTTTTGAAATTGGTAATGCAAATAAGGCCGACGTTTTGCCTTGTAAATCAAGAAATCAAACGAAAGGTTGTTATTCTATTTTGTTTACTCTACTGAACACTGACCTCGCTATAACAGATGAATTTACAAAGACAGAATTGGATGAAGGAGAGTTGAATTATTCTTGGATAGGATTATTTCTACTAGTTGTTATTACAGTTGTTTTAATTGTAAAAAGGAGAAGCCATTCTAGAAAAAACCTGAATCTGATTCAAATCGGAGCTTTTCAATTTGATGAAAAGAATACTGAGCTTTTAATTGATGGGCAAAAAATTGAATTGAGTAGTAAGGAGTCAGACTTGTTAAGTCTCTTGTATGAGGCTGTAAATACTACCGTAGAGAGAGAAGTTATATTGAATATGGTATGGGGAGATAATGGCGATTATATTGGAAGAATCCTTGACGTATTTATTTCTAAACTGCGTAAAAAGTTGGAGCCTGATTTGAACATAAAAATCGTCAATATCAGAGGAGTAGGGTATAAACTCGTTTTAAACGATTGATTTTGATTATTTCTTCCTAACAATTACATACTTGGTTTGTTACTTTTACGCAACAAAAACAAACTAAGATGAAAAAATTATTAAATCTATTAATTCTTCTTTTTTCGGCTGAATTAGCTCATTCTCAGACCTACACTTTAGATTCTACCGTATTAACTTCTAGAGTGGTAAAAGACTCTCTCGACATTCCTTGGGAAATAATTTGGGGACCGGATGATTTTATATGGACAACCGAACGTTTTGGTAGGGTAAGCCGAATTAATCCTACTACTGGAAAACAACATGTACTGTTGGACATTTCCACTCAAGTATATGAGCGATCAGAAGCTGGAATGTTAGGAATGGTGATACATCCTGATTTTGAAAAAAATCCTCATGTATTTATAGCCTATACCTATCAGTCAGGAAGTAATATTTTAGAACGTTTGGTAAAGTTTAATTATGATGGTAGCAAGTTAACTCCCTTGGATACCTTAATAGATAATATTAAAGGCAATACAACTCATATAGGAAGTAGACTAATCATTTTAGCTGATAACACGCTCTTAATGAGTACTGGGGATGCCCAAAATCAACGATTGCCCCAAGATTCAACTTCCTTATCAGGTAAAATTCTAAGAATGAATTTAGATGGATCAATACCAAACAACAATCCGATTCCAACTAGTTATGTATGGTCAATTGGTCATAGAAATGCTCAGGGATTATGGTTAGCTCCAAATGGTAAAATATATAGTTCTGAGCATGGCCCTACAACCGATGATGAGTTAAATATTCTATCTGTAAACAGAAATTATGGTTGGCCTACAGTCGCTGGAATGTGCGACACTCCTCCTGAAATTGCGTTTTGCAATGCTAATAATGTAGTGGAGCCTTTAGCGGCTTGGACTCCGACTATTGCTCCTTCAGATATCATTTGGTATGATCATCCAGCAATTCCAGAATTTAAAGACAAATTATTAATGACTGTACTTAAAGACAAAAGTCTAATCGCATTTGGGTTTAATGCTTCAGGAGATCTACTCCAATCACAAACGAAATACTTAAAGGGTGACTTGAACCGATTAAGAGATATCTGTGTTTCTCCAGATGGGAAAATATATTTAGCAACAAATGGGGCTTCATGGAGCAACACAAGACCGTTTACCCACACCATTGTTGAATTATCGAATAAGTCTTATTCTACTTCAATTGAAGGTGTAAATGATAATCATGCAGTTAAAATTGGACCAAACCCCGTAACTATTGGACAAACACTAAATCTGAAGGTAGAAGAGGGGACAAAAGGTCAATTTGAAGTATTTGATATGACAGGGAGGTCAATATTAATTAAACAAGTAGAATCTTCAAATGAAATTCATTTAAATTCTAGCAAAGGAGTTTACCTCTGGAAAGTAACATTGGATAATGGTAGGGTAGAAGAAGGGAAGTTGATAGTTCAGTAGAGAACTATTTTTCAGTTTTAATCACCTCCACTTTATTCACAAAGTATTTGGTGTCTCCGAAAAATGCCCACTGATAAAACTTTTCGTCATAATAGAGTTTAACTTTTGAGTTATTGTCTACCGCGTTTTCAATTTGTTGTCGAATGTCTTCATTCTCTTTTTTAACACTGAAGTCCCACATACTTGAAGCTTCACTTCCGCCATTTTCGCTAGATAAACCACCCGTGTGAAGTTGACCTTCGTAGGTTTTGATGAAAACTCCTCGTTTCGTCATTTTTATCACAGTGCCCACACGATAACCAGTACTAAAATTGGCATAAAAAATCACATAAGTTCCTACTCCAACAGCAATAACAGCCACAATAAGAAATATTTTCAGGAACTTATTCATTGTAAATTAGAGATTTAAATCCGTTTTAATTGCTTCAATTTTGTTTTCTAGTAATGCATTTTCCTTGTCAAAATTACCAAAAGAACTTAGTTTTTCGCCTTTTACACTAATGTAAAATTTGATTTTAGGTTCAGTGCCACTTGGTCGAGCAGTAAATAAACTACCATCTTCTAAAACCACTTGAATCACATTTGATTTAGGTAATTCAATTCCCTTAATCTTTCCTGTTGCCAACTCTTTTTCTTCTTGAATTTGATAATCACGAATGGTTACTACTTTTTGTCCAGCAACTGCTTCTGGTGGATTCTTTCTAAAACCATCCATCATCGCGGCAATTTCTTCAGAACCAGAAATTCCTTTTTTAGTAACTGATACCAAACTCTCTTTATAGAAAGCAATGTCTTTGTAAATGCCCAACAGTTCTTGATAGAAAGATCTTCCTGCTTTTTTTGCTTCAGCAGCAGCTTCACAAATTATTACTGCAGATATTACAGCATCTTTATCTCTCACAAAATCGTCAACTAAATAGCCATAGCTTTCTTCACCACCAACGATAAATTTTTCGCGTCCTTCTTTCTTTCTAATAACTTCTGCAATCCATTTAAAGCCAGTTAATGTATCGTAAGTTTTTACTTTATAATGATTGGCAATTTCTTTTAAAATTTCACTGGTAACTATTGTTTTACAGATAAATTGATTTCCGTCTAATTCACCGGCTCCGTGCCATTTTCGAAGCATATAATTTACAAGTACAGCTGCAGTTTGATTTCCATTTAGCAAAACGAATTCTCCTTCGTCATTTTTTACAGCTATTCCTATTCTATCCGCATCAGGATCAGTTCCCAAGACAATATCTGCATTTATTTTGGTTGCTCTGTTAATTGCCATTTCTAAGGCTGCAGCTTCTTCAGGGTTTGGAGATTTAACGGTTGGAAAATTCCCGTCGGGTCTTTCTTGTTCTTCCAAAACTGTTACGTCTTGGTAGCCCAGCAAGTCTAATACTTGAGGGATTCCGTTCACCCCAGTACCATGAAGTGGAGTAAATACAATTTTTAAGTCCGAATCGTGTTGCTCACTAGCCACGCTAGCAATACTTTCCCAGTAATTTCTATCTGTTTCAACTCCTAATGGAATAATATTCCAACTTCTATAATCCGTTTTAACTTCTGATGGGTTTTTGATTTTACGTACTTCGGCAATTACGTTGTTATCATGTGGTGGCACTAATTGTGCGCCATCTTCCCAATAAACTTTGTAACCATTGTATTCTTTAGGGTTATGAGATGCCGTAATTACAATCCCTGCTTTACAATTATTTTTTCGAACAGCATAAGACAATTCTGGGGTAGGCCGCAGTGATTCAAATAAATAAGCTTCGAATCCATTTGCTGCTAATATTTCTGCTGCTTTTCTAGCAAAAACATCCGAATTATTTCTGCAATCATGGGCAATTGCCACCCCAATAGTTTCTCCTTTAAAAGCTTTCTTTAAATAATTAGCAAGACCTTGAGTAGCCATTCCAATAGTATAAATATTGACTCTGTTGCTACCAACTCCCATTATTCCTCGAAGTCCACCAGTGCCAAAATCTAGGTCTTTATGAAAGCTTTCAAGTAGATCGTTTCCGTTTTCATCAATAAGGCGTTGTACTTCGCTTCTTGTTTCTTCATCGAAACTTGGGTGAAGCCATTGTTCGGCTCTTGTTACTAAATCAGCGTTATTCATTTCTAGTTTCTCTAAGGGTTAATTAAGTTGACTTAATTGATCTTCAATTACTTTGATTTTACTTTCGGCATCTGCCATTTTTTTCTTTTCGATTTCAACAACTTTTTCTGGTGCGTTACTCACAAATCGTTCGTTGCTCAATTTTTTGGAAACACCCATTAAAAATCCTTTAGTGTACTTTAATTCGTCTTCCAATTTGGCTTTTTCAGCTTCTACATCTACTGTTCCTTCAAGCGGAATAAAATACTCGTTGCTGTTGGCAATGAAAGAGTAACAACCGTCTTGCTTTTCATTGACATAGCTAAGTTCTTCAATGTTGCACAACTTGCAGAGCAAAGAATCAAAATCCTTGTTCCAGTTGGAGTTTAGTTTAACGCTTAGGTTTAAGCTGTTTTTTTGTGCCAAGTTTTGTTTCTTACGAAACGTTCTTAATTCGGTGATAACCTCAGTGGCTTGTTCAAAATCGGCTAGCAAACTTTCATTTTGACTGATGTCGTTAGGCCACTTATTAATTACAACACAATCAGTATCTGTTCTTTCTTTAAGTGCATGCCAAACTTCTTCTGTAAGAAATGGCATAAAAGGATGTAAGATTGACATTAGATTCTCCATGATTTCAATGGAAGCATCATAAGTCTTTTTGTCAATAGGTTGCTGATATGCTGGTTTTATAATTTCTAAATACCAAGAGCAGAAACTATCCCAAACCAATCTATAAGTGGTCATTAGTGATTCTGATATTCTAAAAGACTCAAACTGTTTTTCAATTTCGACTAAGTCTTTGTTGAATTTAGAATTAAACCAATCAATAGCCAATTTAGAATGCTCAGGCTGCTCTATATCTGCAACTTCCCATCCTTTTATCAGACGTAACGAATTCCAAATTTTATTGGAAAAATTTCGACCTTGTTCGCATAATGAATCGTCGAATAGTAAATCGCCTCCAGCAGGTGAGGATAACAAAAGGCCAACACGAACACCATCAGCTCCATATTTCTCTATAAGTCCCAAAGCATCAGGTGAATTCCCCAAGCTCTTAGACATTTTTCTACGTTGTTTATCCCGTACCATTCCTGTGAAATAAACATCCTTGAATGGAATAGTGTCCTTAAACTCAAGTCCAGCCATTATCATTCGAGCTACCCAAAAGAAAATAATATCGTGCCCTGTGACTAAAGTTGAAGTAGGGTAATAGTAGTCATAATCTTTGCTGTCTTTTTCAAAACCGTCAAATACTGATATGGGCCACAACCAAGAAGAAAACCAGGTATCAACTACATCTTCATCTTGCCTTAAGTCCTCAAGTGTAAGGCTTGAATTTTCTTTTTTAAGTATTTCTAATGCCGCTTCAATATTATCAGCTACGGCATAAGCTCCATTGGGTGCGTACCAAGCAGGTATTTGTTGCCCCCACCAAAGTTGTCTTGAAATACACCAGTCTTTTACATTTCCTAACCAATGACGATAAACGTTTTCAAATTTCTTTGGGTGAAAATTAATTTCACCATCTAATACTGCAGAAAGAGCTGGCTTAGCCAATTCTTCCATTTTTACAAACCACTGTGTAGATAGTTTAGGCTCTATAATGGCATTCGTTCTTTCTGAACGACCAACTTTATTCTGTAATTCTTCAACTTTTTCTAATTGGCCCATATCCTTTAATTTGGATACGATATTTTTTCGGGCAACGAAACGATCTTCACCAACAAAAAATTGAGCTTTTTCATTCAATTTTCCGTGATCGTCGATAATGTCGATAACCTCTAAATTATGTTTGAGGCCGAGGTTATAATCATTTTCATCGTGAGCAGGTGTTACTTTTAAGCAACCAGTACCAAATTCTAAATCAACGTATTCGTCAACGATAATTGGAACTTCACGATTAACCAATGGAATGATTACTTTTTTACCATGTAGTTTTTTAAATCGCTCATCATTTGGATTAACGCATACAGCGGTATCTGCAAGAATTGTTTCTGGACGGGTAGTAGCAATGGTTACACTTTCATCCGAATCAACCATATGATAGGTTACATAGTACAATTTAGAGTTTTCTTCAGTGTGGTTTACCTCTTCGTCTGAAACGGCTGTTAATCCTTCTGGATCCCAGTTAACCATTCTAACCCCTCTGTATACCAGTCCTTTGTTGTGTAATTCAATAAAAGTGTCTTTTACAGCAGAGTTTAGACTTGGTTCCATGGTAAACCTAGTTCTATCCCAATCACAAGAGGCACCTAATTTTTTTAGTTGGTCTAGGATAATGCCACCATATTTTTCTTTCCATTCAAAAGCATGTTCCAAGAATTTTTCTCTTCCAATATCCTCTTTTTTGATTCCTTCTTCAGCGAGCTTTTGTACCACCTTAGTTTCGGTAGCAATAGAAGCATGGTCTGTACCAGGAACCCAGCAAGCATTTTTACCTTGCATTCTTGCACGGCGAATCAGTACATCTTGAATGGTGTTATTCAACATGTGCCCCATGTGCAATATCCCAGTTACATTAGGCGGAGGAATAACGACAGTATAAGGCTCACGATCATCTGGAGTTGATTGAAAGAACTTTTGTTCCATCCAATGCTTGTACCATTTGTCTTCAACATTTTCGGGAGAATACTTACTAGATAATTCCATGTGGTGTGCTATTATACTGTGTTTTTAGGGCGGCAAAAGTAGGGCAAAAGAGAAAGAATTTTCTTAAAAAATAAGGTTAATACTCACTCTATTAAAATTCAATCTTAATTGACTTAATAACTAGCTATTTAAATTTATCATATTCCTGATAAGTTACCGTTGACGGAGGTTTGCTCACTAATTCCATTACAGTTAATGATGTGTTAATATAGATTCAAGAAGAATCATTTGGTCTACATTTGCCTCATAAACCTTTTAAAAATAGAAAAGATGAAAAACGCAGTATTGTCCTTAGCATTTGTATTTATGGCAGGACTTGGATTTAGTCAAGGACTAAACATTGAGAGTGGAGCTAAAATTGAATTTGAAAAAGAAGTTCATGATTATGGTAATTTAAAACAAGGTGAGCCAGCGGTTTATGAGTTTAAATTTACAAACACAGGTGATAAGCCTCTTATTATTTCAAACGCTAAAGGATCTTGTGGTTGTACAGTTCCAGTTTGGCCACGTGAGCCACTTGCTCCTGGTAAATCAGCTACTATAAAAGTTAAGTATGATTCAAGTCGTTTAGGTCCAATTAATAAATCGGTTACTATTCAATCGAATGCTATTAATGAGGCAACTAAAGTGATTAGAATTAAAGGGAATATTGAGCCTAAGCCGGCCAATGCAGCTCCAGTAAAAGAAGATTCGCCAATGACTCCTACTCCAAACTAGTAGAAGAAATTGATATAAAACTTGAAAAACCTTTCATTCAGTTCTATCTGAATGAAAGGTTTTTTTTTGATATTTTTTGAAGCTATTTTATCTTTTAGGCTCAATCACAGGAACTACATTTGTAAACTTTAGTAATAGTAAATGGAACCTCTAAAATATTTGTTCAACGAAAATGTAGTAACTGCCATAGCTGAAAGTGCTGAGAAATACGATAAGGATTTTAAAAAGCAAGAATTTATAGACTCCGTTTTAGATAGTGAATGGGAGATCCGAGAATTAAAAGACAGAATTAATTTTATTGCCTTTTGTTTAGGAGATTATTTAACTAAAGATTTTAAGCAAGCTTCTTCAACCATTGAAAAAATGAGCGAAGAATTGCCAAGTGGTTTTGAGCAAATGCCCTTACCTACTTTTATAGAATTGTTTGGTTTAGATCATTTCGATGTTTCATTGAAAACCTTAGAAAAAATAACAAAAGGAAGTACAGGTGAATTTGCTATTAGGCCCTTCTTAAAGTTAGATGCCGCGAATACACTTAAAGTAATGAAGAAATGGGCTGTTCATAAGAATGAACATGTTCGTCGACTTTCTAGTGAAGGGTGCAGGCCAAGGCTTCCTTGGGGAGGAAACTTTCAAGCCGCCATTAAGAATCCAAGCCCTGTATTAGAAATTTTGGAAACTCTAAAAAACGACGATTCATTGTATGTTAGAAAAAGCGTAGCAAATAACTTAAATGATATTTCTAAAGATAATCCTGAGCTTTTACTCCAGACTGGTAAACGCTGGGTGAATGAAAATCATAAACATGCTAAGTGGATTGTGAAAAAGGGATTACGTGGATTACTTAAGGATGCCAATCCTAGTGCATTGCAATTGTTTGGCTATGGAAATCCTGATTCCATTCTGTTTAACAACTTAACTATTAAGAATAAAGTAATAAAAATTGGAGATCGGCTAGACTTTTCGTTTGATGTAATAAACTCCAATGTAAAAAAGCAAAAATTAAGAATTGAGTATCTAATTGAATATCAAAAAAAGAGAGGGAGCTCCAAAAAGGTATTTCAGCTTTCAGAAATGGAATTAGATACTAAGACTGAGAGAAAATTTGAGAAATATCAATCTTTTGCAGATATGACCACACGTAAACATGTTGCTGGAAACCATGAATTATTTATTAGAGTAAATGGGGAGCTGAAGGGTTCTCGGAAATTCGAATTATTGAATGATTAATTCTCCAGAAAAATCTGCTGAACAGGCAAAAAGTCAAAGAAAAGAGAATGAAGGCCTTTTGGATAAGTTGCGCCAGAATAAACGTGAATTAGACGAGCTTTTTCATTTAAATCATCAATCGGTTTTTAGTGAAATGAATTGCCTTGATTGTGCTAATTGTTGTAAAACTACTAGCCCTATTTTTTTGCAAACGGACATTGATCGTATTGCTAAGCATCTAGACCTAAAAGTAGGGGAGTTCATTGTGAAATATCTGGAAATGGATGAAGATGGCGATTTTGTTTTACAGCAAGCACCTTGTACTTTCTTAAATCAGGATAATAAGTGCGCAATTTATGATGTAAGACCAAAAGCCTGCAGTGAATACCCGCATACTAATCGAAAAAACATGGTTGAAATTTTGGATTTAACCATTGAAAACTCAATCGTGTGTCCAGCCGTAAATGAAATTATTAAAAGAATTAAGGTGGATTCTTGAAATAAAGCTCTGAGTTATTTTACAGTATAGCTTACCACTTTTTCCAATGATAAATACATATACTCTTCTTCGTTGGATCCCCAAAAGCAATTAACTTGTGTAGGGAGTTTGTAGCTTTTTTTTATATTGTATTTACCGAATTCAACTCGCCAAGGGACAAGAGCATAATTGTTGTTTAGTAATTGATACCTATCTGAATTAAAGCTTAATATTCTGGCTTCTTCTGAAAAATTCATCTCGCCCCAAATATCAGGGTAATGTGCCAAAGCAATAGAAACTGAATATTGATTATTCTCTTTTAACAAAACATGTTCTGAAGCGAAAGCCCAGGGCATCCAAACTAAAGAGGAGAGGTAAAACAAAACACAAGATTGTAACAATTCATCTGAATTTTTCTCTTTTATCTTATTTATTCCAAATGATTTTTTTGTGAAAAATGAATTGTTGTTTTCGATTCCAGTTTGTATTGAGCTGAAAATGTCTTCTATTTTTTGAGTAAATTCTATTCTTGGATACTCAATATTTTGAGACGACTTTATTTTTTTCCATTTACTAGATGAAGAGCTTCTTTGTTTTCCGGATTGCTCTATAAATACACCATGTGCATGCGTAATCTTATAAGGATTTGCATAAGCGATATGCTCTTGTAAAATGAGTGGAAGATGTTTCAATCTAGAGTTTTCACAAAGGTAGGCGGTAATACTTTGTTGGGCCTGTTCAAAACCATTTATCTGATTTTTTGGCATAAAAAAAGCCGAATCAATTGATTCGGCTTTAAATAACCTAGGTGAAGAGGATCTTATCTTTGTTCTTCTTCTAATTTTCTCATTTCAGCATCGAAAGTTTCTTTGAATTTTTCATAGTTGTAGTCAACTTTCAAATTCTCGTCTTTAGATAATCTTTCGTTGTATTTGCTTACTATATCAGTACCTGATAATTCAATTGCTAAATAACATTTGAATTTTCCTTCAGGAGTTTTAGTATACTGCTCACAGATTGTTCTGATTCCAGTTAAACTCTGGTTTACAACTGTTCTTGCATTTTCTTCAAAACGCTCTAAAACTTCTTCTTTGTTATTATACTCAGAAGACTTAACGTACTGATCGCTTACAACTTTCATTGTTGTGTTAATGTCACCCGCTAATCTTGATTTTGCATTTGAAAGCGCTTTCTTTCTTGCAGTCATTTGATCAATACTTTCTCCAATTGCATTTGCACGGAAGTATTTGCTATTCGAAAAGTAATCAGAACCAGTACAATACTGTTTTAATAATACTTCACCTTCTTTTTTAGGAGTAGTTTTTTTGTTTTTACAACCCGTTAAACTAAGCGAAAACGCTGCGAATAAAATTGCGGAATAAGTGAGAATTTTTTTCATTTTTTTAATTTTTAATTTAGTCTCAATTTGTTGTTAAGACATTAACTATTTTACAAATATAATGTTTCGTTTTTGCGTTTT
>ENA-UOXV01004037-UOXV01004037.1-marine-metagenome-genome-assembly--contig:-NODE-4037-length-17170-cov-8.706281_pt1 | contig 17170 bp, 19 predicted proteins | sample MGYA00238165_ERZ766961 | MGnify/ENA primary metagenome ERZ766961 (study PRJEB28924, sample SAMN03173240) | marine metagenome | biome: Marine; feature: Water; material: Subsurface seawater | place: North... | reverse complement strand
AATTAAAATTAAATTTTTGTTTTCCCATTTGATATTTATATATTTTTTTTTATTAAAAATTGAGTATTATTTATTTATTAAATAAAAATAATATCATATCATCTTTTAGTCATGAGTGTCATTAACCCTTATAATTTTAATAACAAGCTACTTACGATTGACTATATAGGAAAAGTGCTAAATACCTTTCAAATCTATGATGAACCTAAAAATGTTGATATATACCAACGCGCTTTTATTCATTCGTCGTATAAATATAATAAAGAACTTATTGAAGAAACTGGTATAGTTGAAAAACCAGAGGGTGCCCTTACCTTATTTAGCCAAGATTACGAACGCCTTGAATTCTTAGGCGATTCGATACTTGGGAGCATAATAGCACATTATTTATATGAACGGTATGAAAACGAAACGGAAGGCTTTCTTTCGGTTATGAAAACGAAATTGGTAAGAAAGCACGCGTTGGCCTATTTATCAAGAGAGCTAGGATTTAATAGATATATAATAATGTCTCGTCATATGGAGGATGTAAATAATGGTCGTAATAATATTGATATTCTGGAAGATGTATTTGAGGCATTTATAGGTGCTATTTACCTTGATTTTGGAGAGAGTGGCTATACAGTTGCTCAAAATTTCTTAATAAATTTGATTGAAGAAAAGGTAGATTTCGCTGAATTAATTGTGAATGATACGAATTACAAGGGACAGGTAACTAAATATTATATGAAAACGCACCAACAAAAAATTACTTTTAAAATTATGGAAAAAGGTGGTAATATAGTAAAAGTTGGGGTATATGATAAAGACGACACCCTTTTAGGAGTGGGTATTGGAAATAATAAAAAAACTGCCGACCAAAATGCGTGTAAGGAACTTTTAATAAAATTGGATTTACTAAACTAATTAGTATTATTTTTTTGTTTTTTAATTATAATATGAAAGTGAAACTTGAAAATAAGAATGATAAAATAGAAAATTTACCAGGACTTTCTATTGAAGATGGGACATGTATATTTCCTTTTGTTCATGACGAAAAAGAATATGAAGAATGTTATAAAGGGCAGCGGGGGGATTGGTGTGCTACAAAAGTTAGTAAGAAAACTAAAAAAATAAAAAAATGGGCTTATTGTGATCCTAAAAAACTAAAGATTACTCGTAAAAAGAAAGAAGACGATGCCCCTAAACGATTACGATTTACGAGTAAACCATTTTCCCCCGATATGGTTGCATCAAACTTTAAAATGTATAAAACCTCTAAAATAGTTCCCGATTATTATGTGCTTCCCAATAAAAAAGGGTTTATTAATTGGTTTGATACTATGTATTCATCCTATAGAGTAAAACAAAGTAAAAAAAATGCCAGGTTTGATTTATTCAACCATCAAAAAATTATACGAGATTATATGTCAAATATATCGCCTTATAGAGGATTGCTATTATACCACGGTTTAGGTGTTGGTAAAACGTGTGGTTCAATTGCCATCGCAGAAGGCTTCCGAAGCGACAAAAATATAGTTGTATTGCTGAATAAATCTCTAAAGCAAAATTTCATTGAAAATTTAAAGAAATGTGGTTATGATTTTTTTAGAACGAACCAATGTTGGGTGTACCATAAATTTACTGATAAAAATGATTTGATGAAAAAATATGCGAAATATTTAGGAATAGTTATTTCACATAAAAGTGAAGGCGCTTGGTTTATAGACTATTCCAAAGAACCCAATTATGACAAATTGGCAATGAAAGACCAAGAGACCGTAGATTTACAAATAGCTAAAATGATTGAAAAAAAATACAAATTTTATCACATGGATGGTTTAAATAAAAACAAATTGGAAAAAATGAAAGAAGACCGTGTGTTTGACGACTGTGTTTTAATTGTTGACGAAGTCCATAATATAACGAATGCTATGGCTAAAGCGACTCCTGGTATTAGAGCCCGCTATTTAGAAGAGATAATAATGGATGCCCAGAATATAAATTGTGTATTTTTATCGGGGACACCGATGATTAATAATTTATTTGAAACCTCTAAATTATTAAACTTGCTTCGTGGCAAAATCGCCTCATATAATATAACTTTTTCTAGACCATCTACCGATATTAATTGGGCGCAATTAGAAACCTCGCTTAAATCGCATCAGGCAGTCGACCAAATTATTATTAGAAAAAAGAATAATAATATTTCAGTTACACGAGTTCCAAATGGGTTTATTAAAAATAGGGATATGAATTTAGAATTAAAAGTAGGTGAAAATGAGGAGACTGACGATGAATTTAAAATTGTATTGAAAGACGTCTTACCCGATTATGCGAAAGTTAATATGGAATATTATACCACATTGCCAAATTCCCAGGAAAAATTTATGAATCTTTTCTATGACGAAAAACAGAACTCTATTAAAAATAGCGAACTTTATAAATCGCGAATATTGGGATTAGTGTCGTTTTATCGTACGCAGGATAAATCGCTTATACCAACCGTACGGCATAATGAAATAATTGAATTGCCAATGAGTGAATACATGTTTAATAAATATTCAAAAGTGCGTAAAGATGAAATTGCCCAAGCGAAAAAAAAGAAAAAACAAAATAAAAAAGACGATGTGTTTGGAGTGAAATCCAGTTATAGAGCCTATTCTCGTATGCATTGTAGTTTTGTATTCCCCGAAACCCTTGAACGACCAACCCCGTCGGGAATAGGGGATGAAATGGATGCTGGGATTGAGGAAGCTGAATTGGATAATGAACCAGTCGTTTTAAATTCCGAAAAAGCCAAAGCATATGAAAAAGCCAAAGCGAAGGTCCTAAGAGATCTTGAGAAAAGTGGCGAACAATATTTGATGATAAATGATAACGATAAATTAATGAAGTATTCACCAAAATATAACGAAATTATTAAAAGAATCAATTCTATGAAAGGGTTGTCGTTTGTATATACTGAATATAAAAGTCTTGAAGGTATCGCCGTATTATCTATATGTTTAAAGGCCAATGGCTACGATGAATTTAAACTCGTTAAAAATTCCAGTGGCGAATATGAATTACCGCCGAATTTGGATTTGGATAAACCCCATTTCGCGTTTTGGTCAGGTAGCGACGAACAAAGCGATTTGCTTCGTAAAATATATAATAATGAAATATCGGAATTGCCAACGAATTTGCGAAAACAAATCCAGGCATTAAGTGTTGACAATTTACGAGGCGCTATTGTGAAAGTGTTAATGACTACCAAAACAGGTGCCGAGGGAATTGACCTTAAAAATGTGAGACAGGTATTAATTGTTGAGCCTTACTGGAATCCAGTGAGATTAAAACAAGTGAAAGGACGAGCGGTGCGTATGGGGTCTCATCTTGGATTGCCTGAAAAAGAGCGAATCGTTGACATATATACCTTTATATCTTCCATTGACCCGGTAATGATAAAAACCGAACCAATCATTGAAAGAGACGGTGATAGTTCTGACCAAGTATTATTAGGATTGTCCAATAAAAAACTTAAAATTATGGATGGATTTTTGAAGATGATTAAAGAGACTTCGGTGGATTGTTCAATTAATTTTAAAGATACGGTGGACGAAGATGACCCTTTCACTTGTTTAAGTTATGGGTCGTCATCACCGAAAGATTATAGTTATGTTCCCAATATCGATGAACAACTCGAGGATAAAGAAAAATATCGCAAATATAAACAAATAACTTGGAAACCGATCGTTGTGAATGTGCCTAAAAAAGGCAAATACGCATTGAAACCAGCCCCAGAAAATGAGCCACAATTATTGTTTGATTTAGATACCATACTTGAATCGCGACGTCCGGGTGAACCTTTGGGGGAAATTCTCACTAAAAATGGCAAAAAATCCATTAAATGGTATAAAAAACAGCAAGTTAAAATAATATAATATAATTAAAAAAAAATTATCGCTCTTTAATATGTAATCCTATTTGTAATCGCGCCGCCGAAGTTGATAAATAGAGTGGCTCTACAGTACTGCTTCCTCTTTCTATACCATCCAATGAAATTGTGAAAGTATTAATTTTTTCAGGGTTCATAGTACACATAAAGTTATTTTTTAATTTAAGTGTCACTGAATTCAGGGTTCGTGGATTTTCAGCATATTCGCTATATATTTCAAATGTATCGGTGTTATCTAGACCGGTAATATCACTATCAAGGGTGAGTGTTGGTGATGTGTTTTCTACTGCTACTGTTGAGGCTGTAATTTTTCGGATTTCGCCTTCACGTCCGTTATTAGTTGTCACTTTAAAAAACATATTTGCGTAAAAATTAACTGTCGTTGAATGGAGAGAATTATCTGGTATTGTTACTATAAATGGGCCGGTATTATTATTATTATTATTATTATACAACTTAACCACCCCACTATCAACTAAATTTTCATTATCGTTATCTTGATAGCCAAATGTATCATTTGGCATATAGAATTTGCCATTTAAATCTCCTAAATTGGATAGTGAGTTGAAATATTTAGACATTTCAGTTATTTTCAAAGTAAGTCCGTGGTAATGTTCAAGGGACCGTCGTCCAGAAACGGTGCTTTTACCTTGTATTCCGTGTAAATTAATAAATTCAAGTTGGACATCGGCTTCTCGCGATACGATGAGATTTTCGCTTAATTGCACTTTAAAATTAGTAATAGCGTATGGATAGACGGCATCGGTTCCTGGAAAAACATCCAATAATACGACTTGGGTTTTCTTCGTATGTGTTTTATAATTTGATGAGAAATAGGTGGCGTCTTTTCCAACTTGGTTTTCAAAATTAGGGTCTCCTACAGAAAGCGCATTCATATTACGAACATCAACTGAATCGGATCGGTCATACGCTTTAGTCGGCTCATTTTCCAATAAGAAGGCGTCAATTTCATCGTCTGGTTTCGGTTTCTTTTGTTCATCTGCTAATTTTAAATTTTCTATAACATCCAACGCACCTGAAACCATTTTATTTTTCAAATCTTGGTTATAATTGTTTTTAATTACGGGAAACTTCATTGAATTTTGTGGGCGAGCCATAAAGCCTTTATTAAAATCTTCGGATGTTTCAATTTCTTTATATAGTTTTTCAATGGAGTCGGAAGTTTTCTTATCACATTCATTGAATGTAATAGTATCGTCAACCTTTCCATTATTGCCAGCGCATTTTTTCCGAACCGCGAGAATAAATGGATCAATGACGGATGTTAAAAAGGTAAAAATACCAGACACTTTTTCTAAACTGATTTTTTCAATATTGATTTTTCTAATGAAATTCTCAATATATTTTTTTTCTTTTTCAGAATAAGGTAATTGGCCATTTTTTATAACTTTGAGATTAATAGTCACATAGCGTTTTTTTAATTGATTATGGATATTTTGGGTTAAAAAAGATTTTACTTGTTCCGGCATTTTATCCAATGGAATATTATTGGGATCTTCGGGTGTTCCTACATTTATATCTGGGACAATATTTGTAAGGTCGCTAAAACTCAAAATTTCATTATTATTAGACGATTTAATACTATTAGCGATAAAATCAATTATTTTAATAGTTTCATTGGATTGGTGAACCTTATTCTTTTCTAAAAGAGTAATTAGATATACATTATTATTCATAATTTAGTATATTACATAGAAATTATTTATTTAAATAGAACATTTTACTAAAAAAAATAGAACATTTTACTAAAAAAAATAGAACATTTTACGAAAAATATTTATCGCGATTTTGAAACATTATATCATCGTCTTGAATATTAGAAATATAATCGTCGAATGGAACACCTTGTATCATATTTTCTATGAAATTGATACAGTATACTCCACACTCGGTATCTTTTTTTTGGTGAGCATAGGTGTTAATTTTAAACTCATATTTTGGACCAATTTCTAGCGATTGCTTTATAATTCGGTTGACGAAATTCACTATTTCTGGGTATGGCTTATTAGATGTTGAATCAAAAAAATAGACTTCCTTTTTAGGTGAATTAATAAATGTCGCAACCCAATGGGAACCTGATTCATTATGCTTCTGTAAGTTATAAACACTGGCGAAATATTTTTTATTACCATTTAATTCGTTTTTTAAATTAAAACTACAATGGGTCTTATCCACACACTCATTATTTAATTTAGTATCAAAATCCATAGGAATACACCCTAAATATTTGAAACCTATATATTTATTTTCATACTGGGATAGTACATTATTTATATCATTCGTATCAAGCCATCGCCTTGGATTATATTCCCAACTTAGTTTTTTATATGGTCTGAAATGTGTCTTAACTAAATTATTTTTATTAGTTACTTTACTCCAGCACACTTCATCATTACACTTAAGTTCTAGTTTCTTATCTAATTTATCCCACAAATTATCTATAGTGTCCTTTGTATTGGTTTCAATTTTGTCTAATACATTTAGTTGGTTATAGGCTTCAATTATTTCTATTAACGCTTTTTTATCATAACATGTTTTATTATTTTTTTTTTTGGTATATTTAGGAGAACATTTTCCCTTTTTTGTTTTTTTTAAATGGATTCCACCCCCCACTTTAAGATTAGTCTTGAGTTCGTTGTGGCCACCAATAAATTTATATTTATTTTTAAATAAATAGATTATTTTTGGAACATATTTATAATTTTTTGGGACATATTTGTTTAATTTTTTACACATTTTTTTATTATTTGGTTCATCTATATTTATAAATATATACTTTTTATTTTTGAAGGCACATAATGCTAAAGATGCTTTACAAAATCCGCACGTGGGTTTCCCTAATATTATATACATTAATATATTTTGAGAAAATTACTTAAAATAAATAGTAACTATTAATTCAATTCAATTCAATTCAATTCAATTAAATTCTAGTTATGATTAGCAATTTTGAAAAGGTTATTGAATTTAATACAACATTTGGTTTACCACATTATGATATTCCACAAGAAAATGTGTTTAACCAGAAAGCTAAATTAGCGGAATTGCGATATTCCTTAATTCATGAAGAAGTGAACGAATTAAACGATGCTTTCAATGACCATAATTTTATAGAAGTTATAGATGCGCTCACTGATATATTATATGTAATTTATGGTGCGGCTTCGTCATTCGGTTTTAATATAACGAATACCTATTTTAAACGCCACGAAAATAAAAATGAGAAGGTTAGTATATTTGAAAATTGTAGAGAAGATACCGATAGAATTGATAAAGACGATATTAAAACCTTTTATGAGTGTCCAATTGGCCAACAATATTTAACTATAATTAAAACGTTACTGGGTCAATTAAACATCGCGAAGCTTAATGGTGAATATTTAAACACGGTAAATATATTAACCGAAATGTTAGATTTCACTTATAGGCTGGGTTCTTATTTTGACATTGATTTAAATAAGTCGTTTGACATAGTCCATAGTTCTAATATGTCTAAAGTGTGTAAGAATGAAACGGAGGCTCAAGAAACGGTTGAGTGGTATAAACAAAATGAAACGCGATATGATAGTCCAAGTTATAAATTGGCGGACGATGACGAAACGCGCTATATTGTCTATAATAAATCAACGGGAAAAATCTTGAAAAATATAAATTATGTAGCGGCGAAGTTTGATTCAATGATAACTAATATTTAATTAATTTTTTGGTGAGGTTAAAAATTATTTTTTTTTTAATTTTTTTTTATATAATGAGTTGTGAATCACAAGAGTCTATTTCTATGCCCTCGGCGAAAACCCTCGCACAAGCATTCAAGGTATCGATAAAAAGTGGCTTTTTACCGATTGAAACGTATTTTTATCTTGATTCGTGTAAAGATAAAGTATATATTTGCGTCAACGATGCCCATAAAATTATTTATAAAAATAATGACGAACACACCTCCCAGGTGGAAAATATATATAAGACCGATAATGATTATCTGATCATGACCCAAAATAGTATTTATATTATATCGGCAAATACAAAAGTGGCACAAATGCCTAAAGGTATTGAACTTTGATTTATTATATTTTAATGACTATTTATAGTATTTTACTTTTTTTAAGTGTGAATTTATTAACTATAATATTTATCTTATTTTGTTATTGGCTTTTATATAAATTAGTGCTACCGAAAACCATATTATGGAATCTTTTTTCATAAGAATAACCTAAAGATAAAAAAATAAACTATAAAAAAATATAATTTATAAAAAATGGATACTGTAGTGAATCTCTCAATGGAAGAACTACAATCATATTATTTACGAAAACCGTTTCTGAAAAAAATATACGATTATTACATTCATCAAGGGTATTATAATATTATTTCAGAACAATTTGTCTATATTATTAATAATTCATTTGTGCTATTCTATACACTGTTTTTAATGAAATGTGTGGATTGGAATGGTCTATTTAGAATAAATTCAGAAGCCTATTTCATAGATTATATAGAATTTGGAAATATGTTTAAATTGAACATATACAATTTCATACTGGTGATTATCTATTTCATATATCTAGCAATTAAAATCGGTTATCTGGTCGCCTCTATTTATAAATATAAATATATCAAGCATTTTTACAATAATATATTGAATATAAATGATTTTGATTTAGTTAATTATAAATGGGATAGAATAATAGATATATTCCATTCAACTCATGAAAACAACGATATAAATGTGTATTATATTAATAACAAAATAACCATCCAGGATAATTATTTCATTTCATTGATAGATAAAGAAATATTGAACTTGGAACATTTATGTCCATTAATGGAATGGAATATTCGATATTGTTTCATTAATTCCATATTCCTAAAGGACTATAAATTTGATAGGAATTTCATATACCTAAATAGCACCTATATTAATTCTATAAAAAGTAAATTATTTACTATATCGGTGTTAAACTTCATCTCAATGCCAATTTTATTACCATTTATGTGTTTGCGCAATTTATTTAAATATGGAGAGAAATTCTATAACAATCCTTCATTAGTGACATCAAAACATTGGTCAAGTATTGCTAAATGGAAGTATAGAAATTACAATGAATTACACCACGAATTTCAGGAAAAGCTATTAAAATCGTATCCAATTGCCAATGACTATAATAATTTATTTCCCATTAAAATATTTGGAACTCTCAGTGGGTTGTTTATATTTATACTAAGCTCACTTTTTATAATTTTAATAGGATTATCAATAATTAATGAGCGAGTATTAACAAATTTATATATAGTTAAGAGTAAAAATACATTATGGTTTGTTGGAATATTGGCCACACTAATTACATTATTCAAGAAATTAGTAACTGATACAATATTCTATAATTCAGATGATAAATTAATGGAATTAAAAAAAGTAATTAATTGCATTAATGAATCCACTATTAAAAATAAAAAACATCGCGATTTTTTTTTTAAAAGGTATCAATATCACGCATCTACATTTATAAAGGATATTTACTATACTTTAACTACCCCCTTTGAATTATTTAAACTATATTATAGAACATACGAAATATTGAAATATATGAGCGATATTACTATAGATGATCCGACTCTCGGACATACTAATATGTATTCAATTATAAAAAAAACGAATAGCGATGATATGAAATCCAATTATTCAAAAGAAACCTTTTTTAAAAATAATGCGAACTACGATTATAATTAATATTTGTTTTGTTTTATTTTCTTTTTATATATTATTATGGTTAAAAAACTTCTATCCGGTAAAGCGTCTTTTTTAAAGAAGGTTGATAGAAATATGGTTGAAAATGTGGTGATATTTGTATTATTAGTGGTAATAATTGGATTGTTGGTAAAAAACTACATGCTCTCCAGTGAAAATTTTACCTCTAATGGCGATGCGAAATTAGTATTGTATTATGCGCCTTGGTGTCCTCACTGTACCAGTTTTATTTCTGAATGGGATAAAATTGGCACTGAAAAAAAGATTAATAATGTCTTAGTTAAGGTTGAAAAGGTCAATTGTGAAGACCATCCAGAAGTCGCCACCGAAGAAAATATTGAAGGGTTCCCAACGGTAAAATTACATTCCAAAAATACAAGTTCCGAATATAATGGTGCTAGGAATTCAGAGGCGGTCATTTTATGGCTTGAGAAAACCCTCTAAGTTATTCGTTTTTAATAGAATAGTGATTCGTTTTTAATAAAAAAGAATATTTGTTTCTAATTTCGTTTTTCGTTTGTTCGTATCCAAGGTCGATAAATTCTTGTTTTTTTTCGCGTGTAATATTGAATTCCAATGCGTTGGAATCTATTTTTAATTCAATAGTAACATCAAAATATTTGATAATTTTCTCATTATCTTGTTTCACAAAATTCGTTTGAAGCACTGCGAGCATATAGTCAATTATATTATCAATTTTATAGTATTTAAATGAGTCGTTGGTTATCACTATTCCTATCGTTTCTTTATTATTATTATTAAAACTATCAATTGGATAATTATTTGTTAACCCACCATCAACATATATTTTATTGTCTATCGTCAAGGGCATAAAAATAAATGGTAACGCCATAGAGATTTTAATGGCGGTTATAACCGACATAGTAGGTGAATTTTTGAGATTAAACCACGTTGAGGACATCGTTGTTAAACACGTGCCTAATATATTTAAGTTTATATTAGTTTTTTCAAATAATTCATTAAAAGTTATATCATCGGTTTTATATTTTCGTCTTAAGAATATTTTTAGTATTTTAGATATTTTATCGCCATTATCAAGTCCATAATTATCAACAAAGTTAAATAAACATTCCGTATTTATACTATGGGTTTTACTAAAATCAATATTTATAAAGACGGAATAAATGTCTCTATAGTTATATCCTAAGGTTACTAAAAAGGCGAAAGCACTTCCAATCGAAACCCCTATGATTTTATCGATATATCTAAGACCATCTATTTCTTCCAAATATTTATAGACACCTATAAACGCCAGACCCTTTACACCGCCACCTGAAAAAATTAAATTTTTAACCATTATATTATTTATATAGTAGTGTTTAATAATTTATAATTTAAATACTAACGGATAACATTATAAAAAAAAATAAAAAATATATTTAATGGCGTCTATGATAAATATTGATGAATTACATAAAGAAAAAACGGTTAAAATAAAACACAAAAACGAAGTATATGAAATAATACTTAAAAAATGCCATCAGCGTATTAAAATGTCATCTAAATCGCCCTCAAATCCCGAAAATTGTTTTTTTATTGTACCCCCATACATATATGGGTCTCCCCTATATGATGTGAATTCATGTATCGTGTATATAATAAAATGTTTAAATGAAAATGGATTTGATGTGTCTTTTCATAATCCAAATATAATATTTATATCTTGGGCTGGAAAAAAAAATCCTAAAAATTTCAAATCATTGCAAAAACAAGAGAAAAAATTCAAATCAATTTCGGATTTCAAACCATCCAACAATTTTATATATGATAATAAAACAATTGATTTATTTAAAAAAAAAACCTCTAATTTATTTTCCTAACAATTTGCTTCTGGTCAATTTAAAAATGATATCAATTATTAACATCACCATTAAACCAAAAATAACATATAAAATCAAATCATTCATATTTTGGTTTAAAAAGGTGTCGGAGACAACTGGTTTTTTTGGAGAATGATGTCCCTGTTGTAGCAAATTATCCAGTTTTCTATTAAGACGCGATATTTCATTTTTTAAGTCGTGGATGCTTGAATCAACTCTGGTTTCAAATGTACTGTATTTATTATTCAAATTAGTAATTTCTGGCAGTTCATTCCGAACTCTTATTTTTTCTTCTTTTGGTTCTAGTGCTCCTATATTATTAGTATCTGGTTCTATTATAGTATTCTTATTTACATATGGTTTTACATTTCCCCAAGCTTCGTCAATTGTTGCGTAGGGCATTTAATATTTGATTAGAAAATTATAATTGATAAATATTGTAGTTTTCTCGTATTAATTTTATAATTCCGTATTTTCCGTGGAACCCTTTATAAGAAACCCAAAGAAATGGAATAACTGGCAACATAACAAGTGTTAATGCAATTCCCAATACTATAAGTAGTACTGTAACTATTTCTGTGATCAAATATATAAAGAGGCCTGTTTTCTCATTGTCTTCATCTTTGGTACCGACATTCGCGTTACTATTTGTCACAGAATTTAAAATGGTTTTTTCGGTTCCACCTGAAATTGCGTTTTTTAAAAAATTAAAAGGTCGGTTCATTTGGTATTAATATAATATAATAAAAGATTAAAGTGTTCTAAACTTTAAGAAAAACCATTTTACAACAGCGGCCATTGCCGCCATCATAATAATAAATGGCATCGCTGGTAAGAACACGCATATAAAAAATAAAAGTGCGGCAAACTGGTATAACGCCCGTTTAAATCCGAGTCTTTTACTTCCAATCTCGTCGCGCTTTTTTAAATGAAACCATTCGGTTATTGCTAATATATTTTTAAAAACTTCGTTACTCATTATTATATATTATTATATTAAATATGTTTATTCACCATTTACTGACCATTGTTTTATCAATTTTCATAATTTATTTCCCAAAAATGAATAAATTTAATATGAACATAATTAACAGTAATATATACCTCAAAATATTAGTAATATTGTTTTTAATTTTTACTATATTGGAGAATTATTTAGTTGGAATATTACTATTAATTATTTATTTCTCAATTTTAGATGTAAATTCTAAAGAAATTAACGAGGGGTTTTTAAATTATTATATATCTTAATATTAATATTAAATGAAACTGAAAACAATACCGACGATTATAGATAGAATAAATAATAGCAAATATATGGCGGGTATAGCTATGATTGTTCTGAATATCGGCTCAAAATATATCATTATGGAATTGTCCGAATCCCAGGAGGCATTTATGACAAATAAAATATTTAGACGGTTTGCTATTTTTACAATATCTTTTATAGCCACGCGTGATATAATTACTTCATTAATTTTAACAGCTGTGTTTATAATATTAGTTGGAAATGTATTTAATGAAAACTCAAAATATTCTATAGTAAAAAAAAAACCTTTTAAACAAGTCGCTAAAAACGATTATTTAAAAGCCGTTAAAATAAAAGAACTATATGAACTTCAAACTAAAACAAAGGACCGGGCTAAACTAAATAAGAGTTAAATATTAAGCGATATTTGTTTTTTTTTAGAATTCTTCTTAATATGTATCCCCTTGGTGCTTTCTAAATCACTTTCGCTAAAATTAGAAAAATCGTCTATATTAATATTAGAAGTCATATTTGGAGAAACATCTTTTAAGATATCGTCAATATTTGGTGGTCCACTCATTTCAGGTCGCGACGATCGGGAACTACCCATATCACCCATAATATCCTCCATTAACCCACCAAACCCAGGCTCCTTTTCTTTCATACTGCCAGCCGCCGCCTTTGCGAAGTCTTTCATTAAATTTGGATTCTGTTTCATTATATCATTCATTCCAGGCATTATATTTTTAAACATTGAATTCGTTAAATGAAACATAAATCCACTACCACCCAATGTTAGCATCAACCGAAGTTCAGGTGGTAAACTGGCCTTGGATTTATACTTTTCGTGTAATTCCTCAAATATATCATCGTAGTCTTCAATGTTTTCATGAACACTTTCCGACCAACCATCAAGATGAACATCCAATGGGTCAAATTTATTATTTAGAAATTCGATTCCCGTTACAAAGGCCACGAGCATTTTTTTTTGAAACCGAACACTTCTATCTACTTCACGGGTGTCTTTAATTCGGTCAAATTCATATTTCATATCATCGTAATCGGAATCCATAGTAAAACTTTTTGACAGTTTAATCCCCCTTTTTTCAAATCGTTCTAGATTACACAAAAGTTCGAATTTATCGGCCTTTGTATGCTTGGGTATTTTTGGGACACTCGCATTAAAAAAATTATTCACAGGCGGTGGAGTAGGTGGTTTAGTTGATGGTGGTGGTATACTAAATGGGTCTATTGGTTTAATAGGCTCATCTAATTTAAATATATCGTCCATTTTATCGTCCAATTTAATTTCTAATGGTTCTAAAACGGCTGGTTTAACATCACTCGTAGATTGTTTTGGCGATTTTTTATTAGGGTTCATTAAAAGATCCAATCCCATATCGTCGTCTTTTGTAATTAAATTCAAAGTATCATCTAAATTAATTGGCGTCGCATTCAAACTAATCGGTTTTAAATCAGTGTCTGTATTTATATTAATAATATCCATACTTTATCAAATAATAGAAACTAATAATTTTATAATAACGCAATATACTTAAATCGTTTTTAGCCTATATCTAATCATCATATAGGTATCCGCTAGATCATCTTTTTTATTATCGTGTGTTTTAAAATAGGTCAGCCATTTTTCATCCTTAGCTAAATAATATTTGGTAAAGGCAACCGCAAGTTTTTTGTTTTTCTCGTAATTTTTGGTGATTTTCTTAATTTCTTTTATTTCATCGTTTTCAACATCAAACTTTAATTTATTTTTAGCGGAAACCATAGACATACTAATTTTTGTATTTTTTAATCGTATCAAAAAATAACTATATAAAATCATTTGTATACTTTTCATTGTAGGATTTTTTAAACAGGGTTGGTTTTCAATATCTATAGTTGTGGCATTTAAAAACTCGGGGATTTCATCTAACTTTTCAATTAAATTTTTACCCAACTTAAATAGCGATGTTTTGGTGACATTTTTATTATTTATTAATTCGCAATAATCCGTTATATCGCGCTTTTCCATATGTTTCGCGCAGACGTACTCATTATTTGTCTTATGAATATATTTACATTTAGTTTTACACTCAAAACAAGTATAGAGATTTTTGCATTTTAAACCGTTCGAATGACGCTTACAGAAAAATCTCTTGGAGGTCTCCTCAAATCCACACGCATTAGATGTACACCTTTTCCCATTTTTAAAGGCGTCTTCACATTTAATTTTTTTGCGATTAGTGAGATCCATTGTATCCCATTTAATAATATTACCGTCTTTATCAGATAGGCAATAGGCTAAATTGATTAATCCAACATCCCAAGCTAAATACATTATAATTACTTAATTATAATTAGATGGGTTTAAATATATATTTATTTAATTTACTGGTTCTTTTTATAGTTACCACACGGCAATTTTAAATGGTCATTGGACATCTCTTATAATTTTAAATATTTTTCTACCACTAATCGGATAATTCACCTTATTATTTAAATTATATATTTCCATAATTTGACTAAATATTTCTTTATTATAGTCCAGCAATCTATCTATAATAGAGGGACAATTATTATCAACTGAATATATAATCAAGTGGGCGAAATTATTATAAATTAAAAATAATTCCATTTCTTCAAACAGTTTGAAATAATTGGTGGTTTTATCCTTTTTTATTAAAAGTAAATAAATATCAAATAATACAAATGATAAATTAATATAACTATTTTTTTCATTACAAAATATTTTATATTTTATACTAATTTTATCCCACCTTTTTATATTTGTATCTAAAATATTTATATTATAATTAGAATGGGTTCGCATTAAATCATTCGCATACAACGATATATAATAGATTATATATTTTTCAATAGATTTATAATCACAGTTGGCTTGATATTTATTTAGATTTTCACTCCAACTTTCTATGGGACGAGTAAAATCTTTAGTGGCATAAAAGTTAATCATACTTACTTTTAAAGAAAACCAAAATTGCTCAATGTCATGATCCAATTTAGTAGTAGCCATAATAATAATAAATAATAATAATTATTATAATATAATAATAACAATAAATAATAATAAAGAATGTATTAAGAAAAAATATTTAATCCAGCGATTTCTGGCATAGGTTCTATTTGAGTGCCATAATAGGCCTCAAGCTCCGCAATTTTATTTTTATCATATTCCGTTACGAAATTAATGGCAGTGCCTTTTCTACCAAATCGTCCGCTCCGTCCAATACGATGTATATAATTTTCAACGGATTGTGGCACATCATAATTAATTACCGTGGACACTTGTTGGATATCAATGCCACGCGACAAAAGGTCAGTTGAAATTAATACACGTGTCACACCATTACGAAACTCATCCATTATTTTAGTGCGCTCGGATTGTGCCATATCTCCATGAATTACCGCCACTGAAAAATCATCGTCCGTTAGTCGCCTACCCAAAATTTCAACAATTCGCCTTGAATTACAATAGATTATTGACTGGGAAACTGAGATTACCGTGTATAAATCACATAGCGTTTCGTATTTATAATCATTCTTTTCAAGGTCAATATAATATTGCCGAATACCTTCCAATGTAAGTTCGTCTTTTTTCACTAAAATTTTAATCGGGTCTCGCATAAATTTATTCGATAGTTTGAAAAAATCAGAGGTCATCGTAGCACTGAAAAGACCCACCTGAATATCACTCGGCAATAATTTAAAAATATCATAGATTTGATTTAGAAAAATATTAGAAAGCAATTCATCGGCTTCATCCAATATTAACATTTTTATCGTAGATTTATCAATTGCACTTTTATTTAGCATATCGAGAACACGACCTGGAGTTCCTATAACTACGTGGGGTCGCCGACGAAGTTCATCCATATTCGTTCGTAATGGGGTTCCACCTACACTCAAATTTAAAGTGATCTTCATATACTGTGACATAGATTCAATTACATTCTTTATTTGTAACGCCAATTCACGAGTATGTGATAAAACAATTGCTTGGGTTGCGTGGTGTCCTTCATTGAGACGTTGCATCATACCAATAGAAAAAGTCGCTGTTTTCCCAGTCCCCGATTGTGCCTGTGCTATAATATCATTACCTTCAATAAATGGAACAATTGCTCGCGACTGAATATAACTGGGGCGCTCATAACCCATACTAAATACTCCTCTTAGGAGGGTCTCATTTAACTTCATATCCTCAAACGATTCGTAAACATCTACCATGTTTAATAATTAAATAAATATTGAAAACAATATTTAAATAGTTATATAACTTTTTTATTTCTTCTATTTTAAAAACTAAATTACTACTATTAATTTCTAATTTTATATTATAAATGGTTGAATACGGAGACGCATTTAATTTTAAATTA
>ENA-UOXV01004031-UOXV01004031.1-marine-metagenome-genome-assembly--contig:-NODE-4031-length-17186-cov-6.097601_pt1 | contig 17186 bp, 17 predicted proteins | sample MGYA00238165_ERZ766961 | MGnify/ENA primary metagenome ERZ766961 (study PRJEB28924, sample SAMN03173240) | marine metagenome | biome: Marine; feature: Water; material: Subsurface seawater | place: North... | reverse complement strand
TCAGCCCTTCAGAAAAAGAAGTCGCCAAAGCACAAGCCATCATCGATGCGATGGAAGAGGCCCAAAAACAAGGTAAAGGTGCCGTGACTTTGGACGGAAAACTGATAGATATTGCATCGATCAAGCAAGCCAAAGTTATGGTCGATACAGCCGCGCAAATCGCTGGAAATTAACACCGATTCTGCTTTTGTAGTCTCGCTATTCATTGCCGAAAGTGATACATACCGCCAATGCAAGCGTATTTAGACTTTGAAAAACCTATCGCCGATCTTGAAAGCAAGATTGAAGAATTGCGTCATCTCTCTAGCGAAGGAGAGGTCAATATTGCTGATGAAGTCGGCAAGTTGCAGGACAAAGTCCAAAAGCAGCTGACACAGACCTATGCAAAGCTGACACCGTGGCAAAAGGCACAGGTGGCGCGCCATCAAAACCGCCCCCACGCCAAAGCATATATTGATGGTCTGATTACAGATTTTACGCCGTTGGCGGGCGACCGTGCATTTGCAGACGACAATGCGATCGTCGGCGGCATGGGCCGATTCCAGGGACAATCTGTCGTTGTTATCGGTAATGAAAAAGGCGAAACGACCGAGACCCGCATCAAACATAATTTTGGCATGGCCAAGCCCGAGGGCTACCGCAAAGCCCAACGCCTGATGGAACTTGCGGATCGTTTTAATTTACCGCTGATCACACTTGTCGATACCCCGGGCGCTTATCCCGGCATTGATGCCGAGGCCCGCGGCCAAGCCGAAGCCATCGCGCGATCAATAGAAACATGCATTAAAATCCGTGTTCCCTTTGTCAGCTTAATTATTGGCGAAGGTGGTTCTGGGGGTGCGATCGCACTCGCCGTCGCCGACAAAGTCATGATGCTGGAACATTCGATCTATTCGGTGATCTCTCCCGAAGGATGTGCGTCTATTTTGTGGCGCGATTCCGATCAGGCATCTGTTGCCGCAGAAGCCCTGAGGCTAACAGCGCAGGACCTTTTGAAACTCGGCATCATCGATCAGATTATTTCAGAACCCTTGGGTGGTGCGCACCGTGATCCTGCTGCCACGATGAAACGTGTCGGCGACGAAATATCTAAAATCCTAGAAGATCTGAGCGACCAACCAGGAGACGCCCTTATTTCCCGCAGACGGGAAAAGTTCCTGAGCATGGGCGAAAAGGGTCTTGGCTAACAGCTTGGCCCCTACCCCAAGTGAAACAAGTGCGCCATGGTTGCGGCCACTTCCCCTTACAGCATTCATTGTACCCATCATTTCCGCGCCGAGTGGCCGAGGCCTCGTCCCCGTACTATTGATTATCGGCATGTGGGCATTGCTCGATATGTTGCGCCGACACCGATCCGTCATCCGGGGGATATGCAGCACGCAGACGGCTTTATGGGCATTGCTGATAACAGGTTTGGTGTTGGGTTCAGCAACATGGGCATTGGTGCCCGCGCAATCGATCAAGGTCGGGTTGAGCTTTGCCGGTCTCGCCATATTTGGGCTGATCATGCTGTATCAGGCTAAACATCAATCTGAGGCCGAGACCCACACCACGCAAACCGCCCTGATCGCAGGCATGAGCATCGCGATTGCACTTCTCGCGCTCGGCACTTTCTATGGCCTCATGTATGACCAGCCCTTATGGGGCAAAGAAAACCAGCACCCCATTCGCACCCTGTCGCACGCGCAGACCATCATCGCCATATTCCTGATACCGTGCCTCGTCATGCTTTGGAATCGCGGTGCTAAAGCAAAGGCTTATGCTGCCGCTTTGTTGGGCGTTGCCACCATCACATTTTTCAATCTAGAGCATGGCGCCAGCAACCTCGCGATCTTGGTCGCCCTGCTTGCCTTCATCATGGTTCGCTTTTCGGGGAAAATTGGCTTCGCGGTTTTGTGCATCGTCGTTTTGCTTGCCGTTATCATGATGCCATTTCTGATGGGCACATTTTTGCCCGACCAAGAAACGCTCAACGCGATGATCCCCGGACAAGGTGCATGGTCGAGTGAAACCCACCGCTTTCACATGTGGCGGTTCGTCACCGAAGCTATTTCTGAAGGGTCGTTCTTATTGGGTTATGGCGCCGACGCCAGCCGCAGCTTCCCAGGGGCCAATGAAAAGATCATGTGGGGTATCGAACTTATGCCCCTGCATCCACACAACGGGGCCTTGCAGGTCTGGCTTGAATTGGGAGCCGTCGGTGTCGCTGTCATTGGCATTTTACTAGCCCTGATATTCAAGGCCACAAAGGACATGCCCAACAACGAGCTCGCCGTTCAGGCAGCCCTGCTATCGGCGTTTATCGTGCCGTGGCTGTTGTCTTATGGTGTGTGGCAATCCTGGTGGTTAGCCCTGGCATGGCTGGCAGCGGCGATAGGCCGAGGCCTCGCCGCTCCGCAACAAGGCTAAATCAGCCGACCTTACCGTGGCAGTGCTTGAACTTCTTACCTGATCCACAAGGACACGGGGCATTGCGAGGTACGCGTCCCCAGGTACTTTCATCATTCGGATCAATGTCCGCAGCAGATTGTCTGTTGCTGACCGTACCGACATCATCGCCACCATCTGCATCACCTGAAGATGTCTTCTGTGCAGGATCGTTGCGCGTTTCATGAGTCACCTGTTGAGATGGCCTTAAGGCATCCATATCAGGTTCTCTTTGGAACTGGACGTGGGCAAGAACAAGTGTCACGCGGTCGCGTAAGCCCGTCAGCATTTCATCAAACAGATCAAAGGCTTCGCGCTTGTATTCATTCAACGGATCGCGCTGCGCATATGCACGAAGGCCAATCCCTTGCCTCAGGTGATCCAGGGTCAGCAAATGCTCTTTCCAGCTTTGATCGAGCAGTTGCAGCAACAGGCTCTTTTCGACAGAACGCATCACTTCTGGACCGACATTGACCGCTTTTTCAGCCATCATACGATCCGTTGCATCAATCAGGCGTTCTTGGATTTCCTGGTCTGCAATACCCTCTTCTGCCGCCCATTCCTTGACCGGCAAATCTGCACCAAACAGACGCTGTATTTCTTCATGCAGCAGATCAACGTTCCATTGATCGACATAAGCTTTTGGTGGGATAGCCGTCGCGACCAAGTCTTCGATCACTTGATGGCGCATCTCAATCACATCTTCGGCAACGTCTTCGGCTGCCATCAAATCGCGGCGTTGCTCGTAGATGACCTTACGCTGATCATTCATCACATCATCGAATTTCAGCAGGTTCTTACGAATTTCAAAGTTGCGGGCCTCGACCTTGGTTTGGGCTTTTTCGAGCGCCTTGTTCACCCACGGGTGGATAATCGACTCACCTTCTTGCAGGCCCAGTTTTGTCAGCATGCCATCGATGCGTTCTGATCCGAAGATCCGCATCAGATCATCTTGTAGCGACAGATAGAACTTGGACGTGCCGGGATCACCTTGACGACCTGAACGACCCCGAAGCTGGTTATCGATCCGGCGGCTTTCATGCCGTTCCGTCCCCAACACATAAAGCCCACCGGCGGCCAGGACGACTTCTCGGTGTTCCGCAATTTCCGCTTTGATCGTCGTAACGGCTTTTTCGTATTCAGGGGTGCCAACCTCGGCTGTGACTTCTTGTTCAATTCGCATATCTAGGTTGCCGCCCAACTGAATATCAGTACCGCGGCCCGCCATGTTCGTTGCGATTGTTACAGCGCCCGGCCGGCCTGCTTGGGCCACGATGGATGCTTCTTGTTCGTGGTAGCGCGCGTTCAACACCTTGTGGGGAACATCGCGCTTCTTCAACGACTCTGCCAGCAGTTCAGATTTTTCAATCGATACCGTACCGACAAGAACGGGTTGATTGCGCTCAAAGGACTCTTGGATTTCATCAACGATGGCGTCGTATTTTTCTTCAACCGTCCGATAAACCTCATCGTCGTTATCTTTACGAGAGACAGGAACGTTGGTTGGAATTTCAACGACCTCGAGGCTGTAAATTTCAGCGAATTCCCCGGCTTCTGTCATTGCCGTACCGGTCATACCCGCCAGCTTGGGATAGAGACGGAAATAGTTCTGGAACGTGATAGACGCCAGCGTCTGGTTCTCGTTCTGAATCTTGACGTTTTCCTTGGCCTCAAGTGCCTGGTGCAAGCCTTCGGAGAACCGACGGCCTTCCATCATACGGCCCGTGAATTCATCAATAATCACCACCGCGTCATCTTTGACGATGTAGTCGACATCACGTTCAAACAACACATGTGCACGCAGTGCCTGGTTGGCATGGTGGACAAGGCTGACGTTTTGAAGATCGTACAAAGACCCATCTTCGAGCATGCCCGCATCGGCCATGAGCTGCTCCATCTTCTCCATACCATCTTCGGTAAAGGAGGCGGAGCGTGCTTTTTCGTCTTTCTCGTAATCTTCTTCGTTAATGTCCGGAATCAGCTTGTTAACCGAGGCATAGAGATCACCAAGATCTTCGGTCGGGCCGGAAATGATCAAGGGAGTCCGCGCCTCATCGACAAGAATACTATCGACCTCATCGACGATGGCGAAGTTGAAATCCCGTTGGACCATGTCTTCCAAGGTGAACTTCATGTTATCGCGCAGATAGTCGAAGCCGAGTTCATTGTTGGTCGCGTAGGTTACATCGCATCCGTATGCTTCGCGGCGTTCTTCGTCGGAAAGACCATGAGAAATCACGCCAACAGTCAGACCAAGGAAGGTATAGACTTGCCCCATCCAGGCGGCATCACGCTGCGCCAAGTAATCGTTCACGGTAACGACATGAACACCCTTGCCTTCAAGAGCGTTCAAATAAACCGCCAGCGTCGCAACAAGGGTTTTACCCTCGCCGGTTTTCATCTCGGAAATCATGCCGCGGTGAAGTACAATCCCACCCAACATTTGAACATCGTAATGGCGTTGGCCCAATGATCGTTTTGCTGCTTCACGAACGGTCGCGAATGCTTCTGGCAAAATGTCGTCTAATGTCTCGCCTGCATCCAAGCGACCCCGGAATTCATCGGTCTTGGCCTTTAGCTCATCGTCGGAAAGCGGTTCGACTGAAGCCTCAAAACTATTGATTTCGGCGGCAGATTTTTCGAGCGTTTTGATAAAGCGGTCGTTGGCCGAGCCGAATAGGCGTTTGGCAAAGTTTTGCAGCATTTGCGGCTCCTGGCGCGTCGCCAAAATAACAAGGGGGACCGCTCAGTTTACGGTCTTGAATTAGCTGAGAAAGAGATAGAGTCCTGTAGGCTCACTGTCAACGCGGGTGCCCTCTAAAAGGCTCGTAAATCTAACGATTTCTCTCACATCTGCGCGAGGGGATGGGCCGTTTCAACCAAGGACCGCAGGCGTTCTTCGAGAACATGCGTGTATATCTGCGTCGTCGAGATATCCGCATGCCCTAACATCTGCTGTAAAGCTCGCAAATCTGCGCCATTTGCCAGCAAATGGCTCGCAAATGAATGCCGCAGCACATGGGGCGAAACGCGCCTTCGGTCCAAACCAGCCTCGACCGCCAATTCCTTAATCACCTGACCAAACCGGGCACGGGTCAGATGCCCTTCTTTGCCCCGTGATGCGAACAAAAACTTATTCGTTCGGGACGTTCCACGGCCTTTTGGCAGGAAACTCTCACGAACCATTAAATAGTCTCGCACAGCGTCTTGGGCAGGTTCCCCTAGTGGCACCATGCGTTCCCGCCCCCCTTTGCCCGTAACGGTCACCACAGGGCTTTCACGAACAAATGATGACACAGGCAACGTTACCAACTCGGTCACGCGAAGCCCCGTCGCATACAGAATTTCCATCAGGGCTAAAATACGAATGCCATCGGCGCCGGGTCGTCGGCGAGCGGCTTCTAACAACGCATCCACCTCGGTCTCATTGAGATATTTTGGCAAGCGTTGACCCCGTTTTGGGCCATCAAGGCTGGTTGTTGGGTTATCGTCGCGAAACCCCATATCCAGGATAAATCGGAAAAATCTCTTCAGCGCAGATAATCTCCGCGCCGCCGTTGCAGCCGATAAACCGCGATCATCCAAGGCTTTCAAGTAGGCGCGGATTTGAGCCACACTCGCACGTTCCGGCAGTGTCTGACGCCGTCCTACAAAAAGCGCGAATTCCGTCAAATCCCTGCGATATGCAGCCAACGTGTTTTGTGACGCGTTCCGCGTGGACCGCATCATATTCAGGAAACTTTCTACCCACGTGAAAGTGAGATCTGCCATATTTTTTTAAATCTAGAGGCCCGCTGAGATCAAGCTCTCAACAGCCAATTGTCGCGCATCATTAATCAGCCCGATCTGGCGCAATGCCGAAATAGTTTCGTAAATCACATGCGTGCTGCGGGGACCACGATCCACATCACCCATCACATTCATCGTTCGAATGACAAGTTCCGCGACGCCAAGCGTTTGCGCATCAGTTGCACTGGTGGGAATCACACCAGATGCAACAGCCAGACTGCGTCTGCGATCCGCATCAGATTTGACCATGGAGTTCCAACGCAGCATGACATCTCGAAATTGAAGCCACTCTGATGCAGGGGGCATGTTCGCGGTGCCACCAGCGTTGGTCATCGACCCATCCCACGCAGATTTTGGCAATCGAGCCCCGAGTGCCATGATAACGGCGTTCATCAAGGCCTGGGTCGGGACAAGTTCTGGACGTTCTTGGATACTTTGACGCCAAGCTGTCAGCATCGCATCGAGATTGGCACGCTCGGCACCAACCCCAAGGACCCATGCCAGGGGGCGCACCCGGTCCAGCGCCAATTGCGCATCTGGATTGACGCTCGCACTGGCACGCAGCAACGCCATCCACTTTTCGGTTCCAACACGGTCACCCAGCGTCAAATAACCCCGAACCGCCGTGAGGGCGAACCAGGCCATTTCTGGGCTTGGCGGGATGCGATCAATTAATGGCTTAAAGACCTCTATGACAGGGCCATATCGATCATCTTCCCTGGCCGTTTGTATGGCCGAAATGATGATTTCACCGCGTGCGACCGGAATATTTTGTTTGGCAGCCGCTTGATACAGCAATGCCCGTGCCGCCTGCCCCCCGATTTCAGCGGCACGCGACAACGCATTATCCAAATCTGCTTCGGCGTAGTTAACCTGGGTATAAAGACGACGGAGGCTTCTTGCATCGACGATCCCCGCCGCAACGCCTTTTTCTGCCGCCTCAATCCGGGTTCCAAGGGCCAAGTTTGGTGCCTTGGTCGCCCCGTAAATCACCAGGGCATCATCAGTGGCAACGACATCAGCCGGCAATTCCGATTTAGCCGCCCGCGACAACGCCAAATGAAATGCATTCGGGTTCGCGATGGTTTCCAACGTGATGGGCGTGCCCGTTAAAACGCTATTGCTCAGCAAACCCATTGCCGGATCGTCACCCGATGTTTCGCGCAATAATGAGATCCCTAAGGAAACGCTATCGGCTTTGCCGTCCAACGCATCACAATAAATCAATAATTTTTGCCAGAAATCTTCTGCTGCACGTTGTTGGTTGTTGCGTGCCAATCCACACGCCCGCGCATTATCAAAATTCAAAAGTTGAATGCTGGCATCGACGGCATCAAGCCCCTCGGGACGTTCTTGGCTTGGCGATACCGAAAGCAGCAGTTCGGCATTCTCAATATCACCCATTGCCATCAGCGCCTGGGCACGCGCACTGAGTAGACTCGGTGCACCGTCAACCGCTGCAATCGGTGCTTTGGCACGGCTTAACAAAAGACGGGTCTTAAGCTTTCGAAGCGTCTTAGACCCCGTATTCAACGGCATGTTTTTAATAAGTTCGACGGCTTGCGTGCGGGTCAGACCTTGCCACATATCAGGCCCCAGGCCGCCATCTTGCTCACGTAGCGCACCCAGCGAGTCACTATCAATGCGCGTCAGGCCATCAACTTGAATGCCCATCGTTTTACGCATGTCATTAGGTACAACAGGCGCATTCGATGACGGTGACAAAACGGTCGGCGCAGCGTTTGGCACCAAACGACGGGGTGCGCCGCCGGATGAAGGTTGAGAGACAGGCGCGGACTGATTTCCCTGCACAACGAACGGATCAGGGCTGCCGGGGGATGACGTCTGCGCAATAACAGTCTGTGGCAAGAGTGCAAAACTCGCCGACACAAAGATCGCTGAAATCAGGTTACTTCGGGAACTTATCATTCGGCAGAACCTTCTCAACATTGCTAATAGGTGGTGGAATTTCCCACGTTGTTAAGAATGCAGCACCGCCAGCAGCGGCAACAAGCAAGAGCAATACCAAGGCTATCGTTAGCTTTCCCATGTTTTCTCGTCGGTCCTTTTGGGCGTCAGGCGAAAACCACCCGCACAGAATACTTCCTTGGTAAACGACCATCCGCCTACCCGCAATTCAAGCTTACGCACAACTGTGGCAATAGTTTGATGATCTTTATCATCAAGCCTGTGTCGCTCTGCGCTTTTAACTCTGCATGATTCCGACTATTTTCATGCAAATTGGACTAAGTGCCACAGTCAGCGCGAAAAATAGCTGTCATTGAGACGGGAATATGACCGAGTCAGAGACGAATACAGACGATCAATCACCAGCGAAGCCTATCGTCCTTGTGGGACTCATGGGTGCTGGGAAATCGTGCGTGGGTCGGCGCGTTGCGGAAACCTTACGTGTTCCGTTCATCGATTCGGACGAAGAGATTGAAAAAGCCGCGGGCTGTTCTGTAAGTGATATTTTTGATGTCTACGGCGAACCGGCATTCCGCGATTGCGAGCGGCGCGTGATTCAACGCCTTTTAGAAAGCGGCCCCAGCATCATCGCGACGGGTGGTGGGGCGTTCATGGATGATGCTGTGCGCGAGACGATCAAACGGATTGGCCTATCAATTTGGTTACAAGCCGACCCCGAAGTTTTATTCCGGCGCACAAAAAAATCCAAAAACCGCCCACTGCTTAAAAACGATGACCCGTTGGGCACATTAAAAAAACTCGCGGCGCATCGTTATCCCGTTTATCAGAATGCCGATGTGACCGTAGAAACCGGTGACGAAAGCTTAGAAGCAACCGTTCAAAAAGTATTAAACGCCATTCCAAATACCAGTTCTGGATCACAAAAATGACAACCCATATTGAGGCCGAACGCGTTCATGTCGCGCTCGGAGATCGCAGCTACGACATCATTGTTGGCGACAACGCCATCGACCAATGCGGCAAGATTATTGCCAAAGTCGCAAAGTCCACGCGCACCATCGTCATCACCGACGAGAACGTCGCCCCGCATTGGTTGGAAAAAGTCACTCAATCCTTAGAAGGTGCCGGTCTAAGTGCCAAAAGCATCATTTTACCCCCGGGTGAGCACACAAAAAGCTACCGCCAACTCGAAGCCTTGTTGGACGAGCTTTTGGATCAAGGCATTGATCGCAAAACAACACTGATCGCGCTTGGTGGCGGTGTGATTGGTGATCTGACGGGGTTCGCCGCTGCCATCGTGCTCCGCGGCATTAATTTTGTGCAGATCCCCACGACATTGCTGTCACAAGTTGATAGTTCCGTCGGCGGGAAAACCGGGATCGACACGCGCCAAGGCAAGAACTTGGTCGGGGCTTTCCATCAACCCTTGTGCGTTATTGCGGATACCGCGACCTTGGATACACTCCCCGCCCGTGAACGCCGTTGTGGGTATGCCGAAGTCATCAAATACGGTGTCATCAATGATCGGGGCTTCTTTGACTGGTTGATTGAAAACGGCCAACGCGTTCTGGACGGTGATCCAGATGCCCGCCGAGAAGCCGTCATCCGTTCGTGTAAAAGCAAAGCCGCTGTCGTTGCAGCCGACGAGAAAGAAGTCGGCCTTCGTGCCCTACTCAATCTTGGGCATACTTTTGGTCATGCCATCGAAGCCCAGGTCGGTTTTGACGATGTGCTGAAACACGGCGAAGCCGTCTCCATCGGTATGGTGATGGCGCTGGATATGTCTGCCCGTTTAGCTGTCGCGCCCGAAAGCGCAAAGGACGAGCTAAAAGATCATTTAGACAAATTGGGCCTGCCCACAACGCTGACCGGGTTGGTTGGTGACAATTGGACATCCGCTGCGTTGCTAGAGCATATGGGCCGGGATAAGAAAACCGAAGGCAATCAGCTTACCTTTATTCTGGCGCGTGATATCGGGAACTCTTTTGTCGCCAAGGACGTCGGCCAAGAAGTGGTCGCAGCAACCTTGGACACATTCATCGCCGATGCGAGAAATGCTATTTAACGATACCGATAACGGGACGTTATAACTGAAACCCAAGAACTAATTTTCTTCGTTTAGGAAGGACAACACGATGATAGAAATCGGCCTCGCCATTTTGGTATTGCTGATACTTTCTGGCTTTTTCTCAGGCTCTGAAACTGCACTGACCGCAGCATCAAAGCACGTGATGCATTCGGCGGAGCAAAACGGCGATCATCGTGCGCGCCTGGTGAACAAGCTGCACGAGGACAAAGAGCGTCTGATCGGTGCCATCCTGTTGGGCAACAACCTGGTCAACATTCTGGCATCAGCGCTGGCCACAAGCTTGTTGATTGAATTGTTTGGTGACAACGGTGTCGTCTTTGCGACCATCGCAATGACGTTATTGGTCCTGATTTTCTCTGAAATCCTGCCAAAAACGTACGCCATTCGAAACGCCAACAAGATGGCCTTGGCGATTGCCCCCATCATCCATCCCGTGATTATGGTCCTTGCCCCCATCACATTAGCTATTAATGCCCTCGTTCATCAGATGTTGTCGATGTTCGGTGGTGGCCCCACCGCAGACGAAAACCGCGAAGCCGCAGAAGAAGAACTCCGTGGGGCAATTGAACTCCATGACGGGGATGAGCCAACGGTCAAACAAGAGCGTGACATGCTGCGCTCTGTTCTGCAGTTAAACGAAGTCCAAGTCGAAGAAGTGATGACCCATCGCAGCAACGTTGCGACAATCGATGCAAGCCTGCCGGTCGAAGAAATCGTCAAACAGGCCATCGCCAGCCCCTTCACGCGTATCCCTGTTTGGCAGAACGACCCCGACAATGTTGTTGGTATACTTCATGCCAAGGCACTTTTGCGTGAGATGATGGAACGTGGCGGCAACGTCGGTGATTTGGATATCATGACCATCGTATCCAACCCCTGGTTCATTCCGGAAACAACCCTGTTGCAAGATCAACTCGAAGCGTTCCGCTCGCGCCGGGAACATTTTGCTTTGGTGGTTGATGAATACGGCTCAAACATGGGAATCGTGACGCTGGAAGATATCATCGAAGAAATCATCGGCGATATCGATGATGAGCATGATGTCGAAGTTGTGGGTGTGACCGCACAAGCAGACGGCAGTTATCTGGTAGATGGCTCGGTGACATTGCGCGATCTGAACCGTGAATTTGAGTGGGATTTACCCGATGAAGAGGCGGTGACCATCGCCGGGCTAATCTTGCATGAATCGCGTCGCATCCCCGATATTGGTCAATGCTTCATGTTTCACGGCTTTCGGTTCGATATTGTCGGACGCGAACGCAACCAGATCACTCAGGTCAAATTGATCCCGCCAAATGACGAAGATCCGGAGGAAATGGACGAAATTATAGAAGTTAAAGATTGATCTGAGCCAAACGCGCTCGGATACCCTTTAGTTTTACTACTTCAACTCACCCCCAGACTAGCCTACACTATTTAAATGGTGGGAAATGATGACGCTGGATACAATTTTGGGTCTGGCCGAGTACTTGGGAGGAGATTGATATGAACCGGAAGATCGTTCCAGATATCGTTCAACCAACCGAGGTGGCGGGTGTCGCCGCTGACGTTTTGATCACAGATGCAGCAAAACTCATGTGTGATAAAAAAATCGCTGCACTTATCGTCACCGATGCCGATGGAAAATTGATCGGGATTGTGACCGAGCGTGACGTAGTTTTCCGTGGCGTTGCCAAAGGGCTTGATCCGAATGTCAGCACCATCGCCGACATTATGACAGCCAACCCCGACACACTGTCGCCAAACGATAGCGCGGCTGATGCGCTTGAATTGATGCAAACGCGCAATTATCGCCACCTGCCCGTGGTGGATAACGGGAATTGTATCGCTGTTGTGTCGATCCGGGATTTGTTCTCGTCCGTGAAACAAGCCCTCGAAGAAAGCATTCGCGAGACAGAGGCGTTCGTCTTTGGGGATCGCTACGGGGCTTAAACCTCGGGCCATTCATCTATTTGAACGAATAGGTAATTTCCTTATCGTTGGATTTCCCGTATGTGATCGGGAATGTCCAGTCCACTTAAAATAGATCGCCCTCAACTGGGTATCGCGCTGATCGTCTCAGCGATGTTTATTTTTGCTGTGCAAGATGGCATCACCAAGCATTTGGCGACGACGTACGTAGCTCCTCAAATTCTATGGATCAGGTTTTCATTCTTTGTTTTGTTTGCCTTGGTCTACTCCATGCGAACCAAGCCCTTGCGCGCTTGTTTATCAAGCAATGCGCCCGTGCTTCAGATTATTCGTTCATTTGTGATCGTTGCGGAAATTGGCATTTTCATCTTGGCAGTGCGTCATCTCCCGCTTGCGGAAACCCATGCCCTGTTTGCGAGCTTTCCGCTGATGGTCACGGCAATTGCGGCCATATTCTTGAAAGAAGCAGTTGGTATTCGAAGATGGTCAGCCATTATCGTCGGCTTTGTCGGCGTCTTGATCATATTACGCCCAGGTACAGACGCCATTGCACCCGCGGCCTTATTGGCCCTGCTGTGTGCCTTCATGTTTGCTGGCTATCAAGTGATAACCCGCTTGGTTTCTAAATACGATGATAGCGAAACATCAATTACCTATATGGCTGTCGTGGGCTTAGTCACGATGACGGCCCTTGGGCCGTTCTTTTGGCAAACACCGGACGCAGAAGGTTGGACATGGCTTTTGATACTCGCCGTTACCGCGACACTCGGTCATTTTCTGCTGATCAAGGCACTTGAATTCGCGCCCGCATCACTGTTGCAGCCCTTTAACTTCACACTTTTGGTATTCGCATCAACAGTTGGATATTTTGCATTCGGCGATGTGCCCGATGCGTGGACTGTTGTTGGTGCCATCGTGATCGTCAGCAGCGGGATTTATACGGTCCTGCGTGAACGCAAACGTGGTACGAAACGACCGGGTCAATCTGTGGGCTGATCCCAGATTTTACCTGTCACAAGAACCGTGCCCGTGAATGTTACGATCAACACGCCATCCACTTTTCTTGTCACATCGACCCGATACACACCTTTTCGTTTTGTGCGCGACACTTCGGTCGCGGTCGCGATCAGGACATCACCCAAACGCACGCCGGATAAAAATGCGATATGTGCATCGATCCCCACTGATTCATGTTGGTGCGAATTCGATGCCAATCCGAAAGCCGTATCGGCAAACGAAAACAACAGCCCCCCCTGCGCCCATCCCCTAAAATTCAGATGATCTTCGCGCACCGTCATTTGGATTTCGACATGCCCGACACGCACATCAACAAGCTCAACGCCCATCCACTGCACGAAATTGTCGTCTGCGCTCAGCCGTTGCAGACGGGTGGCAATACTTTGCGGATCAGACATCGGCGCTATGCAGCGATCAGCGGCTGGCCAAAGCCAAGCTCGTCGCGAAGACATTTACAAATTTCACCATGCGACGCGCCCGCATCCGCGGCTTCAATCAATCGGCCAAAGATATTGTCTCTCTCGTCGCCACATGCCCGTGACAGCGCCGAAAGTGTGCGCTGAACATCGGCGTTTGAACGATCTGCTTTGAATTTCTTCAGGTTCGCGATTTGCGCATTCATGGCATCCAATGATGGTCGTTCAAGCGGTGGTGAATTAATAGGTTCATCATCTTGGTACTTGTTCACACCAACGATGGTCTGTTCGCCGGTTTCGACTTTGTGTTGGAAGTTCATCGATGACTCACCGATCTTATCTTGAACCAAACCGTTTTTAACGGCTTCGAACATTCCGCCCGCGGCATCGATTTCATCAAAGACCGCCATGATCTCTTCTTCCATCTGATCGGTCAGGGCTTCGACGTAATACGATCCACCCAATGGGTCGATCACATCGGTCAGTCCCGCTTCTTCGCGCAAGATGTTTTGCGTCTGAATGGCGATCTTGGCCGCAGCCTCGGTCGGGGTCGACAACACTTCATCATAGGCATCGGTATGCATTGATTGCAGCCCACCCAAAATACCCGCAATGGCCTGTGTCGCTACGCGGGCCACGTTGTTCAACGGCTGCTGGCGGGTTAAATCGACGCCCGACGTTTGTGCATGAAACTTAAAGCGCCAAGAACGGGGATCTTTTGCACCCAGGCGTTCCTTGGCCAGTCGTGCCCATATCCGGCGCCCGGCCCTGAACTTTGCGATTTCCTCAAAGAAGCTGATGGAAATATCAAAAAAGAATGTGAAGCGCGGCAAGAATGCATCCACGTCCATACCCCGACGTTTGCAGTCTTCGGCATACTGCACCGCTGATGCCAACGTGAACGCCATCGCTTCGGCCGGGGTCGCCCCTGATTGCTGCATATGCTGGCCAACGACGGATACCGGGTTCCAGGATTTAATATGTTTGTTCGCATAATCGACGTGATCGACGAATACGCGCCGCGCACCATCAAGCGCTAGGCGGAAAAACATATGATTGGCCACGTAGTGCGAAATGTAATCGCTTTGGTTGGACGTGCCCGATACGCGGTCCCACGAAATGCCGCGGCGTTTTGCCACACATAACATAAAAGCCAACAGCGTGAACGGTGACGGATCGTTCAGCGCGATCGACATGTCGCCAATCGGCACATCGCGCAGACAAACGTCCATATCTTCGACCGTGTTGATCGTCGTGCCGCACGTCCCCAAAATCTCAACATCGACCTCGTCGATATCGTACCCGCGATAAACGGAATTACAGGGAATAACACTGAGCGCCGTGGCTCCCGTATCAACGATGCGGCGCATCCGCGCGTTGTAATCTTCGGGTGTGGCCAATCCAATCAACTGGCGCTGGGTCCATGAACGGCCACGGTGCATGGATGGATAAATTCCCCGCGTAAACGGTGTATCGCCCGGGAACCCCAAGTCTGGCATGTAGCTTTCAGGGTTCCAGTCTTCGGGGGTATACAGCGGTTTTACTTCAATGCCAGACCGGTTGCGGCGCGGTGTTTCGCCAGGTACCTGTTTTTCATACCCAGATTTCCACTGATCGCGTCCGCTCTCAAAATCCTGTCCCAAGCGTGTATTGCGTCCGTCTTTGGTCATCCGTCATCTCCCAATTCTTTTCGGCGCGCAGCAATCAGGTGCGCGATATCAGTGACTATTTCTTCACGTGAACATCCCGGGTGGAACACCTTCGCCACCCCGTGTTCATGCAGCATGGCCTCCTCAACATCCGGAACAATACCGCCAACGATGACCACCACGTCCGACAGCCCCGCTTCATCAAGGGCCTTCATCAGCTTTGGCACCAACAGATGGTCGGTGGCTAAGGAACTGACGCCGATGCAATCCACGTCTTCTTGGGCCGCCTGATTGACGACCGTCGCCACCTGTTGCCAGGGACCGGTGTAGATCACTTCCATCCCGGCATCGCGTAGAAACGATGCGACAAGGCGCGATCCCCGATCATGGCCATCCAAACCGATTTTTGTAACCATCACCCGTGGCGGTCGCGCCATCGATTTTACGATCTCAGGCACCTCTGAAATGGTCGTGGTTTCAGTCGATACTGTCATTGTTTTCTCCTGTCGGTCCGCGCTGGATCAACGCGACAAACTGATGTGCGATTTCAGACGGGGGCGCACTGTCTGGTCGGTACCAAGTCCGTGACCAGTTGGCTGCGCCCATCAGTAACAATCTGACCCAGCGCGCCTGGGCTGGATCATCGAACGGCAACGCATCCGTTAAGTCGCGAAAGCGTTGTTCATAATCATCTCGAAGCGCGATCAACTTGATGCGCAAATTTTCGTTATCTGCGGGCAAGTCCCGGATCACGACCTGCGCATAATCACCACTATCCAGCAAACTTTCTAAGTGCGCCGACAATCCTGCTTCTAATCGAGTCCACGGATCATTATCGGATGACGTTGCCAGTGCTTCATCGACGTTGAGTGCGATTCGTCGCACGCCCTCTTCGTGGACGGCCAGCAACAACGCGTCTTTGGAGGGGAAATGGTAATACATCGACCCGGCCAGCATATCGGCATCCGACGCCACTTCACGCATCGTCGTCGCGGAAAATCCTTGGCGCCGAAAACGGTACGCCGCCGCATCCAGAATGGCAGCACGTCGATTATTGCTGCGAACCTTTACACCCTTTTCGGGCGCTGTTCCGTGTCCATCCATGCCAAAATCCATTAAACAAACGTACGTTTGGCTAATAATGCCCTTGCGCTCTGTGTGCTGACAAGGAAAATCGCCGAAACCAAAGGAGATTCTAATGCCCCTTTCCAAGGCAGCACCACGAAAACACATCCATACCCGCGAAATTAAATGCGATGCCTATCAACGCGATGATGGTTTGTGGGATATCGATGGGATCATTACCGATACCAAAACGTATACCTTCGACAACTTGGACCGCGACGGTGTTGCTGCAGGCGAACCCGTACATCGCATGCGTGCCCGATTGACCATCAACGAAGACTTAGAAGTCCAATCCGCAGAGGCTGTGACCGAAAACGGGCCTTTTCACATGTGCGGTGACATCGTTGCAGATTATTCGAAATTGGCCGGCTTGAAAATCGGCCCGGGTTGGCGGAAAAATGTGTTTGGCAGAATGGGCGGCATCAAGGGATGCACACATATTTCGGATTTGATCTTGGGCCCCATGGCGGTCACAGCGTTTCAGGCTGTCATTCCCGCGCGCCGCAAGCGTGATAACGAACCGGGGGATGGGTCGAAACCCGCAACGCTGAACACGTGCCACGCGCTGGCCGCGTCCAGTCCAGTGGTCGAACGGCGCTGGCCTAGTTTTTATCAAAAAGCGGAAGATTAAAGTCTAGCGCGACCCGTTGTTTCCCAGGGCCCGTTCAAAAACCATGGCAGTGTCAGCTTCATTTCGAAGTGCAAACCGGAAATAATTCACGATGACGGCGCGGATCGCTTGTGCCCTATTCAGGCCGTCTCGTCCCGCTTCAACGCGCGAGCAAAGATCGTGGCGCGATATCCTCTCACGCGCACACAAATCATCTACAGCAT
>ENA-UOXV01004030-UOXV01004030.1-marine-metagenome-genome-assembly--contig:-NODE-4030-length-17190-cov-6.113919_pt1 | contig 17190 bp, 14 predicted proteins | sample MGYA00238165_ERZ766961 | MGnify/ENA primary metagenome ERZ766961 (study PRJEB28924, sample SAMN03173240) | marine metagenome | biome: Marine; feature: Water; material: Subsurface seawater | place: North... | reverse complement strand
TTACAGCCCATTTATCCAAACGGGAATCCCCTAGTTTCGCTGAGGCCTCTTAAAGCATTACGCCTATCAAAGAGATGTTTTTAAATCAACTTTACGGCGACATCGATGAGCCCAAGCTGAGAATTACATTAAAAATTTTTAAGTTTTTTTGGGAGTTGGTATGTGCTGCGCAATCTGGTGGTGCCTGCGGTCAGCACAATGGTTATTGAAAAAATAGCTTAAGTGGGGTTCATCGGGTGCAATTGTCGAACTCTGTTCTGGACGCGGGCTTGCAGCTTGCCTAAACATTAGGACAAGGAGCCCCTCTGATGCTAAAAAACCGTGATCTGCCTAGCTCAAGTGAAGTCAAAGCACACCAAAGGATTATCGTCCTTAATGCCGAAATCACTGCGGCCAATCAAGACTATCATCAATTTGACGCGCCCCGCATCTCAGACGCTGAATATGACGCCCTAAAGCAAGAACTTTTGGCTGTTGAGACTGCCTTTCCAAGCCTAAAAAGCGCCGATAGCCCCAGCGAAAAAGTTGGTGCCCCCGCATCCGAGGGCTTTTCTAAGGTCAAGCACAGAGTGCCGATGCTCAGTTTGGAAAATGCATTTGACGAGGGCGATGTGGGCGATTTTGAAGATCGGATCCGCAAATATTTGGGCTATCAGGGCGCGCTTGATTTTACGGCCGAACCCAAAATTGACGGGCTGTCGCTTTCCTTGCGCTATGAGGGGGGTGAGTTGGTCAGTGCGGCCACGCGCGGCGATGGTGCCGTGGGTGAGAATGTTACCACAAATGCCTTTTATATTAGTGATATTCCCCAATTCATTGACTCGGCACCCCCCGTTCTTGAGGTGCGGGGCGAAGTATATATGTCACACGGTGATTTTGCGGCCCTGAATGCTCGCCAAACGGCCCTTAGTGATAAGCTTTTTGCCAATCCGCGCAATGCGGCCGCAGGGTCGTTACGCCAACTTGATCCGCTGGTAACCAAAGCTCGCCCACTGCGCTTTTTCGCCTATGCTTGGGGTGAAGTGTCAGCCCCGCTGGCCGGCACGCAATTTGACGCCATCGAAAAGCTGGCCGCTTACGGTTTTGTGACCAACCCTCTGATGCGGCGCTGCGACGGGGTGACCGCATTGCTGGCTCATTACGAAGAAATCGCCCATATGCGCGCCGATCTTGGTTATGATATTGACGGGGTGGTATACAAAATCAACGACCTTGCCTTACAAGAGCGGTTAGGGTTTCGCGCCGCCACCCCACGTTGGGCTGTGGCGCATAAATTCTCGGCCGAGCTGGCCTGGAGTGAGCTTTTGGGCATTGATATTCAAGTGGGGCGCACCGGCGCACTTTCACCCGTTGCGCGGCTGCGGCCTGTAACGGTGGGCGGGGTTGTTGTGTCGAACGCCACCCTGCACAATCAAGATTATATTGCAGGGCGCTCCTCCAAAGGGGCATTGATCCGCCAGGGTGGCGACATTCGCATTGGCGATCATGTGCAGATTTACCGTGCGGGCGATGTGATCCCAAAAATCAAGGATCTTGATCTGGCCAAACGCCCAGCTTGGTCTGTGGCTTTTGTCTTTCCCGAACACTGCCCCGAGTGCGGCTCTGTCGCGTTGCGGGAAGAAGGGGACGCAGTTCACCGCTGCACGGGCGGCCTAATTTGCCCCGCACAAGCCGTTGAAAGGCTTAAGCATTTCGTATCACGCGGCGCTTTTGACATTGAAGGTCTGGGTGCCAAGCAGATCGAAACATTCTATCATGACACGCTGTTGCCCGTGAAAACCCCTGCCGATATATTTACCTTGCAAGCCCGTGACGCGGTGCATCTGTTGCAAAAGCTGCAAAACCGTGATGGTTTTGGGGCCAAATCCGTAACGAATCTTTGGAGCGCGATTGATGAAAAACGCACAATTGCCTTTGAAAAGCTGATCTATGCCCTTGGCATCCGCCATGTGGGCGAGGCGTCGGCCACCCTTTTGGCACGCCATTATGGGGATTATCCGCAGTTAGAGGACGCAATGATGGCCGCAACCCCGCATCAAGGCCCCGTCTGGGACGATCTTTTATCGATTGTCGGGATAGGCGCGGTTTTGGCCAACTCGGTCATCGCGGCCTTTCAATCCTCGGCCGAACGTGCGGCGATCCAAGCGTTGGTGCGTGAACTCACCATATTACCCACCCAAGCGGTCGCTCAGTCTGGCAGTCCAATTGCGGGCAAAACCGTGGTCTTTACCGGCAGTCTTGAGCGCATGACCCGCGCAGAAGCCAAGGCGCGCGCCGAGCGTCTGGGGGCCAAGGTCGCAGGCTCGATCAGTGCGAAAACCGATTGTCTGGTGGCGGGGTCGGGCGCGGGGTCTAAGGCCAAAGCGGCCCAAGCGCTTGGTATTTTAGTGCTGGATGAAGCGGCTTGGCTGGCCCTCATCTCTGACATATGAGCCGCCCTGAAGCGCTTTTTTCGCTGTTTGCGACCCTTGAGACCCTAGACGGGGTGGGACCGAAATCGGCGACTTTGTTCGCTAGTTTGGGTGTGACGCGGCCAAAGGATCTGTTGTTTTTATTGCCACAGTCTGGGATTGATCGGCAAAGACGCCTCTCGATCCTTGATGTCATTCCCCCCGCCACCGTCACGGTCGAGGTGACGGTAGGCGCACATATGCCGCCGCGCAGTAAAGGCAAGCCGTACCGAATTTTAGTTTCGGACAGTGTGACGGAATTTCAGCTGGTGTTCTTTCACGCCCGCGCCCCCTATCTTGAGGGATTGTTTCCCCCAGGGGCGCGGCGTTTGGTATCAGGGCGGGTCGAGATTTTCGATCATATCGCGCAAATGGTGCATCCTGACCATGTGCTTGAGCTGACCCAAGCCGATACATTGCCGCGCTATGAACCCGTTTACCCGCTTACAACTGGCCTGACGCAAAAGACACTGTTGCGCGCAGTCACGGCCACCATGACGCATCTGCCAGAGTTGGGAGAATGGATTGATCCTTTGCTCTTGGTCAAAGAAGGCTGGCCCACATGGGCGCAGGCCCTGCGTCAAGCTCATGCGCCGGAAAACGACGCTGATCTTGCCCTCACGTCGTCCGCGCGCCAACGCTTGGCCTATGACGAATTTTTCGCTCATCAGGTGACATTGGCGCTGGCGCGGCAAAGTTTCCGACGCACCAAAGGTCGGGTGACTTTGGCCACGGGCGCGTTGCAAGCAAGGGTATTGAAAAGCCTGCCCTATGCGCCCACCGCCGCGCAAAACCGCGCTTTCGGCGATATTGCCAAAGATATGGCCGCCAACGAACGGATGAACCGATTGCTGCAAGGTGATGTTGGGGCGGGTAAGACTTTAGTGGCCTTTATGGCCATGTTGGCTGCGGTTGAAGGGGGTGGGCAAGCAGTTTTAATGGCCCCTACCGAAATTTTGGCCCGTCAACATTTGGAAAGCTTGACTCCCTTAGCAGAGGCAGCAGGTGTTGAAATCGCCCTTTTAACCGGCCGCGACAAAGGGGTTAACCGTGTAGAAAAACTGGCACGACTGGCGCAAGGGGATACGGCCCTTTTGCTGGGCACCCACGCTGTGTTTCAAAAAGATGTGCATTTTTCCAATCTGCGACTGGCCGTGGTGGATGAGCAGCATCGGTTTGGAGTGGCGCAGCGGATGGAGTTGGGGGCGAAAGGGCAAGCGGTGGATGTGTTGGTGATGACGGCCACGCCAATTCCGCGCTCATTGGCGCTGGCGGGCTATGGGGATATGGATATCTCGATCTTGGATGAAAAACCCGCAGGACGTAAACCAATCGCCACCGCGTTGATCGCTGACAGCCGCTTGGATGAGGTGGTGGCCCATCTGGCTTCTGCGGTGCAAGCGGGCAAGCAGGCCTATTGGGTCTGCCCCTTGGTAGAGGATAGTGAGATTTTAGATTATACTTCGGCCGAAGCGCGCTTTTCTATGCTGCGCGCTGCCTTGGGCGAGGGGGTGGTGGACCTTTTGCATGGGCAAATGGCGCCCGCCGACAAAGATGCGGCAATGGCGCGATTTGTGGCGGGAAAAACTTTAGTTTTGGTGGCAACCACCGTCATCGAGGTGGGGGTTAATGTGCCCAATGCCACGATTATGGTGATTGAGCGGGCCGAAAAATTTGGTTTGGCGCAGCTGCATCAATTGCGCGGGCGAGTGGGGCGCGGGCCGGCCCAATCCACCTGTTTGATGCTGTATCAAGCGCCATTGAGCGCTTCGGGTGAGCGGCGTTTGGCTATTTTGCGCCAAAGCGAAGATGGGTTTCGCATAGCCGAAGAAGATTTGGCGATGCGCGGTGCGGGTGATTTGATCGGCACCGCACAATCAGGCCTGCCACGGTTTCGTATAGCCGATGTCGAAGGCCAAGCAGCTTTAATGCAAATAGCGCACCAAGACGCGCGCAACCTGTTAGCGCAAGACCCTGATTTAACAAGCAAAAGAGGTCAATCCTTGCGGCATTTGCTGTGGCTTTTAGATCAGGATCGCGCCATTCGCCTGATCGGTGTGGGTTGATATTCTTATTTGTTCTCAAATGTTCTTATAAAGTTCTTGACAGGGTGGCCAAAATCTAAGAACAATAGAAGAACAAAAGGAGATTATTATGTTAGCAGAATTGAAATTCGCACTTTCCCAGTCTACGTCGGCGGTTGTTGAAGATATGTTAGGACTTGTTGCGCTGTTTTGCGTGCTGATCGGGGCCCTATGCTTGCCCGGTAGCTTTTGATTCATTCTATTGCAATTCTACCTTGGGCTGCTTTGAAAGAGACGCCTGCTCTTTTTAACCTAACCGCCGCATTTAGCGGCGGTTTTTTTATGCGCTTTGCGCGGCCTGCGCCGCATCAAAGGCGCTGAGCGTGGCATCAAGCGCCAACAATACCGATGCATGGCGATTTTTAAATGCTTTGGCAGGCAACAGCGCCTCAAAATCGGCAAAAGGCGCGGCGGGAATGGGGCCAGTGCCATTAAGCATCGCACTTAGATCTTGGCGCGCTCTGAGCAGCGTTTCTTTGGTGCAGCCGATCACACTATGAGCCAAAACCCCTGCCGCCGCTTGGCCCAAGACGCAGGCCTGCACCTCTTGTGCGAAGGCTTCGATTTTCCCCTCTCGAAGCACCAGCTCAACCCGAATGTTCGACCCGCAGGTTAATGAACGTTCATGGCCAACCCCTTGGGGGGCGCTTAGGCGGCCCTGATGGGCGATATTTGCTGCCAGACCCAAAAGCCTGGTGGAATAAAGGGCGATTAAATCAGTGTCAGACATGGGACCTTTCGGCTTTCCTTAGGGGCTTATAGGTCTTAAATAGGGTTTATTGCCGATAATGCAAAGGATCAAAATGACCTTCGATGCCAGTTCGCTAAAATATGACGCACAAGGACTGATCCCAGCGATTGCCCAAGATCATGTCTCGGGGCAGGTTTTGATGCTGGCCTATATGAATGTGCAATCGATCGCGCACACGTTAGAGACGGGGCAGGTGACCTACTGGTCTCGCTCGCGCCAAGCGTTTTGGGCCAAGGGTGAAACCTCGGGCCATGTGCAGCGGTTGGTTGAGCTGTGCATTGATTGCGATCGCGATGCGTTGTTGTTGCGGGTTGATCAAAATGGCCCCGCTTGCCACACGAACCGCAGATCGTGCTTTTACACGGTGGTTGAGGCGGCGGGTGAGAAGATCACCTCAGACCCGATGATCTAGGCCCAAACGGTCCAGTACATCATGCGCGCTAAGCCCTTGATCGCGCAACAGCGCAAGCGCGCGTGCATCGTCGCGCTTGGCCAACCTTTTCCCCGCTGCGTCGCGGATCAATCTATGATGATGGTAAAGTGGGGTCTGCAGGCCCAAATGCTCTTGCAAAAGCACTTGCAGCGCGGTGATGGGTTGTAAGTCTAGGCCGCGCACCACCTCTGAGATCTGTTGAAACCCATCATCGGTCACCACAGCCAAATGATAAGACACGCCGATATCTTTGCGCGCCAAAACCACATCACCAATACGGTCGAGCAGCTCTTGCGCGCTGACAAAATGCATCCCCGCATTTTCGCCCGTTTCGGTGAACTCTACCCCTTTGCGCCCGGCCAGTGCTGCTGTCATATTCAAGCGCAGGGTTGGGGCCATGTCGGGTGAAAGCCCCGTATTGCGGCAGGTGCCCGGATAGATTAGCACTTCAGGGCCGATGGGTGAGCTGCCCTCTTGGGGTGCACTTAGGGCTGCGCGAATATCGGCGCGGGTGCAGGCGCATTGATAGGTAAGACCTCGCATTTGCAAGGTGTTTAGCGCCGTTTGATAGGCCAACGAGCGCAATGATTGGCGCAAAACAGGGCTGGGCCAACTCAGGCCGAGCCAGCGCAGATCGGTGAATATAGCCCCTTCAAAGGCGGATTTGCAGCGCGGTTTGTCAATATCTTCGATGCGCAGCAAAAACTGCCCGCCCTGGTTCATCGCTCGACGCGAGCCGATCAGCGCACTATAGGCATGGCCCAGATGCAAAGCCCCCGTGGGTGAGGGGGCAAACCGGGTTTTATAGGGGGTTAAAGCGCCAGCCATTGCTGGAAAGACTCTTTTGCGCGTTCGGTATAGGCAAGGTAGCGGTCTTTGCGCCCTTTTCGCCCGCCGCGTGCATCTATGGGTGGGAAAAGGCCGAAATTCACATTCATCGGCTGAAATGTTTTGGCGACCGCGCCCCCTGTTATATGGGTGATAAGTGCCCCCATAGCCGTGTCGGGGGGCGGGGCAGGCAATGTGCAGCCCAAAAGCTCGGCCGCGGCCATGCGCCCAGCCAAAAGCCCCATCGCAGCGGATTCGACATAGCCCTCGACCCCTGTCACCTGCCCTGCAAAACGCAAATTGGGTTTGGTGCGCAAACGCATTTGGGCGTCAAGCAAGGTGGGGGCGTTTAGAAATGTGTTGCGGTGAATGCCGCCCAATCGTGCGAATTCGGCATTCTCTAGGCCGGGAATGGTTTTAAAAACAGCAGTTTGCGCGCCATATTTCATCTTTGTTTGAAAGCCCACAATATTGTAAAGCGTGCCCAAAGCATTATCGCGGCGCAGCTGCACGACGGCATAGGCGCGCTCGCCCGTATGGGGATTGGTTAGGCCAACGGGTTTCATTGGGCCAAAGCGCAAGGTTTCGCGTCCGCGTTCGGCCATCACCTCAATTGGCAGGCAGCCGTCAAAATAGCCCGCAGTTTCGCCCGCATGAAATTCGGTTTTCTCTGCCGCCATCAAAGCATCAATAAAGGCTTCATATTGGTAACGGTTCATGGGGCAATTCATATAGGCGGTCTGCTCTTCTTCTGTCTCGCCCTTGTCATAGCGCGACTGCATCCAAGCCACCGACATATCAACGCTTTCTGCATAGACAATTGGCGCTATTGCGTCAAAAAAGGCTAGCGCCTCGGCGCCAGTATGGGCGCGAATGCTTTCGGCCAAGTTCCCCGAAGTCAGCGGACCCGTAGCAATGATCCAATTTCCACTGTCAGGCAAGTCAGTCACTTCGCCAAACTCGACCGAAATCAGTGGATGCGCGCGCAGCCTCTCAGTCACGCTGTGGGCAAACGGGTCACGGTCAACTGCCAAAGCACCACCAGCAGGTAATCGATGTTTATGCGCCATTTCCATGATCAAACCATTGGCCGCGCGCATTTCCCAATGTAAAAGCCCAACCGCATTTTGCGTATCATCGTCCGAGCGGAAGGAGTTTGAGCAGACCATCTCGGCGAAACTGCCTGTGCGATGAGCAAAGGTGCCTGTTGTGGGGCGCATTTCATGCAAGACGACCCGCACACCCATTTGCGCCGCTTGCCAAGCAGCCTCTGATCCTGCCATGCCGGCGCCTAGAATATGTAATGTTTGATCCATAAGGCCGATTTAGGGCTTTAGGACGTAAAAGAAAAGGGGCTATGCGTGAAAGCTTTTTCTCAAAGCCATAACCTGTGCGCTGTGAAAGGCTTGGGGGTCAGAGATGTCGAAACCCAAGTCCCGCGCCTTGTCAAAAAAGCCCTGCGCTGGCAGCGGGCCTTGTTTTGAAATGACCATAGCGGCGATCATGGGGCGGTTTTGCGCGTGATCGTCGTGCATCATCTGTTCAAGCGTTTGGGTCAGTCTTGCCATTGGCGCTATATTAAGGGCCGCCATGACTTTGGCATAGTGCGTAGGGCAGGGCAGGTTTGCCAAATAGTGGCGCAGCTGCCCTGCCAGATTGGTTTGTTTATTCTTCGTCATCGCCCTGATCTGCAATACGCGCGACCGACACGACAACCTCTGTTGCTCCCGTGTCAAATACCCGCACGCCGCCGGCAGACCGTGATCTAAAGCTGATCTGGTCGACGGGGCAGCGAATAGACTGACCTGTTGAGGTGGCCAGCATCACTTGATCCGAACGTTCAACAGGGAAGCAGGCGATCAATTCACCACCACGACTGCCCGCAGTGATTGCTTTCACCCCTTGGCCGCCGCGTCCGCGCAGTGGGTAGTCATGGCTTGACGATAATTTGCCAGAGCCTGCGATTGTGATAGTCAAGATCAAATCCTCTGCCGCTGACATTTCGGCAAACCGCTCAAGGTTGAGTTGGCCTGCGTCTGCCACTATCTCGTCTTCGTCGTCGGCCTCAGTATCGTCGCTGACCCCCTCTTGGGCGCGCCGCATTTTCAGATAGGCGGTGCGCTCTTCTGGGGTGGCTTCGAAATGGCGGATGACTGACATAGAGACGACGCGGTCGTCACCAGACAGGCGAATGCCCCGCACTCCTGTTGATTCGCGTGAGTTAAATATCCGCACATCCGTGGTCGAAAAGCGAATGGCACGCCCACCTTTGGTCACCAGCATCACGTCATCATTCATGTCACAGATACGAGCGTTGACCAGCTCGATCCCTTCGGGCAGTTTCATAGCAATTTTGCCGTTGCGTTTGACATTGGTGAAATCAGACAAAGCATTGCGGCGCACATCGCCTTGGCTGGTGGCAAAGATGATTTGCAAATCAGCCCAGTCGGCTTCTGCTGCATCAACCGGCATGATCGCCGCGATTGAGACCCCTTGCGCAATAGGCAACATATTGACGATAGCCTTGCCTTTAGCCTGACGCCCCGCCAAGGGCAGACGCCAGCATTTGAGCTTATAGGCCATACCGTCGGTCGTGAAAAACAAAAGCTGCGTATGCGTATTGGCCACGAATAGGGTGGTGACCACATCATCTTCTTTGGTGGACATGGACGACAGGCCCTTGCCGCCGCGCCGTTGAGCACGAAAATCGGCCAAGGGGGTACGTTTGATCCAACCCGCCGAGGTGATGGTAACAACCATATCCTCGCGCTCGATTAGATCTTCGTCTTCCATATCGCCAGCCCAGTCGACGATCTCGGTGCGTCGTGGGACGGCAAAGGCCGCACGTACTTCGCGCAACTCATCCGATATGATCGCCATGATGCGTTCGCGGCTGCTTAGAATATCAAGATAATCACGAATTTTGTTTGCAAGTTCGGTCAATTCAGCGGTGATTTCCGAGACGCCCATCGCAGTCAGCCGCTGCAAACGTAGGTCCAGAATTGCGCGAGCTTGTAGGTCAGATAGATTATAAGTGCCGTCGTCATTCACCTTATGGCTTGGGTCATCGATCAGCTTTATAAAGGGAATGATCTCGCCAGCAGGCCAGCGACGTGTCATCAAACGTTCGCGCGCTTCGGCCGGATCTGCGGATGAGCGGATAGTAGCCACAACCTCATCAACATTGGAAACCGCAACCGCAAGGCCGCATAGAATGTGGCTACGTTCGCGCGCACGGCGCAATTCAAAGGCGGTGCGTCTGGCCACAACCTCTTCGCGAAAGGTGATGAAGTGCACCAAAAAATCACGCAAAGTCAGTTGTTCGGGGCGCCCGCCATTCAGGGCCAACATATTGCAGCCAAAGGAAGTTTGCATAGGCGTAAAGCGGAACAGTTGGTTAAGCACCACATCGGCTGTCGCGTCGCGTTTAAGCTCGATCACCACCCTAACGCCGATCCGATCAGACTCGTCTTGTACATGAGCGATGCCTTCGATCTTTTTCTCGCGCACTTGTTCTGCGATTTTTTCGATCATCGATGCTTTGTTTACCTGATAGGGCACCTCATCGATGATGATGGCAAAACGGTCTTTGCGAATCTCCTCGACACGGGTTTTGGCACGAATAATGACCGAACCACGGCCCTCAAGATAGGCTTTGCGCGCACCAGAGCGGCCCAAAATCAACGCGCCCGTTGGAAAATCGGGGGCAGGGATGATTTCCATCAGGCTTTCGGTCGACATGTCAGGGTCGGCTATCAACGCCAAAGTGCCATCAATGACTTCGCCCAAATTATGGGGAGGAATATTGGTGGCCATACCCACAGCGATGCCGCCCGCGCCATTGACCAACATGTTGGGAAAACGTGCAGGCAAAACGGTGGGTTCGCGGTCTTTTCCGTCATAATTGTCTTGAAAATCTACAGTGTCTTTGTCGATATCTGCCAGCAAAAAGGCGGCAGGCTTGTCCATACGCACTTCAGTGTAGCGCATCGCAGCCGCACTGTCGCCGTCCATCGAGCCGAAATTTCCTTGCCCGTCTAACAGTTTAAGCGACATTGAAAATGGCTGCGCCATACGCACCAAAGCATCATAGATCGAGGCATCGCCATGGGGGTGATATTTTCCCATCGTATCGCCCACAGGCCGCGCCGATTTGCGGTAAGGTTTATCATGGGTGTTATTGGTCTCATGCATGGCAAAAAGCACACGCCGATGCACAGGTTTTAACCCATCGCGTAGATCGGGGATGGCGCGGCTTACGATAACGCTCATCGCGTAATCGAGATAGGCGGTTTTCATCTCGTCTACGATATTAACCTGAGGGCCATCATGAAAGGCGCGGGTTAATGAGGGGATAATATTATCAGTATTTTCTGGCTGATCGGTCACGGGGGCCGTTCTTTCTTTATGAGGGCTTTCGCGCAATATATAGCTAATAAGACTATAGACCATCGCGCATCTAGTGTGCAATGCTTGATACTGATTAAGCGGCCTTTCTTGGCCTCAAGCGGTGCGTGTGGGCCGGTCAAAAACCTTGCGGCCCATTAAACTGGCCACTAAATCGACCATCACCAGCGCTGTTTTGCCCCTTTCGTCTAGGAATGGGTTCAGCTCAACCAGATCAAGCGAGGTGACAAGCGCGCTTTCGTGCAAAAGCTCCATGACTAAATGCGCCTCACGCAGGGTCGCGCCGCCCGGCACAGTGGTGCCCACGGCGGGGGCAAAGCTGGGATCCAAAAAGTCAACATCAAGCGACACGTGCAAAAGCCCGTTTTGCGCCTGAACAAGGGTTAGAAATTCGCGCAAAGGGGCGACGATGCCGCGTTCATCTAAAACACGCATATCATTGATGGTGATATCATGGTCAAGCAGGGCTAGATGCTCGGCCGGATCGACAGATCGGATTCCAAAAAGGCAGATATTTTCCGCAGGGATCGGCGCAGGAAAAGGGGAAAAACCGTCAAAGCCGCTGCGCCCTGCCAAATAGGCCACTGGCGTGCCGTGTAAATTACCCGAGCGGGTGGTGTTCAAGGTGTGAAAGTCCGAATGCGCGTCCAGCCAAAGCAAAAACAAAGGCCGCCCCACCGATTGCGCGTGACGCGCTGCACCAAAACCCGTGCCAAGTGCTAAAGAATGATCGCCACCCATAAAGATGGGCATCGTCCCGTTCGAGAGTGCGTCAAAACAGGCCTTTCCCAGCGCTTTGGTCCAAGCGCGGGTTTCATTGAGATGATGCACTGCTTGGTTTGGGCAGTTTAAAGGGGGCAACTTGCCCATAAGCACATTTCCCAAATCTTGCACATGATGTCCCAAATCTGCCAACACACCATGAAGACCCGCCACACGTAAAGCGCTTGGGCCCATTAGGCAGCCTGCCACTTTTTGGCCAGTGTCAATTGGCGCCCCGATCAGAGATATATTGGTCATAAAGGAAAAATCCTTTGGTTTATGTGGCGGTGCTGTGACACATCGTCACCGACTTTTTCGCATCTTTTGCCCGCTTTTGCATTGCATGACTGTGAAACGGCGTTAAGTATACCTTTAATTAAACCCTTCGTAATGAGTGAGGCATCTATGATTGTTGAACTTGGCCATTTTACCCTGATTTTAGCCCTGATGGTGGCCTGTGTGCAAATGATTTTGCCGATGATCGGGGCGCAAACGGGGCGGCGCAGTTTGATGGCGACGGCGGTGCCGACTGCTATTTTGCAGCTGATTTTGATTGGCGTTTCCTTCGCCGCGCTGACTTATGCATTCGTGCAGTCGGATTTCTCACTCAGAATTGTGGTTGAGAATTCCCACACGCTAAAGCCGATGCTTTACAAAATATCAGGTGTGTGGGGCAATCACGAGGGCTCGCTTTTGCTGTGGGTCTTGATCTTGGCGCTTTTTGGCGCAAGTGCGGCGCTGTTTGGAGGCAATTTGCCCCACAAATTACGCGCCCGCGTTTTATCGGTACAGGGCAGTATTGGCGTGGCCTTTTTGGCCTTTATGATCTTAACCTCAAACCCGTTTGAGCGGTTGACCGAACCGCCCTTTAATGGAAATGATCTTAACCCATTGTTGCAAGATCCAGGTCTGGCCTTTCATCCCCCCTTTTTATATTTGGGCTATGTGGGCATGAGCATGGCCTTTTCCTTTGCCATCGCCGCTCTGATCGAGGGGCGCGTCGATGCCGCCTGGGGACGCTGGGTGCGCCCTTGGACTTTGGCCGCATGGGTATTTTTAACCATCGGTATCGCGATGGGCTCTTGGTGGGCCTATTATGAATTGGGCTGGGGAGGCTTTTGGTTTTGGGATCCTGTCGAGAATGCCTCATTCATGCCGTGGCTTATTGCGACCGCGCTTTTGCATTCGGCCATCGTGGTCGAAAAACGTGAATCTCTGAAAAGCTGGACCATGCTTTTGGCGATTTTGGCCTTTGGCTTCTCGCTGATCGGCACATTTATCGTGCGCTCGGGGGTGATTACATCGGTGCATGCTTTTGCCAATGACCCAGAGCGGGGCGTCTTTATCTTGATGATTTTGGCGGTTTTTATGGGCGGAGCCTTGATGCTTTATGCGGCGCGTGCCTCGACACTTGAGACGAAGGGGGTTTTTGGGCTGGTTAGCCGTGAAACCGCTTTGGTCTTAAATAATCTTTTGCTGGCGGTCAGCTGTTTTGTGGTGTTTGTGGGCACGATTTGGCCTTTGGTCGCGGAAATGCTTTGGCAGCGTAAATTGTCGGTGGGGGCCCCGTTTTTTGACGCGGCCTTTTCGCCTTTTATTGTGCTTTTGGCTTTGGCTTTGCCTTTAGGATCCATTCTGGCGTGGAAGCGCGGCAAACTTGGGCGCAGTTTTGGCCAACTTTGGGGGGCATTGGTTTTGGCGATTGCCTTGGGGGCTTTGGTCTTTGCACTGCAAACCGGTCGTTCGGCGTTGGGACCCGTGGGGGCGGCTTTGGGGGCTTGGGTTGTTTTTGGTGCGGTAAATGATATGTGGGGGCGCACAGGACGCGGAGCGGTGCGTTTGGGTCGGCTTCTGCGCCTGCCGCGCGCCGATTGGGGGCGCGGCTTTTCTCATGCAGGCCTTGGGGTGACGGTCTTTGCCGTCTCGGCGATCACGGCTTGGCAGAGCGAAGATATTCGGGTGGTGCAGCTTGGCGAAACGTTCCCGCTTGGCGCCTATATGATCACGCTTGACGCGGTTGAAGATGCGCCAGGGCCCAATTACGCTGCCCAAATCGCCACGATGATCATTCACGCCAATGGTCAAGAGGTGAACCGCCTTTATCCTGAAAAACGTTTTTATCCCGTGCAGGGCATGCCCACGACAGAAGCGGCGATTGATCAGGGATTTTTTAGAGACATCTATTTGGTCTTGGGCGACAAGCAAGAGGTCGGTGGTTGGGCCGTGCGCTCTTATCTTAAGCCCTTTGCTAATTGGATTTGGGGCGGCTGTTTGATGATGGCGTTGGGGGGCTTTCTAAGCCTAAGCGATCGGCGTCACCGAGTGGCTGCAGGGGCGCGCCCAACCCAAGGGCAACCGCATGAAAATTAGAGATCTATCTCTTTTTTTTAAAGCCTTGGTCTTAATCCTCAATCTAGGGGTCGGTGCGGTCGCATGGGCAGTGCAACCAGATGAGATTCTGTCCGACCCAGCGCTCGAGACCCGCGCGCGTTCCTTAAGCCAAGAGCTGCGCTGCCTGGTTTGCCGAAATGAGAATATTGACGAGAGCCACGCTGAATTGGCCCGCGATCTGCGCGTTTTAGTGCGAGAACGTTTACAAGAAGGCGATACCGATACCGAGGCTTTGGCCTTTATTACGGCGCGTTATGGCGAATATGTACTGTTGATGCCTAGGGCGACAGGGGCCAATTGGGTCCTTTATCTGTCAGGGCCTTTGATGCTGATCATCGGCGCGGGCTTGGCCTTTTTGTTTGTGCGTCGCAGATCTGTGGCCCCTGACGAAGCGCCGCTCAGTGTCCAAGATCAGGCGCAGTTGGCGGGAATTTTAGCGCAAGCCCAAAAATCAGAGCTAAAAGACCCACCACAATAGGCATTGTGGTGGGTCAGGAGCAAAGTTTAAGCGCCGCGCGCCAGTGCCGCCACGCCTGTGCGCGCTAATTCACGTAATCCCAAAGGCCGCATCAAATCGCCAAAAGCGTCGATTTTTTCGGGCGTGCCCGTGAGTTCAAACACAAAGGATTGAAGCGTGCTATCGACGACATTAGCACGAAAAATCTCGCAGAGTCGCAGCGCTTCGATGCGTGCGTCGCCCTTGCCAACCACTTTGAAAAGCGCTAATTCGCGCTGAACCGAGGGGCCCTCGACAGTTAGGTCATGCACCTCATGGACGGGCACAATGCGGCCCAACTGAGCTTTTATTTGCTCAATTACCGCTGGGGTGCCCGTGGTCACCACGGTGATGCGCGAGCGGTGGTCCGCATGGTCAACCTCGGCCACAGTCAGGCTTTCAATGTTATAGCCGCGCCCTGAAAAAAGCCCGATAACCCTCGCCAAGACGCCACTTTCATTGTCAACTAAAATGGCCAAAGTGTGGCTTTCGATCGTTTGGCTGTGGCTGTCGCGCAATTCATAGGCCGAATGGCTGCTTGCGCCTTTTGAGATGTTTAGTGCTGACATTTTATTTCCAAATTTGCTGGGGCAATGTGCCGTTAAACCAAAACCGCGCCTTTAGCGCCGATCACCCCTTGGGTATCTGCATCGCCCAAAAGCATTTCATTATGTGGTTTACCTGATGGGATCATTGGGAAGCAATTTTCATGCTTTTCCACCAAACAATCAAAAATCACTGGCCCATCATAATCAAGCATCTCTTGAATAGCATCATCAAGCAAAGCGGGTTCCGAGCAGCGAATACCTTTACAACCAAATGCTTCGGCCAGTTTCACAAAGTCAGGTAGGCTTTCCGACCAGCTTTGGCTGTAGCGTTCGCCGTGTAACAGCTCTTGCCATTGACGGACCATGCCAAGACGTTCATTGTTAAGGATGAATTGCTTAACTGGCGCGCGAAACTGCATGGCAGTGCCCATTTCTTGCATATTCATCAACCACGAGGCTTCCCCCGCTACATTGATCACGAGCGCATCAGGATGGGCCACTTGTACCCCGATCGAGGCAGGTAACCCGTACCCCATTGTGCCGAGTCCACCCGAGGTCATCCAACGGTTCGGATTTTCAAACCCTAGATATTGTGCGGCCCACATCTGGTGCTGACCCACTTCGGTGGTGATATAGCGGTCTTTGCCTTTTGTCAGCGCCTCTAACCGCTCAAGCGCATATTGCGGTTTGATTGTCTTAGCTGATGGTTTGTAAGACAGGCATTTCACCGCCCGCCATTCATTGATTTGTGCCCACCAAGCCGCAAGACCTGCGCGATTGACCTTTGAGCCGCGCGCGCGCCAAAGGGTCAGCGCTTGCTCGAGCACATGGGCGACGTCACCTAAAATAGGCACCTCTACAGGAATGACCTTATTTATCGACGAGGCGTCTATATCGACATGGATTTTCTTCGAAAAAGGCGAGAAATCCGGAATGCGGCCCGTGATGCGGTCATCAAACCGTGCACCAATATTGATCATTACATCGCAGCCATGCATCGCTAAATTTGCTTCATAAAGCCCATGCATCCCAAGCATCCCCAGCCAAGCATTCCCAGACGCCGGATAGGCCCCCAAACCCATCAGGGTAGAGGTTATGGGAAAGCCTGTCTCCGCCACAAGTTCACGCAGTAACGCGCTGGCTTTGGGGCCTGAGTTTATTACGCCGCCGCCTGTGTAAAAAACAGGGCGTTCAGCTGTTTCCATAAATACTACCATTGCCTCAATCGCTTCAGTATCACCTGCGAGTTTGGGCGCGTAGCGCTGGGTGGGAAGGTTTTCAAGGGGGCTGTAAAGGGCCGTAGCAAATTGCACATCTTTTGGCACATCGATTAAGACAGGGCCTGGACGCCCTGTTGTCGCTACATGAAAGGCTTTGTGGATGGTTGTGGCCAGATCGGCCGTATCTTTAACCAGCCAGTTATGTTTGGTGCAGGGGCGGGTTATGCCGACTGTATCTGCCTCCTGAAAGCCGTCGGTGCCAATCATAAATGTGGGGACTTGCCCCGAGATGACAATCAAAGGGATTGAATCCATCAATGCATCTACCAAGCCCGTAACCGCATTTGTAGCACCCGGCCCCGAGGTCACCAAAACGACCCCAGGCTTGCCGGTTGAGCGTGCGTAGCCCTCGGCCATATGCACGGCCCCTTGCTCATGGCGCACTAGGACGTGTTTGATGTCATTTTGCTGAAAAATTTCGTCATAAATGGGCAAGACCGCGCCACCAGGATAGCCGAAAATCACTTCGACCCCATGTTCTTTAAGCGCCCGTAAAATAATTTGAGCACCTGTCATCATATTAAGGTCTGGGCTGGTGAGAGATTTATTCATACTTTGTCCTTAGAAACGTAGCCCTATCCGGCGAGGCGATCGGCAAAAACTTTATGGCGATGCACGCGGGGCGTCAATGTCAAACCAAAGAGAAAATGTCGCAAAAGATATAAAAAGTGAATTTTTATTTCGTTTGCAGATAAATTTTAGTAATTATACACCGCTCACTGCAAGATCCGAACGTTGTGATGTGAGATGATGCGGAAGT